>ENA-UOOR01002501-UOOR01002501.1-fermentation-metagenome-genome-assembly--contig:-NODE-2501-length-18403-cov-11.091345_pt1 | contig 18403 bp, 16 predicted proteins | sample MGYA00245780_ERZ724029 | MGnify/ENA primary metagenome ERZ724029 (study PRJEB28704, sample SAMN03018315) | fermentation metagenome | biome: anthropogenic terrestrial biome; feature: soil... | reverse complement strand
AAAAATACAGAAATAACTGTTTAAAAGCTTCCCAAGCTGAGGGTCGCGAGTTCGAATCTCGTTTGCCGCTCCCTCAACATCAAGCACTTATCGGTTTGCGCCGGTAGGTGCTTTTATCTTGGATCATATCCTGGTCATCATATAACATCGTCAACTATCAGGATTCTATTCAGCCGCGTTTCCGTCGGATATGAAAGGGTATTATTTCTTTATTTCTCCCAAGAAAATAGAACCATATTAGGAGTTTATTAGGAGTATATTAGGAGAAGATACGGAGAATCACAACACAAAACTGTAAACAAAAACCAGGACGATACATTCCATTATACAACTTTTCCATATGAAACGATACTTATATTTAAAAAATGGAAATGCCACCCATGATGAAAGAATGTGTTATTTTTGAATTCTGGAATTGAAAACAGTTATTTTGTCGGATGAACAGTTTTGCAGCCATCGATTTTGAAACCGCCAATGAACAGCGTACAAGCGTTTGCAGCGTGGGAGTGGTAGTTGTTCGGGAGGGTGAGATTACGGATAACTTTTACAGTCTGATCCAGCCTGAGCCGGATTATTATTGTTACTGGAACATGAAAATTCATGGCATCACCCACGACGATACGGTCCATGCGCCCATTTTTCCAGCGGTGTGGCATCAGATTGAACCGCTGATAGGGGACTTGCCGCTTATCGCCCACAACAAAGGTTTTGATGAAAGTTGCCTGAAAGCCTGTTTCCGGATGTACCAGATGGACTATCCCGATTATTCGTTCTTTTGTACACTTAGACAGGCCAGAAAGGAACTGAAAGGTTTACCGGATTATAAGCTCAACACGGTCTCGTCGTATTGTGGTTTCAGTCTTGAGCATCATCACCATGCCCTGGCCGATGCCGAAGCTTGCGCACGCATAGCCATGCAAATATTCAAGTAACGCCAATAAAAGAGAGGATTATATGCCTTTTTCAACACCAGTATCTGAAATCAGAATGGACTTGCAAACTTATTTGAGACATAAAGTTAAGCGACATTTTTAATTGATTCTTTTTTAAGATTATACTGATTCCAGAATTCATCAATGGTTAAGTTACCCAATGCTGAGAATCTCCTTTTATGATTATACCAGGATTCAATATATTCAAATACATACAAGCGCATTTGCTAGATATTAAAGCAATTTGAGACAAAAAGTAACTTTTTAAATCAAATTCGCCAGCTACGTCTAAGCGACATCGAATTGCTCGCTGTTGATTTAACGGCAGAATCTTTAGGAATTGATTCCGAACATCAATTATTTAGAGAGCTACCTGTGGCAATTAGTTCAAAGATTGAACGTAGTGTTTACAATCGTAGAAGATGTAAATTGTTTTTTGTCAAAGAGCGAATCCGCAAAGCGTTGTCGGAGAAACTAATTGGCTCAGAAAATTATTTCATTGTTGGCTGCATGCCTTTGGAAGTTTGTAAATTGTCACGCTCATCAAGAGCAAAAATTTGCAAAGAAGATTACCTTACAAGTCCCTCCAAAGGATATTGCGCCAGTCAAAATATGAATTTCTATGGATACAAGCTACATGCTGTATGCAGTTCAAGCGGAGTGTTTTGTGACTTTGAACTTACCGCGGCAGCTGTTCACGATATCCATTATTTGAAAAATATAAAACACAATTTTTCGTCTTGCGTTTTACTGGGAGATAAAGCTTATTTAAGTGCTGATTACCAGTTGGATTTATTCATATCGAATAATATCAGATTAGAAGTTCCAATGAGAGTAAATCAGCGAAATTATAAAAAACAGTCGTATCTATTAAGAAAAATCAGAAAACGGATTGAAACACTTTTTTCACAGTTATGTGATCAATTTATGATCCGTCGAAATTACGCCAAGTCTTTTGACGGTTATAGAACAAGAATATTATCAAAAATAACGTCAGTTACAGTTATTCAGATGATTAACAAACTATTAAACAGAAATATGAATAACTTAAAAACACTCATAGTCTAAATGCACTACGGGTATTGTTTATATTCCAAATATTAATAGATCTAGTTGAGTTTTGTGTATCGTAATGGCTGTTAATCTTATGTAAACCTTTACTTAAAAACTATTGAGTTTCTACTCTGCAAATAAAATTTTAATGTCAATATGTATCAGTTGTTTTTATGGAAATTAACTTCCCATTTTTAAAAACAAGCACTTCAACAGGGGTTGATAGCAGCCACTTTTCAATATCCTCAAACGAATCCCTGGCTCTTTTTATTAATAAAGTATCGTTTGACCAATTTGAGGGTATCATACCAATTGTATTAGTATGCCTAAAGGGATCGCTTGATAAAGGTCGTTTTGTTTTATCAATCTTCACTTTAGTCAATTTTTCCATTAATTCATATTGTTCGTTGTCAGGAAAAACAGATTTATAGGTACAAATGCTAAGACTATAAAAATTAATGTCGGACAAATAAAGGACACTATCTTTTAGGTACCACATTACTTGATAAGTAGTGTGGTTAAATGGGGGTATTTGTGTTCCAAATTCAAATTTCAGCTCTACAGGGGTAATTTCTTTGTAGGAATCATACAAGTTCTTATATTTTGGAAACACCTCTAATGGTGATCTATTCATCAAATATGGGATAGAGTCGTTTAGATAGAGCAAATCGGATGTTTTCGCATTGCGCAAAAAAACGTAATATTTTTTATCTATTGATTGTGCTTTTACGAGAGCATTGAAATTACCAATCAACAATAAAATAACCACAATAAAACTAATTTTTTTCATATTTTTATATCTAATAGTTACCACTTGGGTCATAGTTACTACTCGGATAATTGTAACCACTCGGGATATAAGAATTATATTGATACATAGTATTACTTCTATAATATTCTGAAGTGTTTTGAAAAGATGGCTGATTTATTTCATATATTAATGCTTTATACCAGGATTCTAAACTGAGTTTGACCGCATTCGCTTTGAATGCTTTGTAAAAATGTGTTCTTTGTTTTCTCATATTACACAAAAATAAGCGTTTATGCTTAACTCTGTGTCCCGGCTAAGTTAGTAATTCCAGAATGGGTGTAAATCATATAATTGCTTGGGTAGATATGAATCTTACTGTTTACTCCAGATGCGGGTGTTGAGATTCAGCTCTGTTACAATACCGATGGCCATTTCCAGATCAAGGAAATATTCCGTTGTTTTATCTTCAGAGATGATCGACGTGTAATAGCGGGGTTCGAAAAGTGCTTTTTTGTAAGGAATGGCAATGAAGAGAGACGATTTCACAAACGAAATCTTTATATTTTTACCGGTCCTTTGTCTGAAATCGAGGATTCGCTTCATCAGGCTGGTCGAAAGGATGTAACGGGCCTCCACCTGGTCGGAGCCATAGACCATGAACAGCTTTTCAAACTCTGGATCCTCCAGTCGGATTAGTTCTCCAAAACGATTTTTCGCACTGTGGAAAAGCTTCCCTGTCCGCCCAAAAAGTTTTTCAGCCCTGTCGGGCAAAACAAAATACGTTCCCTTGAAATGCTTGTTGAAATCGGCTTTGAAAAACATACCATCGAAGAGTGGAATCCATTTTTCAGATTTTACATCATCATCGTCATAGCTTACCATTTTGTATTGGGCATGAATCTCTGAAAATGTGATTGCTGTCTTGTCGATTTTACCGCTCACACAGTCGTCTCCGCTGTAACGATCTGGTTTCGGTTGGAATAGCCCGGAAGCGGTGAAGTCGCGCTGGGCGACATGTTTTTCGGCTTCGTAGAGCAGACCCTCATCAATAAAACGGACAATAGAACCGATGATATCATTCTTGTAACGAGATACAAATTTTCTTTTGTTTGCATGGATCGTGCCAAAAAATAGAAGCAAAGAAAGGATGGTAAGGATCACGACAATAACAATCGGTACGTTGGCACTGTTATTGGTAAACCAAACCCCGTAAATCAGCCTGTTCACAACAAACCCAATTCCATAAAGAGCTGCAAGAATGAGGATGTAAACAAAGGTAATGAGCGTGTTTTTAGCGCGTGTTTGGCGTCGAAGCTTGTTCAAATCCAATAGCAACGGCTTAAGCGTTTTCCGGTAAAATGCTCTGAATTCGATTTCTGTTTTCATCTACGCTTATTAAATAGTGCATCCACATCAATGTTATTCCTTTCCTGGTCGGGTGTTTCCAGGTAAGCTCTGGTCCTGAGCCCCCGCATAGAGGCTATCAAGCTCGATGGAAACAACTGAACGCCGTTGTTGAACGACAATACTGTTGCGTTGTAAGTGCGGCGGGCAGCAGAGAGCTGCTCTTCCACCTCGTTCAGCGATGCCTGTAACTGGAGAATGTTTGTGTTCGCTTTCAGGTCGGGGTAGTTTTCCATCGCTACATTCACAGAATGCAGTGCGCGATTCATCCTGTTGTTAATCTCGATTGTCTCGTTGCTGCTCAACCCGGTTTTCATTGCTTCGCTTCGCAGCGCAGTAATCTCTGTAAGAATACTTTTCTCGTGTACCATGTATTGTTGTACCGCAGCCACCAGGTTTGGAATCAGGTCGAACCGTTTTTTCAGGTAGGCATCGACGCTTGCAAACGCATTGTCGGCCTCATTGCGCCGAGCGGTGAGTGTGTTGGAGAGGATAATCCCCAGAAGCAGCAGGAAAGCAAGAGGTGCTGCAATCAAAATGATCGTTAATGTGTGCATGATTGTTTTATGATTTTAGTTGTTCCATAAGTTTTTTTAAGTCGGTGTTTCTGTTTGCCGCGATGGTCAATACGTTTCATTGCGCAGGGTGCGGTCGTAATGGTAATAGCGGAGGAGAATTCCGTAGAACGTCACCTCGTATACCGAATCATTTGTTGAATCCGAATCGGTTGATCAGATCGTTCACCACCTGTGTCGCATCCCTGCCTCCGGTGGCATGCGATATCTCGCGGTTGATCCGGATGATCTCCATTGGATCGTTTGTCTGTGTGCCGATACGCTTCAGTTTCGCTCCCATCTCTTCCCAATAGGTGATGTCGGCTTGTGTCTGCAAATACTCGCCGCTGCCCGGTTTTGCATTTGCCAGATCCTGTTGCAGCTTCTTCAGCAGCATGTTGTCGATCTCCTTGCTTGCCTCCCTGCACTTTGCCTGCATCTTTGAGGTATTGCTCAACAACGGATTGTTATCGATCGATTCCACTTTCACATCCAGCACTTTGCCGATACTGGCCACATCCTCGGGTTCCAGTTGCGAGAAGTCGACATCTTTGTTCAACAAGTCAGGTGTGGAGAATGCCTCAGGGTGCATCGAAGTGGTCAGGTTCATTTCCGACTGCCTGGCACTGATGTGAAACATCTCAAAATAATCCTGATTCATTGCCTCCTGTGCATCCTGCATGAACTCCCTGGCATCAACCCTTTTCCCGTTCTTGATGAAATAGGAGGGTTCTTTCCCGGTTTTGGACGATACTGGTGCCAGGTCAAGGTCCATGCTCGAGGTGCCGCCACTGGACGCATTCCGGAACTGCCGGAACTCAATATCTGACATATCATATCCTTTGTTTTTCAACGATTCAGACATCTTTGGGATCATCTTGCGATAATTATCCTGTACCATCCTGTCGAACTTGTTCCTCAGTTTGATATCGGCCTTGTACTTGAAAAACCACTTGGCATGATAGTCGGCATTCATTGCAGCGGCCAGCTGGTTCATCTCTTTTTCCTTTGACTGGATCTGAACCTTGTTTGTTACTTCGTCCATTTGCAGGCCAACCAGATCATCGTTCAGCTTGTTGAATGCTTTTGCAGCATCCTCGGCTTCCAGTTTGCTTCGTGAGGTGCGCATCTGGTCCATCAGCTCTCTCGATCGTTGTCCGGGGGAGTTGATCAACGGTTTGAACAGGCGGCTTTCACTGCCGAAAACAGCTGTTGCCCCTTTCGCTACAACAGAGACACCTGTTTCAAATACCTTCCCTACAATGTAATCGGTACCGGCATTTTTTGCACCTTCCCAGATCTGGGTAGAGGTAGTGGCACCTTTCTTTTGCCCTGCTTCATAATACCCATTTACAAAAGAGGCAACACTGCCCGTCACGGGCGACCAGAAATTGGCTGCCTGCATGACTCCCTCTTTGGGGCCTCCTGCAAGATAGCCTGTCACTCCCCCGTAGATGGCACCCAGTGCTTTTGTGCCATAGATGGTAGCCGCCGCTTCGGCACCATAGGCTCCGGCCAGGGCGCTAGACCCCAAGCCGACGGTAACGGCACCGGCTGCTACGATGGCCGACTGTGCCCAGAACTCGTTTTCTTCTGAATTGATGATGGCTTCTGTCGCAACAGCATGATCATACTCCCCATATCCCTGCAGTTGCTTGTTTAAAGCCAATGCCAGCGATTGCACCTCTTCCACGTTGCCAGAAACAAGTGCATCGCCATTGATCACTTTTTCAGCCAGGTTACGGGCAGTCTCCCGCTGCTCCAAGGGGAGTCGTTTGATCTGGTGGTCAACGATAAAGGCTGCTCTTCGGGTTGCATCACGGCGGGCGGCATCGGTTCGCATGTCATCAATCATCTTGTTGCGGGCATAGTCATCGAAAACGGTGCGTGTATGAACGAACTCTCCCGTTTGAAGTGTGGCGACCGCATCTTCTTCACTTTGCATGGTAGACTGCAATCCCATGATCCGCCTGTCGATATCGGCCATCTCACTCCTGAGTGCGCTTGCTTCCTGTGCGCCCTTGGCCTGCGACAACCGTTCGGACGCCCGTTGCTTATATTCCCGTTCGCGTTCTATCTGCTGCCGAAGAGAGGCGATGATCTCTCTACGGGATGCAATCGACTCCTCCGTCGACTGCTTTTCAAGCGCCAGCGAGTCCTGCATTCCCTTATCGCGTGTAGAGCGTTCTTCCGCTTCTTTTGCCAGCTGGTTGTTCTTCTCCTCCTCACGGCGCTGTTTCTTCGATTTCTTCTGCGCTGCCATATCGGCTCTGATGACCTCTCTCATCGCTTCTTCAAAATCTGCAATTGCCTCATCGGGGATCACGCCGTTCTCGCTGAACGAATATTGATTCCATCGGTTGGCTGCCGACCATTCAATGGCCGTTTTGAAGAAGAAACCGCTTCGCATGATGCGTGTCCCGTAGTTGTTGCAAGCTGCCCGATAGGCTTCCTTGTCTGCTACCAGGGCAGGATCTTCAAGATCGGACTCGGTCACTGCTGAAAATTCGCGTAAGCGGAAATAGTCGAATGTCAATTTTGAGATAAGTATGACCGGCACTTTTGGGAAATAGTTCACGAAGGTACCGTCGGAGGTGATATCGGGCATTTTGTCACCTGTCGATGAAACATCCAGTTGCTCCACCTTCACGCTCGTGAGGCAGGCTTCGTCTGCCTCCATCTCCTCATCGCTGCAGGGGTCAGATTCAATGAGCTCTATAGCGTAATAGCGGTCTTTCCCGTTGACTTTTGCTTTGAACATATACCTGATCATCGCCTCCTTCAATTCATCCAGACCCGCTGCCTGATAGGGACTTTTGCGGGTGCCTATCCAGGTTTCTCCCAGATACAGCTCCTCTTCCTCCTTTTGGAAAACACGCCTATAGCGGTTGTAAGCTTCACATTTGGCATCGTTGGGATTGGGTGGATTGCCCAGTTGTTGTATGCGGTTGGCCAGCTCCTGCATGGCCGCATTGAGCGACTCCAGGCCTGAGGTGTGCATTTTTGCCTCGAAGAGAGCTGTATGAAAGGCATCCGGGTCATCCCATTCCACGGCTGTGGCAGCATCCAGCATCACGAGTTGGATGGATGCAAGCGTACGCAAGTAAGATTCACGTGCTGCCAGAAATTGGCTGATCAGGGGGTTCAGCCGATTCAGGTAATCTATGATCTCCTGTGTGGGGTAATTGAACAGAGGTGCCCATGTCTGCTCAAATTGCCTTGCCTCCTCGTCGGGCATGGGACCGTAAATCAGGCGCATGCCCTCAAAAGCAACAGATACCGCGGCTTTGTAGTCGAACACGGACAGGTCGCCGATTGACGGTAGTGGTTCAGGAATGACTGCTGCAACCCCACCAGGAAGTATAACCTCTTCAGATTCTGTCTCTTCCCAGGGCATCCCCCTGGAAACCCGGTTCTCGGGAGCGCAGGGGTCGTTCGCAATAAAGGTTACCTTGGGAATATCTTTCAGGTCTTGCAAGGGGGTAGCTGTCGCTGTTTCATTTTTCCCTTTCTTTTTCTCTTTTTTCTGGATGGTGTTGTGATAAATCTCCGCATTTTGGGTAAGATTCAGAGCGGCAGACTTTTCAATGGAAAGGAGTGTTGCTGCTATGCAGATATCGATCAAAAGGATTATCTGTTTCATAGTAAAATCCGTTAGCATTAATTTATCAGGATAGCTCATCTGAGCTGTAACCTTATGTCATGGTAACAACCGACAAATGTAAGAACGATTATTCTTTTTTTTATATCAAAAGGTAAAAAATATATACAAATCGTAAATTATATTATCTTTCCATGTGAAAACTTTTTTTCTCAGCCTATTATGATCAACTGAATATCGGTTTTATGTGCTTCTTTTGAAAATCTCTTTTTGTAACATACACTCAATTTTATATTTTTGTTATTGGGTCGGATGACTCTTGAAGGTTCATGCGAGTTAGACTTTATGTCAAAATAACACCCTTGTATCGTCATTATTTGCAATTTTTTTTGTTCTTTTGTAAGGAAAAAACTTCAAAATAATAGTAGGATGATTCATGACTTAGGTGAACTGGTAGAGCGGGCCAGGAAGGGACCGAGGTGTACCGTAGCGGTAGCTGCTGCGGAAGACCGGCATGTGCTGGAGGCAATTCAGGCAGCTATGCTGCCGGGAATTGTGCGTCCCCTGCTGGTCGGAGACAGGACTGAGATTGAGAGAATTGCACAGTCCATCGGTTTTAGTCTGGAAGGGATTGAGATAGTGGATCAGGACGGTGATGCGGCGGCCTCCGCTAGGATTGCTGTATCGAAGATACGTACCGGGGAGGCTGATATTTTGATGAAAGGTCGTGTGGCGACAGGCGACCTGCTGAAAGCGGTGGTCGACAGAGAGGTGGGTCTGCGTACAGAACAGCTATTGAGTCACGTGGCATTCTTTCAATCTCCCTACTACCACAAACTGTTCTGTGTAACCGATGCGGCGATGAACATAGCCCCAGGTCTGGAGGAAAAGGTGCAAATCATCAAAAATGCAGTCAGTGCTTGTCATTTTTTGGGTATAGCAAACCCCAAAGTGGCCGTGGCTACTGCTGTGGAGAAAGTGAACCCAAAAATGGAAGCGACGTTGCACGCTGCCCAATTGAAACAAATGAACCTGGAAGGATTGATAGAAGGCTGCCTCTTAGACGGTCCCTTTGCGATCGATATCGCAGTGAATGCAGAGGCGGCAAGGAACAAAGGTATTGTGAGTGAAGTGGCTGGCGACTGCGACATCATTCTGGCGCCCGATATTGAAGCAGGGAACATGTTTTACAAAGCGCTCAACTTCCTGGGAGGAGCAACAGTCGCAGCAGTGGTGATGGGCGCCGCGGTGCCTATCGTGCTTACCTCCCGATCGGACGACGACAGGAGTAAGCTTTTCTCCATCGCTCTGGCAGCCTGCCTCAGGTAACGCAACACCAGATTTATTTCACCAAAGGGCTTCAACAGAAATAAGAAAAATAAAAATATATGGGAACAAATACACGTATTCTGGTCATTAACCCCGGATCTACATCCACTAAAATCGCAATCTACCAACAAGAGAAGGTAATCTTCCTGAAAACCATCAAGCATGCACCCGAAGTATTGCGAAAATTTGAGAAGATCACCGATCAGTATGAGTACCGCAAGAATATCATCTATGACGAGTTGAAAAGTGCCGATGTCCCGGTGGAAACCATCGATGCGGTGATCGGTCGCGGCGGGCTGGTAAAGCCGATCGCATCGGGTGTTTATCGAGTGAATGAAACAATGCGGAAAGATCTTTTGGAGTGCAAGCGGGGTGAACATGCTAGCAACCTGGGCGCACTCATTGCATGCGACATTGCAAAGATGATACCCTCGGCCCAAGCTTTCATAGCCGACCCGGTGGTGGTGGATGAATTGCAGCCGCTGGCAAGATTTTCTGGTCATCCCCTCTTTGAGAGAAGATCCATTTTTCATGCATTGAATCAAAAAGCAATCGCCCGCGCGCACGCCAAGTCGATCATGAAAAAATATGAGGATCTCAATCTTATTGTGGTGCATTTAGGTGGCGGCATTACTGTGGGCGCCCACCAACAAGGAAAAGTAATCGATGTGAATCAGGGACTGGATGGCGACGGTCCTTTTTCTCCAGAACGCTCCGGGACACTGCCCATGGGACAATTGCTGAAAGTTGCCTTCAGCGGACTCTATAGTTATGAGAAGATGTCGGATATGATCGTCGGCAAAGGAGGCATGATGGCTTACTTGGGTACCAGTGATGCTTACGTGGCGGAGCGGGAGGCGAAGGATGGCGATGAGAAATGTCTGCAGGTGATGGAGGCGATGGCTTACCAGGTGGCAAAGGAGATCGGTGCGATGGCGACCGTATTGAAGGGTGTGGTTGACGGCATTCTGATCACGGGGGGCATAGCCAACAGCAAGTGGTTCTGCAACATGATCATCGAAAGAGTCTATCGCATTGCTCCGGTTTATGTCTATCCCGGGCAGGACGAAATGGGGGCACTGGCCGAAAATGCACTGCTTGCCCTCAATGGAGAGATTGAGATCAAAGAATACAAATAGATGCACATTTTCAATCCCTGGCACGATCTGGCTCTGGCAAACTTCTCCGCAAACTACACCCCACCAGCTTCGGCCATGAGAATGGCGGACGATCTGGCTCTGTTGCCTGTGTGGTATGGCGGAGGTGATGCCGTGATCGCAGAAGGGGAGGCGAACCGGTCGTTTTTGGATACAGTGAAGAACGTGCTTCCTGTTTCAGCTGAAATGATTCCCATTTCCGAAATTGCCTTGCGCCGGGATGAAAATATCATTCCTTGGGGCTGGGACCCGATGTTGAGAAAGAAAATGGCTGTTCTGGGTGCAGACGAACGTCAGCTGCCTTCGATGGAGGAGCTTGAGCGACTGAAGGAGTATGCGAACCGTAAAAACGCAGTGCGGTTATTACGGGAAATAAAAAAGGAAGAAAAGGACTTTTGTGGAGAATCTCATTATTTTACCCGACTTGAGGAGCTACTTGCGCTTTTGCAATCGATGCCGGGTGATATAATATTGAAGATGCCGGTTTCCGGAAGCGGCAAAGGACTCATCTGGATATTGGGAGAGATTACCGACAAGCAAACCGATTGGTGCCGGAGGGTAATCCGTGAGCAGGGAGGTGTGGTCGCAGAGCCTGTCTTGCGCAAAGTAAAGGACTTTGCCATGGAGTTTTATCTGCAGGAAGGGACGGCGCAATTTGCCGGTTACTCCTTGTTCCGTTCTGCAGCCTCGGGCGCTTATGCCGGAAATAAACTGCTCTCTGATTGGGAGATATTGGAAAGGCTTAGGGCATGTTGTCCGACAGAATTGCTGCATGGGCTGCGTGAATCTCTTTTGCAAAAACTAGCCCTCTTTTTCCCTTCATATACCGGTTACGCCGGCGTGGACATGATGGTGTGTGAAACGGAAGAGGGGTATCGTATTCAACCTTGTGTGGAGGTGAATATGCGGATGAATATGGGGATGGTGGCACGCATTTTCCATGACAGATACATGGAACCCGAGGCGGAAGGTAAGTTTGTGGTGGATTATTTTAATAAACCGGGGAGTGCGAAACTTTTTCACGAGAAAATGGAACGGGAGTCGCCCCTTAAAGTAGCACAAGGAAAAATAGTTTCCGGCTACCTGTCGCTGACTCCCGTTACATCGGATACCCGTTACACGGCTTACGTCTTAATCTGCTGATCTGGTTAAAATTATTCCATTTTACCCAAACCGGGTGTTTCTTACTTTTGCTCTGAAAGTTTTTCAATCAACTCGGTTGTCGCAGTTTCGGAATAAATCCCATAGGCATTCACCAACAATCCTTTCATATTGTTTTGCGAAGACGAAATGGCATAGAGGATGCTTTCGTTGTCAAGATCCGACATCTCCTGAAACCGGTAAATCTCGTCGATCTGAAACTCATCGGGGTGAAGCCGGATCATACTTTCAGCACATACGATGCAGTCGCTCTCTATATTAAAGTTGGAGGTATAGCCTCTTTTAGCCAAATCGTTGATCGCTTCCGACAATGTTGTATAGGTCCTCATGTTCCCTTTTTTTAATTGTATCCATACAACTATTAAACAGCCGATAACCTGTCTGGTTCATTCATTTCTTCATCTCTTCAGCGAAATATTTGTAGAAGAGTGGAATGGTCCGTATGCCATTGAAGAACTGCTGCAGCGGGAAATTTTCGTTTGGTGAGTGAATGGCATCCGATCCCAGGCCAAAGCCCATCAATATTGACTTGGTTCCCAGTACCTCCTCGAAGGTAGCGATAATGGGAATGCTGCCACCCGACCGTACGGGTACTGGCTCCTTGCCATATACCTCTTTATAGGCTTTTTCTGCCGCCTTGTAGGCCGGAAGATCGATGGGGCAAACATAGGAGGGGCCGCCATGGAGGTACGCAGCCTTTACTTTCACAGATTTGGGGGCAATCGATTCGAAATACTCGACAAAGATTTTCTCAATTTTTTTGTGATCCTGGTTGGGAACAAGTCGGGTGCTGATCTTGGCATAGGCTTTCGATGGCAACACCGTTTTGGCACCCTCACCGGTATAACCACCCCATATGCCACACACGTCGAAGGTGGGCCTGATGCCCGTCCGTTCGTTGGTTGTGTAGCCTTTCTCGCCGGATACCTCTTCAATGTTGAGTGATTGTTTGTATGCTTCCAGAGAAAAAGGTGCTTTGGACATCAACTCCCGCTCTTTCTCTGAAACCTCTACCACGTCGTCGTAGAAACCTGGGATCAGGATTCTTCCGTCTTCGTCTATCGTCTGTGCAATCATCTTCGAAAGCACATTAATGGGATTGGCCACTGCTCCGCCGAACAAGCCGGAGTGCAGATCGACATTCGGTCCTGTTACCTCCACCTGCCAGTAGGCCAGGCCACGCAGTCCGGTGGTGATGGAAGGTACATCGGGTGCGATCATTGAGGTGTCGGATACCAGAATAATATCAGCCTGAAGCATCTCTTTGTGCTTTTCGCAGAACTCCGGCAGACTGGGTGAGCCTACTTCCTCTTCGCCTTCAATCAGAAATTTTACGTTGCATTCCAGTTTTCCCGATTGTGCCAGGTACTCAAATGCTTTGGCATGCATGAACGATTGCCCTTTGTCGTCATCTGCGCCGCGGGCCCAGATCTTCCCGTCTTTTACCACCGGCTCAAAGGGGTCTGTGTTCCACAGTTCAACCGGATCTACGGGCATCACATCCATATGGGCATATACCATGATGGTGGGTGCTTCGGGATTGACAATCTTCTCTCCATAGGTGACCGGGTTTCCGGTTGTTTCCATTACCTCTGCCTTGTCGGCACCTGCGGCCAGTAAAATCTCTTTCCACTTCTCGGCGGCACGGTACATATCCGGCTTGTGTGCCGGGAGCGATGAGATGGATGGAATGCGGATGAGTTCGAAAAGTTCGTCCAAGAAACGTTTCTCGTGGGTTTCTACATAATTGTTAATTTCGTTCATGTCGATATTCTTATGATTTACAATTTAACGTCTTCGGCAAACTTACAAAAAAAAAGTGAAAAAGTGAACTCATGGCCCTCAATCTACTCCTTTTACATTCATTGCAAGGGTGTAAACCGATGTGCGGGCAGTGATGAACAGCGTCTTTTTCTCCTTACCGCCAAAGCAGATGTTCGACGGGCTCTCGGGCATCTCAATCTCATGAATTAAATCACCCTCGGGAGAATAGACCCACACTTTCCCCATGGTCAGGTAAATATTCCCCCGCTCGTCTATTGTCATGCCATCCGATCCATTCGGGGCGAAAAAGGTTTTGTTCGAGAGGGTGCCATCGGCCTCCATATCGTATTTCCAGATTTTGTGGTCGTTGATATCTGCCACATACAATGTTTTTCCATCCGGGGTACCTACCAATCCGTTGGGTTGCACATAATCACTTGCAACGCGGATGATCTTTTTTTCAGGGGAAAGATAGTATACCCCACGACTATCCTGCGACTCGACATGTCCTTCCTTCCAGTAGTTTCTGTGATAATAGGGGTCGGTAAAATAGATGCCTCCATTGGAATCAATCCAGAGGTCATTGGGACCGTTCAGGTGGATGCCATTGTATGTCTCAAATAGGATATGCATTTTTTTATCCTCATCGAACTGCACGATCTGGTTATTCAAATCGGCACACGCAATAAGCTGATCTTCGGGATTAAAATACATTCCATTGGATCTGTTGGTTCCTTCCAGCCAGAGTGAGATTCCTTCCTTCTCATCCCACCGGTAAATGCGGTCGTTGGGCTGGTCGGTAAAATATACAATTCCTTTTGAATTTACTGCAGGTCCTTCGGTGAAGGAATAACCGGAACCTACTTTCTCTATTATTGCATTTTCAGCTACAATATCATGTAATTCTTCCATGTTACATTCTATTTCCATGTTGTTGTTTACGGGTGTTTCCGAATTTATTTTCTCAATGCCTGTTATTTTTCCGGAGAGAACGAGAAAAGTGAAAAGTCCTGATAGGAAAATAAGTTGTTTCATCTGATATATTTTGTATTAAATTCGTGGTCTTTGATAACCCTGGCGGTATGGTCGAGCCATCAGCGCCGCTGCGTTTGCATTGTTTGAGATACTTTCTGTATGGTTGTCCCAAGACAGGGTACTTTCGGTGTCATAAGCGATCATTGCCAGTTGTACAGTCGCGGTGGAACGGAAGCCCTCCTCGATGGGACAGCTGATCAACTTTTTGTTTCCTGTTTTTACGGCTTGGATAAATTCAGCCACATGTTCTTCCTGCATGCGGGGTGAAGGGATCTCCAAAATCTCTTGTTGGCTGTCGTGTCCTGTGGGCTTTAATACAATCCGGTTATCGGAGACAAACAGGGTACCCTTCTCCCCGTGGAAGAAGATACCGTTGTTATACTGCGGATCAATTTCACCTGGTCCCCAGAGGCGGTGATGCCAGATCACCGGGATGCCCTCAAATTGCATCGTGGCTGTCAGTGTATCGGGGGTGTTTGTTTTTCCCTGTAGTGCGAAGATGCCTCCCCGGGCTTCAACCTTCTCAGGCATGCCAAAGCCCATGATGGTACGAATCATGTCGATGTTGTGTATGCCCCAGTCCACCAGATGCCCATTACCATATGCTTTTTCAAACCGCCACGCCATATGTCCTTTCGAAGGGCTGTAGGGTAGTTTGGGCGCCGGACCGCACCATGCGTCCCAGTCGAGTGAAGCAGGTGGATCCTGCACCGCTGTCTCCGCCATGGAGGGATTATAGTGAATCTGTGCGTTTATCTGATGCAAACTGCCAATTCGGCCCTCTGCAATTATTTCCTTTGCTTTGCTGAAGGCCTTGTTCTGGCGTCGCTGAAAGCCTATCTGCACAATGTTACCAGCCTCCCGGGCTGCATTCACCATCGCTTTGCCCTCTTCGATGTCGTATGCTAGTGGTTTTTCGCAGTAAACCGGTAATCGCTTCTCACAGGCAGCAATAAATTGAAGTGTGTGCCAGTGGGTGGGTGTGCCAATGAGCACTGCTTCGAGGTTATTCATTTCCAGTAGTTCCCGGTAATCGTGAAAACCCCGAGGTGCGCTTCCCTGCAACGATGTCAACTCCCGGATGCTATCCGACAGATGCGTGCTGTCCACATCAGCCACAGCAATGACCTCCACGCCACCGGCTTCCAGTGCCGCTTTGGCAATCACCATGCCATACCAGCCGCTGCCGATCAGGCCAATTTTTAAAGACTTTTCCTGTGCGAAAAGTGGAGCAGGGAATCCTGTAGCAACGGCAGCCGTCGCCAGGGTTGAGTTTTTAAGAAATGTGCGTCGGTTCATCGGGTCATATTTTCATTGAAAAAGGGGTCATGCAAGTTGAAAAAGTGTCTACCCAAATTATTGTAACGTATCCGATGCCCAAAATGTTTGCCATTCAGGATGATGCATTTTAATAAAAAACTGCTAAATTTGTCCGGCAATGCACTTGCTTGTAAACATGATCAATTGCAATTTCAATAATCAATCACATGAAGAGATCTCTTTTTTTTGCCGTTGCCCTGGTGATGACCCTGTTGACGGCATGCACGAACCAGCAAGAAAGTAAAGACAGTATGCAAACAGCATCATTCATTCCCGACCTCAGTGTAAATGAGGTGATCGCACAATTGAAAGATTCAGTGGGTGAGGATCACACCTTCCGCATTGAACGCGGTGTCAGGCAGGTAGCTGACCTCTGGCAGGAGCAGGATGGTACAGTAGATGATTTCGCGCAGTTCTGCACCACCTCTTTCGTGGCTGACAAAGAAGGGCTTGCATCGCTCTTTGCTACCTTGGAACGCAATTTTGAAGTGATCAGCGGCTATTATCACAAGATGGATGTGGAGCTGAAAATACCATTACAGCTCGTGGGGCCCGATATCACGCCGGTGGACATGCAGTTTGGCAGTTACAATGCCTCGGCCCACCTTACCGACGACCTTTATGACAACAAGATTGCTTTTCTCACGGCGCTCAACTTCCCCTTCTACTCGCTTGAGGAGAAGACCGAGTTGGGTGAGCAGTGGAGCCGCGAGGAGTGGGCGTATGCCCGCATGGGTGATCGGTTTATCTCCCGTGTGCCGGCAGCAATTCAGCAGGATATCTCGCGCACGGTGACCGAAGCCGATGCCTATATCTCCGATTACAATATCTTCATGGGCAAACTGCGCAACGAACAAGGGGAACAGCTGTTTCCCGACGACATGAAATTGATATCCCACTGGGGCCTGCGCGATGAGTTGAAGTCGAATTACGCTGATCCGGAGCGGGGTTTGGAGAAGCAACGAATGATCTACAAAGTAATGCAGCGCATCGTTGATCAGTCCATCCCCCTCCAGGTAATCAACAACGACAGCCCTACCTGGATTCCGGAGACCAATGAGCTGACAGAAAACGGCCAAACAATCACTGCCACCCCCGAAGACATCCGACGTTACGAGGTGTTTCTGAAGAATTTTCAGGCGATGCGCAAGCTTGATGCCTACTCTCCCCATTATCCCACGCAGCTTGTTCGCGCCTTCGATGGCACCATGGAAGTGCCGCAGAAGGATGTTGAGGAGCTGTTTAAAGGATTGCTCTCTTCCCCGCAGGTGAAAGAGGTGGCCTCTTTTATTGCATCCCGACTGGGTCGTGAACTGGAGCCATTCGATATCTGGTACAACGGTTTCCGTGCGGGCGGAGGAATACCCGAAGAAGATCTGACTGCCATCACCTCTAAAAAATATCCCGATACACAGGCATTGGAGCGTGATCTCCCCAACATTCTGGTGAAGCTGGGTTGGAATCCTGAAAAGGCGAAAGAGATCACTGCGTTGATCACGGTCGATAACTCCCGCGGCGCCGGCCATGCCTGGGGTGCCGAGATGCGCAACGACGTGGCGCGACTTCGCACCCGCATTGGTGAAGATGGGATGGATTACAAAGGCTACAACATTGCCGTGCATGAGTTTGGTCACAACGTGGAACAGACCATCACCATGAACGATGTCGATTATTATATGTTGAACGGCGTGCCCAACACCGCTTTCACCGAGGCGGTGGCTTTCCTCTTCCAAAAACGGGATCTGGAACTGCTGGGATTGAAAAATCCCAATCCCGAAGATGCGTATTATCTGGCACTGGACAACTTTTGGTCGAGTTACGAGATCATGGGTGTCTCTCTTGTCGATATCCAGGTTTGGGAGTGGCTCTATGCCCATCCCGATGCCACTCCGGCTCAGCTGAAGGAGGCGGTGATCCGCATCGCGAAAGAGGTTTGGAACAGCTACTATGCTGATGTACTGGGTGGCGAAGATGAGATGCTGCTCGGCATCTACTCTCACATGATCGATTATCCGCTTTATCTGCCCAATTACCCGATGGGTCACCTGATTGCTTTCCAGATTGAACAGCAGGTGAGGGGAAAGAATATGGCGATGGAGATCGACCGGATGTTTACCCAAGGGCGCATCATCCCTCAGCTATGGATGAAGAAAGGGGTGGGATCTCCCATCTCCATCGATCCATTGCTGAACGCCACCAGGGAGGCATTGCAGGCATTGGACAAATAATGTTTTTTTGCATATTCTTTTCCATAGTTGGGAGAAATATTGTAATTTTGTGAGCTGATCAGGAAAGATGCCGGAGTGGTCGATCGGGGCGGTCTCGAAAACCGTTGTACTCTT
>ENA-UOOR01002500-UOOR01002500.1-fermentation-metagenome-genome-assembly--contig:-NODE-2500-length-18408-cov-5.275105_pt1 | contig 18408 bp, 16 predicted proteins | sample MGYA00245780_ERZ724029 | MGnify/ENA primary metagenome ERZ724029 (study PRJEB28704, sample SAMN03018315) | fermentation metagenome | biome: anthropogenic terrestrial biome; feature: soil; material... | reverse complement strand
AGTAATATATGTATAGTAAAGTTGGAAATTATCGTTTGCCGTTACTGCCCCACTATAATTTCCAACTTTACTATACATATATTACTCCTTTTTCTCGGTTGCGTCATTTACTATTTCCACATCGGGAGTATCTATTTCTGCCACAGTTGTAGTATTAGTTTCCTCAACATTTCCCATTTCATCTATTATATCCCCGACTTCCTCTTTAAAACAACCTATAAGAGTTGTTATCGTTTGTTTAATGTAATATATAGACGCACTTGCATATATTACAACTACTGTAATAACATCAATACCTGTCAACGATGACGGAATTGCTATTCCACAAAATGCAATATATTGGAATATACATACTATTCCTATCGTTAGTAATGCCGTGCCAGCCACCACTACAATACATTTAATCACACCATTAAGTAGTCGCTTCCATTCAAAATTATCTTTATCAATTGCAATGTTCTTATACAGTGACACGCAAAAGTTTGCCAACCAACATATAGCGAAAATTGCCACGCCATATCCGACTTTAACTAAACTTGCTCCCACTAATGTCATAAATGCAGTTATCATACTATTTCATCCTCCTTAAATATGTTTTATTACCATTTTTAATTCGCACATATTTTCCTGTGCCTATCTTGAGCCATTCTCCAGTAATTGAGCCAGTTATCCGTTTACCTTTAGATACCATTCCTACCACAGCACCATGCTTGCTCTTTCTCACGTTCATATTATATAATGCTTTATATTTATATTTTTTAGGTGATTTTTTCTTTTTCTTACTCGTTGTAACAATGCCATTTGCAATAGCCGTTGCTATTTTAGTTACCCCAACTTCTTTAAACGTCTTATAGTCAAATTTATTATCACAAAAGAATGACTCTATAAGCAAAGCTGGAGAATTAGTGTGCCTAAGCACATACAAATAGGGCATTTCTTTAACCCCCCTATTTGTAAATCCCAGTGCCGATATATTCTTAGCTATTTTCTTGGCGTATTTGGTAGCTTTGGACGAAGTATCATATACCTCAACTTCCGTTCCGTGTCCTTTACCGTTATAACAATTCAAATGTATCGACACAACTAAGTCCACAGAATGAGCATTACTTTTATTTACAATTCTATATAAATTATCACTTGCCCCATTACCTTCACTTGTGCAATCATAAACAGTATGCCCACGACTGCGTAAAATTGATATGACTTTTTTAGTTATTTGTCTATCAACTATTGACTCGTGGACATATCCGCTTGCCCCCGCGGATGAGCCTGACTGTTTAGTATGCCCTGCGTGTATTGCTAATCTCATACAATTCCTCCTTTAATCTATTTAAGTAAACTTGTTTTTATCCAATGCGTTTTGGCGGCATTGACCGCTGTCCACGCTCCTCGTACACCATATATTCTAACTTTTGTTCCGTACTTATAAGTTGTAATTCTTTTTGCTGTTGCACTCGGATTTGCCCTAACATTTGCCCCATTAGTTACATTTACTTTTTTATATTTTGGGGACGGTGTGTAGAATGAATCTACCACACTCCTTGTTCCGTTGGAATTAGTTACCCCCCTATAACTGTCTCTACTGTCAATATGAACGAAGCTTAAATTATCATATCTTATAACACATTTACAACCTATTTTGTCCGCATAAATCGCCACTTTTTTTATTGTTGTATCTTTTACCGATATGTCAAATGCCCGTCCTTTGCAATGTGCCGAATTACTTATGCCTCCACAACGAGAATTATAAGAAGTTGTTCTGTACGCACTCGTAATTGTCAATGGTTTATTAAAATATTTCCTTATTTTTTCCAATTTTCCAGTTACATAATCAACATCAATTAGAATTTTATCCGACCCGTCCGCACAAGCAAATTCCTTTACCTGAAAATGGTCGGATATGTATTTATTACCGTCTTTTTTCTTACTGAATTTTTTAACTGTCATACTTATCCTTTCTATTAATCTATTATATATATTTTACTATCAGTGCTTTTGGTAGCCACAATAGATTCTAACAATGTTCTATTGCTACCACTACCCCTTATGTATAATCCACTACTAAAATTAGTTGTGCTACAATCTTTAAAACAATCCGTATAATCTGTAAGCGTTGTAGAGTTACATAAAATTGTTATTTGCCCTGATAAATTACCACACCCATAAAAACATTCTGATAAAGATGTTATGTTTTCACCAATTACTAATTCATTCAAATTATGTAATGCTTGACAACTATAAAAACATTGACTCATTGAGCCGTTATTAAATTTAAACCCACTTTTCAAATTAATTAAGCGATTCATATTTTTACACATTTGTGTCAACTGCATTTGAGTGAGGTGAGAACTTAATTCTATGTCGGTAACGCACGTTTTTGAAAAATAAAATTGAAATTCATCCCCTACTAACGTTTCAGTATAGTTTTCGTTACCCTCAACTTTCAACGTTCCATTTTCAGATAATATTCCTGAAAAATAAATATCGGCAACAGTGTCAACAACGAGACCACTGTGTGCTAAGAAAGTTGACTTTTCGGCAGAATTTACCCACGGTGGATTTTCGGGATAATATTTGAACAACTCAATACTTTGTGTTCCTTCTTCACTTACACCAGTTGATATAGACTTAATTAACCATTGTTGGTCTGTCGTGGTTACCGCATTTGGCGGATTCCATGTTACCACATTATATGAGTCTAAGAAATATGCAGGTATCATTGTAATATTTGCAGTATTCTGCAAGTTCGTTCCTTTATACAGTTCGTATTGCGCCCTTTGATTTGCTAATTGGTCGGTGTAAATATTATCATAATCATCTCCCGTGCATAGTTTTCGTATTATGCCAACACCTTTATTGTTGGTTATAAATACAAAATTTGTACCGTCATATTTAACAATGCAATATCCACTCAATATTACAGCATTACCATAACTATCAACAACGTTGACTGCCGCCAAATTGCCTATTTTTAATTGAGGGGTTGTTACCTCAACATAACTGCTTAAGTCTATACCTATAAGTAAATCATACATAGAAGTCAGAGTGTCGTAATTATTTATTGCAGAGGTGTTTATAACACTATAATTGCCCGATGCCGTTACACTGTTGACCGTGGTCGATAATTCCTCTCCTATAAAAAATGGACTGTTAGGGTTATCGTCTTTTGCTATACCATACGCTTGAAGTCCACCAACTAATTCCCAAGACATTGTAGAATTTAAAGAACTCCCGTCAGGATTATCCAAACACGATGCTCCCCCAAATGAATCTCCAAAATCAACTGAATTTTTTAATAAAACAAAATGATAAATTGTTCCAACTTGCCAAGTTCTAGACGCACTCGATTCAAAAGATGTTATATATTGAAGAACATATTTATCTCCAATCCATAAATTAAATAGTAATGGAGTATCATTTACAACACTACTAAACTTCATACTTACATATTGTATATCACTGAACGAATCCCCCTCATTTAGGGATATAGTAACCACTCCACCGTTCGCAATAGACAATGTACCTAAATCCCTATATGTATGGGTTATCTTTTGTACTACATAAGTTGTGGAGGGTTTCAATATTTTGCCATAACTACCGTCATTATTTAACAATACTCCATCAGAAGTTGAACTTCCAACTACAGATAGTTTGTAATATGGCACATTGTCAGATATGCTAAATGTACTTGGTGTCTGAAAACTTATTAAAGCGTTGTCCCCGATATTGCCCCATGCTGGAACAGATGAATTGGTTAATATAAAAGCCCCGAAATCACTATCATAGGTCGCAGTTGTGTTTGGTGGATTGGGATAAGTGACGTTTTCGTGGGACATGCCCAACACTTCAATATAATTTTTAACACTTTCAAAATCACTGGCTACACTATATTCCAGTATTAATTCGTTCCAAAATTTTTGGTCATTAATTGTGGACACTTCATTTTGCCCACTTGGAATTTCATTAAAACAAAACACCCCGTCCACATCAAAATAAATCTGCCAATTCGGTATTAAGTCACGCAATTGCGTCATAGCGTCATATATTGTACTGCCAGCCTCAATCGTAATATCATTAGGTATAGTATATGGGGCAGTTTGCTGAACTATATTGGTTATACCAGCCAAAGAACATAGTCCTGCCATACCGTCATTTATACTATCGCCAGCGTGAAACTCAACTGCGACCCCTTGCATTTGACCATTCCTCGCACCTGTCAATTTTGCCATTAAATCTACGCACGAAAATGACAATGTAAAATCGTCCGCCGCATATTTAAGACTTGGTTGATTGGGCATATACACCCCCTGCTTTTGCCATATGGGGTTGCCCTTATAATCTAAGCCCACATATATCTTTATGTATTTGTCCAGCCAAATTTGGCGTGTATTTTCTATGTCGTATGTTGCATCGGTTATCACCATTGAAAGACTTGCCGTTCGCCTAATATCGCTCGTAGCGTCATTGTCCATTGAGCAACTTATCATCATGCCTTCTAATTGCTCAATAGGCTGCATATTAAAATTTAACAATTCTATTTTAAGATATAATTTTCTATTTGGCGCTAATGTAGAATTATAAAATTCTTGCGTTACTGTCATTAGTCCTCCTTTCTATGTATAGAAATACAACGAGAGTTTTGACCTCTCGTTGTATTATGAATTAATTTATGTTACTAAATTGCCTTTGTAAATTGCACCGTTGCCTTTCGTTGCTATAATATTATTTATATTAGTCACATTTGATGTATAATCTACATATAATGTCGAACCCGCTATATCACGATAAAAACAACCACCATATACTGGAGGATTAGCACGCACGATAATCCTACCCGTAAGTGATGTGCAATCTGCAAATGTGTAATTCATACTCGTTACACCGCTTGGTGTAGTCGGTGCCGTTGTTAAAGATGTACAGGATGCAAATGTGAAATCCATATTCGTTACACCGCTTGGTATAGTCGGTGCCGTTGTTAAAGATGTACAGCGTGCAAATGTGAAATCCATATTCGTTACACCTTTCAATGTACCTATCGTTGATAAATTGGAACAATACCTAAATGTCTGAGTCATATCCGTTTGTTCAACAGATGTATCAATGGCATCATCTAAATAAATATTTCCTACGGATGTGAGCGATGAGCAATTATAAAATGCACTAGCCAAAGAAATGAACCAATAACTATCCAATGTGATTGGTACTTGCGTAAGAGAACTACACCCGTAAAATACATAATCCGCATAACAATAACAATGTCCCGCAAAATCATTGCCTGTAACAAGATTTGTATTATCAGCAAAGAAGTACTGTGGATAAAAATAAACACTTGAACTAATATTATATGACTTTATTAGTTGTCTATAACTATTGTACCACGGTGGCTTGTTCGTATCACTATATTGTGTGTTTTTACCACTACCCACAACAGACAATAGCCCATTATTATCAGTATCAGTATATATACCCGCCGACACCGCATTAGTATTCGTATCAGTACCATTACCGATATTCCATATATATTGTGGGAATATCTCGTTATCAGTATAAGTATTTAATGAATTTACATCTATTGTTTTACTTGACGTAAATGCAGTCGAAACAAGACCAACACTTCGATATGCCATCCATGTAGAAGTATATGTTCCTGTTAGACCATATACCGAACGGTTAGATGTAATAGTCATAGTCTGCTGTTTATTATTCATTGAAATATTAATTAATGCACCTACATATTCTTCATCTAATGTTGGTGAAGATGCAAAATTGCTTGTTAAATTGATTGTAGCATATTCAAATGCAACATTTGTTATAGTATCATAGGTTACCGAAGTGGTCTTAGCCGTTGCTGATGATGGTGTACCCATAAATGTACTACTGCCACCAAAATTAACAGTATAACTTCCACTGCTAAATACTCTAATATTTGCATTACCACCGTTAATAGTGACATTTGAATTTGTTGCCGAAGTTGCACCTAAGGCATTTACATAATTTGTAAAATGTACCGTACCATAATTTTGTATAGTAACCGTTCCGCCCGCACTATTAACCAACACGCTGCCCAAAGATTGGGATTGCCCAATAAGTTCGGATGCGCCCGAACCTGAAATTTTAGCGGTCAAATTATATGTATTCGGAAGTATTGTATATATTGTCATACTAGAACTATTGATGTTTCGGTCTGTACCCATTCCTCCTATGTTAAGAGTAAGATTTTCATTAGACAATGTAGTTAAAAGGTCTGTTGGTGTAGTTACAGTAAGACTGCCCGTTGGCACTTCTACATTTACAACTTCACCTTCAATAACCTCAAAGGTATTATTATATTGTTGACCATTATATGTTGCAGTTATAGTATATGCCCCAGTTACATATGTACTAACGGTATATAACCCGTCAGAACTCGTTGTGCCATTTAATCGCTGTCCAGTGGCGCTACTTGTCAAAGTTACGCTTGTGCCACTTGGGGCGGTCACTACTATCGTACTTGCGGTCGCCCTCACGAGCATATTGGAGTTCTTCAAGTCGCTAATTATATTAGCGTCCCCAATTTGAGTCCAATTAAATCCGCCCGTCACCGCACCCATACCATAATTAGCATCATATTCAAAAGTAGGCTCTCCTGTAACGTGACATAATGTTATATTTCCGTTCCAATCCTTGAGTATCTTATTGTTACCATTTTTTAGGAATGTATTTATTTCATGCACCGTTCGCACTATTTCCCCTCGATTTAATGTATTATGTGTTCCGGTATCATCATAATAATTTGCGTCCAATATCAACCCAGTAGCACTACCCTCAAAATAATTTGTTTTTCCGTTCCGTATAATTTTAGGATACACACTGCCGATAGGCTCTAACACACCCACCTTTTGTTTTGAGGTTGTTGTGCCGTATGCTACTTTCGCCTTAAATTTATATGAGTTATTTATGTCCACAATAAATATACCATCAAAATGACTTACTACTATTGCCTCTTGTGATACGTTATCATCATCCGTATATTCAGTCACTAACGTGGACTCTATTCCACTGCTTGTTACCCCACAAAATCCATACTGATAACTTATACCGTTAGCCGCATAATAGTCCTGAAAATTTCTATTTGGAACTACCGACGACACCGGCACTTCAAATAAAGTTGTCCAACTATTCGGATTAAGTACGTTCATTTGTCTTTTCACTCTAATTTTTTCCACAGTGCTAATTACGGACGAATCGGGGGTTACCAACAGATTAACGTACCCATCGCAAGAATTATTAGTGGGCTTAATTGTCCCAGTGACCGTTACCGCCCTTTGATGTATTGTAAAACTCGTCTTGCCAGTGTTAAGAGCAAAGCCAGTAGTAGTTGCTGAGCCACCCCAAGTTTCCCCCTTACACTCAATGCTATATGTAGTTGAATTCTCAAAATTTGAATATGTGTACGATAAACTTACTGGCACGGTTGTTGGAATTGGATTAATTGAGACCGTATCGATTGGAACGGAATTCGAACCTTTATATAAATAAAATGTGCAAGCTGTCAATATATCGCTTTGGGCTTGATTGTAGTTGATTGTAAAAGTGTACTCCCCAGCGTCTATTGCACTTGGTATTGTTGTAAATGCGAACGTAGGCGTTGTCAAGCAATAAAATTGCATATAATTACTCACGTCCGTCCATCCAGATGTACCTGAGTCCAAAACTTGCACTGCTACTTTATAATATGTTCCATTTACCAATGGAATAATCGCAGTATCATTCATATACTTTGTAAAATCAAAAGTCTTAGCTGAAGTAGTTTGTGTTGCAATTACACACAACGCCCCAGTATTGTTATTACATATCAGTAACCTCACGCTTGACCAACTCAAATCTCCCGTCACCTTAAACTTAAATTGATTTAACACTGTGCGACTTGTCGCCCCCGTTGGAGCAACGTCAAATGACCTTACACCACTTAAAGTTAATGCCATAAATGCCCTCCTTTCTTATTATTCTATTGTTAATATATCTATACCATAAGCCTCGGCACATTCATGTTCAATCTTACAGCCCCTATATTTTTCCCAACCTTCACTAAAATACACATAATCCGCCTGCGATAATAATTTAAGACTTTCTCCTAAATACCACAAAGGTTTAGTTTCATGTGTAACATCCGTAAAAAACGAATCTATAATTTCCATATTAGGAAACCATTCGCCCATTTTTGTTCTTTGAGCCTTAATTTCATCCGTGGTTTTATCTCTCATAGGTTGTGATATAAATAATTTTTTCATTAAAATTTCCTTTCTATTTCTAAGCTATTCTTCTATATCTGTATATTACCTCGTAACATGGTAGATTTCCCTTGTTTGGGTCGCCTATTTCTGTATTAGCATTTATTGTAGGGGTTGCTCCATTTGTGCCAATTGTCCCTTGATGTGTTCCAACCCCAAATGGACCAGTTCTTTTTGATCCACTTCCTGAAGTTATAATATTATAACTTTGATAGTCACATGAAAGGTGACTATGCGTTTCTTGAGTATGAGTATGAGCCTTTAGAGTAAGTGTAGACTGTCCTTTATTTGCCTCCCCTACAGTAAATGTTTTATCAGAAGTTCCACTCCCAACTAATACCTTACCCCCACCAAAAGCTTCCCATGTGCCATATCCAAGCACTTGTGCTACTTTTTTAGGGGTTGACATATCCGGCGCACCAGTTATTCCATACCCCGACCATTCATACAACGACCCAATAGGAAGTTGTCCTCGAGCGTTTACATTTAATAAAAACGCATTAGTGGGCTGATTATTAGGGTATATCACAGTGCCTACACTGCCGACTGTTGGATTAACATTTATGTTTTTTATTGACGTATATTCCCGTCCGTCTACCGTCACGTTATATGTCCCATCAGCATTGACCGCCGTAATTTCGCCCCACCGTGTTTTATCAAAACCTGCGGAGTTAATTTTAGTTTCTATCATTGAGTCAACACTGTCGACTATTTGCTTTATTGCGTCCGTATTATTTGTTGACATTTTAAATTCTCCTTTTGTTATGTAATTAAGGGGTAGAAAATAAAGCTACCCCTTAGATATTTATGTTACCTTTGTAAAGTTCTTTGCTTTGCTATTCGGTCAAAATTCATTATTATGTCCTCGGCAATATCTTTGCCGTTATTACCATTTACTACAATCGCCCCACTACCCAAATTAAATTGAGTGACGGAATGATTATCGTTGCTGGCACTTTGAATGTTGGCAAATTGGGTGGGTGTCATTGTACCCCACTCCATGAGATTTTTCGTCATGGCGGAAGATATTATTCCGTCCCCACTACCAACGTGCATTTCAGCACCCTTTTCACCAACTATCGAAAGGGGTTCCGTGGACAAAGTTCCTGTCGCATGGGCGTTAATCCCGTCAATGTAGTCCGATATACTCTTATCCATGGCGGCATTCAGGTCACCGCTAACCCCATTTGTTTCAAGCCATTCACTAAATGCCTCTGCCCCAGCTTGTCCAGCCACAGCATTTTTAGCAAAGTCGGACAAATCGCTCATACTCATAGAAAGTAATTGGGTTAAAGTAAACCCACCGCTATTCTTTTCGGCGTTTATAGTCTCAATTTTGTCCTCATAATCAGTAAGAATATTGTTCCACTTGTCTATTTCAGAGTCAATCTCAGCCTCTCTTAAATTCCTCTCGGCTTCCTCTACCTCGCTCTTGCTCGCAACCCATTGCCATTTACCGCCCTTATATACCATGACTTTTTTATTTTGAGCCGTGGCTAAAGCGTTCTGCTTTTCAAGCAAATCATTTGAACTGCTTAAAGCGTCCTTTTCAGCCTCTAGTTCTTTGACGTGAGCATCAATTGTTTTCTGAACTAACGACTTTTGATTATCGTACATTTCGGAAACTTTACTTGAATATGTGGACTGTAATTCAGTCAATTGATTATAATATTCTTCGTAACTAATGACACCTTGGTTCAAATAACTGTCTAAATTTGACTTTTGAGCATCATATGAGTTTGCATCCGCTTTGACCATTTTAATATCGTGTTCTGCTTTTGCAGTATATAATGCCGACAAATATTCTTTATATTCTGCGTTGGTCATATATTTTTTAGTTTTGATTATTTTGTCATATGCCGCAGAAAAATCGTCCGTATTACCACTTGCCGCATAGTTTGCGGTAAGGGTGTCAATGGCGGTTTGAGCAACATCTTTTTTATGCTCAAATAAAGATTGCTTTTGTTCACGAACATTAGATGTGCCAATATTTTTATGCTCGCCTTTTACTTTATATCGCTTATTTAACTTTCTAACTTTCTTATTGTAACTGTTTACTAAAGAACGATATGCTTTTTGGTATTCTCCATCGGTCAATTGGTTAGTGCTAAGTTTATAGTCTAATAAATCCAACTTACTTTGAAATCTACTCTGCAATTTATCATACTTTTTAGTATAACCCTTTTTAGAAGTTGATACCTTCTTACCTTTAGCAAAATGAGGAATAGCTTGCTTTCTACCACTAAGCATTTGGCGTGTTTCTTTAGCAGTATATACGGTATCACCTTTGCCAATATTTACAAGTGCCTCTTCGCCCCCATTGGCAATAAATGTATCTCCATTCGCCCTACGAATAAGTTCGGGATATTGCCCATTAGCTTTTCCGCCTGTTGGATTATCATTAACCACGGATAAGAATGACTTTTGTGAATTTCGTACACCCCTTGCCGATTTTCCCGACTTTTTCGTTTTAACCGTTATAGTATAAGTCGCCTCTTTATCAGTAAGTTCTTTAGCGTTTACAGCGTCTACCGCGTTCATTACCGTCTGTGCGCCTTTTTGAGAAATGTTCACCTTTTTTTTAGGCATTGTTTTCTTTTGAACTGCGCCTACAGCCTCATTAAACTTGTCAACATTTGCCGAGATAATTACCTTTTCAGTGGTAATTTTATCATCTTTTTTAAATACTTTATCAATTCTTTCTTTTGCCGCTTTATATTGAGCATCGGTAATTAAATCCTCATCGTGTAATTTTTTTATTGAAGCTTTGGCATCCTCCGCCGACCCCCCCAATTTTTTAACAGAATCTATATATTTTTTAGCACTAAATCCTTGTAATCTTTTGCTTGATTTATTAAGCTTACCTAACCCACTATCAGTACCTTTAAGACTATTAATAAGGTGTTTGGTATCTCCTGAAAAATTAACAATTTTATTTCCAGCCTTTGTAAAACTTTTGGCAAGTTCATCTGTTTGTTTTTTACTATATCCTTGACTTTTAGCATATTTTTTAAACGCCCTATTAGATGTAACAATTGCTCCTTTGCTACCCTTAATTGCTTTAGATTGCTTTTTTAACTCTTTAGTAGTACCTTTAACTGTCGGAATAACATTAACTCTTGTTCCAGCACGCTCAATCAATGCTTGCGTAGCTTTTTCTGTAAGATTAAGACTTTTTGCTAATTTAGGCAAATCATCTTGCGATAAAGTAAATATCTCTTTGCCATTCTTTTTAACTACCTTTCCTACACCAGCAGTATTATGTTTAAGAACTGCTGCTGAAGAATATCCCTCTTTTAACGCGTCAGAATAAGCTTGTAGTGCCGTTTTAGCGTCATCCACTTTGGAAGTATCCGCTATAACATCTGATATGTCCCCCTTACTCACACTCTTTTGAGATAATGTTTGTTCTATAGTGGATTGAAAAGCCCTCAATTCAGGGGACGCAATTCTAACACTATCCTCTATTTTTTTAATGTCGGCAGTTACATCTTTATAACCCTTTCGACTCGTATAGTCATCGGGGTAAGCATCTTTATACCCCTTCTGTATTTCTTTAAGATTTTTAAGTTCAGCATTAGCATTTTTTTGTTGGGTATCAAATTGAGTCCTATATCGTTCTTCTCCAGTTTTTAAATATTGGTCTTGGGCTTCGTCCGCCTGTCTCATAGCGGTATTGTACTTCTCCATTGATTGTTCGGCTTTTGTTACAATTTCATTACTGCCAGTAGTAGTTTTTACCTTTTGACTATCTTCGAAAGCTTTTTGTTTTTTCTGTTGCTCTAGTGCCATATCGTCCTTGAGGAGTTGAATTTCTTCTTTCAATTGTTCTATACGAGTTTCGTCCCCAACGCTTTTGTTAGGTTTGCTGTTGAGTTCTTGAAGTTCGGATGTTGCCGAAGCCAATTTCTTTCTGTCTCCTTTTAACTGCCTTGTAGCTTTCGCCAATTTTTCAGTAGGGTCGAGTGCTTTAACAATTTGTGTTGTTAAAACCCCAGCCCCAATAATTCCACCCAAGCCGACAATTGACCAAATATTAGTCTTTAAAAATTTGATAGCCTTATTTAGTTTATTAATTTTCGCTATGGTTTTAGGAGAATTATTGGCAATATCCATAAAGGCGGCTGGACTCCTCATCGCCGCAAATATTGTACTAATATTTTTAAACTTCTGCCCCAATTTAGTGGCAATGTTTACTCCCTCTTCTAATGAAGCAAAAGCAGTTGCCGTTCTAAACGATTGCACCACATGGAACAGCCCAGTTGCCGCCGCAGTGACAAGACCAATTTTAATCGCCGCCCCAGCAAAATCGCTACTTACGAATTTTAACGCTCCCACACCAATATCGACAAAGCCTTTGGCTACGCCCGAATTGATTATTGAGTTCGCTAAATCTTTAAATTCTTTCTTTAACATTGTCAGCTTATACGATAAGGACTCTGTATAAGCCTCGTTTTCCTTCATAGCACTACCACTCGAATGAATTGATGTTTGAGTAGCCTCTTGTGCGTGCTTGAAGTTGCCTAATACAGAAGTAAATACCTCAAATTGGTTCTTGCCTGCAAGTGTAATCGCCAACGCTTGTTTTTCTTTATTAGACATTTTTCCCCATGATTTGGACATTTCACCCAACACGGAATATGTATTTTTCATATCACCTGTCTTTTTATTAAACAGGCTTATTGTTTTAGTTGAGCCATCGACTTGATAGGAAAAGGTTTTGGACTTCTTCCCAGCCCCAGCAATATTATTCCCGATGGTTCTTAACCCTCTTGCGACTTTTCCTGACTGTCCCTGCATGATTTCCGTTCCTGCTGTGACCAATCCAAGTGTTTCATCGTAACTATTACCTAAAGCACCCATTGCAGAGGATGTTCTACTTAAGGCTGACTGCAAATCAGTTGATGAAACAGCATAATTATTTGAAACCTCATTTACAGAATCTATAATTTTAAAACTTTTGCTTGCTGGAATATTAAATGCCTTCATTTGTGATGTAATAAATCCAGCCGCAGTTCCAGCATCCATTTCACTGTCAGCAATGTTTTGGAATACTGTCGCCGTTTTTGCCAATGTTGCCGATTGTGAATCGCTATAACCTGACTTTTTAAATTGCGTTGCCGCATCATACATTTCAGATGTCGTTCTACCCGACACTTCCCCGTATTTAGAAAGTTTTTGTGTCTGAGCATCTAAGTCCTTACCCCTTAGACTTGAAACTTTCTTATATTCGGTCATAGCATCGTCTAATTCTTTGACCGCCGTAACTGCCCCTCCAATTGCTGCAGTAACGCCTGAAATCAAAGTTGTCGCCGCCAAGAATTTTCCTACCTTTAACACGATGTCGCCAAACCCTTGCTTCATTTTATTTGTAGATGCCGCCATAGTTTGAAAAGAACTTGTCGCCTTTCCGGTTGCTTTATTTAAAGTGTGTGTGGACTTGACCACTTCGCCCATATTGTTTCTAAATAGTTTGGTAGTCGTGACAAGCTGACTTCCGTCTGACGTAAAATGTAGTTTGGTGCTTTTTGATATTTGCCTTAGTTGCCCTTGTATTCCAGTCGAATCCAAATACGCTTTTAGTCTTAATGTAAAATCTGAATTAGCCACTTATATTCCCCCTTTCTTTGAGAATGTGAGAATATGCTACCAATATAGCGTCACTTATGTCGTCTTGATTGAATTTGCTAGTCTTTGACTTCCATATTAAATTCAGTCCAAATGTCTTGTTCGCATATTCTATGCTCGCTTTCTTTTGTTCATCTCGCTTCATATCCTTTCTATTTCCCGTAAACATTCCCAATTGTTTTCGCCATTGAGTTACCCCCACAAATGTAGGAGTAATATTATGTGAAACACATACACCCAATACTATACCTTGTAAGGCACATAACAATTTAAGTGTTTGTGGATTATTAATCATCAAAGGAACGTCCTCACATACAATTTCCGTTATCTCATAAGCTTTACATATTCGTGAAACTTGTTCGCCCATCCATAGTATTCGTTCTCGCCAATCTGACACCTGTTCAGGAATTTCCCAAACTCCAAAATCGCTTAAAATTTCACTTTCGTTAAATAGAGCGTAGCCACTTTTTTTAGTGGACATATCTAATCCTAATATCATGCACCCCATCCTATTCCAGCACCTACGTTTAGCCCTAAACTTCTACAATGCTGTGAAAAGTACATAGGAATTAAACCGTCCGCCTCTGTTAAAAATGTGTCCCAAAAATCCGTTGCTGGCGTTGCTGGAAATCCATGAAATTCAGGCGAGTTACCTTCATTTTTTATATGAGCCATAGTTTCCATATCTAATACAGGATAATTACTACTATAATCTGACCCATGTGAAAATGGTGGAGTTCTACTCAATTGTCCAAATGGTTGTATGCTCGCCTCAGCCGTTATAAGGCTTACAGCGCCCGACATTACGTTCCAATTTTCACCAAATTCATTAGTTCTACCTGTTGAATCTGTCCACCCATTTGTCCATGTGCCACCTGTATATACACGCTCTTGAATTATTTCTTGTAATCTTTCCAACATATCATCTGCCGTATCATTCACCGCTTGCGATAGAACCGGCATTATCCGTGTCAGACTCGTTATCATTACTCATCACACCTTTCGCTTGTTCTAAGAATGTCATCCAGCCTTTTTTAGATTTAGGCAAATTTTTCATAGTTTTGTCTGCCAAGAGATTGATTGAATCCATAAATTCTATGACCGCATTTGCCATTCTATTCATTCCGCAATCAGCACTCTGCGAATAATCTATACACTTTTCAAGAATATCTATATTCTCCACATTCTCGTATATATGACTTATAACTTCGTCCGATACAAATTTATCATAATCATCACTCGTTACATTTCCGTCCTCATCCATTGGCACTTCCAAATCCGTGCAAAACTGAACAAGCATCATGTGCTTTATAAAATATCTTTCGAGCATGGTTGACTGAGCCTCCACAGCCTTTATAATTGCATCCATTTGTCCGTAAGTTAAAAATCTATTTACATTAAATTCCATTTTATTCTCCTTTTTTCTATGTATTAGTATTCAGAACAAAATTGTTCAAGAACACGTTATATAAATTCTCTCGGTCAATGTCTTTTAACATTCCCTTATAACACAACACTTGAGAGTCCACGTCTATGGTGGTTACTTGCTCGCACAAAACAGTACAATCATTAAGAAAATCATACTCTTTGCCTCTCAAGTCATAATGTGTCGGAATTTTATTTTTATGTTTTGTTGTAGTAGGAACACATATAGTGGTGGGACTAAATTGGTTGCCTATGCAATTTTGTAATATAATAGCAAGCCGAACGCCCTGTTGTACAGAGCCTTTCGACTTGCCGAAGTCCACTACATATATGCCCCATTGATTGACATATTTTTTCATGTTTAATTGTGTCCGTTCTTTAATAATTGGTCGTTAAATTCATGTTTTATTTCACATAAATACTTATACGCTGCATCCAATTCCCCATTAGGTTTTTCGCCCTTAACACACCTTGTTAATTGCTCTAACACGCTGGCGTTTGCTTTTAAGAATTTTAATTCCAATAAATGAGTCCTGTCTCTCGTCTCCTCTCGCTGTTTAGATTTCTTTTGTCCGTTGTGTATCACCATTAAAATCAATCCCGACAACATTGAACTTAAAAATCCAAGCAATATCCCTATAAACGTCATGCTCATTTTATTTTAAAACCTCACTCTTCTTCTACTGCGTCTTTAACGTCCTCTTTCACTTTACTTTTCTTTTTGACTTGTGGTTCGGTACCTTTTATGTAATACTCATTCTCATATTTTATAATTTCTACATAATCAGGAACGTTATCGTATATATTTGGTACACTTATTACCATATTGCCCATGTCAACATATAATTCGTTGTGTAAACAAAATAATATTTTATTTTTTCCAGTTGGCACTTTTTTACCCTCCTTTTTTAACTTACAAGTAAACATTGAGTCTAAAGGTTTCCATATTAATTCTTTTGTACATCTACGCACAAAAGGACAAATTTCACCCGACACCATGCACTTACAAAGATTGTTATATGTACTTACCATACAATATTCACAATATGCCGCCATAATTTTCCTTTCCAAAAAAAGGAAAGGAAGTTATAAATCTTCCCTCCCTTTATTTTTTTTAATTAAGAAACCGTTACATTAGCATACGCTTCTATTGGATTTGAAGTGCTTGCCGTATCCCTCACTACACATTTGATTTGTGAAGTTCCAGTCGCCACAGCAGTAATTACACCTGTATTATCTACGGTCGCTGTACCCTGTGTGCCCGATGTAAAGGTCAGCTCCGCATTATCAATAGGACTGGTTGATACAGAAGTTCCACCATAATAAACTCCCCAAACTTTTAAAGTGGTTGTGTCATTGACAGAAAGTTGAATATCAGCATTGTCTATTGCTAAAGTCGATAAACCTTCCCATTTACTTGTGTCGTAAATCTTCTGACTTACTGTTGCATACTGACCCAAATCGTTACAACCAGTGCTGGAGTACGAAGTCAGAGCGTTACCACTCAACGCACTTGTAGCCGCACCAGTCGATGTCAGATTAAGTTCATATTCCCCGTTCAATAAGAATCTTGGAATATCAACTATTAACTCTCCTACCTGATATGCGGAAGTAAAAGTCTGAGTTCCAGCCGAGAACAGTGGGAATGTTAATTGTGCATGAACTTCGCTCGGTATTACTGCCGAAGAGATTATGAAAGTATCCATAGTATTGTCCGTAGCATTATACTTGACACAAACGTCCGAACCTGCCGGAAGTGCGCCACCCGTCAAATGTGCCGTCTTACCTTCAAAAGTGATTGTGTGCCACGAATTTTCGCCCTGTAAGCTATACCAACCTACCGTGCCAGCATTGCCAAAAGCAACTGGTGTGCCAGTAACAGTGATGGTGTCAGCCGTACCAATGTCCGTCAGAGTTTCTTCCTCTATTGCCGTTCCACCAACTGTAATATCTCCACCAACATTCATGGCAAGATACTGTAAGTTGAATAAAGCGTCAGTCAGAGTTGATTCTAATATCGTATCATGGAAATATTTTCCCAGTAACGGATTACTCAAACCCCCACGAATATCCTCCGCACTAAGACTTATTTTAACAGAACTTTCTGTAAATGTTCTCGCATTTACAATCAGATTACTCTGAGCAGTTTTGTCAAACAGTTGTGCTGTTCCGACACCAGCAAGAATATAATAATTCATATATTTTCCTCCTTGTTTTATTTTTTTATTTAATTGTCCCCAAGTGTACTTTCAGGATGATTAATCTTATTAGTATAGTCACTTGCGGACGAGAATACATCAGAAAACTTTTGTTTATCTGATTTATATAACCAATGTTCCACATCACATTTTGCCCCTTGACATAATGCCATGCACCCAATGAAATATTCAACATAATCTAAATTCGATGAGAATAATTTATTAAAATCAATTATAGTCATATCCAATATATCTTTTTTAGTTTGCCCAGTTATTCTCATAACCTCAATGATTTTATCATTCAATGTAATGTCTTTTTTATTTCGATTCTTTAGTTCGTAATATTCTGTAACCGCTTTTCTTACGTCATCGGTCATAAAATTATCGTCATAATCATTTACATTTTGATATAAAATCAATCTTATAATGTCGTCAAATTCTGTTGGATTTATGTTAATTTTCATAATCTCAATACTTTCAACTTTACCGTCATTATATTTAAAACTAATAGGATAACCATTTATATAAACATCGGCTTTATCTTCGTCTATTTGCGAGAACAATATTTCATTTGGTGGAAATTCTTCCATAAGCAAACTCTCGTCAAACTCCGCACCCAAACACATCCCCATTATACAAATAAACTTATTTTTCCACTCCTCATCCGTTAATATTAATTGAAATATAAAAGACAAATAACTCATAGTTATTACATTTATATCAGCAATGCGATTTTTTTCAATCATTAATATTCCTGAATTTTCCTTGAATGTGAAAAAATCTTTAATTTTCACTGGTTTTAGTTTTAGACCCTTATAATCAATTGGTTCGCAAGTTGTAAGATAAGGTTCTATATATTTTTTTATAACTTGCGAACCAATTGATTA
>ENA-UOOR01002497-UOOR01002497.1-fermentation-metagenome-genome-assembly--contig:-NODE-2497-length-18444-cov-15.942955_pt1 | contig 18444 bp, 15 predicted proteins | sample MGYA00245780_ERZ724029 | MGnify/ENA primary metagenome ERZ724029 (study PRJEB28704, sample SAMN03018315) | fermentation metagenome | biome: anthropogenic terrestrial biome; feature: soil... | reverse complement strand
AACCGCTCAGTCGGTGTTTTTTGCAGGCTTGGAAGTAGCTGTGGCCGAATTATTCAGCACTCGGTAGCTTGTAACACCAATGCGATTGTTTTTCACGGATCGCCGCCTAATCCGCATCATCCGCCGTCTTATGGTTCTCCCCTTGGATCATTTTTACGTAAAGCAATAGTTCTTTGCGGGAGCTGACATTTAGTTTATAGTAGATGCGCTTGTTATGAGTCTTAATGGTATTGATGGAGATGCACAGCTTATCGGTGATCTCCTTGGCGGTGTACCCCTGCAAATAAAGTTCGAATACGTTTCGCTCAGCTGGAGAAAGAGTCTTGACATTTTCGATAAAGCTCTGAACCAAGGGGGAAATCTGCGTCATTTCTTCTGCCTGCACCAAGAGGGCGTCGGATTCTAAGGCGTCCGATTCGTCTTGCGTTGCTAAAAAGGCCATTAGGTCGTCGATTTCCTGGATGTTGGTTTTTTTATGATGTGTGACCTTGCCGGTTTTTACCTTTCGTAAAGCATCGACCACCGGTGCCACGTGTCTGCGGCTGAGTAATGCCGCTGCTCCCACGCCGAAGATGAACAATGCCAGAAGTAAAATCTGTATCGGACGGCTTTGCCGGATAAACTTGACCGCTAGATCCCGATTCGGTATCAAGACAGCCAGGGCCCACTGATTACCGGAAAACACAGATCCTTTCGGGTACAGATTAATATCGTGATGCAAGCCGGAATAAATAGTCCCGTTCGGAGACACATAGCTGAAGATGCCTGCTACCGGATTCTTAATGGATAAAAAACCGTCATCGCCGGAAGGCGCGGCGGCAAAATGACCGGCGTATAATGCTCTAGACGTATCTAAGGTATTATCTACCAGGGGGGCGAGCATGGTGAAGGCGCGTGTGTAGGGCGAGCTGGCGGGGGTATGTTGTAGCTTAAAGAGCATCGCGCTAACTTCAAACCCACAAACGCCAATAATTGTCCCGTCCGAGGCAATGAGTGGCGCACATAATAACATGGCTTTATTATAGCAGCCCGTCATCAGGCAACCGGGATCCCAGTAGTATAAACGCGACAGAGGCAGATCACTTTCCGTTGCGCCATTAATTGTGGTAAAGAAAAAATCACCGGGCTGGACACTGAACTCCATTTGCCATTGTGGTAATAAGTCAAGGTCTTCTTGTCTCGCAATTGAAATGGGTCCCTTTAAAAGACGGATCGTGGGAAAAGTGATGTTGATGACATTTGGTTCCATATTCTTCAGAAACAGCCCAGCGCGTGAACTCTCCGCAGTAATTAACGAAGGATTGACAGTAGCGTTCAAGGTCAGAAAAACCCCGCTGCTTTTGTTTTTTTCGAGAGCCGCCCTCAGCAGCCCCACCGTTTGGCCAAGGAGGGGCTCCAGGCATTGAGGGTTGTTTTTCAGGTCAGCAGGATTTAAGCCAAAGGTATCCAGCGTAATTTCAATCTGCTTTGACAATCGTTCTGCCAACAGGACACCTTCTACAGAAAGAACCCCATACTCTTGCTCCACACTTTGCGCAGCATGCCCCAGCTCGTTCTGTAAAAAAATCCGAAACTTATTGCGTTCAACAGAAAAAACCCCGGTAGAAAACAGAATCAATAAAAGCCCTGACATCACGGCAATCAGAAAGAAAAGGAAAAACACAAATGACCGCCTTTGCAGGGAAGGTCCAAGCTTTCCTAATAGCTGCATTCCAGTAAGCACTTTTCTAAAAGAGTTTACGGGTTTAGCCATCTTTGCGTTCCATTTCCTTCCTCATCTTTCTCCAAAACCGATAAAGGCACGATAAAGGTGCTCACTAATAACCGAAGCCGCTTGGTTTTCCCGCAAGACAATTGCTCTTCCTTCCAGAGCAGCTTGCTTGAACCTGGTTTCATATGCCTTACTCAACTCGTCCAAACGGTCATAGTTCGGCGGAATTAGAAAAGTATATTCCGCATACATTTGCATGACCGTTTTCAGCAACTCTTTAATGCTCTCGTTTTCGACGCTGGCAATCTCCTGTTCTATAGATTTTTCAAAGGCAGCCTTAGTTACCGGCAAGTAGCCGGTGGAAGAAACGAAGTGCATATTCTGTTTCGGTTGGACAAGCCATTTCAAAAATAGGGCTGCGGCGTATTCATTCTCTGGTGAAGAGCGGGCAACGCACATACCTCCACCCCGTTGGATGGCTATTCTCTTGCCCCCGGCAAAAACCGGATAGGGTAAGATACTAAAAGTGGCAGCTTCAGTAGTATTATCCGGATAGGTGATGTGATCGCCATAAAAAAGAATGCCCGCCGTTGATCCGATTGAGCAGACGATCTCGCCTGTCTTCATGAGATCAGAAGAATAGCCGCCGGCGATCGCGTAACCGCCCGTAAGTGTCGGTAAAATGGTAGCATCCCAAATCCGCCGAAAATCCGTCGACGCGATATTCAGGTAATCGGGAGTCATAAATTCCCCCCCTAACTGAGCGATACCAACATGAGCAATATTAAGCCAGGAGTCAGCGGTGAAAAAAGCCTTGCCATCATTCGCTACGTTGGGAGTAAGGGAATCTGTCCATTCATGATACCTGATCGCGGTCTGGGCAATCCCCTCGAAAGTAGTAAGATTGTCAAGGGTAATGCCGGCAGCTGTACTAAAACGGTCAAATAAGGTTCGATTGAGGAAAAGAACCTCAGTGGACTTGGCAACCGGAAACACGTAAAGCTTGCCGTCCGGGAGTCTGCCTTCCTCAATAAATTGCGGCAAGTAATCCTTAATTTCCCTTTCTGTGAATTGATCGTCCAGAGGGGCTAATAAACCTTGTCTGGATAAGATTAGAGCGGTTTTTGGATACGCAGTTACTAGATTGGGCATTGCGGGAGCACCGGGATCGCCCGCGGCGATCATAAAAAGCTTTTCCTGGATATCCTTGGAGGCGGAGATAGAAGTGATACTGATAATGATTCCTTTCTGCCTTCCTATAGAGCTGTTAAACTCTTCTACCAGCTCGTCCATAGCGCTTTGCATTTGGCCGCCGTAATTATGCCACATGGTGATGGTTACCGGATTTTTCGGATCAAGCTTTCCTCTTCCGCAACCACAGAGAGAAAGAAGCACTATAATGCCTAGTGTCATCATGATCAGCTTATTTTTCGTCAGGAATACCCCCATCATTTTGGATAAGCCATGCAGGCATTCTGAGAAAATCACCCTAAAAATCACCCTTCTTGGTATCTTCTAATCACCCTTGGGGTGACGACACTGAACTGAAAAAACAGTATAGTATTGCTAAGGTTCAGGTTGGCAAGGCTCAGATCGCAATACTAGTAACAGGGTCTGGCAAAAGGAACAAATAGGTACTTTTGGAAATTCTACATCAACAGCTATTTACCTTTCGAAAAAGCCTTCATATTCCATTTCCGAAAACGCTCTCAGCCTTCCCTTGGTCCCCCTGGGAATGGAACAACTCAGGTAACCCTTTAGTAACAATCACAGAGGAGGAAAAGCATGCGCAAGCAAGTCCGATTTTTGTTGGTGTTGTTGGCAATCTTGCTGGCAGGAAGTTCCGGATGTGGCGAGCCAAAAGGACAATTATCCGGAAAAATCTATGATGATACTACTAAGGAACTGGTTACAGGGAGCGTCGTCGTTACGCTTACCGGCGAAACTTCAATCACAGTAACCAATGGACAGTATCAATTTATTGATGTGCCTGCCGGGGAAAAGACTTTGATGATACAAGCAGAGGGATACAAGACTTATACCGCTTCAGTCCATATTAAGGCAGATCAGACAATTACCAAAGATGTTCATCTGGTGCAAGGCACCGATTCTCCGGGACTCGTTTTTTCCATTGCAGAGGCCTTGGTGCCGGGTGTGACCAGCTTTCCAACGGGTACTAATGATTCAACTACTTGCGCCGAAGTAAACTACCCCTATTATGTGGCCAAATACCAAGTTACTTATGAGTTGTGGAAAAGAATTTACGATTGGGCGACCAGTGACGACAGAGGCGTCGGACAATATCATTTCCAAAACGCAGGCCAGATGGGTGGCAGTCGGGAGCCAGGGCCCAAAACCGATCAGCACCCTGTAACAACCATCAATTGGCGGGATGCCATGGTTTGGTGCAATGCCCTGACTGAATACTATAATGATCAAAACACTACGAATCTGGCATGTGTTTATACCTATGAAGGACAAATCGTTCGGGACTCCAGGGATGAAAATGTGAGCGTTTGCGACAATGTGATTGCCGAAAATGCTAATGGTTTCCGCTTGCCAACCAGCATGGAATGGGAATTGGCGGGGCGGTTTCGCGGGAATGACTCAACTAATACGGTAGACGGTTTCAGCAACCCCTACTTTACAAAAGGGAATTCCGCCAGCGGGGCGACCGGATCGTATACCGACGCAGACGCCACTGATGCGGTTGGCTGGCACTCGGATAATAGCGGTGATTCTACACACCCGGTCGGCGAAAAAGAAGCGAACACACTGGGCATTTATGATATGAGTGGGAATGTGTGGGAGTGGTGTTTTGCCTCGAATCCCGGACCTTTAGGCACTTACCGCGTCATGCGCGGCGGGAGTTGGTTCAATGCCTCCAATTATCAGCGGATCGGTTACATGCAAAACACTTATCCTCAAAACGCCCACGGCTATAACGGTTTTCGCCCGGTGAGAACCAAAAGTTAGGATAGAGCTATAGGTTAAAAGGAGGTTTGCCAGAGTTGAAAAAACCCTTGTTCGTTATATTGTTTGCCACCTTGATACTGGTCGTCACCCTCTCCGGCTGCGGCACTAAAAAAGGGCAATTGGGCGGAAAAATCTATGATGATACTACTAAAGAACTGATTACAGGAAGCGTCGTTGTCACGCTGACCGGCGCCTCCTCAATTACCGTTACCAATGGCCAATACCAGTTTACTGACGTATCCATTGGGGACAAAACCTTGACGGCACAAGCGGAAGGGTATAAGACTTATACCGCTTCTGTCAAAATTGAGGCTGGCAAGACAATTACCAAGGATATTTATTTGGTGGAAGAAGTCACAGTCCCTCCGGATCCTACCGATCCCACCCCAGGTGAAAAAGGCACTTATACGGTGGGCGGCGTAGTCTTTGATATGCGCTACGCCCCCAGTGGCAGTTTTATCTCAGACGACAATGTGATATCGGAAGATGAAAAATTGCCCGGTCCGGTTGACGTAACGAATCCGTTTTGGATTGCGGAGACCGAAGTGACCTATGAGTTGTGGCACAAGGTTTATACCTGGGCGACAACTGACGGCCACGGTTATACTTTTGCCAACCCCGGAAGAGAAGGTCATGATGGTACCATCGGTGCCGCTCCAACCAGTGCGTCCCAAGAACCGGTGACGACTGTCAGTTGGAGGGACGCTTTGGTCTGGTGTAACGCGTTGACTGAGTATTATAATGCTCAAAGTGGGATGAGTTTAAGCTGCGTATACAAATCGGGCGGTAATCCCATTCGCGATGCTACCGCTGGGGCAGCCTGCGATGCTGTAGTTCCCGACTCAGGCGCTAAAGGCTTCCGCCTGCCCACCAGCGGCGAATGGCAGTTGGCTGCGCGCTATCAGGATGGCTCTGTTTGGACGCCCGGGGATCATGTCAGCGGTGATACCAGTGGCCCCTGTTATTCAACAGATCCCGAAGCAGTTCTTTCAACAGTATTCGGAAACTATGCCTGGTATGGCTCTTTCACCAATCCAGTTGGCCAAAAGAGCGCTAACGCCCTCGCAGTGAAGGATATGAGTGGGAACGTATACGAATGGTGTATTGATAAGCATCCTAGTTATGCCACACTCCGGTTTTGTCGCGGCGGATGCTGGGGCAGTGTCGCATTTTACCTGCAGATTGGCGAAATAGCATTTGGAAATCCGAGTTATACCTACTTCGGTTGGGGCTTCCGGTTCGTGAGGACTCAGTAACTTTTGGGTTTTTTTGCTGTTTGCCTCTTCTTCAATTTCCTCCTAAAGCCCGGGCCTTTAGGCACTTACTGGGTCGTGAGCGGCGGGAGTTTGATCCATACCTCCAATTATCAGCGGATCGGTTACATGCAAAACACTTATCCTCAAAACGCCCACGGCTATAACGGTTTTCGCCCGGTGAGAACCAAAAGTTAGGATAGAGCTATAGGTTAAAAGGAGGTTTGCCAGAGTTGAAAAAACCCTTGTTCGTTATATTGTTTGCCACCTTGATACTGGTCGTCACCCTCTCCGGCTGCGGCACTAAAAAAGGGCAATTGGGCGGAAAAATCTATGATGATACTACTAAAGAACTGATTACAGGAAGCGTCGTTGTCACGCTGACCGGCGCCTCCTCAATTACCGTTACCAATGGCCAATACCAGTTTACTGACGTATCCATTGGGGACAAAACCTTGACGGCACAAGCGGAAGGGTATAAGACTTATACCGCTTCTGTCAAAATTGAGGCTGGCAAGACAATTACCAAGGATGTTTATTTGGTGGAAGAAGTCACAGTCCCTCCGGATCCCACCGATCCCACCCCGGGTGAAAAAAGTACTTACACGGTGGGCGGTGTAGTCTTTAATATGCGCTACGCTCCAAGTGGCAGTTTTGTCTCGGATGATAATGTAATATCGGGAAATGAAAAATTGCCCGGTCCGGTTGACGTAACGAATCCGTTTTGGATTGCAGAGACCGAAGTGACCTATGAGTTGTGGCACAGGGTTTATGCCTGGGCGACAACTGACGGCCATGGCTATGCTTTTGCCAAGCCCGGAAGAGAAGGTAATGATGGCGACATCGGTGCCGCTCCTACCGACGCATCCCAAGAACCGGTGACGACTATCAGTTGGCGGGATGCTCTTGTCTGGTGCAATGCGTTGACTGAGTATTATAATGCTCAAAGTGGGATGAGTTTAAGCTGCGTATACAAATCGGGCGGTAATCCCATTCGCGATGCTACCGCTGGGGCAGCCTGCGATGCTGTAGTTCCCGACTCAGGCGCTAAAGGCTTCCGCCTGCCCACCAGCGGCGAATGGCAGTTGGCTGCGCGCTATCAGGATGGCTCTGTTTGGACGCCCGGGGATCATGTCAGCGGTGATACCAGTGGCCCCTGTTATTCAACAGATCCCGAAGCAGTTCTTTCAACAGTATTCGGAGACTATGCCTGGTATTCAGGTTGCGGCTCAACTAAGCCGGTTGGCCAAAAGAGCGCTAACGCCCTCGAAGTCAGGGATATGACCGGGAACGTTTATGAATGGTGCTTTGACAAGCATCCTAGTTATACCACACGCCGGATTTGTCGCGGCGGATCCTGGGGCGGTGTCGCATCTTACCTGCGGATTGGTAAAATAACATTTGGAACCCCGGATTATACCTACTCCGGCTGGGGCTTCCGTTTCGTGAGGACTCAGTAACTTTTGGGTTTTTTTGCTATTTGCCTCTTCGTCAATTTCCTCCTAAGCCGTTTTGCCGCCTTATGCTTTGGTAAGGCGGCAAAACAGTTTTTAAGAAGGGTTTTTATTAGATACCACCCTGCCAGGCAACAGAGTTGAAAGGAGAGTTTCCCTGCCGCGCAGAATATACAAGCACAATCATCCGAACTGAAGGCAGGATCTGTCATGGAAGAGAAGACAGGCACAGGCGAAGGTTCCAACATGGACCCAGGCACAGGTACACAACAGGTCAATAATGACATGACTCAGGGCAATGTCTTTAGGACATTGCTTTCCTTTTAATTGGCGACAGTAAGACCCCGCTGTATGCCATTGTCCTGTCGACTGCGATTAATATTGTTTTAGATCTGACTTTCATTAAAGCCTTTGCCAGTGGGATTGGGCTCTTTTCCGCGGAAGCGTCAAGCTTGGTTTGCCTCGGGTGCTGCAATCCAGCATTGCTTCGATCGGTTCTGTACTCCTGCAAAACATCATGAATTCCTTTGGCATTGACGTGGTGACTGCTATAGTCACGGCCTATAGGATCGATTCACTGACGATCTTGCCGATTATCAATATGTCGGTTGCGATTTTATTGCCTTCAGTGAAATGGCGGCGTGGATCTTGGGGGCTATAATTTGCTTTGGAAGATATCGCAGCGGCAAGTGGCTTCGCCTCAGCTCGCCCTCGACTTATTGCGACACCGAAAATCGAGATGGCTTGATTGGGTAGGCGTATTGTTTAGCTGAAAGGGGTCGGGCAAATGGAATGGGTCAAACGCATCAATGATGTGATCGATTATATTGAAGCAAATCTCGACAGTGAAATCTCATATGACATCATCGCGGAGATTTCAGCGTGCTCCATTTATAACTTCCAACGCATGTTTTCCTACATTGCTAACAAGCCACTAAGTGAGTATATTAGAAACCGGCGTCTTACTATAGCTGCCTTCGACATTATGAATAGTAAAGAGAACATCATTGACATTGCTGCAAAGTATGGCTACGCTTCTCACGATTCTTTTACCAGAGCCTTCCAAAAGTTTCATGGTGTACTGCCCTCTAAAGTTCGGAGCGAAGTTACTATGCTTAAGTCCTGCCCGAAAATCTCCTTTCAAATAATAATCAGGGGGGACAGTTATATGAATTTTCAAATCGAACAGTGGCCAGCCTTTACCGTTTCGGGAATAATGAATCGGGTCAAAACCAGCGAAGCTTTCCGGGTTGTGCCTCAGATTTGGGAAAATGCCGGCAGGGATGGCACTATGGAACAATTATTCCATCTTTGGCGCAAGGCTGACTTGCGTCCCGTAGGCCTGCTCGGAATTAGCGCCAAAGGACAATGGGGCAATGCGGAGGAAATGAGTTATCATTTGGGTGTGACCACCTACGTGGACATGCCGGACTGCAAAAAAGTTGAGACTCCTGATCATATGGTAGAATTTCAGCTTCCGCCAGCAACCTGGGCCATATTTGAGGCAAATGGCTCATTGCCGGAGGCTGTTCAGACCATCTATAAGAAATTCTATACGGAGTGGCTACCGAATTCTGGTTACGAACTAGCCGATTTGCCGGTTATCGAATGCTATCTACAGAATGACAGACAGGAAGTGTGGATTGCTGTAAAGAGTCAAGAAAACGGATGATGGGAAGTAATTATCCACTTATCGATTTCTGCGGCTCAGCGATCATTATGCCGGATTTCCGCCCGGGGTCTTAGCGCATAATTTCCCCACATTCTTTAACCATTGCAGCGTGTCAGCAATCGTTTCATCAAATGGCCGCACCTTGTAGCCCAGTTCACGCTGGGCTTTTTCTATGGAAAAAACCGCATTGCTGGTGATGGCATATAGGGCATACCTGTTGAAGATGGGGCGCAGTTTTTTCATCTTATAATAAATATTGTAGAAAGGTAGCGCCATCCTCGCCACCCATGGTGGTACCATACATTTGACAAGCCGCGCGCCGATTTTTTCATGGACCAGCCGCAACATTTCCTTGATTGATATATAACGGTTGCCCAGGATATACCCTTCACCTTTGTGTCCCCGTTCGCACGCCGCCACAATTCCTGCTGCGACATCGCGCACATCCGCGAAATCATAGCCGCCTTGAATGCCGGCGGGGAGCTTGTTGTTGGAGGAATCAATCAGTAACTGCGTGGCGTAGCCCCCGGCAAAATCGCCAGGGCCACATATGCCGGAAGGGAAGATAATCACGGCGTCCAGGCCGCGCTCCCTGACAGCATCCATAACAAACTGAGATGCTTCCGCCTTGGTCTTGCCATAAAAACCAATGATCGCGTCCGGGTTAAAGGAAGTGACTTCCGTGATTGTCTGACCTTTAGGTAGTTCTGGTATCGCGTGCACCGAACTGATATGGACCAGCCGCCGCACATGCGCATCCAGACATTGCTCCACAATATTGCGCGTACCGTGAACGTTGACATTATAGACCTTGCGTGAGTAGTCCCACTCAGTCGACACAATTCCAGCCGCATGAATCACGATTATTTCAGTGCTGGCCGGTACCGCGAAAAAGCGCTGCAAATCCGTAACGCTCAGAACATCGCCCTCGCACAGCTCTACGCCTTCGGGGAGATACTTGGCAGTCGGATCTCCGGGCAGCACTAGCCCGCGTACATCCTTGCCCTGCGCCAAAAGTGATCGGACAATACTACTGCCCAGACTACCAGCTGCCCCGGTAACGAGATATTTGACTGTCATCGCGCGCACCTCCGTTTTATCCGATAATAGACGACAAAATAACAGACGCTGTGTTGAATACCCTACACACACATAGTATAATTACATTGTGTAGCGTTATACAACCGCCAGATCATCGGAGTCTGCCTGATCGACAACACGCAGATAGAAGAGTGTGGTTTAAAACGCAAAATCAACCGAATTAATTTGGAATATTATCGGGTATCAAACATCATGAAGGAGGATGTGGCATGTCTACAACAACGGATCGGCGCGTGAAATATACCAAGATGGTCCTGCGGGAGAGCCTGATCAAAAAACTGCGTGATAAACCGATTGCGCGCATTACCATCAAGGAATTATGTGAGGATGCTGATATCAACCGCACGACCTTTTATGCCCACTATACGGACCAGTTTGATCTGTTGAACAAGATTCAGGATGCGTTTATTGCTGATATTAATTCGTATCTTGACCAATTCGCACTGGAGTCCGGCGATAGCGGCATGCTGCAACTGTTGTCCAAGATCTTTGAATACATAGCTCAAAATGATGAATTATGTCGTGTTTTGTTAGGCAGTAATGGCGTCGTCGATTTTCAGACGAAAGTCATGCAGATTGTCAGCACGCGCATTGTGGTGGAATGGCGCAAGAAACAGCAGGTGGACGAAGCAACTGCCCAGTACATTTACACCTATGTGGCCACCGGTAGTATCGGAGTAATCCGCAAGTGGCTGCTTGACACGAACCCCAAGTCCCCGCAAGAGATGGCGCATCTAGTCGTGCGGATGGTCTATAAAGGGATTGAGCAGTTTATTCTATGAAATAAAACAGTCTGCTCCTGAACAGGAGGAAGAGGAGGATAAATGGCTGCCAATATTATGATAGTTGATGATGAACAAGCCATTGCCGACTTGATCGCAGTCTACTTACAAAATGAAGACTACAATATCTTCAAATTCTATAATGGTCTGGAAGCATTGCATTGCGCTGAAAATTGCCAAATTGATCTTGCCATTTTGGATGTCATGCTTCCGGATGTTGATGGTTTTTCCATCTGCCGGCGTCTGCGGGAAAAGCATAACTTCCCGATTATTATGCTGACTGCCCGGGAGGAAGAGATTGATAAGATTACCGGCCTTACATTAGGAGCCGACGACTATATCACAAAGCCGTTTCGCCCTCTGGAGCTGATTGCTCGTGTCAAGGCGCAGCTACGTAGATTCACCCGGTACAATGCCATGGAGCAGGTTCAGGTTCAGGCGCAGGCGCAGGAAGAACGACTCATCACTTTGAGGGGCTTGGTGCTCAACAAAGACACTCATGAATGTACCCTTAACGAGAGGAATCTTGTCCTTACCCCTACAGAGTTTTCTCTTCTATGGGTATTATGTGTGAATCGCGGACGGGTAATCAGTTCCGAAGAATTGTTTCATGAGGTGTGGGGCGAGAAATACTTCAACAGCAGTAACAATACAGTTATGGTACATATTCGCCATTTACGCGAAAAGATGCAGGATTCTGCGGAACGTCCAAAATATATCAAGACGGTCTGGGGGGTCGGCTATAAAATTGAAAAGTGATTTTTCCAGACTCAAAAGGAAAATTATATTTTCGATCATCCTGATCTCAGTTCTCGCATTCATCGTAGCCATATCCTTCAAGGTTCTCTTGATTGATGGGGTATTGCAGGAACCTTTTGCAGAATATTTTGTGCGTTTCTGTCAGAATGTTCTGGGACTCAGTTTTGACTCTGCCCGAGCCCTCTATTTCACGTTGTTTCAGCAAAATAAAGCAGTCCTCGAGATGATTGGGTTCTCAATCATCTTATTGATTTGTTTTTATTTCGGTTTGTCCCGTTTCACCCGTTACTTTAATGAGATCTCAAGTGGATTGGATTGTCTGGTAGCTGAAACAGAAGGCGAAATCACGCTTTCTCCGGAAATGGATTTCATGACGCAAAAACTGAACAAGATCAAGGATACTTTGGCGAAACGGCAGCGCGATGCCAGGGAAGCGGAGCAGCGCAAAAATGATTTAGTAGTCTATCTGGCACATGATATTAAGACACCCCTGACCTCCGTAATCGGTTATCTTAATCTCCTTGAAGAAGCACCGGATCTGCCGCAAGAGCAGAGAGCAAAATATGTCACAATCACGCTTGGAAAAGCCTACCGATTGGAACAGCTGATTGACGAATTCTTTGAGATCACGCGATTTAACTTACAGGCTATTGTCTTAAATAAAGGTGTCATCAATTTGCCTTTCATGTTGCGCCAAATGGCTGACGAGTTTTACCCGATGCTTTCATCGCAGGAAAAGCAAGTAGTTGTCAATGCTCCGGAAGGACTCACTTTATGGGGGGATGCTGATAAACTGGCGCGGGTTTTCAATAACATTCTGAAAAACGCAGTTGCTTACAGTCTTGAAAACAGCGTTATCGACATTTCAGCACAGCGGCTCGATGAGGGTATCGTGATTACAATCACTAATCAAGGTAATCAAATTCCACAGCACATGCTGAGCACGATCTTTGAGAAATTTTATCGCCTGGATTCCTCCCGTCCTACAGATAAAGGTGGCGCTGGCCTGGGACTGGCTATCGCGAAAGAGATTGTCGCGGCACACGGCGGCACAATCACTGCGGAGAGCAATCAGGAATACACCAGATTTACAGTTATTCTACCTGATTTTAAGGCGGAAATAAGAGAAGCTTAAGAAGTCTATAAGAAAAAGTTTCAACATTGCTCCTTGTTCTATGGTTGAATATAACCATTACAGGTACAGGTCAAGGAGCGATTATGAAATGGCACAGCAACCCCGAAAGAGTCGAACCCAGAGATTGAAGAGATTGAAGTTTATAGTTTACTTGTTGATAGCTATTTTAGCTTTCTATATGGTGAAGGTCGCGATCAGTTCCAAAAGCCGGCAGGTTCCGGACATTCCTCCGGCCCCAATAGTGGCGACGCCGCCGGCAAATGCGCCCAGTACTTCCGCCGCATTATCAGCCGATAACTTGTATAGCCCATATGCGATTCTAATTGATCTTGCCAATCACGCCATTCTGATGCAGAAAAGATGTACGGCGCGGATTTACCCAGCCTCTCTGACGAAGATAATGTGCGCCATTGTTGCTATCGAAAACCTGCCGGACTTGCGGGAACCCGTAAAACTGCCGGAAGTTATATTTCGGGAACTGTGGAGTGAAGACGCTACAATGGCAGGTTTTCTGCCAGGGGAATGTGTCCCGGTTATAGATCTGCTGTACGGGGCGCTACTCCCGAGCGGTGCCGAGTGCTGCCTTGGCCTTGCGCGCCGTATTGCAGGCTCAGAGCAGGGTTTTGTCAAGCTGATGAACGAAAAAGCGGTCGCCCTCGGCCTGAATGATACGCATTTTGCTAATGTCACCGGGCTGCATCATCCAAGTCACTTCTCCACGGCCCGGGATTTGGCGGATTTGCTTTGTTATGCACTTCAAAATGAGATCTTTCGGAAGGTTTTCACAGCGGTGCGCCATTCAACGGCATCAACCAACAAGCATCCCGGCGGGATTACCTTTTATAGCACAATGTTTAAGAAAATAGGCGATCCGCGTTTCAAAGACGGTGTTATCCTGGGAGGAAAAACGGGATTTACTGCTGAGGCCGGTTTATGCCTGGCCAGTCTTGCTGAATATGGTGGAAAAGAATATGTGCTCGTAACAGCTGGTGCGAAAGGAAACCGCCTTACTGAGCAGTACAACATCAGAGATGCATTGATGGTCTATAGCCATCTGGGAAAATGAATGTCATCGCCCCGCACGGGGCGTTTTTTTTATCTGATTCTCCTTGACTCTGATGCCGAATCCTCTTATAATAACAATTAAGCAATTACTTAATCGTTAAAACAATTAATGTGGAGACGAGAAGGCGAAAAGAGAAAAGGGCGGCAAAGGCGAAAAAGACGAGAAGGTGAGGCGAAAATATGAGCGCTAAAAACCATGATATTTGCGATAGTTTCTGCCCTTCGGAGGCTAATGTTGCGGACCTACGCGATAAAGCCCTGGAAGTGGCGGGACTGTCGGAGATCTTTAAAGTGCTGGGAGACGAAACCCGCACCAAGATAATTTATCTACTGGCGCAGCGGCCGCTCTGCGTCTGCGATCTGGCCACCATTCTGGAAATGACACTGCCGGCGGTGTCGCATCACCTGCGCCTGCTCAAAGCGCTGCGCCTGGTCAAATACACGCGTGAAGGCAAAATGGTATATTATGAGCTGGACGACAACCACATTCTAAATTTGATTCGGGAGGCTCAGGAGCATTTTGCAGAGGAACGTTGAAGCAGACGACAAAGAAGGAAGGTTGCAAACAATGCGCTATACTCTGGAAGGCCTGGACTGCGCCAACTGTGCCGCTAAGATTGAGCGGGGGTTGCAGGCGATCGACGGGCTTGAAGCAGTCAAAGTAAACTTTGCCACTAAGAGCATCGAACTGTCTCCCGCACAGGTGGCGGTTGCCCAAGAAGTAATCACCCGCATTGAACCGGATGTAATGCTGCGCAGTGCCTCAGAACATCCCGATTTAGCAGGGAAAGACGGGCAGGGTCAGGGGCACGCGATCATCATTTCCGGGATTCTATTTATCATTGGTGTTATTTTTTATGATCATTTGCATCAGACGCCGTACTCCTGGCTGGAGTACGTGGTCTTTTTGTCAGCCTATGTGCTGGTGGGCGGGCCAGTGATTGGACGCGCTTTCCGGCAGATCTTGCAGGGGCGCGTTTTTGACGAGCATTTTTTGATGACGATCGCCACTTTTGGCGCGATTGCGATTCATCAGCTTCCGGAGGCTGTCGGGGTAATGCTCTTTTACGCAATCGGCGAATTTCTGCAGAAGAAAGCGGTCGATCGCTCTCGGCGTTCCATCCAGGCTTTGCTGGAAATCCAGCCGGAGTACGCCAACCTAAAAGATAATGGCAGTACGCGCGAGGTCCGCCCACAGGAAGTGGCAGTCGGGCAGTACATTGTTGTTAAGCCGGGGGAGCGTGTGCCCCTGGATGGCAAGGTAGTCGAGGGGGTTACGTTTGTTGACACCTCCGCCCTAACTGGTGAATCCGTACCCCGCAGGGTGGAGCCGGGCAAAAGCGTGCTGGCTGGTATGGTGAACGGGCAAGGGTTGATCACTGTGAAAGTCGCTAAGCGCTATGCCGATTCATCGATTGCCCGCATTCTGGAGCTGGTTGAAAAGGCGGCGGAAAGGAAAGCTCCGACTGAGAAATTCATTTCGGTTTTTGCCGGTTATTATACGCCGGTGGTGGTTGGCACCGCTGTTTTGATTGCGGTGCTCCCGCCCCTCGTTATCCCGGGCGCGACTTTTGCGGAATGGATTTACCGTGCCTTGGTACTGTTGGTGATTTCCTGTCCCTGCGCACTGATGGTGTCGATTCCCCTGGGCTATTTCGGTGGCATCGGTGGCGCATCGCGCAAGGGCATCCTGATTAAAGGGGCCAACTTTCTGGACGCCTTGGCCAAAACACACACCGTCGTTTTTGACAAGACCGGGACGCTGACTAAGGGCGTTTTCCGGGTGACCGGGATCCATGTGCGCAATGGCTTTACCAAAGAGCAACTGATCGCGGTGGCTGCCGAAGCGGAAACCTTTTCGAATCATCCGATTGCCCAGTCGCTGAAGGAGGCTTATGGTCGGGAGGTTGCGCCTGAGCATGTCCGCGACTATCAGGAGATTCCGGCGCATGGTATTAGCGCCATTGTTGACGGACACAGGGTTTTAGCTGGTAATGACCGTCTGATGCACCGGGAAGGCATCGTACATGAAGATTGTGATGCCCCGGGCACCAGCGTCTATGTAGCCATTGGCGGTGAATATGCCGGATACATTGTTATCTCGGATGAAATTCGGGACGATGCCGCCGAGGCAATCGCCAGCCTGAAAACCTTGGGAGTACGTAAGACGGTCATGCTGACGGGGGATGAACAGAGTGTGGCGCAGCGCGTGGCCGGGGAGCTGGGCCTGGATGAATTTCATGCTGGGCTACTGCCGGAAGACAAGGTTGCGCAGGTTGAGGAGTTGCTGGCGCAAATTCCGCATCCTAAGCAGCAGAAGTTGGTGTTTATCGGCGACGGAGTGAATGATGCGCCGGTGATTACCCGGGCAGATATCGGGGTGGCGATGGGTGGCTTAGGAAGCGCAGCCGCCATCGAGGCGGCCGACGTGGTGTTGATGGAGGACGCTCCGGCGAAGCTGCCGCAGGCGATTGCCATTGCCCGGCGCACGAACCGTATTGTGTGGCAGAACATCATCATGGCGCTGGCCGTGAAAGCCTTCTTTATCTTTTTGGGTTCGATCGGGGTGGCGAGTATCTGGGAGGCAGTGTTCGCCGATGTCGGGGTGACTTTGCTGGCGGTCTTTAATGCCGCACGCACTTTACAGATAAATAAGGCCAGGTAGGAATCGTCCTCTCGTTGTCCTTCCTTATCTTCCAGCCAAAGCCCCGCCATTTAGAATGGCGGGGCTTGCACTATTATAAAGGAAAGGCATCGCCGCAAGAGCACATCATAAACCGGCAGTTTCAACCTGGATGTTCACGCCGTCACTGGTGATGACGATATCACCATGAAGATCTGTCCGGAAAACAGGAATATTATTGGCATCCAGTCGCTTTATGACGCTTTTGCTGCAGCGGCCGAAAGGCCTTTCTTTGCCGGCGCAGGAGATTACCGCGAAACTGGGCTGCACGCTGTCGAGCAATTCCTGGCTGGTAGAAGTATAGAGGCCGTGATGCCCAATTTGGATCACATCCGCGCTTAAATCGGCCCCGGAAGTCAGGATGCTTTGCTCCTCGGTTATTTCGGCATCAGCCATAAATAAGAATTTTGTTTCACCGAAGGTAACTTTGGCCACAATGCTGTTGTCATTGAGGCGGAAATTGCAGGGTTTAACCGGACCGACCAGATCAACGGCTATGCCGGGACTGAGCTCAAAGGAAAGTCCGGCATGCCCCTCGATAATCGGTATGCCTTTGGAGGCCACAAACTTCATGTAATCGCGAATTTCTTTGCGGTCAATGGGTGCCAGCGGGTCAATGACGCGCTGAGCAGAAAAGATGTTGAGGAGATAATAAAGTCCGTCAATATGATCATTGTGCGGATGGGTAGCAATAACGTGTTCGATTTCTGCGACGCCGAGCCGACGCAGGTAACGTGCTACTGTAGCGGCATACTCCAGCCGGCCGGCATCGATGAGTATCTCTTGGCCTTGCGGAGCCTGAATCAGGATGGCGTTGCCGTGGCCGACATTGATGATGTGGACCTTGAGCAATTCTGGTTCGGTCGGACTGTCAGCCAGAGCGACGGCTGAAGTGAAGACCGCGATTAATAGAATAACTATAAACAGCACTCGTTTCATTCCGATACCTCTATTCTTTTTAGATTTGGTATCTGTATTTGAAGGAAGCGCTTTTGTCAATGCCAGTTTCGTTGCGGAGGGTAAACAACACGGCTTTAGATCGATGGAGTTGGTTCAGGCGAATGAACGAACAGTTATCCTGAAGAATGTGAATGACCCTATGATAGTCTTATAGATTGAATATCGGCAGGTATAGCAGAAAAATGACCATGTTTTGGGATGAGCCAGTGAATATTATAATATAATGAAGAGGAAACAACCGTAAAAAAGGAAAAATGGTTGGAATGCAATTTGGCCCGGCAGAATCAAACATGGGGTTGGGATGCGGAAATCCCCTGGCGTTCGCGGCACTCAAAGAGGGCGAGACTGTGCTTGACCTTGGCAGTGGCGGTGCGCCAGAATGCTCAAAATGGCGGATATCAAAATGTCGAGTTCCGGCTGGGAGAAATCGAATACTTACCGGTGGCGGATGACTCGGTAGACATAATCATATCCAACTGTGTAATCAACTTATCTCTTGATAAAGATAAAGTGTTTCAGGAAGCCTTTCCGGGATATTAAGCTGACTCCGAAAGATAACAGCCGGGAGATTTTAGATTCCTGGTGCCGGGCAGGCATGTTGAAGATTTTGTGGCATCGTACTTTATCGAGGCGATAAAGTAGGGGCACCGGGGTGCCCGCCTCTTACTCTTAATGTCGCAATATATTGACAAGTCGCTAACGGTACAATTATAGTTGAACAGTGGACAACCATTAGCTGCGAGGATTAGGAGGGCTTTCATTATTGTAAAAAACAAAACCCGAGTTTATCGGGAGCCGGCAGGTATTCAGCGGGTGATCGCTGACAGCCTTCGTCACGAAGGACCGGCTGGCACAGATACAGTCACAATTAACACCGTTTTAGAGCTGCACAT
>ENA-UOOR01002495-UOOR01002495.1-fermentation-metagenome-genome-assembly--contig:-NODE-2495-length-18458-cov-100.509536_pt1 | contig 18458 bp, 10 predicted proteins | sample MGYA00245780_ERZ724029 | MGnify/ENA primary metagenome ERZ724029 (study PRJEB28704, sample SAMN03018315) | fermentation metagenome | biome: anthropogenic terrestrial biome; feature: soil... | reverse complement strand
CCTTGACGTTGTTTGCATAACAATAATAAGATTGAATTAGGTTGAAGCAGATTGACTGAGATTGATTAAGGACGGTTTCAATCTTTTTCAATCTTTCTCAATCTTTCTCAATCTATTTACTCCAACATTTTAATTGATTCCTTAATAATTTCAATTGCTTCCCTGATTTCTTCTTCCGTGATTACCAACGGGGGGGCAAAGCGGATGATGTGTTGGTGTGTGGGTTTTGCCAACAAACCGTTTTCGGCCATCTTCAGACAAACATCCCAGGCTTCCTTGCCGTTGTGAGGCTCTATAACAATGGCATTGAGCAATCCCTTTCCGCGGACCTGGTGTACAAACGGACTGTCAATCTTCCTCATTTCGTTGCGGAAGATCTCTCCCAGGTACTCGGCTTTTTCCGCCAGCCTTTCCTCTTTTACCACTTCCAGCGCAGCAGTAGCTACTTTACAGGCAATCGGGAATCCTCCAAAAGTAGATCCGTGCTGGCCGGGTTTAATGGTCATCATGATCTCGTCGTCGGCAAGCACGGCAGAAACCGGCATAACGCCACCGGAGATGGCTTTACCCAGAATAACGATGTCGGGACGAATTCCCTCGTGGTCACAACACAAAAGCTTGCCTGTGCGGGCGATTCCGGTTTGCACTTCATCAGCGATGAACAGTATGTTGTGCTGTTCACAGAGGTGTTTACAAGCTTTCAGGTATCCGTCATCGGGAACGAAAACACCGGCTTCACCCTGAATGGGTTCAACGAGGAGTCCGGCTATCTTATCTCCTTTCACTTCAAAAATCTGTTGGAGAGCATCCACATCGTTGTAGGGGATGACTTCAATCCCCGGCGTGTACGGGCCGTATTCGGCACGGGCTTCCCCATCGGTGGAAAGGGAAACGATTGTAATGGTACGTCCGTGAAAATTTCCTTCGCAAGCGACAATAATGGCCTCATTTTCGGGGATTCCTTTTTTCAGGTAACCCCATTTTCGGGCGAGCTTCAATCCGGTTTCAACGGCTTCTGCTCCCGAATTCATGGGCAACATCTTGTCGTAACCGAAGTAACGGTGGACAAACTCTTCGTACGGGCCCAGGCAGTCGTTGTAAAATGCGCGCGAAGTAAGGCACAATGTTTCCGCTTGTTCGGTCAGTGCCCTCACGATCTTCGGGTGACAATGTCCCTGATTCACGGCAGAATAGGCGGAAAGGAAGTCGAAGTATTTTTTGCCATCAACATCCCAGACATATACACCTTTCCCCCTTGACAGTACTACGGGCAGCGGGTGATAATTGTGCGCCCCGAATCTGTCCTCCTGATCGATAAATTGTTGTGCTTTTTCTGTGATTAACATGTGATTAACATAAATAGTGATTTTGATTACTTCACATCTTGGTCAGGACCAGGTTCCGGAACAGAATCTCTTTTCCTTCACTCTGCAACCCGATGTTTCCTTCTTTAACCAGTCCGGTTCCCGTGTTTTGATGCACGTCGTTCACATAAACGTCTACCACTCCATCCTGAACGGTAATTTTTACTTTATTCCATTCGCCGGCGGGATTTTCGCTTGAAGGTTGTTTTTTCTGGATGACTGGGAATTTCGGACGTTCCGTCACACCTTCCGGGAGCGTATACTCCTTCATGTCGGATCCGGCGAGCAATACAAAGTCGCCGGCCTTGCCTGCTGCCAGTTGTATTTCAACACCTGTGGCGAACGGGTTTTTAGGATCCTCGATCAGCACAAAAATCCCACTGTTACTGGCCTCTTCAGCCCAACGGTATTCCAGTTCCAGGGTGTAGTTGACGTATTTTTCTTTCGTGTACATATAACCCAACGGCTCCCCTTTTATAGAGATTTGTCCGTCTTTTACCGCGTACACCTGGTCTCCCGGAACAGCATCGTTCTCAACGACAAAGTTCCAGTTCGATAAATCTTTTCCGTTGAAAATTTTTCCGTTGTCTTGCGCACAGCCTGAAGCAAGAACAATTAATACTGCAAATACAAGTAGATTTGTCTTTTTCATTTGTTGTATAAATAGATGGTTGATATCTTGTTAACAAAGTTAAGTAAAATTGCTGAGAATATAGACAGGTTTGGGTAATAAAAGACGGACGATACGGGATATAGTCCTAAAAAAGCAAAAAATGATTGTGAGATAGGCAATAAATGCATATTTTTGCTCAATTTTCTGCAGGTAAATCATTAAAGGAAAAATGAAAAAAGCGCACATCCTATGGGCGGACGACGAAATTGACCTACTCAGACCTTATGTCCTTTTTTTGGAAGAAAAGGGGTACGGGGTGGATACCGTGAATAGCGGTCGTGATGCCATTGAGATGTGCCGGAGCTCGGTTTACGATATCATTTTCCTGGATGAACACATGCCCGGATTGACAGGCTTGGAGACACTCTCCGAGATTGCTGCTTCTCATCCGGAACTGCCGGTAGTGATGATCACGAAAAGTGAGGATGAAGGTATTATGGACAAGGCCATCGGCAAGAAAATTGCTGATTACCTGATAAAGCCGGTCAATCCCAATCAGATCCTGATGACCATCAAAAAAAAACTGGAGAAAAACGAAATAATCAGTGAAACAAACACTATTCATTACCGGGAGGAGTTTGGTCGGCTAAGCAGTGAAATGAATAATTGCCGTTCGGCAGAAGGTTGGACCGCATTGTATAAAAAACTTGTTTCCTGGGAGGTTGAATTAGCTCTTTTGCAACATCCGCTGCAGGAACTGCTGACCGTGCAAAAAACGGAAGCAAACGCCGGATTTGGAAAGTTCGTGAAACGAAATTACGAAAACTGGCTGTTGAATGCCGGATCAGGCCCATTGCTAAGTAATGAAGTTTTTCAACAACGGGTTTTTCCGGTGTTGGATAAGGGTGAAAAACTCTTTTTTATCCTGATCGATAACTTCCGGTTCGATCAATGGCTGGTGATCAAAGACCTGGTGTCGGATTATTTTACATATACCGAAGATACTTATTTCAGTATTTTGCCCACCGCAACCCAATACGCCCGTAATGCCATTTTTTCGGGGTTAATGCCGTTGCAGCTGTCGAAAAAGTTTGCCGGACTGTGGGTGGATGAAGTTGAGGACGAGGGTAAGAATTTGTCGGAAGAACTGCTGGTTCGTTCACAACTGGAAAGATTCAGGCGAAAGGAGCGGTTTTCATACAACAAGATCAATTCAAATACTGAAGGGGAAAGGCTTGTGCAAAATTTTACCGGACTGGAACACAACGAACTGAATGTGGTAGTTTTTAATTTTATAGATATGCTTTCTCATGCACGGACCGAATCGAAAATGATCCGTGAGTTGGCACCCGACGAGCCGGCCTATCGGTCGCTAACGCGTTCGTGGTTTCGCCATTCGCCTTTGTTTGGGTTGTTGAGAAAGATATCGGAAAAAAAATACCGGGTAATGCTTACCACTGATCATGGGACTATCCGTGTGCGTCATGCGCAAAAAGTGGAAGGTGAAAAAAATACCAATACCAGTTTGCGTTACAAAGTGGGTCGGAACCTGTCATACGATCCCAAAAAAGTGTTTAGCGTTACCCATCCCGAAAAAGTAGGCTTACCCTCACGAAACATCAGTACAAGGTATATTTTTGCTCTTGGCGACGATTTTTTCGTGTATCCGAATCAATTCAACCACTATGTTTCGTATTACGAAAATACGTTTCAACACGGTGGAATTTCCATGGAAGAGATGATTGTTCCGCTGGTAACGTTGCAAGCCAAGTAAATAAAAAATAAAAGGAAAAGAGTATGCAATTGAAAATAAGCGATATATCCGAGATACATAAGGCAGCTAGACAATTTATTGCCGGAATGGGGAACGATAAGGTTTTTGCTTTCTATGGAGCAATGGGTGCCGGTAAAACCACTTTTATCAAAGCCGTTTGTGAAGGATTGGGCGTGCAGGAAACGATTACCAGTCCCACATTCGCCATTATCAATGAGTACAGGGATAACGAAGGAAATTCCATTTATCATTTCGATTTTTACCGCATCCATAAACTGGAAGAAGCTTTCGATTTCGGTTACGAAGATTATTTTTACAGCGGAAATCTTTGTTTTATCGAATGGCCGGAATTGGTAGAGCCGCTTCTCCCCGGCAATACCGTAAAAGTTTATATTACCGGAACTGATGCCGGCACGCGGACAATCGAAACAAAAAAGCCCGATTAAACGAATGGAGATTTAAATGATCCAATAGTCAGTTCAGTAAAAAGAATTACCATATACATGAGAAAAATAGCTATATCCGTTTGTATGTTTCTGTCCGCACTTTTTGTCTCTTCGCAGGTGAATACCGACCGGGTGATGACAATTGGGAAAAATGCCCTTTACTTCGAAGACTATGTGTTGGCTATACAGTATTTCAATCAGGTGATTGGCGCCAAGCCTTACCTGGCTGACCCATATTACTTCAGGGCTATGTCGAAGTTTATGCTCGACGATTTTAAAGGTGCCGAAGAAGATGCGAACCTCTGTATCGAACGGAACCCCTATTATACGTCGGCTTATCAGCTGCGCGGGGCGGCAAGGCAGAACCAGGAGAAATACGAACTGGCGGCTACCGATTACCAGAGGAGCCTGGAGTTTTTTCCCGAAGACCGTCTCACGTTGGTGAACATGGCCATTGTGAACGTTGAATTGGAGCATTACGACGTGGCGGAGAAGTTTTTCGAAGTGTTGCTGCGCCGTTTCCCAGATTACGTTCCCGGATACCTTACCCGCGGACAGATGCACCTGGAGAGGAAAGACACGCTGAAAGCACTGGCCGATTACGATAAGGCCATTGAGATTGATCCTTATACGGCACAGTCTTTTTCTGCACGCGGGCTGTTGCAATTTCAGATGAAGGATTACAACAAGGCGCTGGCCGACCTGGATGAGGCTATCCGGTTAGATCCTTTTTTTACCGGAAATTACATCAACCGGGGATTGGTAAAATATAACCTGAACGATCTGCGTGGGGCGATGGCCGATTACGACCGGGTGATCGAGATGGATGAGAATAACCTGATAGCACTGTTTAACCGGGGTCTGCTGCGTGCACAGGTTGCCGATAACAACCGGGCGATCAGGGATTTTGATAAAGTTATTGAAATTGAACCCGATAACACAATGGCGTACATCAACCGGGCTATGTTGCACGCAGAAATTGGAGACAATGCGAGTGCCATAGAGGATTTAAACGTCGTGCTCAACGACTATCCCGATTTTTTCACCGGATATTACATGCGGGCCGAAATGAAGCGCCAGTTGAACGATTTACGCGGAGCGGAGCGCGACTACCTGGCTGCCCGGGATGAGGAGGCCAAGGCCAAAAAACGTGCCACAACGGATGCGGAGGACGGCAGGAAGCTAGCTTCAGAATCGAAGGATACCCGCGAAGAAACGGATAAGGATATCGATAAATTTAACCTGCTGGTGGTTGCCGACAAGGAAGCATCGCAGAAAAGCCAAAGCAAATACCAACGTGAATCGCGTGGACGTGTGCAGGACCTGAACACAAAGGTGGCGCTGGAGCCTAAGTTTGTGCTGACCTATTACGATAAAGGGTTTGAAGTGAGCCGGCCGGTCTATTTCTCCGAATCAATGGAAAGAGCCAACGATCTGCTGAATCTTAATTGGAAGCTCAAGGCGGTAAACAACGAAGCTGCACTGAACGAGTTACAGGTGCAAACGCATTTCCGCTCCATCGATAATTTTTCGCGGCTGTTGGTGCAACAGCCAAACGATGCCAGGCTCTACTTTGGCCGTGGGATGGATTTCATGTTGGTTCAGGATTACGAAAATGCATTAAAAGATATCAACCGGGCTATTGAGCTACAGCCCGATTTCCTGCAGCCCTACTTTGTACGTGCGGTCATTATGACCAAGCAACTCGAGCTTGACCCGTTGCTTCCCCCCGAGGCGCTTGCGCAGGAAGCTCCCGCGGGCGTAAACCCGGTGGACAGGTTGAAAGAGTTGCCTCAGATTGCCCGGCCGAAAGTACCGGAGGTCTCCACGAAGTCGTTCCGGTATGATGCTATTTTAAAGGATTATGAAACGATCCTGCGACTTGACCCCAATTTTATTTTTGCCTACTACAACATGGCTGAAATATACAGCCTCGAGAAAGATTATCGTGCCGCGATAGACAGTTACACCAAAGCGTTAAAGATTGAACCGCAGTTTGCCGAAGCCTATTTCAACCGGGGGTTGTCACGGCTGTCGATCGGCGAAACTGCGGTCGGGTTGGACGATCTCCGCAAGGCTGGAGAGTTGGGTATCGTGGAATCGTACAGCATCATTAAACGGATGCAGTAAGCGCTATGGGATAAATTCCAGTTTAGCCTCTTGTCCTGCTTTCAACACTACCGATACATACCCGTTTTCGGCTGTTAATTCTTTTCCGTTCTGTTTTACCGTTGTCGCATAACCGGGAATTTTTACCTTGAATGTATTGTCGTTTAGCGCCTTAATGGTTGCAGACGACAATCGGTTGTCGCTCCAGCTTGCAGCCGCTTCGGCACCGCCACGGACACGTAGGCCTTTGAAACTTCCTGTTGGCCACTTGTCTGGCAGGGCAGGCAGCAATTGTATATAGCCGTCCTGGCTTTGAATCAGCATTTCAGCAATTCCCGCTGTACCACCCAGATTACCGTCGATCTGGAACGGCGGATGCGCGCAGAATAGGTTAGCGTACGTTCCAGACCCGCGGTGCATGTTTACTTCACTTCCGGAAGTGGGCTCCAGCAGGCTTTTAAGTAGCTTGAAAGCACGGTTCCCGTCGTACAAGCGTGCCCAGAAATTGATTTTCCACGCACGGGACCATCCGGTTCCGGCATCACCACGGCGTTCCAACGTTTCGCGAGCTGCTGCGGCCAGTTCGGGGGTAGTGTTAGGCGATATCTGGTTCGACGGATACAGCCCGTAGAGGTGTGATACATGGCGGTGCTTGGGATCAACCTCCTTATAGTCCTCGAGCCACTCTTGCAAATAACCTTCGGGGCTGATCTGCATGGGAGGAAGTTTCGGCAGTGTTTCGCGGATATTGGTGGTTGTCTCGTCTTCGATACCGAGAATTGCTGCCGCCGACAGTACGTTGGTAAACAGTTCGTTCACGATCTGAACGTCCATGGTCGGGCCCATGCATACAAAAATGCGATCGTCGCTCCCGGGCATGTAAAATGCATTCTCTGGCGATGATGACGGGGCGGTGACGAGCCATCCGTTCCTGGGTTCGGAAATCATGCTGCTGAGGAAGAACTGCGCTGCCCCGGCGAGCGTCGGGTAAACAGTGCGCAGGTATTCCTTATCCTGGGTAAAGGCATAATGCTCCCAAAGGTGTTCACAAAGCCACGCTCCTCCCGTGTTGGTCGCTCCCCACGAAGCATGTTCGCCGGGAGCCGTGAACTTCCACGGGTTGCTCATCATGTGAGCCAGCCAGCCGTTGGCCCCGTAAAACGTTTGGGCGGTAGCTTCTCCCGAAGGTACAATCGATTGGGTGAAATCGATCAGGGGTTTATGCAGTTCAGAAAGATTACATACTTCTACCGGCCAGTAGTTCATCTGTACATTGATATTCAGGTGGTAATCGCCGTTCCAGGGCGTCTGCACCTGGTTGGCCCACAAGCCCTGAAGGTTGAGGGGAAGCGAGTTCTCATCGGTTCCGCTGATCATCAGGTAACGGCCATACTGAAAATAGAGTGCGGCAAATGCGGGATCATCGTCTGTCTGGAAACCGGCAAGGCGCTCGTTGGTAGGTGTGGTGTTGTCTTGTTCGCCTAACCAGAGCTCTACACGGTCGAACTTTTCTTTGTAAGCTGCTATATGCGCCTGTTTCATTTTTTCGAACGAACGTTTTTTTGCTTGTTCGAGCAAGCTGTCTACCGTCGACGTGTACTCTTTGTCGAGCATGTCGGTGGAGGTGGAAATGAGGATGACGGCCTCATCGGCATTGGCGATAGCCAGGGTATTGGAGCCCGCGGTCAGTTCCCCGCCTTTGTTCACGATTTGTACCTTGGTAAGGTAGCGGACACCCTTATCGGTACCGTATCCATCGTTGAGCTGCCCTTCCATGATAAGGGTATTCTCTTGCACCGAAAGGGTTGCCCGTTCGGGACGGCTCAGGCTTACTTCAAATGAGACTGACCCTTTCTTATCGGCAGCCACGTGGACAGCCAGCACATCGTCGGCGTGAGAGGAGATATACTCGCGCGTAAAGGTGGTTTCACCTTTCATAAACACGGTGGATGCCACTGCGTCATTGAGCGAAAGTGTCCTCACGTAATTACCCGTATCTTCCGTTTGTGGGTAGGAGTAGTTTATGTGCAGGTCCCCCAGCATTTGAAAACAGCCGTAGGGCGCATCTTTGCTTTTTCCGCCGGAAGAACCGAGCCCGCCGCACTGGAAATGATCGTACATCATGCGTTGTGCTTCCCCGTTCTTTCCTGTAAGCAGTAACTCCCGGATTTTCGGCAGATAATTGAGTGCTTCGGGGTTCAGCGCTTCAGGATCTTCGCTGCCCGACCACATAGTAATGTCGTTGAGCACGATAAGTTCTTTGTCAATACCGCCATCCGGCATCATACCGATACGTCCGTTGCCGAGAGGCAGGGTCTCTTCCCACGCCGCGGCAGGCGTGTTAAACCGCAGGGCGAGTTCTTGGGCCGTTTCAGCAGGTGGCGTGCAGGAAAGCAATGCCGCAGCTGCAAGGAGAATGGATAAAATTTTCATCGAATTGTTCATTTAAGTGGTTGATTATTTTACGGTGATGGCATCTTCTGCCGAGTTTTCTGTTCGTATATCTTTCTCCGCATCCCATCCGTTTTCGAAGCGGTTGTTTTCGATAAGAACGTTGCTGACCCGTTCAAAGAAGAACGGATGTTTGTTCCAGTGGAACGGTTCAAACTCGGTATTGTATGTAACGGTGTTGTTTCGGAAAATCAGTCCGTCTGTCGATTTGGCATAAACGAGCGGACGGTCGAACGTTTCGAACGTATTGTTTTCAATAACAATACCCGAGTGGAAAAACTGCTGTTGATCCTTGAGGTTGGGTATTTCGGGATAGATGGAAATGACGGCGTTTGTAAACTGGTAGGTTGCCGTAAGGGCGTTGATAAACCGGTTGTTTCTAATGATCACCTCCTTGCAGGCTCCGGTTTCGTACCAGCCGTTGCAGTCTCCGCAAAGCAAGATGGCCGTCCCGTGGGTATGGTCGAAAAGGTTGTTTTCGCAGATTACCCGTTTGGGTGTGCTGAAGAGTGCACCGCGTGCACGATTGTTGCGGATGATGTTGTCGGAAAACACTACTTCGGGAGTCCACGTCAGGTTTTCAATCCCGAATTTTCCGGTTTCGGAAATTTCCTGCGGAAGTGTGGCAGCAAAGGTTATTTCAAACTCTTTTGCTCCAAATTCGGTAGGTTTATCGACAGCTTTGATCGACGTAATCGTGTTGAAGTGACTGCCTACCCGTTCCATCTTTTCCGATTCCACAAACTGTACGCTGTCTCCCGTTTCACCCCACTTGAACCCCCATGCTTGTGGATGCATATATCTGGCCTGTAGTGTGGTGTCGTTTAATCGTTTGGTGACTCTCAGGTAAGTCCCGTGTACATTTATGGCATCATCGGCCATTCCTTCATAGAGCCCGTTTTTCGAAACAATCACCCCCTTACACGCCGAAAAGTGGGTTGCATCGGCTTGTGTAGTGAAAAACCGGGGGTCGTCTTCCCCTTTCAGGCAAACGGAGAACCGGTCTAAGGTAATATTTTCACTCATCTGTGCCAGCAGGCCTATCCCTTCGGCATAATGTACCTTAACATTCTCCAGTACGGTGTTGGTGCATTCGCTGATGAAGACGCCGGGTCTGGGACGTTTCCACGAACTCAGGACATAGCGTTCACCCGGCGTTGTTAACTTTATCTGCTCCCATCCCTTGATGCGTAAAACATCCGGCGAAGCTTCGGTAACCGACAACGGGTTAAAACTTACGTCACGACGTATGTAGGTCAAGCGTTTGTCGGGCCGGAATGCCATTGATCTCTGCGGGGTTACTTCGTAGCCTTCTCCGAGAAGGACAAGCTTTTCGGTATCGATGCGGTAATTTCCGCCGGGATAAATTTCGGCTAGCAGTTCATCTTTGCCTGGATTCACTTCAAGAATGTTGAGCTGACGTAAGGCAGGAAGTTCAAAGTCGACGGAGAAATTTTTCAAGGTAATGTTTTGCCCTTTCAGGATGGCAAAAGGGATCATGCGTCCGTGAAAAACAAACTCCGAACCTTGTCCGTCGATGGTTACATTCTGCAGGTTTTCGAGTGCGAATCCCACCTTTTTGGGATTATCCTGGTCGTGGTTCGAGATATAGTATTCGCGTGTGAAAGCACTGTCTGGATAAAAGTCGTACCGCCCTTTCGTAATTTTAACGGTAATGTGCACGGTATCTTTCCGCGCTTGCAGTTGTCCGATCAGTTTAACTGCCGCACCCGACGCGTCTTCTTTCGTATCGGGTTTCACACCGAATGTATACTCCGGTTGTTTTGTGGAGCATCCTGTGCAGATTATCAAGGAGATAAAGAGTAAATAGATGTTTTTTAGCATAATTACTTCGTTTGCTGTAATCTTCCGTCTAAACGATTCTCTTTTCTCAATTGAAACAGTTCAATTAATTGAAACATCAAAATCAATACAGTTCAACATTTGCCAATACAGGGGAGGCTTTGGAGTCGAGAATACTCAATCTTATTTTTGATGTAGTTACAGGATCAATTTTAAGAATTCTTTTATGTCCAATGGTTGTGCCCGTAGTTGCTTTTTCCCATTTATGACCGTCCCATGTCTCAATTGAAAAAGATTTCACCCGTTGACCCAGTTTAATATGTTCTTGTAATAAAATGTATGAAACAAGTTGCGGTTCTTTTAATAAGATTTCTAAATCGGCAGCGATGACATCGTCGTCAGTTGTCCAGTAAGTATCCTTCTTGTGGTCAATAAGATTAGTAGGTGCATAGTTATTTGATTTGCCACGATAATTACTTGCATTTAGCTTCGCGCCTTCAGTCAAGTTGTTCGAAAATGCCTCATCCAAGAGCTGTTTAAAGCCCTTAAGAGACTTGACATCGTTCTCGTGTATCAAGCCTCTTTTGTCAGGTGGAATATTCAATAACAGAACCGAACCTCTTCCCACAGAAGTAAGATAAATGTCAAATAACTCTTCCGGAGTTTTTACTAAAGAATCTTCGCTTTCATGATAAAACCACCCCGGCCTGATTGATACATCTACTTCCGCTGGTATCCAATTGGTTCCGTCAATAGAGCCTGTATTTAAAATTTTGCTGATGCCCGATTTGCCTGCATATAATGTGTCAGGAGTGATCGTGTTCCAATTTGTTTCATTGACATACCCTTGCTCATTTCCGACCCAACGAATATCAGGGCCTGCATCACTGAAGAAAAGGACATTCGGCTGAAGTTCTTTTACTTGACGTAGTGTGGTAGGCCAGTCATAATAAGTTTCCCTGTCAATATTTCTGGTTTCCCTTGCACCTCCATAATACCCTGTTCCTCCGTTTGCACCATCGAACCACATTTCAAAAATATCACCATAATTTGTAAATAGTTCTTTTATTTGATTACGGTAATAGAAAATATAGTCGGGGTTCCCATAATCTTTATGATTTCTGTCCCAGGGGGAAAGATAAACTCCAAACTTTAAACCGTGTTTCTTGCATGCGTCACTCACTTCTTTCACGATATCTCCCTGGCCATTCTTATAAGGACTGTTTTTTATAGAGTGTTCCGTGAATTCGGACGGCCATAAACAAAAACCATCATGGTGTTTTGATGTCAGTATAACCCCTTTGAATCCGGTCTCTTTTATATTTGTCATCCATTGATCGACATTTAATGCGGTAGGATTGAAAATTGATTCTTTTTCGTCACCGTAACCCCATTCAAGATCTGTGAATGTATTCGTAGTGAAATGAATAAAAGCATTCATTCCCATCTCGTGCCAAGCTAATTGATTGTCCGAAGGAACAGGATAAACGGGTTCGGGAGGCGCGATGTTTGTATTCGTTTTGCATGAAAAAAATGCTGAAGCAATAAAACAGAAAAATAAAATTTTCTTAATATTTAAAACTTTCATTTTTTATTGAATATTTTAAAATTAGAAGGCTGACTTAAAATTAAGCCAGCCTTTAGAAATGAATAAATAATTAGTCCCATCCTGGATTTTGGGTTAAATTAGGATTCAGCTGCATCTGGTCGGTTGGAAGTGGGTCTAAGTATAACTTATCGTCCCACGTTCTGTTCATATCTGCATATACAGCTAACATTTTTTTTAGTTTTCCGTCCCAGTCAGTGGTTTCATAAAATGATCTTCCTGTGAATGGGTTGGTCCCATCGTTGAATTGAATATATTTCTCCTCGACATTGTTGTTTACTGTAATACCCACCATTGTTTTCGGGTTTTCAATCAGTTTTCCAGCTTTCCATCTTACGATATCGTCCCATCGGAAACCTTCGAATGCGAGCTCAATTCTACGTTCTCTCCTTATTTCATAAATTAGAGGGGAAACCTCATAGCCATATCTTGGAGTTCCATTAATTTTTGCTAAGGGATCAACGGGCGGATTCATGAACAGGCGGCCCATTTGGAATTTTCCGGGTTCATCCAGGCGTGCGCGTAATTGGTTGATAGTTTTATCCAGGTCTTCTTGTGTGATGGTGCCTAATTCTGCCTTTGCTTCCGCATTAATCAACAGAACTTCTGCATAGCGGAAAACGTACCAGTCATAAGTCGTTTGATTTGCCTCATTTTGCGCAGGGACAGGATCTCTAAATTTGGAGGCCATATAACCGGTAGGGCATGAATTGACAGCAATAGAAGTTACTGGGTAAGAGATAGGCACAGTCCCGTTTAAAAAATAGGGTAATTTGGGATTATCCACCATATTCCTGAGCCTCGGGTCACGGTTTTGAAATTCTTTTTCTGTGGATTCGTCACCTTGATACTGGCTGCTTAATGAGATGGGTTTGCCATCTATACAAAGAAAACTCTCAATAAAATCTTTGCTAATGCCCCAACCCGTTTCATTCACCGAACGCGATAACCCATGCATTAATTTGTCCTTAAGATAAATGCGGGCCAACACACTTTCTTTATTTGACGTTAGGTCTTCCTGGATAAATTGTTGCCTGTAAAATAAAGGATAACCTTCAAACGTATAAGGCGCATTTCCTTTCACAATGGCGTATTTACCGCTATTGATAATTTGATCCGATACACTTGACGCTTTTTCCAAGTAAGACTGCCATCCGCCTATATTCCTGTATTTCATGTAGGTGCCTTCGTATAAGGCCACGCGTGCAAGAAACTGCAATGCAGAGTATTTGTTTAATCGTCCATTTTCTAATTCAGAGGCATCCTTCAAATTAGCAGCAGCAAATTCCAGGTCTTCAATAATTTTATCGATGACAAATTTACGTGGGTCACGGGGTTTCATTAGGATGTCCTCGTCAGTTGTGGTCAAATCCTTATCGACCCAGGGAACATCCCCGAAAGTTTTTACCTTGTTGAAATACTCATGTGCTCTGAAAAAACGCATCTCACCCACGTACTGGTTTATTTCTTTGGAATCTCCTTCAACGGTCTGATAGCGTTGCAGGAAATAATTGATGTTTCGGATATTTGTCCAGTTTCCACTTGCCCAGCCGCCACCGGTGCCGGGTACCGTCATATTGTTGAATAGCCTGTTGTCAGGCGAATTTGTCACACAATTGTCGCTTGTGTTGTCATACCATTGACTAGGTCCTGAGAGGGTTGTGTAGAAGTTGTTGGCGTATTGCTTTAGATCTTCAACTTTTTTCCAGTAGTTCAAATCAGTAATAGCATCTTCTGGAACAGTGTTTGTGATGTCGCACGCTGTGAACGAAAGTGCTAAACCTACTAGAAAAATTAATGTTTTATGTTTTGTATTCATATTTTTACTGAATTTTTTAGAAGGTGATGTCGAGACCAAATGAGAATGATTTAGGTATTGGATATCCCATTAAATCGGTATTTTCGGGGTCGTATAGATTGCTCAGTTTTGTAAACGTAAGCAAATTCTGACCTGTAAAATAGATGCGGGCTCTGCTTATGGCGATTTTTTGAGTGATTTCCTGAGGAATAGTATAACCAAAGCTTAGTTGTTTTAAGCGGGTGTAAGCGGCATTTTGCAGATACAGAGTGGAGGTCTGCCTGTTTCCATGTCCTCCGTTGATGTATGGACGGGGTAATTTGGCGTTTGGATTTTCCACGGTCCAGTGATCCAATGTGGCTTTCATTGGGACATCCCATTCACTTCCAATACCAAAGAAGCGTCCTGAAATCCAGAGGTCTCTCTTCCCAACTCCCTGAAGAAACACATTCGCATCAAATCCCTTCCATGCAGCCCCAACCGTTAAACCGTATTGAAAGCGAGGGGTGTTATTCCCTATAATGCTTAAATCACCGTGATCGTCAAGTGTATTTTTACCCCATGAAATTTCCTGGTCACCGTTAATGTTTTCATACTTGACATCTCCAGGATTCCAATCTCCTCCATAAAGCTTAGCTTGACTAACGTGTTGAGTGATTTCAGCTTCGCTCTGGAAAAGTCCATTCGATTTATACCCCCATATTTCCCCAATTTTCCTTCCGACATAATAATTTGCGAGGTCGCCTGTTGGGTTGTCGAATTTAGTGATTTCTGACTGGGCATCGGCAATGTTGAATGATGCGTTGTACGAAAAGTCTCCAACGTTGTCACGCCAAGTAAAAATAGCTTCCCAGCCATATGTTTTAAGATCGGCAACATTTTCGCGTGGAACACCAGTTCCCAAAATAGCTGGTAGCGGTTTTCCCGCCGTTAACATGCCGATTGTGCTTCGTTGATATGCATCGAAGCTGGCTGTTAATTTATTTGTCAAGAATGCTAAATCCAGTCCTGCATTCCATTGGTTTACTCTTTCCCACGTGAAATTGGGACTCACCAATGCGCCTGCGGTTATACTAACAGGAAGCCCGTTCCCTAGAATATAATTTGTTGCCGTATTTATGTTATAATTGGAGATGTAAGGGAAGTTTCCGTCAGCGTCACTGAGATTTTGATTACCAAGTGAACCGTAAGATGCTCTTATTTTTGCGTCAGCGATGGTTGTTTTTAAGTTCTCCCAAAATAGCTCTTCACTCATCCTCCAGCCGAGGGATACTGATGGATAAAATGCGAAGCGATCGCCCGATGGAAATTTGGAGGAACCGTCGTATCTTCCGTTGAGTTCTAACAAATATTTTCCTGCATAGTCATAATTTAATCGGTAGAAAACACCTTGTACTGCCCAGCTCGTTGATTTGCCGTCAACATAGTCTTCACCTGTGGCGCGATTGATTGCCGGCAAGTCGTTGTCAATAAGGTTTTCACGTTTGGCATAGAACCATTTTAGTTTTTTGACCTCCTGGTTATATCCTACTAGAACTTTGATATTGTGATTATTAAAGTTTTTTGTGTAATCTGCAAAAGCGTTTAATGCAGTGTAATAATCATTGTTGTTTTCAAGCGCTACCGAGTTGGGGTTTACCCACGGATAAATATTGTATTTACCCGGTTCTGCCCAATATTCTCTAAAAAGTCGGGAAGTACGTTCTTTGTTCCACGAATACGGATTGAACGTGTAATCCAGGTTTATGTTTAAATCTTTTATTGGTTTGATGGTCACAACCCCTGTAAGCCACAGGTCGTTTACTTTCCTTTTGTCATATCCACCTTCGGCCCCAACTGCAAACGGGTTTGTAAAGCTGCCTTGTCCAGCCCAATTACCATCGGGATGCCTAACGGGCATAAGGGGGCGTAAGTCATTTTTTAACTGACCGCTATATTCCGATATGCCGGACCAACCATTACTACCGCCCGAGGGGTGTAGTTCGCTGCCGTGCGTGTATTTAGTTTTTGCAGCGAATGTCAACCACGGCAGTACATCCGCATTCACATTCATGGCGATGTTGTGTCGTTGGTATTTATCATCGAAAGAATTTAAAAAACCTCCTTGATTCATGAAACCATACGAAACATAATACCTTACTGATTCTGACCCACCTTGTAAGTTGACATTGTATTGTTGCAGAGTGGCATTTTTATAAAGTTCCTTTGCCCAATCTGTATTGCCGGCATATTTGTATTTGCCGTCTGTATCGATTGTCGGGTCATAATACACCGGAAGATTATTTACCGGATCATCATAGTATGCCTTTGCATATTTCATTAAGCGCTGATCAAAGTAGTCGCCACCTCCCGCATTTTTACTTGCCAGGTTCATGTAAGTAATATATTCCCAGCTATCAGCGTATTTGGGAATGTTGGAAGGTGAGGTGAGTGAATAGGAGGTGTTTACATTTAAAGTTGGTTTTTGGTCTTTTTTTCCATTTTTTGTAGTAATTAATATGACACCATAAGCGGCACGTGCTCCGTAAATAGAAGCTGACGCGGCATCTTTCAGTACCGAAACACTTTCAACGTCATTCGGATTGATGAGATTGGGGTCCTGCACAACGCCATCAACCAAAACAAGCGGGCTGCCTCCATTAAGCGAAGTGGTCCCCCTGATGTTAAAAGAAGAGCCTTTACCGGGTGAGTAGCTGGATTGGTTTACCTGCAGGTTTGGAATAACGCCCTGCAATCCTTGTCCAAGATTGGTGATAGGCCTGTTCTCCAATACTTTTTTATCAGCAGTTCCAACGGCTCCGGTTAAATTCACCTTCTTTTGTGTACCATACCCCACAACGATCACTTCGTCCAACAATTCCGTATCGGATGCCATAGTAACGTCGATACGGGAACGTCCGTTCACCGCAACGGTTTGTGATTTCATCCCTACATAACTGAACACCAGGTTTCCGTTTGAAGGTACGTTATTCAAAACGTAGTTCCCGTCAACATCAGTAGTGGTTCCGATGGTAGCATTACCTTCCACGATAATAGTTGCTCCGATCACCTCAAGTCCGGTATCGTCTTTCACGTTACCGCTAATGGTAATGTTTTGAGCAAACATTCCTAAGGATATTGTCCACAGCATGGCGAACAACAGGCCTTTCCATTTAGTAGTTGAATGTCTTTTTTTCATTCTGTTCTCATTTTAAAAATTAATACACATTTCATTAATCACACCTGTCAGATTTGATGTCCTTTAAATGATACCTTATTCTTTGATTTTTCCAGTAAAATCAAGGGGGCGCTTCTTCGTTTCTAAACTTTTCCTTTGTTCCCGCATAGGTAATTAGAGAGTCTCTGCAAAATTGCCTTTGAGTCTCTATTTATTAAGGATTTACAACCTGAATTGACTCCTGTAAAATTTTCTCATAGCAGTAAGTATCTTTTTAATGGCGTAAAGTACTACGTTAACTGTCCTGAACTGTACTGTGATGATGCAAAGGTAAATTGTTTTTTTGATATATTAGCAAAAATAAATATGTTTTATAGCATAAATAATGCTGAATTTAATATATAACCCCTGTTTTAATTAAATATACGTAGTCAATGAATTTTTAAGTTAAAAATATTTACTAAATATCGGCTAATTCTTCACGGTCAATTACTTCCCTGATCTCCTGATATACCTTGTTCCTGTTGAATTCCGTTTACGTGGAGAAATATGATTCGTTTTTTTTGACTGATTAATTTTTTTAAAAGAACGCTTTCAAATTATAAAAAAATGAAACGCTTTGCTGCGGTTTTCTTTCAAAACCGTAAAAATATTCTTAATTTTACAAAAACAGATCTTTTAACACAAATGACACACTATTTTTTTACCGTGATGCCCCTGTTCGTTGTTTTCTTTTGGTTGATTCTCTTTTTGCTGGATTTCCGAAGAAACGATACTGCAAAGCGATTTCTCACACTCTTTTTAGGAGTCGCTTTGGTAAATTATCTTGCCCACTGGTTTTATTTCAACCACAATTACCCGGTTTATCGGTTGCTCGACAGCGTATGGGTCTTTACTTCCCTAGCGGTTTATCCGTTGTATTACTACTATATTCGTCTGTTGACCGAGGATTTGAAGCTTGACTGGAAGTGGGGATGGATATTGATCCCTGCAATTCTGCTCTCCTCCTTTTCCACTGTGCTCTACCTGCTGATGAGTCCGGCTGAGCTTGATGTGTTCACACATGAGGTACTGTATCATAACCGGGAGTACCGGGTCGGTTACCCATTGCTTGTCCGTCTTCAAGCAATGAGGATCGTCTTGTTCAAGGTGATTTTTGCCACAGAAGTTTTGCTGACACTCTGTTTCGGGCTTCGCCTGATCAGGATGTTCAATGAGAAAGTACACGCTTTCTACTCAAACGTAGAAAACAGGGAGATCTCCAAAATCAGGATGTTGTTGCTTTTTCTGGTTTTGACAGCCCTGATTTCTTTGGTATCCAATGTGGTGGGGAAGCA
>ENA-UOOR01002493-UOOR01002493.1-fermentation-metagenome-genome-assembly--contig:-NODE-2493-length-18464-cov-8.088489_pt1 | contig 18464 bp, 9 predicted proteins | sample MGYA00245780_ERZ724029 | MGnify/ENA primary metagenome ERZ724029 (study PRJEB28704, sample SAMN03018315) | fermentation metagenome | biome: anthropogenic terrestrial biome; feature: soil; material... | reverse complement strand
CAATTCCTATTCCTGTTTTATTTGCTAAAGACAAATCACCACAATAATATAATATCGGAGGAGAGTATTTCTTAAGTATCGATTTCAACTTTTGAGGATATTTTTTGTCGCTTCTTGTTATGATAGAAATTCCTTTTCTGTTCATTTCTTCTAACATAAATGCTAAATTTGCTCCTCGTGATAGTAAGTTAACAATTCTATCAGCTTCTTCCCCGCATACTTTAATGCTATTAATAATATCTTCTCTATTCATATTTAATAAATTTGCAGGCTCTTCAATGTTTGAGTTAATGATTTTATATCCAAGCTCACTCCATTGCAAGGCAGTGTATGGTTTATAATTTCCATCTTTAACTCCAAGGTAGCTGCATAGCAGAATTGTAACATACGCATTATCTGTAAACATTTAATCATCTCCTCCTGATCCAGCGGTATTTCTTCAATTCTTAAACGTTCATTTCGCTCTTCTTCTTTATTAGCTTTCAGGACGAATAATAAGCACATGCTTTTAGGCCATTATCATTTAACAACTTATTAACTAATTTACAATCATTCTTTGTCAGCAATAAATTATACCTGTACCATTTATTTTATTGATATTCTCAATAAGCCAAGCTAATCTCTCTTCTTTTTTATCTAAATGTATAACTTGTATAGCCAATGATTCTCTAACTTAATAAAAATTACCTGATATTAAAATTGCCTGCTATGCAGACAATTCTTTTATATATTTATCCCTTTGACTCCACAACACATACTTTATATCATATTCACTAAGTGCCTGTAATGCTTCTTTTGATGGTACTTTTACAGTATCATTTATGAATGTGTATAGTATAGGATTATTTGAACGTACTTCTTTAATATCTTCCCAAGAAAAGATTATTGATTTTGCATAATCCAAACTATAATTATTTACGACTCTTATTATTCTTTCAGGAATATCTTTATAATGTGATATCACAAAGTCAAAATTATTTAGCAGCTTACTTTTACCTATAAAAGAAGGTCCTTCAGTATATCTGATATTATTTTGTTCAAAGAAGTTCTTAACATCTTCAATAAACAATGACTTTACATTACTTTGGCTTAATACAAATAAATCGCTAACTTTCATCATGCACTGAGTTAACATATGTTTTTTAGCAGGATAATTACTTAAATTAGCTCTGACATATAAACTTTTATCATCATCAATGGAAATACCGTGTGAATTTAATATTGTATTAAATATTTCCATCCGTCTTTTACTGCTTTCGAGATTAAAACCGGAAAGTTCCAGTTCGCCTACAGTATATCCATCATCAGTAATAATAAATGAATCTTCTCTATCTTTTATTATATATACCTCAATATAGTCATTTTTTCTATCTAAGAAGGGGGTAGATATCCTAAAAATATTCTTATCAATTTGTTTTTCTTGAATATTTTCTTTTAGCCAATCTGCATATAAATTTGAAAATGTTGCTGTGCTCATAAAATCCCTCCTTCTAAAAATTAAATTACCATTTGAAATCCTGGTACCTCTATATTACAATAAAAACAAAAATCGGTAAATACTTTATTGAAATTTTTTAAATCTCTAAAAAGTTCTGTATTAAATTCTTTTAATTCATAAGCCCATGACAAATCATAGCCTTCTTGATATATATGTATGTGGTCGCGAGAAATTATTGTACCATCAGGATTTGTATGAGGTGGACCATCGATTTCTAACCTTATTAAAGCAATATTCCCCATATACCTCTCTTGCAATTTAGATTTCATTTCTATTTTGCCACGTCTATCTATGTCTATTATAAAGGAATTCCTTTCATCTAAACTCAAAATCTCAAATTGTGAGTATTTACTACGTGCAGGAAGTAAAATGTTTTTTTCTTTAAATTTCTTTTTTATTTCCATAAGATTCTCAAAAGTTTCATTTGTAATTTCCAATATAGTCCCCCCCTTTTTATAGGTTCCTTCCAGTAACCAACCTAATACTTCATCACTTTCATCGATTATTTCTGATATAGCATCATAATGCTTCTCATAAACCGATAAATAACTTTCATAACTTAATATTTCTTCAGGAATTTTATCCGCAATATTTTTATAAGGAGTTACTACTGTTATATACAATGCTACAAATATTATTTTAAAAATCTTATTTTGAAATTTACTAATATGGTTTACTATTGCGTTAAAAACCTTATACCGCTCATTATCTATAAGTTCAAAAAATGCATTCTCTATATTTTCATTATCATAGAATTCGATTTCACAAAAATGATTCTGTAATTTATTAAATTCATATTGTGATTTCATTATAAGTTGCCCTATAGTAAAATCAGAAAGAACTTCTTCAACATTTTCCCTAAAAAATTCATATGTATAATATCTATTTGAAATAAAACTGGAAAATTCACCATATATCATTATTAGCGTGTATGCACGAATATAAACAAAGGCTAAATCATAAATATTTGAATAATCTGTTAGCCCTTCCTTTTCTAAACATTCCCATGCCAGTTGATACCAGAATATCTCAGTTCCACCAGACCAAATATTATGTTCTTCAAAAATTGGCTTAACATCATTAAACTCTACCTTATTCAATTCAGCATTGTACATTATTTAACACCTTCTTAATTATCTATAACAAGAGTATCGGATTAAATGTCTACGTTTTTATAATTTTTTGTTCGTAATAACTCACCAGCTCAAGTGACAACAGGCACGGGTGATGCTATAACTGTAACTTATTACTATTTGATGTTTTTATAATAAACTCTTCAGGATTTTTATGAAATTATCATATGTAGCTTTATGTAATGATATTTGCAATATTTATAATAACACTTAAAATTATTTCATGCCTCCTAAGTAATATATTGTCATTTGAATCTATTTATTTCATTGCCATACTAATCTAAACTTCCAAAATATATTTGGGAATTTCTTGATTTAAACTCTCTAAACAAGCTTCGCTGATATGTCCTGAATGCAATTTGTTTTGCTACACTAAATCTATGAACTCCCCATGTGAAAAATAAATTATTATGCCCCGAACTTATATAGTTGCATATTAAGTTAGTAATAATTTCATTAGGATAACCTGGATTTGTAAATCTAATTCGATTAATAATTTGCTGCATTTTCACTTTTAAAATATTTGAAAGAAATGGACAATTATAAAAGATAATAATATACCAAAACTCCTCCTGCAACATTTCTTCACCTTTAGTAATATGATTGATTTTTTTATCTATTATTTGTTCAATATTATATAATATGTCATTAAAATAAGGCTCAAAGTACTTGCTATATAATAAGTAAATTGCATATATCAATGGATTGTTCAATTCTTTTATTCTCTTAAATACCTTTTCCTCATAATTTGAGGGGATAACAATTTTATATTCATAAAAAAGTAAAATTAAATTGCTTAAATCATTTAAATTACCACGCATAAGAATAAACACATATTTTGAAAACAAAACCTGTAACTTATTATGATAATATCTATTTTCTTTAAACTTAAGTTCATCATCAAAATACACTATCATCGAAATAATTCTTTGTGTATGCTCAAAACAAGGGCAAAAAGCGTAAATATACATAGCTAACTCTAATATGTGAAATGCTCGATTTTCGGACTGAGGTTTTATTAGTCTAATACCATTTTTCTTTTTACTAATATTATTTAGTAGTGTACTGAGACAAAACGATACTATCGTTCTCTTTTCATTTGAAAATTCACAAATAATTGAATTAAAATCATTTTTAATTTTCTCTACAGACAAATAGTTCTCTTTCAGTAAATATTTTTTTCTTTCTTCAACATTCTTTAGTTCTTCGGCACAATAAAAAAGATTAGATATCTTTTCAGACAACTCTCTTGTCCTTGATAACCAATTACTTAAAATAAATGGTGTTGTTGTTTTAACCAACTTTAACTCATTTGGACGTATCAAATATTTTTGAGCTACATTTGTTATAGTTAAAATAATTTCATCAATAATTTCAGAATTTCCCGCAAAAATAAAGATATCATCAACATATCTATATACATCATAATCTCGAGCTTTTATAAATCCATTTTTAGATAACCTAATCATAACTTCTACATCAATTTCTTGCAGCAATAGTTCAACAATCATTCTTGAGAATTCAGGTCCTACAACTACACCATTTGATGATTTTGAGTTAATATTTTGTAAGATTCTATCAATTGTTACATATAGACTTCCATTTTTCGCATCTTTAGAATTAACTACATTCTTCTGAGTTATCCACTTATACGCATGTGTATATATGCTATCAAAACATGATTTATAATCCATTCTTGCAAAATTACTATATTTGAAATTCAGCTGCTGCCACTTTCGAGAACTTGTAAAAGAAGAAACTGAATTAAAGGGATAAATTTTATAAAATGCTCCAGTTTGTTGTAATATACCTTTATCAACTTTTTTAGCTGTAGATTGATAATATTCTGAAATTTTTTTAATTCTTTTTTATAAAATAAATCATTATTTTTTCTGTGATAGCGTAATGAAAATACCGCATTCTCTTTAAGTAGAATTAATAGCTCTTTTTGATAACATTCGAGAAATAAGTAAATGTTAATCATCGAAAAAGGTTGAATTAGACTTATTTCACGCTGTCCATCATTTCCTTTTAAGATATTAAACTTCATTGGTGCAGTTGCCCATCCCTTTTCGAACAAAGTTTTATCATTTTTGGCTTTCTCAATTTTTATTGTTGACACAGTTTTATCTAATAGTTTTTTATTTTCTAATAAATATTTATAAAAACCATTCAACGAGAAAAGTTCTGGCAGTTCAACAGGTAACAAGTCAGATAAAATATAATCCAGTTTATTTCTCTCAATATTTTGATATTTCATTGACTTTTTCCTCCGAAAAAGATATTATAAAAAGGTAGCGTAACGCTACACACATAAGCGTCACTAGTATTCAATAGGATGTCAACTAAGGACATTCTAAATGTTAGTGAAGAGAGTCTTACATAATACAAGATTCAACAGAAAACATTGGGGGAACTCACTGTTTTTTGTTTTTAATGACCAACCTTAATTTTTATTAAGTATTCACGTAGCAATGCATTATAAGTTTTGTTACCTGTGGAGGTAATTCCTACTTGTCCACACATTTTTACTAATGTCGCCATATTTATACCAATTCGCTCATTTTCTTCAAAAAGAAGTGTTCTATTTTTATTCAAATTATAATACATTGAATATGGAGATTTATCGGTGTGACCCTTCAAAAAATAAGGTATGGCAACACCAGCACTGATAAGAGCATCTTTTATTCCATTTTTTAAAAATGCTTCAGTGCTAGGGTCCAACATATTAAGATAGTATCTAAGCTCATTATAATTTGAAATGAAACCCTTAGACTTCCATATTTTGGCGGAATAGTTTTTTCTTCTATAAACAGTTCTGCAGCTAAATGCTTTTAATCTATGTCTTAGAAGTTCAATATTATTGTCAATTTTATAATCATTCGCAATCTTAACTATTTTTTTCGTATATTTCTGAATTTTATCATTAGTTATCCCATACTTGATAATTGTTTTATGTTTATTATCAGAGGAGAGTATAAATTGGTATCCCAAAAAACCAAATATAAGTTTAGAACCTATTGCATTATCCAAATATCTTTTTGTTATATATGTAAATTTTCCTGGTGCCATATTCAATGATGTATTACAACTATTACTCACACTAATGCATGTGTCATAAAATGTCGACTTTAAAGCCATATTTAAACAGTATTTGCCTTCATCTTCGGATAAAAACCTATTAAAAATAAGTACTCCATCATCTACATATCTTCTATAGAATATTAATCCCTTATCATAAAAGTTTTGCTTAACTAATTGATCAAAATGTTGGCTTATGATTTCAGCCATTACATTCGAAGTATTAATTCCTGCATAACAATATTTACAACCGTCTACAAAATTCTGTAATAGTTCCTTTTTAAAACGCTCGAGACTTGAATTTTTTATGAATTTTAAATAAACATATTCACTAGATATAGTGTTGAAAAAGTCTAAAAAATCAAATCTAATGATCGTAAAATCTTTCATATTTTGAATTGAGGCCATTTTTTCAAATAAAATCTGTAATTGATCATTTCTATTTGGATATTTTATCTTGAACTCACGGTCAAGACATCTTTTTAGTAAAATACAAAGAGTCTTCTCTAAAGACCAATCTTTAAATTGTTTTACGACTCTTTTTTTACTTTTTTGTTTTAGGGTTAAGGATTCATAGCTAGAAAAATCATATTTTTTTTCTTCATATCCGGCAATAATCTCCTGTACAGTATTATTTATTTCTAATTCATTTTTTTGCTTAGAAATAGGTAATGAAGTATTAAAAAACTCTATTATTTTTCTTATTTCTGTATTCGTATCAGCCATCATTTGTTTTCTCCTATATTAGTCCCTCAACTTACTTCATCACTTCATTCAGCAAAACATCATAACTATCAACAACCTCATATTTAACGGTTTCACTGCTGATCTTTTTAAAGTGTTCTCTCGCACAATGTATTTTTAATTCCTCAACCTTTCTAAGTTGCATAGTAGATAAGTCACCTTTAGTTTCTGCCACAAAATAAATATGCTTAACATTTTCTTCATGAAATGCTATAGCCCAGTCCGGGTTATACTTACCTACAGGTGTATTAATATAAAATCCTCTTGGGAGTTTTACATATACAGCAACTTCATCACTTTTATCTAAGTTTTCAGCAAAACTTTTCTCGTTGGAAGAATCGTATATTACGTGATCATAAAGGTGTTTTTGAGTCTTCATTGCATTTACCCCAAGCTTGCCTTTAAGCGTTGGGCTTGTGAAAACATTGGTATCATATGTTTCACTTATTTTGTTATAGGTTATATGTTCAATTATAACTGTAGCTTTTTGCTCATTGATAATATTTGATGCCTTGATAATAAACTCTTCAGGATTCCTATGGAATTGTTCAAATGTAGCTTTATTTATTTTTCTTAGTATTGTAGCAACTGACATTCTGGTCAAGCCGGTTTCTGATACAATTTTACCGATTAAATCGTATTTTATATTTGTATTTATAGCTGATTCAACCTTAGTAGTTCCACCTTTGACTTTTTTAAAAGCTTCTGCATTGACCAATTCATCTTTAGATTTAATCTCATCCATTTCGCCATGTTCAACTTTTATTAAAATATGTGAAACTCTTAATTCACTGTTTAGTGCTGCCACTGACCTTTCAATTAATTCATCAGTATTAAAATCAACAATATAAGCGGATTTAATATTGATTTTATTCCATAGGGTTTTGAATTCTTTCATCTTAAGCTTATTTTCATCAACCTTTGCATCAATATTGTCATTCCTACCATCTTCGATAGTATAAGATTTTGGACTATATATTGTATCAACAATTTTTATAATATCTGCCTTGTATGGAACAAGGTCCTCTGCTACCTTTAACTTATCTGAATTTAAATCTGTAAAATATTCATCAGTCAATTTATTTTCATCATCAATATAGCCGAACTTGATAAATCCATGTACAATTTTGTTTGCAAGTTTAAAATCTATAACCTGCTCATTTTTTCCGTCCTTATCCTTTATAACCTTATCCTTGAATAAATCTGCAGTAACTTCTCTTGGTCTGTCTGAAACAACTTCTGCAATTTCATTTTGCAATGCATTTGCAAAGCTATCATAACTTTCATTAGCAATAACAGTTAACACATTAACTTTATGAACATCACCTTCAAGAACATTACTGTCCATTCGTTCACCGTTACTGTTAACACACAACCTTAGTCCTCGCCCTACTTCCTGCCTTTTTCTTACATCTGAAGAACTTTGTTTTAATGTGCAAATTTGAAATACATTTGGGTTGTCCCAACCTTCTCGAAGGGCTGAATGTGAAAATATAAATCTCACAGGCTCCTTAAAATCAAGGAGTCTTTCCTTGTCCTTCATTATTAAGTCATATGCATCTGCATCATCTGATATATTTTCTCTTTTGTCTCCGATTTTACTATTAGTAATTCTATTAGTTTTCTTATCAATTGAAAAATATCCAGCATGGGTTTTATTTGCTTTTACCCCATCTAAATATTTTAAATAATCTTCTTCTCCTATTGACATCTGCCATTCTTTTACGGCATTTTCATATTCTTCTTCAAAGATATCAGCATATTCGCCATTTAATGTATTGCCACTTTTATCGTACTGCTTATATTTTGCAACCTCATCTATAAAAAATAAAGACAAAACTTTTATGCCTTGATAAAAGAGTTCTCGCTCTCTCTCTAAATGAGTTTTGATAGTTTCCCTAATTTGAATGCGGCGAATATGCTCTTCATTTACAGAGCCAACAACATCACCTGCATAAATTACTACACCATTTGTAAATTCTAATGAATTTGTCAAACCATTAATCTTTGAAACGGTGTAGCCTTTATATTCCTCTAATTCATCTGATAATTCATAAAGATTATCAGTTTCCCTTATGATTCTTGATGTTTTTCTTACACCTTTTGCACCTTTGACTTCAAATTCTAATGTAGCAGTCGGAGGTTTGTCTCCGGATAAATTAATTTTTTCCAAATATAAATAACTTTCCGTTCCAGTTGTTCCTGTAACAGATATACCTTTAACTGCAATTTTTTTTACTAAACGTTTGTTATATGCTTCCATGGCATCCAATCGATATACCATATTATAAATTGAGTCTTTCTTGTGTGTAGCCGAATACCTTAAGGTTATTAAAGGATTAAATTCCTTTAACCTTTCTTTAGTTGCAGCACCTTCAACTGATTGAGGCTCATCTATAATTAATATTGGATTCGTAGCTGCTATTACATCTATGGGGCGACGGGAGCGAAAACTGTCAAGTTTCATGTATATACGTCTTGCATCTTTTCCCCTTGCGTTAAATGCCTGAGAATTTATAATCATTACATTAATTCCGCTGTCATTGGCAAACTTATCAATTTTAGTTAAGTCCTTAGAATTATAAATAAAATAACGAATTTTTTTGCCGTATTCCTCTACAAAGTGATCCTTGGTTAATTCAAAAGACTTATAAATGCCCTCGCGTATGGCAACAGAAGGTACAACAACTATAAACTTGCTCCATCCATACCGTTTGTTTAATTCGAACATAGTTTTTATATATGTATATGTCTTGCCAACACCTGTCTCCATTTCAATTGTCAAGTTATATTTGCCTTCTAATTTTGAGGAGGGCTCCAATTGATTCAACCTTTGAACTCTATTTAAATTTGTTTTTACAATTTCATCATAAAGTATAATCTTCTTATTATTATAACCCGTAAAATCTTCCTCTCCGATAATTGACAGTTGTTCATTGCCACCATTCAAACCTTTGTCTATACGATAAGTAGGAGAAATATTCGGTTGACCAGCAAAAACATCACATACCGCATTTGCTGCATCTGCTTGAAATTTTTGATGTTTAAATTTAATCTTCACTTTCTTTCCTCCTATATCACTTTGATCGTTGTATTAGGAGCAAGTAATTTAAATATTTCTTCAACATTGATTTTTTCTGGACTGCCTTCAAAACATGAATCCCTGAAAACGACACGTATAGGTTGAAGCTTTGCTATTTCTCTAATAACATTTTCTGATACATTTTCTTCAAAGCATACAACTAAAGAGCATTCGTCAACTATATGAACAGTAGCACCATCGATTTCTTTAATTTCATGTTTTAAGGACAATGGCAAACCCCAATCAAGCATAACTCCATACAATAAATCAAAATCCGTACGGTCTTCCTTAATATTTGATACTAAATCGGCTATTTTTTCCTGAGTATATTCGTTTGCTGAATAATAGACATCTTTCATATTTGTGCTATCTACTTTCAATACTCTAAATCCTATATCAGGAACTTTTTTAGGTTCTTCACTATCTTTTATTTTTTTATTATTTTCTTCTATTTCAGATTTTATTTTTTCTCCAGCTCTTCGAATTCTTTCCTTACCAATATCACATATTGTTTTATAACCAGCTTCATAAGCTTCAGATTTATCGTCACATGGCTCAGGTATTTGAACCATGATAAATTTACGGTTTCCTCTATCATTAGCATTTAGCTGCATTACAGCTTGTGCTGTAGTAGCAGATCCAGAGAAAAAATCCAAAATGGTTATTTCATTATCATATCTACACAAATCAATTAGGTAACTAATTAAACCCGTTGGTTTTGCAAAAGAAAAATTTATACCTAATTCTATTAATTCTTTAGTTCCCTGAGAATTTACATAATCATAAATTACATCTTCAGGTAATAATGTTTCTCCTTCTTTATCTGTCAAATATACTTTATCATAAATATTCCATTTCGAAGGATTGCCATTGCTATCAATTAAGGGACACGTTGAACTTGCAGGTGTAAACATAAGTCTATCTTTCTTTTGCAAATAAGATGAAACTGACCATCTCCAAATCTTATCTTGATTTGATTTCGGCCTAACTAATGCTCCATCTTTTAATTCTGTTGGAAAAACTGTACCTGGCGGTATTATTAAAGATCCATCTGGGCACTCTATCCAATAGCGTTGATTAGGTCTTGAATCTAATGAAGGTTGATATAAAGAAGCTCCATTCTTTTTATATCTACCGTTTTCATCCGAATACTTATATTCATTTACATCTATTTCAGTTTCTACACCAAATTTCCAGCTTATACTAGATAAATTACGTGCATAAACTAATACATAATCTTTTGTTGGTTTAAAATATGTGCCTTTATTAGAAGTTCTCTTTGCAATTCGTGTACATTGTGCAATAATATTTTGATCACCAAAAACTTCATTGCAGATCTTTTTTAAGTTATCAACCTCATTATCATCAATACTGATAAAAATAACTCCATCCTCACTAAGTAAATTTTGTGCAAGCTTTAACCTTGGATACATCATACTGCACCAATCTGAATGAAATCTCCCATTTGTATCGGTATTTTTAAACATAATATTGTCATCTTCATCATACAAACCTATTTGATCTTCATATTCATATTTATCTATTTTGAAATTATCCCTATAAATAAAATCATTACCGGTATTATATGGAGGGTCAATATAAATCATTTTTATGGAATTAAGATAACTTTCCTGCAATAACTTTAATACTTCAAGATTATCCCCTTCAATATATAAATTTTCTGTGTTTTCCCAATTTTTACTTTCTTCTATGCAAGGCCTTAATGTTTTCCTGATAGGGGTATTGCCTTCTACGATTGCAGCCTTTTTCCCCACCCATGTAAAATCATAGCACTCTTCACCCTCTATTACATCCTCGGAAAGTTCTTGTTTTAAAAGTTCAAAATTAACGCCCTTTTTCAGCTTTCCATTTTCATTTTTCATCTCAGTTATTACATTTGGAAATAATGTTGCAATTTTTTCAATATTTTTTTCTGTTAATTTTTTAGTTTCCATTCTAAGCTTATCCAAATTTTGCCTCCTAATTTAGCTTATCTCAGCTTCTTCCTTCGCTTTTCTTAATTCTCTCATTAAATTTACTTGATGTTTGAATTGTTTTTCATTTTTTATCATATTTTCAAGTTTTTTTATATAAGCTATAAGTTTTTCTTTTTCTTTTGCCTTTTTAACAGCTTCTTTTACATTTGAGTGTTCTTCTATTTCTAAATTTCCATCAGAAACCTGTATTAAAAAATTCTCATATACCTTATCTAAATCAAGTCCTTCTATTTCAAGTGATAACTCATCATATTTCATCCATGGCGATTTATAAAAACTATCGACCTTAAATTTTCCCTGACGATTTTTGCTTTGCTCTTTAAAACTTATGCATAGTTGTCCCAAATCTTTATATTTTAATATGAAGACTAAATGATATGGAATTTCTCTGTCAATAAATTCAATTATACTTTGACTTAAATGTTGTTCCTTTAAAACAATTTCAAAGAGTTCAATTTCTGTTACATATGTTCCACTACTAATATTAAGTGTCTCTGATGACAGTTTATATTTCCAAATTATTGAATCGATTTCTTTTATAAAAAGTTTTTCTAAGTTACCAGCTATTCTCAGCTTGCTGTAAAACTTTTGCTTGGGTATTCTTTTATTATAAAATGTACTTTTTGGAAATTCTATCATCACATCACCACCACAAAACATATTAGTTCAAAATCGTCTAAACCTTTAATATTGGTCCTTAGGGCTGTAGTTCCTCCTGCTTTAAATAAACTGTCAATATCACTATCCTCATTAACGTCAATTATTGAAGAAATTGTTTCCTGCAACAAATCAGAGTATTTTGTCATTTTTCTTCCATCATTAGTTTTTTCATTGAATCTACTACATAATTCAACAATTGGTTCTGTCTTGCCCCTGCATAACAATCTCAAAATATCTAATGTGTTTTTAGGTTCTAAATGATTAGAAATAACTTTACCATCATCTGCTATATAGACCATATAAAAGGGATGTAATCTGTTTTGATTTTCTAAATCAATGTCATTATTTATATTCTTAAGAATATAAATAACTCCTGGAGGTACTTCATCGCCTTGTGATGGCACAATGGTATGAAGACCATATGGTGTTTTATCTAAATCCGGATTTTCTTTTATATATCCTATCAAATCCATTCTAAATTCATTTAACCCCAAATCCATTATTGAAACTCCGCTGGACATTTCTTCTATGTCTACTACTTCTTCTTGCAATTTTTCAAGCTGCTGTTTTCTATATTCCAAATCACCTTTTTCATCTTCAATTGGATTATCGTCACCTGTTGCTGTCATTACCGTTATTTTCATCCTTGTTTCAACTCGTGATTTTAAATTGATGTAATCATCTAAATCAAGATCAGGCCAAAAGTTTACAAGTTGAATTACATCATTCTTGCTCCCTATACGGTCAATACGTCCAAAACGCTGGATAATTCTAACAGGATTCCAATGAATATCGTAGTTTATCAAATAATCGCAATCCTGCAAATTCTGACCTTCAGATATACAATCAGTTGCAATAAGTATATCAATTTCTGATTTTTCATTTGGCATTATTAAATGCTTATCCTTTGATATTGGTGAAAAACAGGTCAGAATTGTATTAAGGTCAGTTCTAAACTTTGGAATAGTAGTTTTAGAATTATTACCACCGGTTACCAAAGCAGTATTAATACTATATTCTTCTTTGGCAATTTTGCTTATATGAGCATACAAATATTCCGTAGTATCGGCAAATGCAGAAAATATAATAATTTTTTTATTTTCCTTATTTATTGGAGAGTTAAATTTATTTCTGATAGTATCCATCAAAACATTTAATTTTTTGTCATGTTCTGCTGTTATATTGCTGATTCTTAGAAGTAATTCCAACAACACCTGCCTGTCGTGTTTTAAATCGTTTAGCCAGGATATATAATCCATGTCATTAAGCTCTATTTTTATCTTTTTACCAACAGAAAATATATCATTATTTTGATCATCCATATCAAAGTCTTCTTCAGAAATGTTCATCAATTCCACTATATTGTCAGAATCATAGTTTTCAATTTCTTGGATAGTATTATTAATAAAATGTACAATTCTATCAATGGTCAACCTGAATGAATGTACCGAACTTTCAAGTCTTTTTAGAAGATTAATTCGCATTAAAACCATAATTCCATACTCACGGTCTGTTTGCTTAAAAACGACATTTCCCATATCTGTACCATAGCGAAGCTCATATTTTTCTATATGGCTTGGAAAAATAAACCTAGAAGGTGTATATATGGATAGATTTAATGATGATAGACGGTCATATATTTCATTATAATTTATTGCATTTGTTAAATCAGTTAAGCCGCAGCGAATTGATATTGGTTTATTCCTTTTCGGAAATGTACCGATATCCTTTGTATCATAATATTTCTGTATATGTTTTCTTGAACGAGCTATGGTTACACTGTCTAACAATTCAAAAAAATCAAAATCAAGCATTTTTAATAGATTTTCCGTAGTTCTCTCATTTGCTTGAAATTCACTCCAAGTATTAAATGCTGCTTGTGCACGTCTAAATATTACCTCGATACTATTCTTAGTATTTAGTTTCTCATTTATAATATTTTCATTTCCTTCATATGCAAGTGCCAATTGATTTTTTAAATCTGTAAACCTGTTATTCACTGGTGTTGCTGATAACATTAATACTTTCGTTTTCACACCTTTTCTGATGACTTGATTAAGCAGTCGCAGATATCTGTTTTCTCTTTCATCATCACCATATGTTTGTCCACCATTTCGAAAATTATGGGACTCATCAATTACAACTAAATCATAATTGCCCCAATTTATCCTATCTAAAGGAATACCGTTAGAATAACCTCTATTTCTTGATAAATCGGTATGATAAAGCACATCATAATTAAGCCTATCTGATGCTATTGGATTGTTTAATAAGTTCATTTTAAAAGTATTCCAGTTATCTGATAATTTCTTTGGACATAATACCAATATTGATTTATTACGATTTTCATAATATTTTATTACTGCAAGTGCAGTAAAGGTTTTGCCTAATCCTACGCTGTCTGCCAATATGCATCCATTATATTTTTCTAATTTATTTATTATTGCAAGGGCTGCATCTTTCTGAAAATTATAAAGTTTGTTCCATATTGCACTTTCTTTAAAACCTGTAGCTTCGTTTGGAAGTACATCTTCAGTTATATCTTCTAAAAATTCATTAAATATGTTATATAAAGTTACATAATAAATAAATTCCGCCGGGTTTTCTCTATAGACTGTCGTTATATTTTCAATAACTTCATCTGTTACGTCCTGCAGTTTTTCTTTATTATGCCAAACTTCGTTAAATAGTTTAAAATATTCATTGCTGAAAGGTGCCTCAAATCTATTAACAATATTATAAACATTATTTCCTTTTTCACATCCTAATTCAACAGTTGTAAAACCATTAACAGGTAAATAGGTGTATATCTCATTAGTGTTTTGCACATTAATAAATCCCGCCATATTTTCCTGAGTAACATTAGATTTGAAAGTAGCTTTTTCCTTAATCCAGTCTGCACATTCTCTTGCTATTGCTTTTTGAGTTAGTTCATTTCTCAGTTTTACTTCAAATTCAGTACCATAAAGACTTTTTTCACGATTCAGCCTTGGTATATAGAATTCTCTTTTTTCTTTTTTGACTTTTTCTGTAGTAAATGATGGCGATGTAAATATAAATTTTAATTCACTTATATCAGTGAGCTGTTTTTTTAATTCTTGATAAGCATAAATAGAGAAATATGAAGCAGCAATGGAAACTTTACTATTTTCATGAATAACTTCAATAAGGTCATCTTTTAATAATTCTTGAACATTGTCTATAATTTTCATAGAATACCCCGTAATTTATTGATTTTATTATAAACTGTTTCAAAATATAGCAGTTAGCGTTTTTTAAAATATATTATTAATTATATAGCATAATGCGACATTTTTCAAACAATAAACTTAATCCCTAACTTCTCTCGCTAACTTCTCTTATTGCGTCAACATTATGTTGTAGCAGCTACTTCTTCACCATCAAAACCTAAATTTATTCCACTTAAGACTGTTTCAAATTTTTGTTCCTTACTAGGTACGCCATATTTATCTAATAACATAAATATGGTTTGAACTTCGGCCAAATGTGTTTGAGTGAAATATATAGAATTTTCTGAGTCTATAGCTATTTCGTATTCGCCATTTTCTCCATAAGCATATTCGTCATCAATATCCCAACATAAAATTTCTTCCAAAATTTCATTTTTAAATACATCCTTATTTTTATCCCGTAACATTTTATATTTTCCGGCACAATTTCTACATAGACATAAATTAAGCTGATTCATTTCTATTCCATAATTAGCTATAGCCGTAACTTCAACTTGCTCAATAGGTTCTTTACACATTTGGCATATTCTAACATTGCTTTCATTGGTATACATTCCCATAGCATAAGAACGTACAGTAACCGTATTTTTGCTTACCCTTAATTGTCTCCATACCTTATGATACTTTATAGGGTCAGCACAGAAGAACTCTTGTCTTATATGTTCAATCAAACTTTCTCTGTTATTAATCATTTTAGACGGGAATTCTTTAGAAACCCAATCATTTGGATTAAAAAAACCACCTTCATGTTCTTCATCTTCTTCATCTTTTTTTATTTCCTGTTCCTCAGTAAGTGACATACCATATTTTCTTGCAAGTTGTTGTAAAAGTATTTTCTGATCTTTTTCCTCCATAGAATTGACAAATTCATATGCTTCTGCCTTTTTATCTAAGTCTTTTTCTATAAATCCTAATGTATCATAGGCATCCTTATCATCAATCACTTGTCCGTAAATTGTTGTATTCAAATCATATTTTGACATATCTGCTGTTGAGCATAATTCTTCATTTTTATTATAAAGCCATTCATTGAGTTTTATTGTATATTCCAATATCATAGATTCTTCATTTGTATAGTATGGATTAGATTTTCTGCGACAAACTTTACCTGATAACTTACTATAATTTTTCAATAAAAATTTAAGAATTATTGCAGACTTCTCTTTCGATAAGTTATCATCAGGATTCCTTTCAATATGCTCTATATTCTCTTTTAAACAATCAATATTTATATAAGGGCAGTAATCTCCCATTGCTTGCCATGATTCATTTCCGGGACCATGGGAATTATATTTAATTCCTTCATCTATGACTTTTGATACCAATCCAAATAACTGTAATTTATTCATTTGAATTCCTTTATTTTTGTAAAAATCAAAATCTAAACGAAAATATTTGTCAGTTACTTTTCTATAATATAAATCTAAGTTTATTCCCTCAGCTGATACATCCGTATAACAATCATTAGGCATCGCAAATTTTTCTTCTCCATCTTCATCAATTACTTTTATTATGAATGCATTATCCAACATTTCCTGAATATCTCTAATTCTATACTCATTAGAATCTTCAATTAATTCAATAATCTGATTTATGTCTTCAATATATTCATCTTCATAATCATTTGGATTTTCAAACTTGATGTTATCTTCTATATCTATATATTTTTTAACAACCTTCTCTTTTACATATTGGAAATTATTAAAAACAGTTATATGAAAGCCTTCTTTCAAAAGTGTTTCAAACTCATTTGCGACTTCTTTATCTACTAGTGCAGATTTTATTACATTTTTATACTGGCTTGAAGAATTCAAGTATATATTCTCTTTATTTTCCTTATATGCAGCTACTAACTTTCCATTTGCATTTAGGATTAAAGCTGATTTACGCAATACTTCCCATGCTCCTCCTAAGCATTCTCTGATTTTTCTTTCATATGGTCCACTTCTTGTATAAGAGTTCCCATATGATGAACGGGCAATAGTATAAGAATTTTCTCTATATTCAGATAAAAATCTGTAAAATTCTTTTATATTCTCAAACTCCTCTCCACCATACTCTATTTTCTTACTATTATATTTAGATAACTTATTAGCCCACAACTCAAGATTGAATATATGTACATGCAAATCATCATTCAACCAAGTATAATACTCTGTGAAATTTATTTCCTTAACATTGTTAAATTGAACAAACGACTTTATACTTAAAAACGAATCTTTAAACAATCCCTTATCAGCAAAATCAGCTATTTCAAAAGGTACTGTCATGCATAACTCGTCTGGTCTTTTGTAATTACCTGATTTATCAGGCAATAAATTATTTTGGCAAAATGTAGAGGTTATTCTTTCTCTAAAGTTTGGGATGCTTTCATCTTGCAAAGCAACTAATAATATTCTTCTTATGAACATCTGAGTAATTAGATTTCTATTTCGTAGCTCAAGCAAAGATTCACATATTAAATCCCCTAATTTGTCAAATATGTATCTATTGTAATCAGATGGTTCCATTAATTTTTCTCTGGATACTGCTGTTTCAAATGATCCATGGATTAAAAACGGAAATTTTGTCTCATCCTTTGTAGGGAAATATACCCATACATTTGTATTAGACATTTCATTAATATTATTAGAACGTGCATTTATTTTATATGCAACACTAACATTTGCATCTCTCATATCCGGGTGATCAAATATTTTAGTAAATTTTATATACTTTGATATTTCCTCTTTATTGCCGTATTCCGTTCCTTCAATTCGGCAGGTTTTAATATTTGAATCATCTTTAGCTTCATCTAATGTAATCAAAGCATATTTACCATTGGTTTTGTTGGTTTTGTCAATCCAATATAGTTTCTTGATATGTTTTAGAAATAGCAGTATTTCACCATTTAAATCCTGTAATTTCTTGAGTACGTCATCGCCATTAATCTTTATAATTTTAGCATTAACATCTTTTTTCTTAAAAGGAATAATTATTTTGGTCAAATGTTTATCTTTTATAAAAGGTGAGAATTTA
>ENA-UOOR01002492-UOOR01002492.1-fermentation-metagenome-genome-assembly--contig:-NODE-2492-length-18469-cov-59.955251_pt1 | contig 18469 bp, 10 predicted proteins | sample MGYA00245780_ERZ724029 | MGnify/ENA primary metagenome ERZ724029 (study PRJEB28704, sample SAMN03018315) | fermentation metagenome | biome: anthropogenic terrestrial biome; feature: soil... | reverse complement strand
AGAGCACTTCCTTGGTAAGGAAGAGGTCGCGGGTTCAATTCCCGCCATCGGCTCATGGAACGAAAAAAATGAAGGTGCTGAGGGTCTGGCATCTTATTTTAGCTACTTTAAAACGTACAAGATAGAAAATTCAACATTTTATTAAACTAATTAATAGTATATTTTATGGCAAAAGAAAAATTTGACAGGTCGAAACCGCATGTTAACATCGGGACCATCGGTCACGTTGACCACGGCAAAACCACCTTGACAGCCGCTATTACTACCGTTTTAGCCAAAAAAGGCCTTTCAGAATTGCGCTCGTTCGATTCTATCGACAACGCACCCGAAGAAAAGGAAAGAGGTATCACCATCAACACATCGCACGTTGAATACCAAACAGCAAACCGCCACTACGCGCACGTTGACTGTCCCGGTCACGCCGACTATGTTAAAAACATGGTTACCGGTGCTGCTCAAATGGACGGAGCCATCATCGTTGTAGCTGCAACAGACGGTCCTATGCCCCAAACTCGCGAGCACATCTTGTTGGCGCGTCAGGTAAACGTTCCCAGACTGGTTGTTTTCATGAACAAAGTAGACCTGGTTGACGACCCTGAAATGTTGGAACTGGTGGAAATGGAAATGCGCGAATTACTTTCGTTCTATGATTTTGACGGAGACAATACACCCGTTATTCAAGGTTCTGCTCTTGGTGGTTTGAACGGCGATCCGAAATGGGAAGATAAAATCATGGAGCTGATGGATGCAGTAGATAACTGGATTCAATTGCCTCCCCGCGATATTGACAAACCATTCCTTATGCCGGTGGAAGACGTGTTCTCCATCACCGGTCGTGGAACTGTGGCTACAGGCCGTATCGAAACCGGTGTTATCAATACCAGTGACGAAGTTCAGATCATAGGGTTGGGTGCAGAAGGCAGAAAATCAGTGGTTACCGGAGTTGAAATGTTCCGCAAGATCCTTGACAGAGGTGAAGCCGGTGATAACGTAGGGTTGTTGCTCCGCGGCATCGATAAAGATGAAATTAAACGCGGTATGGTTATTGCTAAACCGGGGTCAGTGAAACCTCACGATCACTTCAAGGCTACTGTTTATATCCTGAAGAAAGAAGAAGGCGGTCGCCACACACCGTTCCACAACAAATACCGTCCTCAATTCTACATCCGTACCCTGGACGTAACTGGAGAGATTGAGTTACCCGAAGGCATAGAAATGGTTATGCCGGGCGACAACTTGGAAATTGATGTGAAATTGATTTATCCGGTAGCTTGCTCAGAAGGTCTTCGCTTTGCTATCCGCGAAGGTGGACGTACGGTAGGTTCAGGACAAATTACTGCTTTATTAGACTAAAAAGCTTTACAACTCCCAAAAGCCTCCTCATCAGAGGAGCTTGGAGGGGTTGTATTTTACGGGTCTAGCTCAGTTGGTAGAGCACTGGTCTCCAAAACCAGGTGTCGGGAGTTCGAGTCTCTCGACCCGTGCAAAACGATCCGAATAATCAATGAAAAAAATAGTTGCATATATTAAAGATGCTTATAACGAACTCGTTCATAAAGTATCTTGGCCATCCAGCAAAGAATTAGCCGGGAGTACAATAATTGTGATGATAGCTTCCGTCATCATCGCTTTAATCGTATTCGGCATGGACTCTGCCTTTGAGTGGATAGTTAAATTTCTTTACGGTATTTTGTAAATTCTGAATTGAGAAGAAATGGCTGAAAGCGAAAAGAAATGGTACGTTTTGCGTTCCGTTAGTGGAAAAGAGAATAAGGTCAAAGAATATCTTGAGTCAGAAATTAAAAAAACCGATTTAGGAAAGTACGTTTCACAAGTTCTCATCCCAACAGAGAAGACTTATACTGTACGTAACGGAAAGAAAGTGATGAAAGAACGCGCTTATCTTCCCGGATATGTACTTATTGAGGCTGAACTGGTGGGAGAAGTCATTCACCAGCTTAAGAACATCAACTATGTTGCCGGATTTCTTCCCAACACCACCAACCCACAACCGTTGAGCGAAATTGAAGTGAAACGCATCCTGGGTACAATGGATGAACTGGAGGAAGCAGGCGATGAGTTGGATGTAAAATACTACGTAGGCGAAAACGTGAAAGTGACCAGCGGTCCTTTCAGCAGCTTCTCAGGCGTGGTAGAGGAAGTGAACGATGAGAGAAAGAAACTCAAAGTGATGGTTAAAATCTTCGGACGGGCTCAACTTCTCGAGTTGGGCTATATGCAAGTAGAGAAAGAATAATCAGAAATTTGGTTACGCAGATTCTGTAAATTCTTCAAGTGTTTCGAAAACAGTAATTATTAAAATCAAGAAAATGGCTAAAGAAGTTGCTGGACAACTAAAATTACAAATCAAAGGAGGAGCTGCAAACCCATCTCCCCCCGTAGGACCTGCCTTGGGTTCCAAAGGGATTAACATTATGGAGTTTTGCAAGCAATTCAATGCCAGAACTCAAGACAAACCCGGCAAAGTATTACCAGTAGTAATTACTTATTATACCGATAAGTCTTTTGATTTTATTGTTAAAACACCACCGGTAGCGATTCAACTATTAGAGGCGAGCAAAACAAAGGGAGGTTCGGCTGAACCTAATCGTAAGAAAATTGCAGAAATTACTTGGGATCAAGTAAAAGCAATAGCTGAAGAAAAGATGCCGGACTTAAATTGTTTCACAATGGAATCAGCAATGCGCATGGTTGCAGGAACTGCTCGTAGTATGGGTATCTCAGTGAAAGGGGATTTTCCGGATGATATTAATTAATTAAACTTCAATTGAAAAATGAGTAAACTTACAAAAAATCAAAAGTTAGCTAATAGCAAGATTGAAGCAGGAAAAGCCTACACGCTGAAAGAAGCATCTGAATTGGTCAAAGAAATCACTACTACCAAATTCGATGCATCTGTGGATATCGATGTACGTCTTGGCGTAGATCCTCGAAAAGCGAATCAGATGGTTAGAGGTGTTGTATCTCTACCTCATGGAACCGGTAAACAAGTAAGAGTTCTTGTATTATGTACTCCTGATGTCGAAACCCAAGCTAAAGAAGCTGGTGCCGACTATGTAGGACTTGATGAATATATCGACAAAATTAAAGGAGGTTGGACTGATGTTGATGTGATTATCACACAACCAGCTATTATGGGTAAAATTGGTGCTCTAGGACGTATCTTAGGACCCCGCGGCTTAATGCCTAACCCAAAAAGCGGTACAGTTACCATTGATGTTGCAAAAGCAGTTCAAGAGGTAAAACAAGGAAAAATCGACTTTAAAGTTGACAAAGCAGGTATTATTCATACTTCAATCGGAAAAGTATCTTTTACAGCCGAACAAATTAGTGGAAATGCGAAAGAATTTATTCAAACGCTTATCAAACTGAAACCGACTGCAGCAAAAGGTACATATATTAAGAGTATTTATCTTTCCAGTACTATGAGTCCGGGACTAAGTATTGACCCGAAATCAATAGACGAAAATTAAAAAAAGGAGAACAAAAATGAAGAAGGAAGATAAAAATCTCATTATAAACAAATTAGCAAGTTATGTTCAAGAGTATGAACACTTTTATCTAACTGATATAGCTACACTTAATGCAGCTAAAACAAGTCAGTTGAGAAGAGATTGTTCTAAACAGGACATTAAACTGTTGGTTGTTAAAAATACACTGTTACGTAAAGCATTTGAATCATTGGATAAAAATTATGAAGAACTGTACCCACTTTTAAAAGGTAATACAGCAATCATGTTTTCCAATGCAGCTAATGCACCCGCTAAATTAATAGATAAATACAAGAATGAAATACCCAAATTAAAGGGTGCTTATGCTCAAGAAAGCTTCTTTATTGGAGCTAACACCTTGAAAGATCTTGTAAATATCAAAAGTAAAAATGAACTTATCGGAGATGTTATCGCTTTACTGCAGTCACCTGCAAAGAATGTTATATCAGCTCTCCAATCCGGAGGTACAACTATTCATGGTTTATTAACAACCCTCTCGGAAAAGTGATGTATTTCACAATAAATTAAAATTAATAATCAATTTAAATCATAACAAAAAATGGCAGACTTAAAAGCATTTGCTGAACAATTAGTTAACTTGACCGTAAAAGAAGTTAGCGAACTTGCTGAAATTTTAAAAACAGAATATGGTATCGAGCCAGCTGCTGCTGCAGTTGCTGTTGCTGCTGGACCTGCTGCTGGCGCTGAAGCCGCTGTAGAAGAACAAACTTCTTTCGATGTTGTATTAAAAAGTGCTGGTGCAGCAAAATTACAAGTTGTAAAAGCAGTTAAAGAGTTAACAGGTCTTGGATTAAAAGAAGCCAAAGATTTAGTTGACGCAGCTCCTAGTGAAATCAAAAAAGGTGTTTCTAAAGAAGAAGCAGAATCATTGAAAAAACAACTTGAAGAAGCCGGAGCAGAAGTTGAACTTAAATAACAAAGGTCACCTAAAATAGGTTATTTGGTTAGGAATCTTCCTAGGAAGATTCTTAACCTTTTGTGTCATTTCTATTTAGTTCAATAAAAATCTCCAGCTATGTCATCAATTAAAGCCAACAATCAAAGAATAAATTTTACATCAATCAAGAATCCTCTTGAGTATCCCGATTTTTTGGCTGTACAGCTAAAATCGTTTCAAGACTTTCTACAACTTGATGCCCCTCCCGAAAGCAGAAAAAACGAAGGGCTTTATAAAGTTTTCACTGAAAACTTCCCTATCACTGACACCCGCAATAATTTTGTCCTAGAATTTCTCGACTATTATGTTGATCCACCTCGTTACACCATTGAAGAATGTAATGATAGAGGTCTGACATATAGCGTTCCATTAAAAGCTAAACTGTACTTATATTGTACAGATCCTGATCACGAAGATTTCGCACCTGTCATCCAAGATGTCTATTTAGGCACAATTCCTTATATGACAGAAAAAGGAACTTTTGTTATCAACGGAGCGGAAAGAGTTATTGTTTCTCAACTACACCGTTCTCCAGGCGTTTTCTTTGGACAAAGTGTACATGCAAACGGTACAAAACTTTATTCTGCACGTATTATTCCTTTCAAAGGATCATGGATTGAATTTGCAACAGACATTAATAATGTTATGTATGCATACATTGATCGTAAAAAGAAACTGCCAGTAACAACATTGCTTCGCGCAATAGGTTTTGAAAGAGACAAGGATATACTTGAAATTTTTAATCTTGCGGAAGAAGTAAAAGTATCAAAGACTAATCTGAAAAAGAGTATTGGTAGAAAATTAGCGGCTCGTGTTTCAAAAACGTGGATGGAAGACTTTGTAGACGAAGATACTGGCGAAGTGACTTCTATTGAACGATATGAAATGATTATCGACCGTGAAACAATTCTTGAAGAAGAACAAATGGATCTGATACTGGATTCTGGAGTAGAATCTATTTTACTTCATAAAGAAACTCCAGGTTCATCAGATTATTCTATAATATATAATACCTTGCAAAAAGATCCGAGTAACTCGGAAATTGATGCAGTTAAATACATCTATCGACAAATACGAAGCGCTGAACCGCCTGATGATTCAAGCGCAAGAGAAGTTATAAACAATCTGTTCTTCTCAGAAAAGAGATATGATTTAGGTGATGTTGGTCGTTATCGCATTAACAAAAAACTGAATCTGCAGACAGATGATGATATCCGCGTACTAACAAAAGAAGATATTATTGAAATTATCAAATATCTAATTGAATTAGTAAACTCTAAAGCTCAGGTTGATGATATTGATCACCTAAGTAATAGACGTGTTCGTACTGTTGGTGAACAATTATATAATCAGTTTGGCGTTGGTTTGAACCGTATGGCTCGAATCATTCGCGAGAGAATGAATGTACGTGACAATGAAGTGTTTACGCCTGTTGATTTGATTAACGCTAAAACTATTTCTTCTGTCATTAACACATTCTTTGGAACAAATGCATTATCTCAGTTCATGGATCAAACAAATCCACTTGCCGAGATTACACACAAACGTCGTTTGTCTGCCCTTGGACCTGGCGGTCTTTCACGTGAAAGAGCGGGATTTGAAGTTCGTGACGTTCACTACACACATTATGGACGTCTTTGCCCAATTGAAACTCCTGAAGGACCTAACATTGGACTGATTTCTTCTCTTTGTGTTTTTGCCAAAATTAACGATTTGGGATTCATTGAAACACCTTATAGGGTTGTGACAGATGGAAAAGTAAATACAAAGAATGATGAAATAGTTTATCTTGCTGCTGAAGCAGAAGAAGGAAAAATTATTGCTCAAGGTAACGAACCATATGAAGAAAATGGTCGCCTTGTTAATCAACGAGTGAAATCAAGAGAAAATGCAGACTTCCCTGTCGTTACACCTGAAGAGGTCGACTACATGGACGTTTCACCAATGCAGATTGCATCTATTGCCGCTGCACTTATTCCATTTCTTGAACACGATGACGCTAACCGTGCATTGATGGGATCTAACATGATGCGCCAAGCGGTTCCATTGTTACGTAACGAATCTCCAGTTGTTGGTACAGGTATCGAAGGACCAGTAATTTTTGATTCACGTACACAAATTACAGCTGAAGGTAGTGGTAAAATAGTTTATGTAGATGCTACTACTATTAAAATTAAATATGATAGAACAGAAGAAGAAGAATTTGTTAATTTCGAAGATTCGATAAAAATATATTCTATTCCAAAGTTCCGAAGAACAAACCAAAATACAACAATCGACTTACGTCCTATCTGTAACGAAGGCGACAAAGTTATTAAAGGACAAATCCTTACAGAAGGTTATGCCACCGAAAATGGCGAACTGGCAATCGGAAGAAACCTGAAAGTTGCATTCATGCCTTGGAAAGGCTACAACTATGAGGATGCAATTGTTCTTAATGAGAGGATGGTAAGTAACGATGTTTTCACTTCTGTACACGTAGAAGAATTTTCTCTTGAAGTTAGAGAAACAAAACGTGGATTGGAAGAACTTACCTCAGATATCCCAAATGTTAGTGAAGAAGCTACAAAAGATCTCGACGAAAGAGGTATTGTACGAATTGGCGCACGAATTAAACCGGGTGATATCTTAATTGGTAAAATTACACCAAAAGGAGAATCAGACCCTTCACCAGAAGAAAAGCTACTACGTGCAATCTTTGGTGATAAAGCTGGTGATGTAAAAGATGCGTCTTTAAAAGCATCGCCATCACTTAAAGGGGTAGTTATCGGTACTAATTTATTTGCTAAAGCAGGTAAAAAAGGAAAAAGTAAGCTTTCAAACAAAGCATTACTTCCAAAATTAGACGAAGAATATGAAATTAAATTGGAAAATCTTCGTAAAATACTGATAGAGAAACTACTGAAACTAACAGATGGCAAATCTTCTGCAGGTGTAAAAGATTACACTACAAATGAAGTAGTAACCAAAGGAACAAAATTTACTTTAAAAGTATTATCAGATATTGATTATCAAGCAGTTCAACTTACTAAATGGACTACGGAACCTCATACAAATGAGTTAATCCGACAAACTGTAATCAATTATTTGCGCAAATACAAAGAAATCGATTCTGAATTGAAACGAAAACGTTTTGACCTTACAATTGGCGATGAACTTCCTTCGGGAATCATGCAAATTGCTAAAGTTTATGTGGCCAAAAAACGTAAAATTCAGGTAGGTGATAAAATGGCTGGACGTCACGGAAATAAAGGTATTGTCTCAAAAATTGTTAGACAAGAAGATATGCCTTTCCTTGACGATGGAACAACTGTTGATATTGTACTCAACCCTCTGGGTGTGCCTTCACGTATGAACTTGGGACAGATTTTTGAAACTGTTCTTGGATGGGCAGGTAAAGAATTAGGAGTTAAATTTGCTACACCTATTTTCGATGGTGCATCATTAGATGATTTAGTTGATTGGACTGACAAAGCTGGAATTCCACGTTATGGTAAAACATATCTTTATGATGGTGGAACAGGTGAACGTTTTGATCAACCTGCAACAGTCGGAATAATTTACATGCTGAAACTAGGACATATGGTTGAAGATAAAATGCATGCACGTTCAATTGGACCATATTCACTAATTACTCAACAACCACTTGGAGGTAAAGCACAATTTGGAGGTCAAAGATTTGGAGAGATGGAGGTTTGGGCACTTGAAGCATTCGGTGCATCAAATATCCTACAAGAAATCCTGACTATTAAATCCGATGATGTTGTTGGTCGCTCAAAAGCTTATGAAGCTATTGTTAAAGGCGAACCAATGCCACAACCAGGTATTCCTGAGTCTTTGAATGTATTACTCCACGAACTACGTGGTCTAGGTCTAAGTGTAACACTTGACTAATAATTCTTATAAGCAGTGTAACTGGGTAACTGGTTCACTGCTCGTTTTCAAAAAAAACAATCGATTAACTCTTTATATATAAAATATATGGCATACAGAAAAGATAACAAGATAAAGAGTAACTTTTCAAAAATATCTATCAGCTTAGCTTCCCCGGAAGAAATACTTGAAAACTCTTATGGTGAAGTATTAAAACCTGAAACAATTAACTATCGTACATACAAGCCCGAACGTGACGGATTATTCTGTGAACGAATTTTCGGACCTGTAAAAGACTACGAATGTCACTGCGGTAAATACAAGAGAATTCGTTATAAAGGTATTGTTTGTGACCGATGCGGTGTTGAAGTGACTGAAAAAAAAGTTCGTCGTGAAAGAACAGGACATATTCATTTAGTCGTTCCAGTTGCACACATCTGGTATTTCAGATCTTTGCCTAATAAAATCGGTTATTTGCTTGGAATACCAACAAAAAAACTTGATTCAATTATATATTACGAAAGATATGTAATTATTCAACCAGGTATTTTAAAGGATGTAAATGACGATAAAGAAGTCCAATTTGAAGCAGGAGCTCTGCTGACAGAAGAACAATATCTGGCTGCACTTGATTCTCTTCCTAAAGAAAATCAATTGCTCGAAGATTCTGATCCCGACAAATTCATTGCAAAAATGGGAGCAGAAGCATTGCTTGATATGCTCGAACGTACTAATCTGGATTCTTTGACTAATCAATTACGTCATAGTGCGGATACAGAAACTTCACAGCAACGTAAAAACGAAGCTCTGAAAAGGTTACAGGTGGTAGAAGCATTCCGAGGATCTAAGAATGTTAATAAGCCGGAATGGATGATCATGAAAGTAATCCCTGTGATTCCTCCTGATCTTAGACCGTTGGTTCCTCTTGATGGTGGAAGATTTGCGACTTCTGATCTGAACGACTTATACAGACGCGTAATTATCAGAAATAACAGATTAAAACGATTAATCGATATTAAAGCTCCGGAAGTTATTCTTCGAAACGAAAAGAGAATGCTTCAGGAAGCGGTGGATTCATTATTTGATAACTCTCGCAAATCAAGCGCTATCAAATCAGATTCAAACCGTCCATTGAAATCACTTTCTGATAGCTTGAAAGGTAAGCAAGGACGATTCCGCCAAAACTTACTGGGTAAACGTGTCGACTATTCTGCACGTTCGGTTATTGTCGTTGGTCCAGAATTAAAAATGCATGAATGCGGTTTGCCTAAAGATATGGCAGCCGAACTTTATAAACCGTTTATTATTCGAAAACTCATTGAAAGAGGTATCGTAAAAACCGTAAAATCGGCAAAAAAAATTGTCGACAGAAAAGAACCGGTAGTATACGATATTCTTGAAAATGTGATGAAAGGACATCCAGTATTGCTTAACCGTGCACCTACTCTACACAGATTGGGTATTCAGTCATTTCAACCAAAAATGATTGAAGGTAAGGCAATCCAATTACATCCACTTGCTTGTACAGCTTTCAATGCTGACTTCGACGGTGACCAGATGGCGGTTCACCTCCCATTGGGAAATGAAGCTATTCTGGAGGCTCAATTATTAATGTTAGGATCACACAACATCCTGAATCCGGCTAATGGTGCACCAATTACCGTTCCTTCACAGGACATGGTACTTGGATTGTATTACATTACTAAAATCAGACCGGGAGCAAAAGGATCGGGACTTACTTTCTATGGCGAAGAAGAGGCAATCATAGCTTATAATGAAGGTAAAGTTGATATTCATTCTCCAGTTAAAGTTGTTGTTGACGACATTGATGAAGAGGGAAATCCTATTAGAAAAATGCACGAAACATCTGTTGGACGTGTAATTACTAATGAGTATATTCCTAAAGAAGTAGGATATATAAACGAACTTCTTTCTAAAAAATCTCTTCGTGAGATTATTACGTTAGTTATTAAGAAATGTGGCGTTTCCCGCACTGCACAATATCTTGATGACATCAAGAATCTTGGATATCGTATGGCTTTCAAAGGTGGCTTATCTTTCAACTTGGGAGATGTAATTATCCCCGCTGAAAAAGAGCAACTCATTAATGAAGGTTACAACGAAGTTGAACAAATTATTGATAACTATAGTAATGGTTTCATTACTTATAACGAACGATATAATCAAATCATTGACACTTGGACACATATTAACTCCAAGCTATCCAATGTATTAATGAAGCAACTTGCCGAAGACGATCAAGGTTTCAATGCTGTTTATATGATGCTTGATTCTGGAGCTCGTGGTTCTCGCGAACAAATTCGACAGTTGTCTGGTATGCGTGGTTTGATGGCTAAACCTCAAAAAAGTGGTGCTGAAGGTCCACAAATTATTGAGAACCCTATTTTGTCAAACTTCAAGGAAGGACTTTCTGTACAGGAATACTTTATTTCTACACACGGTGCGCGTAAAGGTCTCGCCGACACGGCTCTTAAAACAGCCGACGCTGGATACCTTACTCGACGACTGGTTGATGTTTCACAAGATGTTATTATCAATGAAGAAGATTGTGGTACTTTACGTGGATTAATTGCTACAGCAGTTAAAAATAACGATGAAGTTATTGCATCACTTTATGAAAGAATTTTAGGTCGAGTTTCTGTACACGATGTTCAACATCCTAATACGGGTGAAATACTAGTTCATTCTGGCGATGAAATTACTGAAGATATCGCAAAAAGAATAGAAGAATCACCTATTGAAAGGGTTGAAATAAGATCAGTTCTGACTTGTGAATCTCATCATGGAGTTTGTGCTAAATGTTATGGACGTAATCTTACTACCGGTAGAATGGTACAAAAAGGTGAAGCCGTTGGAGTTATCGCTGCTCAATCTATTGGTGAACCGGGTACACAGCTTACACTTCGTACTTTCCACGTCGGTGGTATTGCTTCAAATATTGCTGCGGAAAACAGCATGATTAGCAAATACGACGGAAGAGTCGAGTTCGATGAGCTGCGCGTGGTAGAAACAGAAGAGAAAAATGCAGCTGGTAAAACTGTTAAAGTTGTTGTAAGCCGTTTGGTGGAAATGCGCATTGTAGATCCTAACACTAAAATTATATTGTTGGCTCACAATGTTCCTTATGGAGCAAAACTTTACTTTAATGAGAACGAAACCGTTGCAAAAGGTGATTTAATTTACGAATGGGATCCATTTAATGCTGTTATCATTTCTGAAGCTAGTGGTAAAATACGCTTCGATAACTTTATTGAAAACATAACATTTAAAGTTGAATCAGATGAACAAACAGGATTAAAAGAAAAGATTATTATAGAGTCACGCGATAGAACAAAGGCTCCATCTGCGCATATCGTTAATAATGATGATGATATTCTTCGTACTTACACATTGCCGCTAGGTGCACACGTTGTTAAAAACGAAGATGATAATGTCAAAGCTGGTGATATATTGGTGAAAATACCTCGTGCTGTTGGTAAAGCAGGCGATATTACCGGTGGTCTTCCACGTGTTACGGAATTGTTCGAAGCAAGAAATCCTTCTAATCCGGCAGTTGTTGCAGAAATTGATGGTGAAATTTCTTTTGGTAAAATCAAAAGAGGTAATCAGGAAATTTCAGTGACTTCAAAAACTGGCGAAATCAAGAAGTATATGGTTTCTCTTTCAAAACAGATATTGGTACAGGAAAACGATTATGTTCGTGCTGGAATGCCTTTGTCTGACGGAGCAATAACTCCTCAAGATATTTTGGCTATTAAAGGTCCTACGGCTGTGCAAGAATATATCGTAAACGAGGTGCAGGATGTTTACCGACTACAAGGTGTGAAAATTAATGATAAACACTTTGAAGTTATCGTTAGACAAATGATGCGTAAAGTGGAAGTAGTTGATCCGGGCGATACAAGATTCCTTGAACAACAACTTGTAAACAAACACGAAATTATGGAAGAAAATGATCGTATTTGGGGCAAAAAAGTTATTGTAGATGCTGGAGATTCAGAAATATTTGAACCGGGACAAATCGTAACTTCACGTAAACTGCGCGACGAAAATAGTTCACTTAAAAGAAGAGACTTGAAAACAGTTGATGCTAGAGATGCTGTTCCTGCTACTGCAAACCAAATATTGCAAGGAATTACAAGGGCTGCTCTACAAACTGAAAGCTTCATGTCGGCTGCATCTTTCCAGGAAACAACAAAGGTGCTTAACGACGCGGCAATCAATGGAAAAATTGATCACTTGGAAGGTCTTAAAGAAAACGTTATTTGCGGACACCTTATCCCTGCGGGAACGGGTCAACGTGAATTCGGTAAACTCATCGTGGGTACAAAAGAAGATTTCGAAAAATATAATGCAAACAAACGCTTACATATGTTTGATGAAGTAGAAAACTAAATCTTTTTAATTAAGATTATAAAAAACCGCCCTGGATCAGGGCGGTTTTTTTGTTTATATAAGCCGACTTAAATTATTACAATACAAAAATATATATACTTTATTTTATAATTTATATTAATATTTAATGCCATATAATTTTTTTTATTTATGATATTGCCGTATTTTTGTATATATTATCTACACATTGAGATAGGTTATCTAATATTTACAATTTTATTAAGAATGAAAAGAAAAAAACTCTTTAATCTTAAAGGGCTATTTACACTTGTCATGAGTGTATGTGTCCTTGCTGTTTCAGCACAAAATATAACTGTATCTGGTACAGTTACAGATGAAACAGGTATGACCGTTATTGGCGCAACAGTCGTTGTAGCGGGAAATGCAAGTCATGGAACTTTAACTGACATCGATGGGAACTATTCATTAAGCAATGTTCCTTCTGATGCTTCTTTACAGTTCAGTTATGTGGGAATGGTTACTCAAGTTATTTCTGTAAAAGGACAGAGTACTATTAATCTTGTTATGGCAACTGATGCAAAATTACTTGACGAAGTTGTTGTTGTAGGCTTTGGAACACAAAAAAAAGTGAATGTAACTGGATCGGTATCGGCGGTTAGCGCAAAAGATATTGCGGCACGACCAATCAATAACGTTACAGAAGCACTTCAAGGTGTTGTCCCTGGTATGAATTTTAGTACTGGTAGCGGAGGAGGAGCGCTAAACTCTAACAAAGCATTTAATATACGTGGTACGGGAACAATTGGAGCAGGATCAAATGCTACTCCTTTAGTGTTGATCGATGGAATGGAAGGGGATATAAATATGATTAATCCTCAAGATATTGAAAATATCTCTGTGTTGAAAGATGCTGCTGCTTCATCAATCTATGGATCGCGCGCTCCGGCTGGAGTAATTTTGATTACCACAAAAAGTGGGGAGGAAGGAAAAAATGTCGTTAACTATAATAACAACTTCCGATTTATCTCTCCTCTGAATATGCCAAAAATGGCGGATTCTTACAACTTTGCACTGTATTTTAATGATGCTCAACCGGATGGGAACATGTTCTCGGATGCAAAACTGGAACAGATTAAAGCATATCAAAAAGATAACAGCGCACAATCAATGTGGCCTACTTCTTCAAACAAATGGGAGGTTTGGGACAACCTGGAACTGCTTCCTGTAGGAAACACGGATTGGCTAAAAACTCATTTCGGGAACTCATTTACACAGGAACATTCAATTAGCTTAAACGGAGGAACAGAAAAACTTCAATATTTCATCTCAGGAAACTACCTCAATCAGGGAGGATTATTAAATTATGGAGATGATAACAAACAAAGATATTCTTTGAATGCTAAAATTAATTCAAAATTGTCTGAAAAGGTAAAAATTGGTTACAATGCAAGATTTGTAAGATCTGATTATGACGCTCCATCTTATATGGATGGTTTGTTCTATCACAATGTGACTCGCTACTGGCCTATTATTCCGGTGACTGATCCTAATGGATTCTACACTGGCGATTCAAAAATTTATCAACTGACTGATGGTGGTAGATATACTTCACAACAGGATCAACTGACTCAACAACTTAGCTTCTTGGTTACACCTATTGAAGATTGGAATATTAATGTTGAATTAAATTACAGAACAGGAAACAATTTTAATCATACTGATTGGCTTACTACTTATGCGTATGATGTAAACAAAAATCCTTATGTGTATGATAATGCAACTTCAGGGGTCAGCGAATATGCATACAAATCTAACTTCTTTAATACTAACATCTTTACTGATTATACAAGCGAATTTGGTGATGGACATACGTTGAAAGGTATGGTGGGTTTCCAAAGCGAACTTTATAATGATAGATCAATTAATGCTTCAAAAAATATTGTACAGTCTATTAACCACCCTACATTAAATACTGCTGAAACAAATCCGCAAAATACAGGTGGATACGGACATTGGTCTACAATGGGATTCTTCGGACGTGTTAACTATGACTACGTTGGAAAATATCTTGCTGAAGTAAACCTTAGATACGACGGGACTTCAAGATTCCTACAAGATCAAAGATGGAACTTGTTCCCTTCTTTTTCTCTGGGTTGGAACATTGCACGAGAAGAATTCTTCGAGGATTATACAGATGTGTTGAGCAACTTCAAACTGCGCGCATCTTGGGGCGAACTCGGAAATCAAAATACGGATAATTGGTATCCATTCTATAGAACAATCAGATATAACAAAAATAACTGGGGCGGATACTACCTGGGCGAATGGTTGCTTGGTGGAAAAAGACCAAATATCGCAACTGAAGGCAGCCTTGTTTCGGCTCTATTAACCTGGGAAAGAATTCGTACTACTAACGTGGGACTGGATATCACTATGCTTAATGGAAGACTTAATGGATCTTTCGACTGGTTCCGCAGACAATCGCTTGATATGGTCGGACCGGCTCCTGAACTTCCGGCAACACTGGGCATCGGGGTTCCAAGGGTTAATAACCTCAACATGGAGTCTTCTGGTTTCGAACTGGTTCTTTCATGGCGTGATGTTATTGAAGATTTCAACTATGGAGTGACTTTCAACTTGGCTGATAGCAAACAGAAAATTACCAAATATCCTAACCCTGCAAAAAATTTGGGGGATTACTATGATGGGGCTTATTTAGGTGATATCTGGGGATATACAACAATTAATATAGCTAAAACGGATGAGGAAATGAATAATCACTTGGCATCGTTACCTAACGGTGGACAAAGTGCACTGGGTAGCAACTGGATGACTGGTGATATAATGTTTGCTGACATTGATGGAAATGGGGCTATCGACGGTGGTGAAGGTACTGCGAACAAACCGGGCGACCGCTCAATAATCGGTAACTCTACTCCAAGATATAATTTTGGTCTTAACCTCGACGGAAGCTGGAAAGGATTTGATCTGAAAATATTCGTACAGGGTGTTATGAAACGTGATTACATGGCCGGAGGTATGATGTTCTGGGGTGGTGATGGCGGAAAATGGCAGTCTATGGTTTATGAACCACACATGGATTATTTCAGAAACGATGCAAATCATCCACTTGGTGAAAATCTGAACGCTTATTATCCAAGACCTAACTGGAATGATGGCAAAAACAGACGCACACAGACTAAATATCTGCAAAATGCAGCTTATGCTAGACTTAAAAACGTTACTTTAGGTTATACTCTGCCTGCTGAATTTACACAAAATTGCTCTGTGAGCAACTTAAGGGTATTTATTTCCGGAGAAAATTTGGGAACAATCACTAAATTATCTAAAATGTTTGATCCTGAAGTACTTGGTGTTGGAGGTTGGGGAGAAGGTAAAACTTATCCACTTTCACAAACTATTTCAGTGGGATTAAGCGTAACTCTTTAATAATTGATTCAAATGAAAAAAATAAATATTTTAACTGCTTTATTAGCAATTCTTTCTATTGGATTGGTCTCTTGTAGCGATTTTCTCGATAGAGAACCGCTTGATCAATTGACACCGGGAGGATTTTTTGCCTCTGAAGGTGATTTGGCAGCATACTCTATTAATTCGTATGCCTTTGCAAGTATACAACCTGGACAATATGGTATATCTACTTTTGGGTATGATAACGGTACGGATAACCAAGCGGGACCGTCAGGAAGTAATATCTGGGTGCCGGGTGAAAAGAAAGTAGCTGCATCAGGAGGTGCATGGAACTTCTCTAGTATCAGACAAGCTAACTATTTCTTCGATAACGTTTTACCTAAATACGAGGCGGGTACTATCGTGGGAAATCAATCAAACATCAAACATTATATCGGAGAAATGTACGTAATTAGAGCGTATGCGTATTTCGATAAATTGCAAAACTTGGGAGATTTTCCTATCATCACAACGGCGTTAGCCGACCAAGAACAGGTATTGATCGATGCTAGTAAAAGAGAACCGCGTAACAAGGTTGCAAGATTTATTCTTGATGATCTGCAAAAAGCAACAGAAATGCTAAAGGATGAACCTCCTTTTGGAAAAAATAGAATCTCTAAAGATGTGGCTCACCTTTTTCGTGCACGTGTGGCTTTATACGAGGCTACTTGGGAAAAATATCATAAAGGAACAGCTTTAGTTCCTGGTGGCGAAGGATGGCCGGGTAACGCTGAAGATATTAAAGATTTTAATATCGATAACGAAATTCAACATTTCCTCACTGAGGCAATGAAGGATGCTAAAATTGTTGGAGATAAAATGGTTAATAACTTAACAGCAAATACAGCAACAAGAGAGGGAATGGACAGTAACTTCAATACGCTTAATCCGTATTATGTTATGTTTGCTGATGTAAACATGGAAAAATATCCCGAAGTGCTGATGTGGAGACAGTTCGTTGATGGACAAACTACACACAACGTGCAAATGGAACTGGAAAGAAATGGTGGCTCATCTGGATGGACAAAAGGATTGGTTGAATCGTTCGTAATGAGCAACGGTCTGCCTATCTACGACCCGGCTTCTGGATATAAGAGCGACGTGGGTGTAAATAATACTTTGGATGGTAGAGACTCAAGAATAGTGATCTTTACTAAAAAAGATGGGGATGTAAACTATTATTATGCTGATGGATCTGCTAATATTTATACAAAACCGCTTATTCTGAATAGTTCTGATACTCGCGCTATTACAGGATATACAATCAAAAAAGGTAAACACTACGATCCTGAGCAGGGCGAAATTCACCACAAAGGAACTACAGGTAGTATCGTCTTCAGAGGGGTAGAAGCTATGCTGACATACATGGAAGCGTCGTACGAAAAAAATAATACTATCGATGCTACTGCCGACAGCTATTGGAGGGCTATCAGAAGACGTGCTAATATCAACGAGGATTACAACAGAACCATTAACGCTACGATTATGGCTAACGAGGCTAAAGGCGATTGGGGTGCATATTCTCACGGGGAACTGGTAGATAAAACTTTGTACAATATTCGACGCGAACGTCGTAATGAGCTTATCGGCGAAGGTATGCGCTGGGCTGATTTAAAAAGATGGAGAGCGCTTGATCAAGTGAAAAACTATCATATCGAGGGTTTCCGCTTCTGGAATACTCCTTACGAAACAGCTTATGTGGATGCTAACGGAAAAAGCTTAATTAAAGTGGATCCAGCTGATGGTAACGTTTCTCCTGAAAGTGTGAGTGAATACTTACGCCCTTACCAAATCGTAAGCATCAATAACTCGTTCTATAATGGATTTAATTTTATTGAGGCTCATTACTTGGAACCTATCGCACAAAGCAATTTCAGACAGACTTCTACTGATAAATCTGATTTAACTAAATCTATAATTTATCAGAATCCCGGATGGCCTTTGGTTGCCGGACAGGGGGCTAAATAAGTAAATTTTTCATAAATTCTACGAGGGTGAGTCATGTATGTGATTTCACCCTCTTTTTTGTTTTTGATCTTTCGCAAAATAAATCTGTTATGATTTGGTTTTATTTATAATCATTTTTACATTTATTAATCTTATACTGTCTTCCACCCTACTCTCACCTACCTCTCACGCTCCTCTGACAATGGTCTCACTATAATTTTACAAAATCATGAGTTTCCATTTACAATATTTAACGCAAAACTGCTACTATTACACATAAAAAGAGGCTGTCTCAAAAGATTGACAGCCTCTTTTTTTTTCATTCAATTTT
>ENA-UOOR01002491-UOOR01002491.1-fermentation-metagenome-genome-assembly--contig:-NODE-2491-length-18474-cov-16.985558_pt1 | contig 18474 bp, 15 predicted proteins | sample MGYA00245780_ERZ724029 | MGnify/ENA primary metagenome ERZ724029 (study PRJEB28704, sample SAMN03018315) | fermentation metagenome | biome: anthropogenic terrestrial biome; feature: soil... | reverse complement strand
TTGAGGCCATGGACCGGGCGGAGAAGCTGAAGCCCTATGATACCAAGGTAAGAAACTCCCTTCTGGTTAATATGGCTATGATGGGGGAGATTGATAAAAGCATAGAGCAGACTGAATGGGCTATAAAGACTAATCCCAACGACATAAACGCCTACGAAGCCAAAGGTAAATTGCTATGGGACGCCACTAAACATTATCTGGACCAAAAAGACTATGATAATGCCGCAAAATATGCCCGGCAGACCGCAGCGGTCGAAACTCAGATCAATAAACACCGGCAAAAGGTTAAAGCAGATTCCCCCTTATGGCACGGAGCAAAGCTCGACCCCACACCCCAACTGACTTTAAATATGGCCCGGGCTCAGTATCTTCTGGGACAATATAAACAAAGCATAATCAAATTAGAGCCTTTTATTAACAGTGACACCCCTATCCCGGAGGCATATGTATGGTACGCTGCCGCTCTTTACCGGCTGGGGCAACAAGACAAAGCCCAACAAATAATAAACACCAGCCCCCAGCAAACTCAAACCTATACCGCGATAATAAAACAAGGGCCCTTAAAATAAACCTGATAACTGTAACCATTCTCCACGGCATGATCGGCTAAGGTCTTGCCCTGCGGCATAATCTACCGTAGCCCGTCCTACGGTTCCGATATTAGTTAATTTACCGTAGCTAGCCCTACGGCCCCGACGCTAGGAGGGGCCTCAGGGCTGGGCGCAGTTTATTGGTAAATTTATATATAAGCAGGAATTAGTAAATAAATGTAGAAATATAGGCAAGTATTGCTCTTCTTTATTCCAATTCCGAAAAGCCTGATTCTGAATAGTAGCAAGTCATCAGTTCAGGCCTTTTAGCATATGAAGTTATTAATTAAAAAACTGGAATAGGTTAAAAATTATGAAACCAATTTATAGACAAATAATATTAATAGTCCTGGATGCTGTTCTGGTGAATCTAGCAGTATACATATCCCTGCTATTCCGCTTTGAAGCTCACATACCAGATAATTATGTCGATACGTATATAAGCCTCATTCCACTTATTACCGGAGTATTTCTGGCATTCTTTTATGCTTTGAAAATCTATAACCGTATCTGGGTCTATGCCAGTCTCGATGAAATGCTGGCCATAGTAAGAGCTGCCAGCTTAAGCGTGGTAGTTATTGTAACTGTCATTTATCTTTTTAAGCTGCCCTACTTACCACGCAGCATATACTTTGGCATGTGGTTTTTTACTAATGCTTTAATTGGAACTGCTCGGGTATCATGGCGCCTTCTGCGTGAAACTATGAAACATCACTGGGACACGAACTACCGCAATGTCCTTATTGTAGGGGCTGGAGATGCCGGGGCCATGCTGGTCAGAGAACTGCAAAACAACCCCGGTCTGGGTTTAAAGGCGGTAGCTATAGTAGATGACGATCCTTCCAAGCATAAAGCTATTCTATTCGGAGTACCTGTTCTTGGCTCGCGTAAACGAATACCTCATCTGGTATCAGACTTGGAAATAAGTGAGATTATCATCGCTATGCCCTCTGTAACCGGAGCGACTGTCCGCGAAATAGTAGATATCTGCAAGCAGACTCCCGCCCGGGTGCGCATACTTCCTGGAGTCTATGCCAGTGTCTGCCAGAATTTGGTTAGAAATCTGCGCGATGTTCAGATGGAAGACCTGCTACGGCGCGAACCGGTCGACACCAATATAGAAGACATAGCGGGTTACATAAAAGGTAAAAGCGTTTTGGTAACCGGTGCTGGAGGTTCTATCGGTTCCGAATTGTGCCGTCAATTATATAATCTATCCCCCGCAAACCTTATCCTGGTAGATAATTGCGAGAATAATCTTTTTGATATAGAACAGGAATTATTGCGCTATCTCGATACTGTCCCTATTCAACCCCAGTTGGTAGATATCCGCGAGCGTGACAAACTTAATCGCTGCTTTAACCAATATCGTCCTCAGGTAGTCTTTCACGCTGCTGCCTATAAGCATGTACCCATGATGGAACGGCACCCGGATGAAGCAATTAGTAATAATGTCATTGGTACCCGCAATATGGCGGAACTTTCTGATCGTTATGGAGTTGAAACATTTATACTGGTATCAACTGACAAAGCAGTAAACCCTACCAGCGTAATGGGAGCCAGCAAACGTCTTGCTGAACTGGTAGTAAAAAATATTAGCCGCACTAGCAAGACCTGTTTCGCTGCAGTCCGTTTCGGCAATGTTCTCGGTAGCCGCGGTAGCGTAGTTCCAACATTTATAAAGCAGATAGAATCCGGTGGCCCAGTAACAGTTACCCATCCCGATATGCAGCGCTACTTCATGACTATCCCCGAGGCCGTGCAACTAATTATTCAAGCCGGGGCTCTGGCTCAAGGCGGCGAAATATTCGTTTTAGACATGGGTGAAATGATTAAAATAGACGACCTTGCCCGCGACCTAATCCGTCTCGCTGGCTATGAGCCCGATAAAGACATCAAGATAGTTTATACTGGCATTCGCCCCGGTGAAAAGCTCTATGAGGAACTCTTTACTGATTATGAAAATATGACTGCCACCAAACATGAACGCATTTTCATCTCCAAAAAGGAAATGGACGATGCCTATCTAAACATCAATAAAACCATAATAACCTTTGTCAAAACTGGACTTCATAACCGGGCAGAGGTATTGGAACTCATAATTAAATTACTACCTGAATACCAACAGGGTGAAAAACAAGGACAGAAGATGCCCGAAAGGCTAACTGGAACTGCTACTGGCAGTGCAGGATAGCAAGAGCGGAAAGAGTATAGCTTCAATTCAAATTAATATTGACTAAAGGAGACCTTAATATGCAATTATATGAAAAAATCATAATAGGCAAAGAAAAAATATCTCTCATAGGCCTTGGGTATGTAGGTATGCCCATAGCAGTAGCCTTCTCTAAAAAAGTCGATGTTATTGGATTTGATTTAAATGAGCATAAGGTGAGTTTATACAAACAGGGGATTGATCCAACCCGCGAAGTTGGCGATGAAGAAATACGTAACTGTACAGTAGAGTTCACCAGTGACGAGACTCGCCTTAGAGAAGCAAAATTTCACATTGTTGCTGTGCCTACCCCAATAAATTCTGATAAATCGCCTAATCTTATTCCAGTAGTATCTGCCAGTCATACTGTAGGTAGAAACCTTACCCGAGGGTCTGTTGTGGTGTATGAGTCTACTGTATATCCAGGAGTAACTGAGGAGATATGTTTGCCAATCTTAGAGCAGGAGTCAGGTTTGAAGTGTGGCCTTGATTTCAAAATCGGGTATTCTCCAGAGAGAATTAATCCCGGCGATAAAGTACACCGATTGGAAACAATAGTAAAAGTAGTATCTGGAATGGATACCGAGAGCCTGGATACTATTGCCAGGGTTTATGAACTAGTAGTGGAGGCAGGCGTTCACAGGGTAGAAAGTATCAAGGTAGCAGAAGCAGCCAAAGTTATTGAGAATAGCCAACGTGATATTAATATAGCATTTATGAATGAGCTATCTATTATTTTTAACAAGATGGGAATAGATACCCAAGCAGTGCTAGCAGCTGCAGGGACAAAGTGGAATTTTCTCAATTTTGTGCCAGGCCTGGTAGGGGGACACTGCATAGGTGTAGACCCTTATTATCTAACCTATAGAGCAGAGCAAATGGGTTATCATTCTCAGATTATCTTATCAGGGAGAAGAATCAATGATGATATGGGCAAATATGTGACCGAAAACATTATTAAGAAACTGGTAAAAGCAGATATACCGATTAAAAATGCAAAAGTAGGCATTCTAGGCTTTACTTTTAAAGAAGACTGCCCGGATACGAGAAATACTCGGGTCATTGATATTGTAAACGAATTAAAGGAATATGGCATCAGCCCTTTAATTGCAGATCCAATTGCTGACTCATCGGAGGCCTATGAAGAATACGGTATAAAGTTTGTAAATATTGACGAACTCAGAGATCTCGACGCGCTAGTTATTGCCGTAGCCCATTCGGAATTTGCTGATATGAGCAGAGCCGCAGTGGATAAGATGTTTAAACCAGTTTCCAATAACCAAAAAGTAATATTAGATATTAAAGGAATGCTGAATAAGAAAGCTGTAGAAGAACTGGGATATATTTATTGGAGGTTATAACTAGTGGGGTATAAACATCTGAAGTTTGATAAAAGCAATATATTTCTGGTTACCGGAGGTGCGGGCTTTATAGGCTCAAACATTTGTGAAGCCATTTTAGAGATGGGATATACTGTACGCTGCCTGGACAATTTCTCAACCGGTAAAAAAGAGAATATTGAAGGTTTTATGGATAAATCTGAATTTACCCTTATCGAGGGGGATATTAGAAATCTGGATACCTGTTTAAAGGCCTGCGAAGGCGCAGATTATGTTTTACACCAGGCAGCCTGGGGATCTGTGCCGCGAAGCATAGAACTGCCGCTCTTATATGAAGAGATCAATATCAAAGGGACCTTGAACATGATGGAGGCAGCAAGACAAAAGGGTATAAAGAAGTTTATTTATGCTTCTTCTTCATCGGTATACGGAGACAATCCCGTTCTGCCTAAAAAAGAAGGAAAGGAAGGAAAGCCCTTATCTCCATATGCGCTTACGAAAAAGGTGGATGAAGAATATGGTAGGCTATATTCTGTACTTTATAATTTGGAAACCATAGGCCTGCGATATTTTAATGTCTTCGGCCGCAGGCAGGATCCAAATGGACCCTATGCCGCTGTAATTCCAAAGTTTGTAAAACAGTTATTGAATGACGAAGTCCCGACAATAAACGGCGACGGAAAACAATCCCGGGATTTCACTTATATAGAGAACGTAATAGAAGCTAACCTGAAATCTTGTCAGGCACCCCAAGAAGCCGCCGGACAAGCTTTCAACATTGCTTATGGGGGCAGAGAGTATCTGATAGATGTTTATGAATGTATATGTAAAGCCCTGGGCAAAGACATCCAGCCTGTTCTTGGAACCGCCAGAGCGGGTGATATCAGGCATTCGAATGCGGATATATCCAAAGCCAGGCACTTGTTGGGTTACGAGCCTGAGTATAACTTTGAGAGAGGCTTGGAATTGGCGATTAGTTGGTATAAGGAAAATTTGTAGTTTGAAGATTGCGTAGAAATCGCCTCCATTCTGAAGTATTAATTGATGAATAATATTGTTTATTTAGAAAAGCGGGATGTTTATTCATATCCTGATAAAACATTTGCATATAGCCCTTCACAGAGATATCCGGAATATCCTTTTAATGACATTGCCGATAAGCCGAACCCTGTTTATGATATGGTGCGGAGCTGCCTTATCGGTATGGAATTGGACAGTGAACATTATGGACAGACTTGCTGGAACCCTCTGGGAGATGTAATAGAAAAATGTAGCACGGTTTTATTGAAGCCCAACCTGGTACGGCACTATAATCAATCCGCAGAAGATGGTTTAGACTGTATGGTGACTCATCCTTCTGTAATCCGTGCCATTGCTGATTATGCCCTCATCGCACTGGGGGGTACTGGGAAAATAATTATTGGCGATGCACCGGTACAAAGCTGTGATTTTTCGAAGCTTATGGAGACCTATGGATATAATGAAATTACGTCTTTTTACAAAGATCGCGGATTGGATATTCCTTTTCTGGACTTCCGTCTTGTTTCCTCGGCAGTAGATTCAAGCGGTATTCTCGTTTCCACAAAAATCGGAAAGGAAACTTCATGTATCGCTGTTAATATGGGCAGAGAAAGTGCCTTTTATAAACTTATGCCGGAGCAGGCTAAAAAGCTCCGTATTACAAACTACGACCCCAATGAAATGTTTAAGCATCACCATGATGATATACATGAGTACTTAATTCCCAAGATAATTTTGAATGCTGATGTGGTAATCAATCTGCCCAAGCCTAAAACGCACCGCAAAGCGGGTGTTACTATAGCACTCAAAAACCTTGTAGGCCTCAATGGGAATAAAGATTGGATTCCCCATCATACCCAGGGTTCTTTGGCTCAGGGCGGAGATGAATATTTTCATAAGTCATTATTTAAGTACTGGCAAACATTCTTGTCAGAACGGATTGATATTGCCAACTTGAAGGGGCAGCGTAAACGTTCCCGGTTTTATCGTCTTCTTCAGCTTATCGTTGGCCGGCTCGGAAAACCTTTCCTGATGGATAATTTTTATGAGGGAAGCTGGTACGGCAATGATACCATCTGGCGTACAATTTGTGATCTGAACAGAATTCTTCTTTACGCTGATAAAAAAGGTTATATCACCAATAAACCACAAAGAAAACTATTTATTCTTGCGGATATGATAATTTCGGGTGAAGGTGAGGGACCCTTAATGCCTGTATCCAAGCAAGCAGGCATTATTGCTGCCGGGCAACAGGCCCTTGCTTTTGACCAGACCATTGCAACACTTATGGGATTTGATATTAATAAAATATCATCCATTAATAACGCAGATTATGGCGATCTTATCAAAGTACCGATGGGGGAACCACTAATTAGATCTAATAATCTTTGTTGGGATCATTGTAACGTTGGAGAGTTAAGGCAAAAAAAGACACTCAAATTTAAACCGACGTCTGGCTGGATAGGCCATATTGAAAGATAGGAGACAGCAAAAGTTGGAAAAAATGTTAATTATAAAGGACATGTTGGATTGGTTTTGGGCCACCTATCCTACAGCGGATAGAGCGGTTTCGTTGGATGTTGCTAAAATGAAAGAATACTTTTCAAAGGAGGGTTTTGATGTGGAAATAACTTCATATAACTCTTTTGATTTTGATAAAGACTATGAAAATTATTACGTACTTTATGGCTCAGCAGAGGATTTTTGCGGGGGCTCAAAGGATTACATTGAGGATGTCCTTGTGTGGCTGCAAATAAAGGGTGCATATCTTATACCTAAATTTCAGTATTTCCGTGCTCATCATAACAAGGTTATGATGGAGATCCTGCGAAAAGGCTTCCAGGACCCCCACCTGAAAACGATTCATACCCGTACGTATTCGTCACTGGAAGCAATATCCGGAAAGGAAAAGCATTTTCCCGTGGTAGTCAAAACAGCGGCGGGTGCAGGCGGAGGCGGAGTTTTTCTGGCCCATAACGAGAATGAGTTGTATAAGGTTGCCGAAAAAATATCGCGCCTTGTCAATAAACAAGAATATTACCTGCGAAGAGTTTTTAACATCAGACAGCAGCTGTTAAAGAAACAGCCTAACCGTATTAATAATACTAAATTTATCGTGCAGAATTATATACCAAACTTGACTGGTGACTATAAGGTCCTTGTATTTGGCGACCATTATTTTGTGCTTCGCCGTCTAAATAGAGATGGTGATTTCCGGGCCAGTGGCAGCGGAAAGTTTGCGGACATTCTGGAAAACGAGCTGGAAGGCTTATTGAATTTTGCGCGCCTATGTAAAAGCGAGATTCCAACACCTCATTTATCTTTGGATATCTGCTTTGATGGCCATGACTATCATCTTATTGAGTTTCAGTGTCTTACCTTTGGCTTTAAGGCGATGAGCCTCTCCGAATTTCATTTTATTCCTGCCGATGCAGGCTGGAAGCGTATTGACGGAAAGGTTTCTCCAGAGGAAGAGTTTTGTCAGGCAGTAACTTATTTTCTAAGACAACACAGTAAGGAATCTGAAAAATAAAGGGATATGCAATGAAAATAATGTATTTTTATGCTTCACTTAGGGCGGGTGGAGCAGAACGTATGATCTCCGCTTTGGCAAACTATAATGCCAAACAGGGAGTTGATGTAAGCATTGCGGTAATCGATAACCTTCCTTCATTTTATTCTCTGCATCAAAATGTTAAACTGCTAAACCTATGGAAATTACAAAACAGTCAAAATACACGGCAGGTCATTAAAAATACAGTTAGATTGGTTACTCTTACAAGACGGGCCTTCAAAGAAGTACGCCCAAATTGTGTTGTTTGTTTTGGTATCAACTATCTTGTATATGCCTTGATGGCTAAAATGTTTTTAAATATTAAATTAATTGGTTCGGAAAGGTCTAACCCAAAATATTCCGACAATGGATTTTGGCATAAAATGAAAAAAATAGCTTCTCCTTTTGCGGATGGCTTTATTTTTCAAACCAATGGGGCCAAAAAGTATTATCCGAAGATTGTGCAGAAGAAAAGTGCAGTAATACCGAATGGCATAATTGTTGATAACTTGCCGGCAGATAGTGCGCTTCTCAGTAAATGTATTCCAAATAGCATTTGTGCGGTAGGCAATCTAAGTTATGTAAAAGGTTTTGACATGTTAATACGCGCTTTCGCTGTGTTTTCAGAAGTCAATTCGTCATATAGGCTTACTATTTACGGAGAAGGCACTGAGAGAGCTAAGCTGGAAGAACTAATCAGTAAACTTGGATTAAATGATAAGGTAATTCTGGCTGGAAGAATAAGCAATGTAACAGAAGAAATCTCCAGGAGAGAAATTTTTATTTTATCCAGTAGATTTGAGGGCATGCCTAATGCGCTTATAGAAGGACTGGCATGCGGCTGTGCCTGTATTTCAACAAACTGTGATTTTGGCCCCAACGAATTAATAATTAATGAGGAAAACGGACTTCTGGTTCCAGTCGATGATATTAATGCTATGGCGGCTGCGATGCAGAAGTTAGCTTCAAATCCTGGATTACGTAAAAAAATAGCAAGGAATGCCGTGAATATCAGGAATACCCATTCTATTGAGCGAATAGCGGATAAATATCTTGCTTATATAACCAGGATAGCTCATAGTTAAATGATCTCATTTGCGGAGTCTAATATGAACAATAAGTCAAGAACCAAGAATACATTAAGGAATTTCGTTGTGGGAATTGGCGCGCAGCTTTTTCAATATGCTTTATCTTTCGCTGCGCGTACGGTTTTTATCATATTACTTCCGGTAGAATACCTGGGTGTAAACGGCCTTTTTACTAATATACTGGCAGTGCTGTCACTTGCAGAAATGGGTGTAGGCGGCGCATTTATGTCTCTTTTGTATAAACCGCTGCACGAAAACGATACAGAAAAGTTAAGATCACTTATGTCTGCCTTCAAAAAGGGATATGCGTTGATTGGTCTAGTTGTAGCTGTTGCTGGATTAGTATTGTTTCCTTTTCTGGATTTAATAATTAAAGAAAATAATATTGAAAACATTTCATTAATCTATCTTATTTTTTTAACCGGTTCAGTAACTTCTTATTTTTATGCGCATAAGATTGCTTTTATAAGTGCGGATCAAAAATTATATATTCAAGCGATTTATACCCAGGTCTTTATAATTATTCAGTATACTTTGCAGATTGTTGTTTTGTTATTAACCAAAGATTTTATGTTTTATTTAATAATTCAAATCTTATGTCCAATTGCGGGAAATTTCGTATTAGCCGGGAAGGTTAACCGGCTTTATCCATTTTTAAAACAAAAGGGAGTACCGCTTGATAAGGAAACCCGAACGGATCTGATAAGAAAAGTCACAGCTGGCTTCTATCATCATGGCGGGTATGTACTGGCAACAAGTACAGACAGCATTGTAATTTCGGCCTTTTTAGGTGTTTACTGGGTAGGTATTTATTCAAATTATTTATTGGTTATCAGTATGATTTCAACCTTTATCACACTAACTTTTAACTCAGTTTCTGCAAGCATTGGCAACTTGGTGGCATCATCCGACAAGACCAGGAGTTTTGAAACATTTCAGAAGATACAGTTTTTAAATTTTTTATTAGCAGGATTTTCTTCAGTATGTTTCATCACACTTTTTAACCCTTTTATAAACCTTTGGATTGGGAGTAAGTTTTTACTGAACCAATGCACTGTTATTTTGATTGTGATTATGTTTTATACAGGACTTTTTGGAATGCAAAAAAGTATTAATATTTTTAAGGAAACAACCGGGCTTTTTTACAATGATCGATATGCCGGGCTGATAGAAGGGTTGTTAAATATTCTTGCTTCTATTTATTTAGTTCAGCATATTGGTTTAGCAGGTGTATTTGTTGGTACGATATTAGCTGCTTGTGCTACCAGATTATGGGTAGAACCTTATGTTGTATTTCGTCATCTATTTCACCGGCCTGTTTTTGTTTATTACAAGAATTATCTGACCTATGGGCTTACAACTATTTTAACGACAGCCGTTGTATATTATGTAACCAGTTTTATTCCTCATGATTCGTGGATGGGATTTTTTGTTATGGCGGTAGCTTGCTTTATATTAACAATTGGAATATTTGTACTTTTGTTTTTTAAGAGGAATGAATTTAAATTCTTTTATGAAATCTCTGCTCGCGGGATTAATAAACTAATGCAAAGTATATAGAGAAGCTGTGAGTTTTAACGATAGGACTCATACAGACGTAAAAAAGAAAGAAGGCCTGCAAGTTGCTGACATCTATAGAAAATGCTAAATTTGCCGTATATGAACGAATAACGGGCATGTTATGGGTATTATTATTTTATTCTTACTTGGACATCTATAATTCTATAAATGGCCTGCTGCCAATTAAACCTCGTAATTTGATTATTTTCTTGACTATTCTTACGCTGCCTATTATTTATAAGGAAATAAAAGATAAGAAATGGAGTTTGGTTAACCATTTAGCCATTTTTCTGGTTTTTGTTTTCATCGTATTTTCTATAAGCCTATGTTCGTATTTTACCTATGAGAATTTGGCTTTATTTAAAAATCAGATTCTTTGTCTGGTATTCTTAGGTGTTTCTTATCTATCGTTTTTAAATCCAAATAGTCAAATCGCTGCCCGGTATACTATGTTAGTTTGTCTCGCATTTACAGTATTAATAAATTTTGCAGAGGTGATTCATCCTATTATTACCGCCTATGGCAGATCTGCAGGTCTATATATGAATCCCAATATTAGTGCTTTGGCTATACCGCTGGGACTAGCGTTGACAATTCCCTTAATACCGGAAAAGTATAGGATTAGCAGTATATTGCTGACAGGGGGAGCTGTTCTGGGCACATTGTCAAGAGGCGGGATGATTGCGTTTGCTATATGCCTGATGATGATTTATTTTCAGGGTTTTGTAAATTTAAAATTGAATCGAAAAGAAATCCTGAATAATTCTATTATATTATTAATCGTTTTGCTTATATTAGTTTGTGGCTATACTTTTAATCCGCCTTTTAGATGGTCTTTTGATCATCAACTGGTGCCTGTGTCATCTCTAACAGCCTTTGCTCATTTAGATTTATCCAAGAGTATGAATACTATGGAGAACATTACCGATAATGGAAATGCGGATGAACAGGGTAATAATACTTCGAGCCAAGAATTGCAAAACATTGTTAAAGAAGGTTTAGACAACAGTGATTATATCAAAAACAGCGGAAGATCCCGAATCTGGCTTTTGGGAACGGCACTGGCCATGTATAAAACTAATCCCTTGTGGGGATCAGGAATGGATAAAGCCTGGGCTTTAACTCCTCATAATGAATATTTACTGCTTGCGGTAGCTTATGGTGCTATTGGCTGGCTTATTCTTCCCCTATTGGCGCTGACGGTTTTTTTATGCGGAGATCGACGTATTAGCTTAAGCATTGGAGTGATTTTGCTGGTGGCAGGATTGATATCACACAATCTGATGGTTGACAGAATGGTGCTTGTTTCTCTAGCTCTGGCTGCAGCGTTAAAATATGAAAACCTTAAACATGAGCTTTAGCGCAGGAAGAATGGAAGTCAAGGGGCTGAATACTTCTATGAAAAAACGTAAGATCCTATTTATTGTTCCCAGCATGGGGGGCGGAGGCGCTGAACGAGTTATACTTACGCTGGTTAAATATTTACCACGGGACCGGTTTGAATTATGTTTGGCTTTAGTCAAAATGGAAGGGCCGTTTCTGCAGGAAATACCAAATGATGTTCCTGTATTTGACCTTCAGGCAAGCCGGGTCCGTTATGCCATTCCACGCATTGTTAGCTTGATTAAAAAGCAGGCTCCGGATGTAGTTTTTACAACACTTGGTCATCTAAATATAGCATTATTAATGGTGAAGTGCTTTTTACCTGAAAAAACTAGGTTAATTGTACGTGAAGCCAGCATTGTTTCCAGTATTTTAAAAAACAGCGCAGGTAAGAGAATTTGGACAGGGTTATACAGGAGCTTCTATCCAAAAGCAGATATGATTGTATGTCAGTCGATTTATATGTTAGATGATCTTACTAAAGAACTAAAAATATCATCCCATAATTTGAAGGTAATTTATAATCCTGTTGATATAGAAAAAATTTTGCGTAATTCAAAACAGACAAATCCCTTCAAAGCTGATAAAAATTATAATGTGATAGCGGTAGGCCGATTGGATAAACCTAAAGCTTTTCACCGTATTATCAATGCTTTTCCAGCGCTGCTTAATAAAGAACCGGAGGCTAAATTATGGATTATCGGTGATGGTCCTCTGGTGGGCGAGTTGGAAGAACTCGTGCAGTATTTGGGATTAAAGGATAGTGTACATTTTGTAGGGTTTCAGAAAAACCCGTATACTTGGATGGCATATGCGGATTTATTTGTGCTGAGTTCAATCTATGAAGGTTTGCCTAATGTGCTGCTCGAGGCTATTGCCTGTAATTGTCCTGTTATAAGTCTGCAGCATCCGGGTGGGACACGGGAAATTTTGGAATTAACCGGTCAAACGGAACGTTATGTAAACAATCTAAGTTGGGAGAAATGGTGGTTTGATTGTCCTTCGCTAGATGTACAGGAAAAACTGCAGGAACATTTCGGCCTGGACTCAGTAATTGGGCAATATTGTGATTTATTAGCCAAGATTTAGTTCTATAAAAAGGGTGAACGGATTGAAGATAATACATATTATTACCGGCCTTGATACCGGCGGTGCCGAGATCATGCTGTATAAACTGATTTCTCATTCGGACCAGAATGAATTTAAAATAAAGGTAATATCATTAACTGATATTGGCCCTATCGGAGATAAAATTAAACTATGCAATATTCCTGTAGAGGCATTAGGAATGAAAGCTGGTGTACCTAACCCTAGTTTTATTTTCAAGCTAGCCTCTATACTGAGAAAGGAAAAGCCTGACCTTGTGCAGACGTGGATGTATCATGCTGATTTAATTGGTGGATTGGCTGCGAAAATGGCGAATAATGTTCCAACAATATGGGGGCTTCATCATAGTAATCTTGACCCGGCCCAGAACAAGCAAATGACGTTATGGACAGTAAAGGTCTGTGCCAAATTATCAGGCAGGATACCGGCAAAAATTGTTTGTTGTTCTGAAGCCTCTAAGGTGGTACATAATGCTTATGGATACAATAGCAAAAAACTGCATGTAATTCCGAATGGCTTTGATTTGAAATTCTTTAAACCTGACTGTCAATATAACGAAAGTGTTCGTAGTGAACTGGGGCTAAATTCTAACGACATAATAGTAGGTAATGTGGCTCGTTTTGATCCCCTAAAAGATCATACGAATCTAGTGAATGCAGCTGCTATCGTACACAGACAGCACCCAAAGGTTCATTTCCTGCTCTGTGGTGAGGGCATTAACGATAGTAATAATCAATTGTTTGAAAACATCAAGAATGCAGGTGTTAAAAATGTATTTCATCTCCTTGGAAGGAGGTCTGATATACCTCGGCTAACTGCTTCCTTTGATATAGCATGTCTATCTTCGTGTGGCGAAGGCTTTCCCAATGTAGTCGGTGAAGCGATGGCTTGTGAAGTTCCCTGTGTTGTTACAAATGTGGGAGATTCTGCATCTATTGTTGATGATACTGGATTGGTGGTTCCACCACATGATGCGGAGCAACTTGCTGATGCGCTTATAAAGATGATAGATATGGGTGAAGAAAAGCGCCGTGAGTTAGGGATAAAGGCCCGGCAGAGAGTAATCATGCATTATAGTATTCGACATATCGTTCAACAATATGAAGACTTATATAAAAGTGTCATTAGTTAAATAATAAAAAGCCCTTTTAAGAAAGGAAACAAGGTAATGAATACAGATCAAAGTGTACATCGCATTTTTTTTATTATCACCCAGGGTATTTGTGGGGGAGCACAAATCCATGTGCGAGATTTAAGTACACATCTTAATTATTTAGGATATGATGTGCATGTGGCTGTAGGGGTCGATGGCCCGTTGAACGATGAATTAGAATCCTATGGGATAACTATACACCGTGTACCTTCACTAGTTAGAGAAATCTCTTTATTGAATGATATAAAAGCCTACCGTGAGATAGAAAGTCTTGTTAAAAAGATTAAGCCGGATATTGTTACTACTCATTCGAGCAAAGCTGGGATTTTAGGGCGTTTAGTTTGCAGACAACAAAACATCCCCAATGTATTTACCGTTCATGGTTGGGCCTTTACAGAGGGAGTATCGTATATAAAACGTAGACTGTATATTACTATAGAGAAAATATCAGCTAAATGGGCCGACCGTATAATATGTGTTTCAGATTATGATCGAAACCTAGCTATTTATCATCGCGTGGCATCGGAGGCTAAGTTACGGACGATACACAATGGTATACCTTTAATGAAAGAAATTAACCTAGGACAGTCGGATATGGGCAATGTGATTCGTATTATTATGGTAGCACGTTTTTCAAAACCAAAAGACCAGGCGCAATTGTTAAACGCCATATCTCGTTTAGATTGCAGAGACAAATGTTTAGTACAACTGGTAGGAGACGGAGAAGAACTGGATACGGTTAAACGTCAGGCACGACTAATGAACCTGACTAACGTGGAATTTTTAGGTACTAGAACCGATGTTGCTGAGCTATTATCACAAGCGAGTATTTCCGTTTTAACCTCAAATTGGGAGGGGTTCCCGCTGACAATACTGGAGGCTATGCGTGCCGGTTTACCAGTTGTGGCATCGGATGTAGGAGGAGTTCATGAAGCTGTTGTGGATGGCAAGACAGGTTATCTGATCCCGCGAGGGGACGTTCAATCCCTGGCAACTTTTCTGAAAATATTAATAAATGATCCCGAGCTTCGTGCCGAAATGGGTAGAAATGCACGCAAACGCTTTGAGGACAATTTTACTTTCGAAAAGATGCTGCGTAAAACCATCGCTATTTATGATGAGGTACTGCAGACAAGAGTATCGAGGAAAAGGCTGTGAATTTTGAATGATATTGATTACGGGGATCACCGGACTAACTGGTCGATTTCTATTAGATGCCTTAAGAACAGAAAGATACACGGGGAGAATTCGTTGCTTGGTGCGAGAGAGCAGTGATATTTCCTGGATGAGAGATGAAAACATTGAACTGGCAATTGGGGATATAAATAATTATGATTCGTTACTCGCTGCAGTAGATGGAACAGAAGCAGTTATTCATCTAGTTAATATAAGATCTTCACCACAAATTATTCAAGCATGTTATGAAGCAGGCGTAATGCGTGCAATCTTTATTAATACCACCGGTATCTATAGCAAATACCAACAGTATGCAGTTGAATATCAGCGCTTGGAAGCTACTATGCTTGATTGTAAGCTGGATTATACGATTATTCGTCCCACGATGATTTATGGCAATTATCAGGATAAGAATATTCATAAACTTGTTATGATCGTTAATAAATATCCAATAATACCGGTTCTAGGAAAAGGTTATGGATTGATGCAGCCAATTTATGCTGGTGATCTGGCTATGGTTACTGCGCGTGCTTTTATGAACGATATTTCGATTAGAAAAGCGTATAATGTAGCCGGTAAAGAATCGGTTAGATTTTCAGACATTATGCACATTATTTCCAGTACGCTTGGAAAGCGTAGATTATTTATAAATACTCCCTATTTGCTAATGCTGGTCGCCGGTTATATTGGTGAGTGGATTCCGAATGGACTTATAAATGTTGAACGAGTACAGCGACTTCAGGAAGATAAATCCTTTTCATATGATGAAGCTGGCAGAGATTTGGCTTTTTCTCCTATATCATTCGAGAAAGGAATTACTCTGGAGGTTGAGGCACTTAGAAAAGTAGGTGTCATTTAAATTAGGTTTAATTAATATGAGGTAATCGATATGTTAAATATATTTATCCTTATAATAATCATGGCTTTAGCGTTAATATCATTTTTTTTAACTGGACAAGTGAGGCAATATGCTATTAGTAGACACATTTTGGACATTCCCAACGAACGCAGTTCCCATGTGGTTGCAACTCCTCGCGGGGGTGGGCTGGGATTTGTGGTCGTTTTTTTATTGGGGCTGTCTATTCTGTGTTTCTCGGGGATAATTGGCAGGCATCTCTTTCTGGCATTGGTTGGAGGAGGCGCATTACTTGCTGTTATAGGCTGGAAAGATGATAAGCACGGACTGACTCCGAGAGTCAGGTCGTTCTTTCATTTTTTGGCGGCTTTTTGGGCAGTCTACTGGTTGGGTGGCTTTCCGGCTGTTAATGTAGGATTTACTAATTTATACCTTTCCTGGGTGGGCAGTATCATAGCGGTAATTGGCACAGTTTGGATGATTAATCTGTATAACTTCATGGATGGTGTGGATGGGATTGCAGGAACTGAGGCCGTTAGTGTAGCTTCAATTTGCGGCATTTTGCTGTTAGGAACCCAATCACCTGATCCTGCCGCAGTATGTTTTTTATTAGCTGCATCAGTACTAGGATTTCTAATGTGGAATTGGCCTCCGGCCCGTATTTTCATGGGAGATGTGGGCAGTGGCTTTTTGGGTTTTGTTTTTGCAATAATGGCCATGTGGACAGAACGTAATGGAGTGCTCCCTTTCATTATGTGGATGATTCTTTTAGGAGTATTTATTATAGATGCTACCGTAACACTGATTAAGCGCTTGGTGAGGGGAGAAAAACTCTATGAGGCTCATCGTTGCCACGTGTACCAGTTGGCCGTTCAGGCAGGTTATTCACATAAGCAGGTTACATGTACGGTACTGCTTATAAATGTGCTATTAGGGCTAATATCGATATTAGCATTAAAACATGTTGATCTTTTATTAGGTATTAGTATTGGAGTTGTGGTAATGCTGATAATAGTTCATATTATGCTGGGCCATCGTTTTAACGTGAAAATTACTAAGATGAAGGCTGTTTCTAAGATTGCTGAAGCTGAAGGTAACTTGTCCTATGAGGAAGTTGTAGCTTTAAAAGATGATAAGTAATAAGGACATAACTATGACCAAGAAAAAGATTCTATTTTCAGGAATAATTTTTTTGCTATTGATGCTTCTATCCGTATTTCTCTATCATGCCGGAAACCTTCTCGTCGAAGAACAAAACCCAATTCGGTCAGACTTAATAGTAGTCCTCATGGGCAGCGGGCCGGATCGGATGCTTTATGCAGTGGATTTATATAAAAAGGATTATGCCGGGAAGATATTAATGGTAGAAAACTGGCAGCCGGGGTATGAACGCTTGAAAGCTTTGAATGTATCGATTCCAAGGGATGCACAGATAGCAGCTATGGTAGGGGTGCAGTTAGGGGTTCCGAAAGAGGCTTTTATTATCCTGCCGGGGGATGCACATTCTACCCAGGATGAAGCCGGGATAATTAAGGATTACTTACAGAAGAATCGGGAGATTAACAGCCTTCTCCTGGTTACGTCCAAATTTCATTCTGCCCGGGCGGCGGATATTTTTAGCTGGGAAATGGCCGGTTTGGACCGAAAGGTAAAAATAACATCGTGTCCTACTCCATATGATAATTTTAATCCTGGTGCCTGGTGGCGTAGTCGTGAGGACGCCAAGCAGGTAGTCATGGAATATTCCAAGTGGACCAATTTTTATTTGCTGGATCGGCACCGGAATTAACGGTTGGGCGACAATTTCTCTTGCGGTTGACAATACGTACGAGCCTTTTATAATAAAAACAAGGAAATAAAGAAAAAGGTATATCTTTGCGCGTAAACACATATAATGCAAGGAGGGAGATGTATGGGAAGGGCAACCATCAGGAGTGAAGCATATATGGAGAGAAAGATTATCAGTGTATCAATTAAACGGCAGGTAACGATTCCGCAGAAGTATTTTGAAGCCCTTGGCTTTCATAACGAGGCCGAATGCATTCTGCGGGATGATGGTATTCTGATCCGACCGGTTCGGGATATAAATAGTGGAGAATTTTCTGAACAGATACTGGCGGATTTGATTTCTCAAGGGCTTTCGGGGCAGGAGCTATTGGAGCGCTTCAGGGAGCAGAGCAAAAAAGTGCGTCCCGCTGTAAAGAAACTCCTTGCGCAAGCTGATGCCATAGCCAAAAGTGATGAGGGAAAAATAGCATTGGATGAGATGTTTGGGGCGGAGGAGCGGTAGATGTATGAGCTCCGCTTTACCAAAGCAGCTGAAAGGTATTTCAAAAAGATAAAGGAACAAGGGTTGAAAACTGCATTTCAGAATGCTTTGGCTACAATCAGCAGTGATCCCTATGTCGGAGATCTTAAAACTGGGGATCTAGCAG
>ENA-UOOR01002490-UOOR01002490.1-fermentation-metagenome-genome-assembly--contig:-NODE-2490-length-18483-cov-6.633384_pt1 | contig 18483 bp, 14 predicted proteins | sample MGYA00245780_ERZ724029 | MGnify/ENA primary metagenome ERZ724029 (study PRJEB28704, sample SAMN03018315) | fermentation metagenome | biome: anthropogenic terrestrial biome; feature: soil; material... | reverse complement strand
CCGGCCGCTGAGCAGGCCGCTCCCGCCGGCGAGCCGGCGGCGCCTGCCGGCGAGGCGCCGGCGGCCCCGGCCAATCCGTAATCGAAGCAGGCGAGACTGTCCGAATCGTCTGGCCGGTGGGGATCGCCGAGTCCCCGCCGGCCTTCGTGTACCTGCGGCACGCGGAGCAGCGCCCGCTCGCTCGCCGGCCTTGCCGGCGTTTCTCGCGGGCCCGGAGCGCATCGCGTCCCGCGCTGGCGCGGGATTCGTTGCCACGCGGCAGCGGATCGGCGCGCGCTTGACGATCGCGATCGCCGCTCCCAGCCGGTCGGTTCGCTGGCCTTCGCACTGGCGCTCGTGCCCGGACCGGTAGAGTTTGCGCTGGTGCTGACGCGTGCGCAGGGGCTGTGGCCCATACCGCCAGAAGACCCCTGCGCCCGTCTCCGCCCCGCGCGCGTGCTTGGCGTTTCGGCCTTGCCCGCCCTCTCCGTCTGCGAGCAACGGCGGGCCAGGACCTCTACGCACCATCCTTGGCAGACAGCGCCCGCTGGGCACGATAGCCGCCAATCTTGCGCACGTAGTAGGCCGTGATGACCGCGACCACGCCCATGTCGTCGAGCCAGCCGACGATCGGCACGACGTCCGGCGAGAGATCGACAGGGCTGAGGACGTAGCCGATGGCCACCAGGCCAAGCAACCTGCTCCAGAGCGGGACCGAGCGGTCCCGGAAGAACGCGAGGGTGTCTCTCAGGCCCAGGTTCATCGCTTTTCTCCGCCTTTCGATCACTCCTACGGGCGCAGGGAGGGGCGATTGCGCCGGACCGCCTCGCCCTCATCGGGCCCGCGAGCCGTCGCGGGTGGGATCGACGACAAGCTGCAGGCGTGGGCGGCCGCGCGTCTTCAGCTCGGCCCGCAGCTCGAGCAGCCGTGCCTGTTTCGGCCGGCGCTTCAAGCCCCAGCGCACCGAGTCGAGCGCCTCTTCGACTCTTCCGAGCTTGAGCAGGGCGACCGCGCGGTCTTCGGCGATCCACTCGTAGAGCGGGCCGTCGCCGCGCTTGAGCCGCTGCTTGGCGAGGTCGAGGTAGCGCAGGGCGTCGCGCCAGCGGCCCGCGAGCAGATGGATGCTGCTGATGGCCCAGTAGGGTTCGGACCGTTCGGGCGCGAGGCGCCTCGCCTGGTGGTAGGCCTTGAGCGCGGCGGCCTCCATCCCCAGGGCGCACAGCACGTCGCCGAGGAGAATCCGGCCGTGGGAGCAGTCGGGCCTGCAGCGCACGGCGCCCTGCGCGGCGCGCAGCGCGAGCGCATAGTCCTTGTTGATGAAGGCCAGGCGCGCCCGGTCCTCGAGCTTTACGTGGAGTCGGTTTCTGGCGCGTTTCAGGGAGATGACCATCGGGGAACCGTGCTCCGAGAGGTCGCCCGCTCGCTGCTGCGACCACCGGTTCAACCCGGTCCCCGGCGGGGCCATTCCGTCGCGGGAGCGTCGGGCACAACCGGCCGAGCCGCGGCTCTCGCTTCGGGAAGAAAATACCGGTTGCGCCCCGAGGGGCTGTTTGGTAATAAGCCGCGTCACTTCGACAGCAGGGCCGCTCAGGTGGTGGAATTGGTAGACACACCGTCTTGAGGGGGCGGCGCCGCAAGGCGTGCGAGTTCGAGTCTCGCCCTGAGCAACGAGGGCCCCAGGCGACAAAGCCTGGGGCCTTCTAGTTTGGGTTTCGCCCGGACGCCTGGGCGCTCGAGAGCGGGCATCTCGGCCAGCTCGTCCCACGAGGGCAGTGACGAGCGGATGGTCTCTTCGCCGGCCACCCAGCGCACGAGGTTCATCACGAAGGTCGCGTAGCTGTCGCCGACCTCCTCGTCTTCGCCGAGGGCCAGCGTCTTGCTGCCCCAGTCGACCAAGCCCCCGCCCCAGCGCGGCGCGAGATCGGTCGACAGCGCCGCGGTGCGCCCGGAGGCGCCTTGGGCTTGCTTGACCACGAGCAGCGGGGCCCGATGCGAGCCGAGCCGCAGGCCTTCGTGGCCTCGCTCGATGGTGCGCCCGACGAGCACCGTGGTGGTCGAGGCGCGGGCGGCGACGCGGTTGTGGCCGGTGACCACTACGGGCCGGTTCCAGTTGATGCCGCGGCAGATGGGGTGCAGCCCGACCGGCTCGACGAGCATCCCCGAGGGGACGTTCATCCGGTCGTCGCCCGCAAGCACGAAGACCGGCAAGAGCTCGCCCAGTGGCGTCTCGGCATAGCCCCCGCGCCCGAAGGACCTCCAGCCGCCGACCATCAGCAGTCCCATCCCCGCCGAGCCAACCGCGTGGACGAGCAGCGCTTCGAGCTCGCGCAAGTAATGGTGGGGAAAGTCCGAGAGGATGGTCGCCTGGAATCGAGACAGGTCGCGCGGCAGGGTGCCCCCAGGGCGAGCAAGCTCGTGGGCAACGCCCATGCGCGTCAGGGTCCCGGAGACGAACCGCGCGCCGTTTGGGTCGCCTTCCAGGTAGAGCACTCTCATGCCCGCCAAGGTTTCCACACCTCGGCGAGTAGACAACTCCTGAGCTGGACGGCGTTTCGGGTCGCTACTGGACGAGCTGGCGCAGCACCGAGTGGCATGCTTCGCGGTCCATCGTCGAGGCTGCCTCCTTGATGGCGAGCAGCTCGTCGATGACCTTGTAGCGCTTGGGGCCCGACTCGAGGACCGGGCGGAAGGCGAGCTTGATGAGCTCGGCGTTGGAGAGGCCGGACAGGGCGGCCGCGCCGAGCGCGCGGGCGACCTCGGCGCGCACGGCCGGCTCGAGCTCGATGCGGTAGAAATCGCGGACCTTGTCGACCTTGGGCAGCAGGCCGGCGGGCAGTCGCGGCGGCGGAGCCGGTGCGCGCGAGGCCGCAGGGCGGGCCACCGGTTGCTCTCGCGGCGGGGCCGGGCGCGACTGCGCCGTGGCGCGAGGCGCCGCTCGGGAGGCCGCGCGGGCAGGGGCGCGCTTCGGGCTGGGGGGCGCGCTGCTGGCAGGCCGAGAGGAGGGCAGGGGAGGCGGCGCCGCGCCCCGTGTGCTCGGCGGGCCGCCAAGAGCTGCGGGCTCGAAGTCGAGCGGCGAGAGCCGCAAGTCGATAGGTCCGCTCGCGACCGCGAGGCTGCTCGCCTGGAGATCGACCGAGGGGCGAAGGTCGATCTGCGCGCTCCTGATCTCAATGGCGCTCGGGCCGAAGTCGAGCGGCGAGGGCTCGATGTCAATCCCCGAGGCCTTCAGCTCGATTCCAGAGCTGGCGAGCTCGGTGCGCGGCAGGTCGAGCGCGCTGACGCCGATGGGCACGTGCGGCGGCAGCTCGACCGCGAGCTCGAGCGGACCCGCCGAGCTCGCGCCAAAGCCGGTCGCGCCGACCCCCAGGCCCGCCGGGAGCCCGCCGCCGAGCTCGGCCGGGCCCGAGGCGCCGAAGAGTCCACCCTCCGGCCGCGCGGCCGAGCTCGCGAGGTGCTCTCCGCGCTCGAGGACGGTGAGCTTGGCGCTGGCGTTGTCGAGCAGCGCGGCGTGGACGAGCAGGCCGGCGGGCAGGTAGCCGGCGCTGCGGATGGCCGAGGCGGTCTCCATGGCGATCTGGCGCGAGCTGGCCTGCAGGTTGAAGAAGGTGCGGACGTCCTCGGGCAGGCGGGCGCGGTCCAAGCCGCGGGTGGCGAGCGCCGAGGCCGCCGCGCTCGCCTGCGTGGCGACGAGCACGCAGGCGGTGTGGGCGACGACGAGCACCTCGTCACAGCCGTTGAGGGCGACGGCGGTCGCTACCGCCCGGCACAGCTCTTCGGAGCCGCTGCGGATCGCGGGGCCAGGCAGGCGTACGAGCACCAGTTCCTCGGGGCCGAGGCCAACTGCGCGGGGCAGCAGCGCGGTGACCGACGGGTCGCTGCAAGTGACCACGCACAGGCGACTCGAGGCGTGGTTGTCGTCGGGCCGCAATTCGGCCGCGGCGCCGGCGTTGTGCGCGAGGATCTGGTCGAGCACGGACATCCTGGACTCCGGGCAAAAGGAGGGGGCGCGGGAGGGCTCCCGCGCCCCGTCAAACCGACGCTAGGGCTTCTTGGGCTGCGCGAGCGGGACCGGCGGAATCTGCGCCGGCGCCTTTGCGGGCACCTGGGGCGGGCGCGCGTCGATGCCCGGGATCTTCGACACCAGGTCCTTGAGCGAGACCCCGGAGAGCGACTCGACCACCGGCGGGAGCTGGGCCATGATGTTGGCGATGTCGTTGGTGATCTTCGAGGCCCCGAGACCGCCGCCTTCGCCGTTGCTGACCATGACGATTTTCTCGGTCTTCGCGAGTGGCTGGGAGACCGCCTTGGCGAGTTCCGGAAGCATTTGGGTGAACATCTCGGTGACCGCAGCCGCGCCGTACTCGCGGTAGGACTCGGCCTTCTTCTTCATCGCCTCGGCCTCGGCGAGACCCTTGGCCTTGATCACCTCGGCTTCGGCCTGGCCCTTGAGGCGAATCGCCTCGGCCTCGGCCTTGCCGGTGGCGGCGATGATCTCGGCCGAGGCGAGACCCTGGGCCTTGGCCGCGTCGGCGCGGCCGGCGGCCTCGGCGACCAGCTTGTAGCGCTCGGCGTCGGCCTCGACCTGCGTCGCGTAGCGCTTGGCGTCGGCCGGCTTCTGCACCGTCGCCTCCAGCTCCTTCTCCCGGCGCAGGATCTCCTTCTCCTGCACGGCGATCTGCTGCTCCTTCTCGATGGCGACGACCGAGACCTCCTCCTTCTTGACGAGCTGGCCGGTCTTGAAGCGCTGCAGGTCGTAGGCGAGGTCGGCCTCGGCCTTGCGTTGGTTGACGCTGGCCTGGTACTCGGCGCGCTTGAGCTCGTAGTCGCGGGTCGCCTGGGCGATCTCGCCCTCGGCCTTGAGCCGCTCGACGTCGCCCTCCTTCTTCGCCTGGGCACTCTTGATTGCCGAGTCGCGGTTGGCCTCGGCCTGGGCGATCTGGGCCTCGGACAGGGCGCGCGACTCCTTGACCGCCGCCTCGCGCTTGACCTCGGCGAGCCGCGGCTTGCCCAGCGCGTCGAGGTAGCCTTGGTCGTCCTTGATGTCACGCAGGGTGAAGGAGACGATCTTCAGGCCCATGTTGCGCAGGTCCGAGGCGGAGAACTCCTGGACCTTCTGCGCGAACTTCTCGCGGTCGCGGTAGATGTCCTCGACCTCCATCGTGCCGAGGATGGCGCGCAGGTGACCCTCGACCGTCTGCAGGGCGACCTTCATCACGTCGTCCTGGCTGCGCTCGAGGAACTGCTCGGCGGCGATCGAGAGGGTCGACTCGCTGGTCGAGTCGATCTTGATCTGCGCGATGCCGTCGGCCATCACCGGCACGCCGCGGGCGGTGTAGACCGCCGGGGTGTGCACGTGGATGGTCATCACGTCCAGGCTCATCTTCTCGGCAATCTCGATGACCGGCCAGACGAAGGTGCCGCCGCCGCGGATGATGCGAAAGCCTCGACTGCCGCCGGAGATGACCAGCGCTTCGTTCGGGCCGACCTTGCGGTAGCGCGAACCGAGGATGAAGAGGACCGTCAGTACGAACGCGCCGCCCAGTGCGCCCAGGAGCACCACCCATTCATCACCACTCATGACCTACCTCCGTTCGATTGCAGCGAGACGTGGTTCGAAAGCCCTTCATGCCTTGTGTCGCACACCAGTGGGCGAGCGCACGGGCTCGCCTCGCGCCGGTTCGGTGGGCGAGACCGACGCGAAGGCCGGTTTGAGCGGCGCCTCGCTGACCAAGGCGACGCCGTCGGCGATCTTCAGGACGCGCACCGACGCGCCCTGCTTGTATTCGCGGCCGTCGGCCGAGCGGGCGCTGAGCGTCTGGCGCGTCCCCGCGCTGACGTAGGCGATCTCGCCCATCCCGACCGCGGGCACGCTGACGGTGACCTCGACCGGCGAGCCGAGCGCGTCGCTGACGCGCGCGATCCGGTTCGACTCGAGGTGCGAGGTGATCTTGTAGATGCCGAAGGCGAGCCCGAGTCCCGAGAGCACCGCGCTGACGGAGGCCATCGGCGTGTGGACCCAGGGGTTCTCGATGCCGAAGGCGCGGTGGAAGAGCAGTCCAAAGGCGCCGAAGGTGAACACGAAGAACGAGATGACGGTCGGCGAGAAGATGGGAAGGTGGACCGAGCCGTGCCCGCCGGCGTCGCCGTCGCCGACATCCACGTCGGCCCCCACGTCGAGGCCGCCATCGACGCCGGCGAGGCCGCCGTCGACCCCATCGAGCCCGTCGACCTCGGCGCCGTCCGCGCCGTCCGCGCCGTCGCCGCCGCCGAGCAGGTGCCCGAGCGCTGCTCCGACGACGGTGAAGACGAACCCGAGGCTGAGGCAGAAGAGGTAGACGCTGCTCATCCTTGAAGTCCCTTCGCTTCGACCGCGAGCCCCTCGGCGAGCAGCAGCAGCGCGCCGTCGAGCGCGACGGCGGCCTTGCGCGCCGCGTGTCCCGAGCGGCCGGCGGCGATGAGCGCCCAGATTTCGGCGAGCATGCGGGCACGGGCCGCGCTCGGGGCCCGGCGGTCGGTCAGGTGGCACAGCAGAGTCTCGAGCGCGAGGTCAGCCTTCTCGATCTCGGCGATGGACGCGGGCTCGCTCTGCTCGGCATAGAGCGCCTCGTTCGCCTCCCACATCTGCCTGCGCAGCGCCGCGTAGTTGGCCTCGATGAGCGCGTCGTAGGCGGGCATCGAGGCGGCCCGCTGGGCGAGCCCGTCGCCGGCCCGGGCAAGCGCGAACGCGACAAGCGCGACGAAGGGACGGGCCGGAGGCGCGCTCGCCGCGAGGACGCCGAGGTCCGCGGCTGCCCAAAGACCGCGGGCTCCCTTAAAGCCGCCGAGGTCGTGGTCGACCGCCGAAGCGGCGGCGACGAAGTCCGCGCAGGCGAGCGTCGACTGGGTGGCCGCGGCGATGACCTCGAAGAGCGCGGCATCGACGGGCTGGGGCCGGCCGCGCATCAGGCGCTCGCGGGCGAAGGTGCGCAAGATCAGCGCCTCGCGCCGCATCCGCCCCATGCCCGAGGCATCCTCGATGAGCCGCGGGGCGAGCGTTGCGACCCGCTGCAGCCGCTCGCGCAGTGAAAGCAGGGCTCCCGCGCGCGCAAGCAGGCCGTTTCTACCGTAGGCGCAGCCAAAATAGGAGGCGAGCCGGTCGCGCTCGAGCACCACCGCTTCCGAGGCCGCCTTCTCGGCGGCCAGCTCGGCCATCCGCTCGCGGGCGAGATAGAAGCGATCGGCCCAGCTCACCGAGGCGGCGGTGATGATCCGCCGGGCATCGGCGCCGACCCAGGTCTTGAGCAATTCGTCTTCGCGCTCGAAATCGAGCATGCCTTCCCCCGGGACAATGACTGAATCCATGGGACGCCGCGCAGCGAAGCAACCCCCGTGCCTTGAGCTATCCCCTTGAGGAGCGGGGATTTTCTTGTCCAGATGTCGGCGCGTTGAGCCCCAGGCGGGCGCGATACGCCACAATAAGGGGTGAACTTACCGTACATGGAGGGGCTCCGACAATGCGCGCTGGCGATCAGTGACGCCTTTGACGGCGCCGGAGGCTGGCGCCAAGCTCGCCCGAGGACAGAAGGGGCGCGGTCGGGCTCGAGCTGAGTGCTGAAAGCAGCGCGTCGACCGCCCGCCCGCCGTTGTTTTCGACGGTCGAAAAGAACGCCTCAGGCGCACCGGGCCCGGAGCGGCGGTCATTGCGGGCGATGGGCCTTTACGCCCGCTTGCGCTTCTTCTCCCGGCGCCGTGGAGGCAGGGCGAGCTCCGAGTAGTTCGCCGGATAAGGCGTGAGCTCGGGCGACGGCGTTCCGTCGGGCGTCGGCGTGCCCTCGACGGCAGGCTCGCAGCGGGGCTCGGGGATGGCGGGCAGGCGGATGACGAATTCGGTCCCGTCGTCGCGCTGGCTCGACAGGCCTATCGAGCCGCCGTGGCTCTTGATGATGCGCTGGCAGATGGCCAGCCCGAGCCCGGTGCCCTTTTCCTTGGTCGTGTAGAAGGGCACGAAGATGTGCTGCTTCGCCTCTCCGCTGAGGCCGTGGCCGGTGTCGCGAACCCGCACCTCGACCAGCTCCGGCGCTTCGGAGAGGCGCCAGCCCGTCACGTCCGAGGGCGCGCGCACCTCGATGGACAGAGTGCCGCCCTCCGGCATCGCCTGCACCGAGTTCTGGATGAGGTTGATGAGCACCTGCTTGAGCTGCTCGGGATCGCCCTGAATCTTGGGGAGCGGCTCGGCGAGCTTCAGGTCGAGTTGGACGGCGGCAGGCAGGCTGTTCGACAGCAGCTTGAGGGTGCGGTTGACCACGTCGGCGAGGTCGGTGGGCGCGAAGTTCTGCTTGAGCGGCCGCGAGTAGTCGAGGAACTGCGTCACCACCGCGTTGAGCCGGTCGACCTCCTCGACGATGATCCCGAGGAACTCGGAGGTCTCGGCGGGCAGGTTCTGGGGCGAGAGGAACTGGGCCGCGCCCTTGATGGCGCCGAGCGGGTTGCGGATCTCGTGGGCGAGGCCCGCGGCCATCTCGCCGAGGGCGGCGAGCCGGTCGCGCTCCTTGACCCGCTCGTAGAGCTTGCTGTTCTCGACCACGATCGCGGCGCGCTCGGCGATCTCGAGGATGAGCGCGATCTCGTCGGAGGCGTAGGCCTCGGGCACCCGCTCGTCCCACAGGTTGAGGAAGCCGATGATCCGGTCGCCGCCCATCAACGGCACGGTGATGCCCGCGTTCATCTGGCGCAGCGTGTTCTTCAGCTCGGTCAGCCGCTTGGTCTCGTCGCGCGCGCGCCGCCCTTCGGGCTGATCCGAGGCCCGCAGGTCCTGCAGCCTGCGCTCGAGGTTTTCGAGGAGCACCGCCTTCTGCCCGGCTTGGGTGACGCCCACCAGCCCGCGGACGGCCGCCGCGTCGAGAAAGCGCACTGGCGCCGGTCCGCGCGACTCGAGCAGCCAGAACCCGGGCCTGTCGTCGGACAGCAGGTAGACCGACGCGTGCGTCACCCGGCGCGACTCGTCGAAGGTGTCGAGCACGAGCTTGGCCATCTCGGCGACCTCGATGACGTTGGCCAGGCGTGCCTTGAGCCCGCCGAGGACGCGGATCATCTCGAACCGCTCGCGAAACAGCGTGGCGACCACCCACTCGTCGACCTTGGCGCGCAGGGGCTCGAAGAGGATGAGCATCACGATGGAGGCGACCATCGTGTTGAACAGAAAGAGGCTGAAGGTGTCGCTGGCCCACGAGACGAGCAGCGCGTAGATGGCGACGAAGATGACCGCCTGCAGGGTCAGCCCGGCCGCCTTGCCGAGCAGCTCGTGCAGGTCGAGCAGCCGCAGGCGCAGCAGCGTCTGCGCGAGCAGGAACATGTAGAGCGTCGCGATGATCGCGCCGAGAGGCGGGAAGCCGATTCCGAAGTGCGGCAGGAAGTCGAGCGCCGAGGCGCCGATGGCCGCCCCGGCGCCGACCGCCAAGTAGAACAGGCGGGCCCGCTCGGTGCGCGACTCAGTCGAGGCCATCCTGCGCACGAGCAGCGACAGGCTCGCCGCCAGCAGGCCGAAGACCCAGACCGAGACGAGGGTCTTGGCGATCTGCGAGTCGGCAAGCGGGCTGACCCCGACCACCAGACCGCCGAGCACCCCGACGAGCGCACCGGCGCGCGCACGCTTGGCGCTGCGCGGCGAGACTTTGAGAAACTCCATGAAGAAGGCAAGGGCGGCCGCCGGCACCAGGGACCCGAAGATGACCTTGGTGCGCGGCCAGATCCCCGCCGCTGAGAGGGCCGAGAGGAACTCACCGAGGTAGTAGCCAAAAAGCGACAGGCACAGCAGCGAGAAGAGAAACAGGGCCCGGCGCCGCGGGCGCAGCAGCATCGAGATGGCGAGGGCGAGTGTGATGAGCGCCGCGAGCAGCGCGCTTTGGCTTCGAATGTCCACGCGCGCGATTCTAGCAGCGGCCGCCGCCCGCACGAGTGCGGGCCGAGCTGGCAAGCGCGGAAGAACGCACGGGCGCGGGTGTTCGATGGGGTCTGGAGGAAAGGTTGACACCCGGCAAGGCAAACAGGAGAAAGGCCGCACGATGAGGCACCTGCTCGCGTCAGTCCTGGCGGTCGCGGCGCTCGCGCTCTTCTCCGGGGCGATCGCGGTCGAGCCGACGCCGCTCGGAGCGGGCACGTCCGCCGACCGGCGAGCTGTGCCCCAGCGCGTCGAAACACCGGAAGCGCCCGAAGCGGTCTCCGGCCCGCCGACGCAGGTGGCCGCGGGGTTCTTTCCGCCGAGCCTCGACCCGAAGAGCCTGCGGGTTCTCACCGAGAAGGACCTCGAGCCTGTGGCCTGGCGCGAGCCGTTCGGGCGGGTCAAAACGCTGCTCGAGGCAGGGCAGGGGGCCCGAGCGCTCGGGCTGTTGAGAGGCGTCGAGCCTGGCTCGGTCCCCGAGCGCTACCTCTACGCGCTGGCCCTCAACGCGGGCGGCAGCTACCCCGAGGCGGCTGCAGCGCTCGTGAGGCTGGCGGCCGAATACCCGGCGCTCTCCGATCATTGCTACTTCCTCGCGGCCTCGGCCTTCGAGGAGGCCAAAGACTACTCCGCCGCCGCGGGCGCCTTTGACGCGGTCGAAGAGGGCTCGAGCCTCCACGAGGACGCGGTCGAGGGGCTCGCGCGCTCGCTGCTCGAGAACGGCGATGTCGCCGGCGCGCTCGCGTCGCTGCAGCCGCTGGCCAGCCGGCCGGCCCCGGCCTGGGGACGCGACCGCCCCGGCGAGGCGCTCTTCTCGGTCGCCGAGCTGCTCGAGCGGCTCGGGCGCAAGGAGGAAGCGGCCGCGGTCTACCTCGGCGTGTGGAGCGAGCACCCGCGGTGCCGGGCGTCCGGGCGCGCCCTGCAGCGGGCGCGCTCGCTGGGCGCCGAGCCCTCGGCCGACCAGCTCGTCGCGCGCGCCGAGCTGGTGATGGAGGCCCACCGCAACCAGGAGGCGGTCGCCCTCGTGCGCCCGCTGGTCGAGGCGCCGCCCAAGGGGCTCTCCAGCGCGGGCCTGTGTCGGGCCCGGTACGTGCTCGGCAAGTCGTTTCGCAAGCTGCGGCGGCACTCGGAGGCCCTCGCGGTGCTGCGCGCGGTCGAGAGGGACTGCGAGGCCGACGAGACCTGGGCCCGGGCGCTCTATGTCGCGGGGACCTCGGCGTCGTTGGTCGACCGCGCGGCGGGCATCGCCTTCTACAGACAGCTTGCCGAGAAGGCCCCCGCGCACTCGTTTGCCGACGACGCGCTCTTCTTCGCGGCCGATCTGCTCGCGCGCGAGGGAAAGACCGATGAGGCGCGCCGTGTCCTCAAGAGGCTCGCGCGCCTCTATCCAGACGGCGACTTTCGGGCCGAGGGGCTGTTCCAGCTCTTCTGGCTCGACAGGGCCGAACGACGGCACGAGGAGGGGCTCGAGGCGCTCGAGCGGCTCGAGCGCGACTACGCCTTTGCCGCGGACCCCTCGATCGTCGAGCGCGCCCGCTACTGGCGCGGGCGGACGCTGGTCGATCTCGGGCGTCAGCCCGAAGGCCTCGGCGCGTACGAGTCGCTCGCCCTCGCGCACCCGGCGAGCTTCTACAGCCTGCTGGCGCGCTCGCGGATAAAGGAGCTGGCGCCCGAGCGGGCTGAGGCGCTCGCCGAGCGGCTCGCCGCGGACCCTGACCAAGCACCGCCGCTTGCGCTGCCGGTCGCCAGGCTCGAGGGTGACCGCAGGCTCGCCGCTGCGGTCGAGCTGTTGCGCCTGGGCTTCGAGGATCAGGCGGCCGACGAGCTGCTCGAGATCGACCGCTCGGCCTTGCGCGGCGAAACGCCCCCGCACGATCTGCGGCTGCTGGTCGCGCTGCTGTCGCGGGCGGGCAAGGTGCGCACCGCGCACGTCGTCGCGCGCACCGAGCTCAAGCGCGACCTCTCGGGCGACTTTGCGCCCGAGCGGCTGCACTTGTGGCGGGCGGCCTTCCCGCTCGCCTTCCGCGGGCTGGTCGAGACGCGCGCGGCCGAGGCCAAGGTCGATCCCGATCTGCTGCAGGCGCTCATCCGCGAGGAGAGCGCCTTTGATCCGCGCGCCGGCTCCTGGGCCGGGGCGATGGGCCTGTGCCAGCTCATGATGCCGACGGCCAGGGAGGTGGCGGGCTGGCTCAAAGTCGGCGGGCCGATGACCCGGGAGCGGCTGCACGACCCTGACCTGAACATCCGGCTCGGCTCGGTCTACCTGGCTCGTCTGCTCAAGCAGTGGAACGGCAACCTCGCGCTCGCGGTGGCCTCCTACAACGCGGGCGCGGGCAACGTCGGCAAGTGGCTGCGCGCGGCCGGCCAGCGCGACCTCGACGAGTTCATCGAGGAGATCCCCATTCAAGAGACCCGCAACTACGTAAAGCGCGTGCTCGGCTCCTACTCGGCCTATCAACTCCTTCACGGCCGGAGCGCCGCTGCTCCCACGCTCGGCCAAGCGCTCGCCGCGCGCTGAAGAGGCGAGGCTCGCCCGTCCGCGGGCTCGGCCCCCGCCACGCGCGCGGGCCGCTCCCTAAGTTCGAGGTGTGCAAGCCCGCGGTTTACGGCGCGGCGAGAGCAAAGTGTTATAGTCGACACGAAGGCGCGATGGCGAACGACAGGTCCAGTCGTTCCAGAGCGCGCGAAGGCGCGGGCGCGAGCGGCCCCCTCGACACGAGGGCTCCAGGCAGGGTGCGGCCCGCAAAGGTCGCCTCCGGAGCTGCCCAGGGTCGGAAGTGCGGCGCGCGCTCGTCAGGGGCTGAAGCACACACCGACGCGATGCGGCTTGCGCCTGCGGCCCGGCGCGGCCAGCGGAGAAGAAGGGCCAGCGATGCTGAACAGCAGCGTCCTCGTACTCAACCGCCTCTATCAGCCGGTTCACGTCACCAGCGCGAAGCGCGCCTTCACGCTGCTCTATCAGGGCGTCGCCCGGGCGATCGATCAGGAGTTCCACCTTTTCGACTTTGCAAGCTGGGCCGAGCTGTCGGCCGAGATGTGCCGGGACTCGATCGGCCTGGTCGGCCGGCGCATCCGCGTCCCTCGGGTGATCGTGCTGGTCGCCTACGAAAAGCTGCCGCGCACCCACGTGCGCCTGAGCCGGCTGAACATCTACGCGCGCGACGGCAACACCTGTCAGTACTGCGGCCGCAGGCTGCCGCGCACCGAGCTCAACCTGGACCACGTCGTGCCGCGCTCCCAGGGCGGCTCGACGAGCTGGGAGAACGTGGTCTGTTCGTGCGTGCCCTGCAATCTGAGGAAGGGCGGGCGCACGCCGCTGCAGGCGGGGATGAGGCTGCGCAAGGCGCCTGTGCGGCCGAGGTGGACCCCGCTGCTGCGCGTGCAGCCCGGCAGGTCGACCTACCGGGAGTGGCTGCCGTTCTTGAGCCTGGCGGACGCGAGCTACTGGAACGTCGAGCTGCTCGACGACTAGGCAACGAGCACTTGCCCGAAGCCTCTGCCAGGCAGACCAAAGGGCCGCCGGTCGGCCAGCGCCTTCGGCGGGGCGCCGCGGCCGGCCGCGCCGATTTCTTGAGGGCCCGAGGCGGGGTGATACATTCACCGCCACTATTCACTCGCATTTTGTAGCGGGCGGGTCGCGAGGGCGGACTCCCGGGGGCTGGCTAGATGAGGCGTGCCGAGATGGCTTCCAGCCCAGGCAGCAAGGTGCCGCAGGGCTCGCATGTGGTCGCGTCGAGGGCGACGGCGCGGCCGCAGGGGGGCGCCGAGCGGCCGCGGCTCGTGCGGGCAAAGCAGCGCGCCTGGCGCGTGCTCGCCGTCGGCGGAGGCAAGGGCGGCATCGGCAAGAGCCTCATCGCCTCGAACTTGGGCATCGAGCTGGCCCGGCGCGGCAACCGCGTGGTGCTCATCGACGCGGACCTCGGCGGCGCCAACCTCCACACGTGCCTGGGCATGGAGCTGCCCAAGGTCACTCTGTCGGACTACATCAACCGCCGGGTCGCCAAGCTCGAAGAGGTGCTCGTTCCGACGACGGTCGCCAACCTCTCGCTCGTCTCCGGGGCGCTCGACGCGCTCGATGTCGCCAACCCCAAGTACGCCCAGAAGCTCAAGCTGCTGCGCAACTTCCAGGCGCTCGACGTCGACTACGCCATCCTCGATCTCGGGGCGGGCACCAACTACAACGTCCTCGACTTCTTCCTCATCGCCGACCACGGGCTGCTGGTGCTCGTGCCCGAGCCGACCTCGGTCGAGAACGGCTACCGCTTCATCAAGGCGGCTTTCTTTCGCCGGCTCGCCAACGTCCAGGCGGTCTACGGCATCGAGTGGCTCGTGCGCGACGCGATGACCCGCCGCCAGGAAAACGGGGTGAAGACGCCCTTCGACGTCATCGCCGCGGTGCGCCGGCGCGACCAGGAGGCCGGGGAGAGCCTCGAGCGCGAGATGAGGCGCTTTCGCCCCCGGTTGATAGTCAACCAGGCTCGGACCGAGGCCGATCGCCAGGTCGGGGAGGCGGTGGTCGGGGCCTGGCGCAAGTACTTCGGCCTGGAAATGGATTACCTCGGGGCGATCGGTTACGACGATGAGGTGTGGAAGGCGGTGCGCAAGCGCAGGCCTCTGTTGATCGAGCGCCCCCTCGCCGAGACCGCCCAGGCGCTGGCTCGTATCGCCGACAGAATCATCGCGCTCGACCGGACAAGCGAACGCGTCGAACCCTGACCTCCCTCCGATGAAGCCTCTCGCCGAGCAGACTTTCTACGAAATCCTCGAGGTGCCGAACGACGCGCCGGTCGAAGAGATCGAGCGCGCCTTCGATCGGGCGATGAAGTTCTACGGCCCCGACTCGCTGGCGACCTACACGCTGGCCGACGGCGGCGAGTCGGGCCGGATGCTCGAGCTGATCGAAGAGGCGTACCTGACCCTCTCGGACCCCAAGCTGCGCCGCGCCTACGACGACGAGCGCAGCCTCGGGCCGTCGGCAAGCGAGTGCCAGCGGGCCGACCGCACGGTGGAGGCGCACGACGAGGCCGCAGCAGGCCCCGGGCCGAAGGCCGATGGCCAGCCGTCGCTCGACAGCGGGCCGCAAGTCGAGGCGAGCTCGCCTCCGGCCCCGCGGACCCGGTCTGGGCCAGCCGACCGTTCGCCCGATCGGCTTGCCGCAGCGCCCGACCAACTCCCGACCCGCGAGGCTTCCCCCGCCACGACGGGCCAGCTCGCGTTCGGTCCCATCCTCGCGGCGGCGCGGCACTACCCGTGGCCTGGGAGCTGCCCGGAGGCGGAGGAAGAGAGCGTCGCCTGCCGGCTCGAAGCCCTGCCCGCCGAACGGCCGGCGTCGCTCGAGCCCGCCGCCGCGTTGTCGCAGGCGGTCGCCGCGGTTGGCCCGCTCGCGGTGCCGGAGGAGCGGGCGACAGAGGCGGTCGAGCCCGAGAGGGCCGGCGAGCGCGAGGTCGTGGCCGCGGCGGCAGCCGCGGTTGAAGTGGCGGTCGGCGCGCCGGCCCCGACTCCGGACGGCCAAGCTGAGCAGTCCTCCGAGCCCACTGAGGATCTCTCGAGAAATCCTTCTTCGACCCCGTCCGGTTCCGCTCACCCTGAGCGTAGCTCCCGATGCACGAGCGGCGGGAGCGGAGTCGAAGGCCCCCTCGACTCAAGCCTCCCAGGCTCGGCCGACTCTCGGGGCGAAGGGGGGGCGGGCCGAGCTCAAGGAGGTTTCCCGACACCTCTTGAGCATAGAGATGCGACGCCCAGCGCTTCCGCGCCGCAGGGCGGCGAGCCGGTCGAGCCCATTTCTGACGGCGAGCCCTCAGCCCCGGGGAGGCTGATGGAGACGCCTCTGGAGGTCTCGGGCGAAGAGAAGCCGCTCCCCGAGCTGCTCGAGCCGCCGACCGCGACGGCCGTGGCAGCGAGCGTGGAGGCCCCCGTCCTAACGCCAAGGTCGGCCATACAGCCCGCGCCCGCCGTGGGGCGAGCCGCCGAAAATCCGTCGACAGAGCTGCCGGCCGCCGAACGTGCGGAGGCCAGCGAGCCCTCGAGCGCCGTGGGGTCGACGGGCGTGCGCGAGTCGCCGGCTGCGCCCAAGGCCGAAGAGCGCAGCGAGGAGCCCAAGCCCCCGGCCCAGCCGCTGCCGCGGATGCCGGACATCGCGCCCAATGCCGTGTTCAACGGCGAGCTGCTGCGCCGGGTTCGCGAGGGCAGAGGCATGACGATTCGCGACCTGGCCGACCGGACGAAGATCAGCGCGACACACCTCGAGAACATCGAGGCCGACCGCTACGAGGCCCTTCCCGTGCCGGTCTACCTGCGCGGCTTCCTGATGCTGGTCGCCCGCGAGCTCAAGCTCGACCCGCTGAAGGTGAGCAAGAGCTTTCTCGAGCTGGTAGCCAAGGTCGGCTCGAAGGGATAAGGGCCGGATGCGGCGGGGAGGATGTGCGTCGCCGAGATGTTGACACCCCGGTAGGTGCCCACTAGCATCCAAAAGTCTCGTTTCTTCCAGGGAGTAGAGCCACCATGACCGATGAGGAGAAGGCCAAAGCGATCCGCCTCGCCCGCGCCATCGCCTCGGATATCTCGCTCTACAACGAAGCGAAGATCGTCCAGGGGATCGAGCATGACAACCTCTTCACGATCCTCCAAGACGAGATCCAAGAAGGCCGCGATCTTTATCGAAGCCGGGTGAGCGCCGAGGTGTTCCAGACCACCAACTACTTCGACCGGGCGATCGTCGACATCGTCGTCGCCAAGAAGGGTCACATCAAGTCGAAGATCTGGTAGCCGCCCGCGCGAAGTTGGCCTCCCGAGAGCACACGGTCTCGCCCACGGCGCGAGGGATGCGCCTCGACGCGTATCTGTCGAGCGTCGAGCCCGAGCTTTCGCGCTCGCGCATCAAGGCCCTCATCGAGTCGGGAGAGGCGCGACTCGACGGCCAGAGCACCAAGCCCTCGAAGCTGCTCAAGGGTGGGGAGGTCGTCTCCCTCGACATCGAGCCGCCGCGGCCGGTCGAGCTTGTCGCCGAAGGGATTCCCCTGCGGGTCCTCTACGAGGATGCAGCCCTCGTCGTCGTCGACAAGCCCGCGGGCATGGTCGTCCACCCCGGCGCCGGGAACCTGTCCGGGACGCTGGTCAACGCGCTGCTCGCCCACTGCACGGACCTGGGCGGAATCGGCGGCGAGTTGCGGCCGGGCATCGTCCACCGCCTCGACAAGGAGACCAGCGGCTGCCTGGTGGTCGCCAAGACCGAGCCGGTGCTCGCGGCGCTGCAGGCGCAGTTCAAGCAGCGCAGCGTGCAGAAGACCTACCTCGCCCTGGTGCACGGGAGGCCCGCCGACCGCGGCCGGTTCGAGACGCTCCACGGGCGCCACCCGACCGATCGCCGCCGCTTCACCGGCAGGCTCTCCGAGGGCCGCAGCGCCGTCACGGAGTGGGAAGCTGTCGAGCGGTTCGAGGGCGCCAGCCTGGTGCGAGTCTCCCTGCTGACCGGCAGGACGCATCAGATCCGGATGCACTTCTCCGAGGCAGGCCACCCGCTGCTCGGCGACGAGCTCTATGGAGGGGTGCGCCGCGAGAGGAGGATGGCGCCGGGCGAACCGGTGCGAAGGGCGGCAGAGGCGATTGGCCGACAGGCGCTCCATGCGGCGCGCCTGGTCATCGCGCACCCGGTCTCGGGCGAGCTCTTGGAGTTGGAGGCCCCGCTGCCCGAGGACTTCGAGAGCGCGCTCGCCGTGCTCCGTACGCCAACAAGGCGGCCAGGCGCGCCCGATTCGCTCGGTCGCAGCCGGGGGTGAGGGGCGGCGACCCGTCGATAGCCGCTCATGGCCTTGGAGAAGGGCCTCCGGTCGCGCAGGGGCAGCCGCGCTCGCCCAAGGCCTGAGCGCACCGATTTGGGGCGTACTGCCGCCGGGCAAGGAGGGCTTTCGGTACGACCCGCGGCCTCGCGGAGCCTGTGAACAATGCAAACCCGCGAAAACACAGCGACCGCGGTCCCTTTTGCTTGCGACAGTGACAATGCAACCCCGCGATTTTCTTCGATCACCAACCTCGATTTTCAGGAATCCGGTCATCGCTTCGCCCGCTCCGCGCGAGGGGGGCCTCGTGCGCGAGCGCGTCGATTGCGTGCCCGATTGGGTGACAAGCCACCAGGAGGCCGCAGCAGGCCCGTAGGGAGAAGAGAGCCCAAAGCACGGCTGAGGCACCCGCGAGCCTCCACGGTGCCCTGGCGAGCATCAGGTGGCTGATCGGTCTCCAGAAGAGCGGGGATCGGGCCGCTGAAGGGCCGGCGAAGGCCGGCCTCGGCGGAGCTCGTGCCGAAGCGTCGAGCCGGTGGGACATCGACCGCACGGCAGGGGTCGGTGGGATGGCGTGGGGGCGAATCGAGGTCTTGCCGCCAGCGGGTCGGGGTGCGCTCGCAGCGCCGTGGTCCTCGGGTCTCGAGCTCCGAGCGACTGGTCGGCACCGCGGAGAGAGCCATCGTCGCAGGTCGTCGGCCTCTCTCCGAACGAGGCGCTCGCGCGGTTGAGGCGTCCCGTACGTGGTTGAGGCGCCTCGTCGCGTGGTTGAGGCGTCCCGTCGCGTGGTTGAGGCGTCCCGTCGCGTGGTTG
>ENA-UOOR01002489-UOOR01002489.1-fermentation-metagenome-genome-assembly--contig:-NODE-2489-length-18489-cov-9.101714_pt1 | contig 18489 bp, 9 predicted proteins | sample MGYA00245780_ERZ724029 | MGnify/ENA primary metagenome ERZ724029 (study PRJEB28704, sample SAMN03018315) | fermentation metagenome | biome: anthropogenic terrestrial biome; feature: soil; material... | reverse complement strand
GGGGAGCGATTCCCACATTTATTTATCTGACGGAAGCCGCGGTCCATGACTCCAAGGCTATGGGCCTCGTACCCGTAGAGCCAGGCAATTACTACCTCATGGATAAGGGATATGTGGATTTCAAGCGGTTGTTCTACCACTTTCATCGCCAGCGGGCCTTCTTCGTTACCAGGGCCAGGGACAACATGAAGCATGAGGTAGTGGAAGAGCATCCGGTTGATAAAAGTACCGGAGTTGTTAGCGATTCCACTATCAGGCTGACGGGACTGAAAACCTCCCGATGGTATCCGGATACACTCCGCATGGTTGTGTATGAGGATTATGCCACGGGAAATGTCTATCGGTTCCTGACCAATGACTTCACACATTCTTACCTGACCATTGCTGAACTTTATAGGGAACGTTGGCAAGTGGAATGTTTCTTCAAATGGATCAAACAACATCTGCACATTCAGTCGTTCTACGGAACCGGCCAGAATGCAGTCCTCTCGCAGATATAGATTGCCATCTGCGATTACCTGCTGCCTGCCATTGCCAAGAAGTTTTTCCATGTTGATCAGGAACTTTATATTTTATCGTCCGTCGTCGGGAAAGTACTCTTTGAGAGGAAGCCCTTAGGCGAACTGTTTATTAAACCAAAACGTCCGATGAATGATTCCGATTCGGATCAACTGAACCTATGGGGTAATTTCTTTGGACAGTAGCGTAGCCGTTTATTTTTAGGTTTTGATTATTCTAATAAATCTCTTGGAATGATCTTGCTTTAACTTTATCCATAATTTTTTAGCTTCGTTGTCAAAAAACCAACAACTTTTTCGGCTTGCTTTAAACTCATCTGAGCTTTTAAGCTCCTGAAGTATTTCATTATTTTTTTCATTTCTACTTTCAATCTTTAGAGGGGCTATAATATCCGTGGAGTTTATTCTAAACAAATAATCGTTATCTGATTTACCCCATTTAAGTAAAATATCATTTTCAGTCTGATCAATTTCAAATTGCACCTTTTCTCCAATATCATTCAGAACAAATTGACTTTTACCTTTTATCTTTGGCCAGATTGCTATAGTTACGTATTCTTTAGACTCGCTCCATCCAAATCCACTGTAACTATTACTAATTTCCATTGGAATAATTGCACCTTCCCTAATGAATAAAGGAAACTTCCATAAACCTTCTACATAACTTGACCAAGTTATGGTTTTAGGACCGGCAATGACTTCATTTTCATCCCAAAAATTGATCCATCTACCTTCCGGAAAATAAACTTTCCTCCATTCTCGCGTATCTATAACGGGGGCAACCAGCAAAGAAGTACCTATTGTAAACTGATCATCAATTCGCCATGTTTTTGTATCGTTTTGAAAACTCCACACAAGAGGACGAACTATTGGTGTACCAGTTTCATGAGCTTCATTAGCAAGTGTATTCCAAAAGGGGGTTAAATCGGTGTGCAGCCAACTTAAATATCGATAATAATCCTGTGCTTTTTCTGAATACCACCAAGGCATATTTAAAGTTTGCATACCTGGTAACATGGCTCCGAATTGAGCCCACCGAATCCAAACATCCTCAGGGGCTGGTCGAGGAGTGTATCCTCCTATGTCGGTAGAAACAAAAGGGAAGCCTGAAAAGGCAAGTGATAAAGTTGAAAAGACTGAAGAAGGAAGTCCGTTATTTCCAAAACTTGTTCTTAAGTCTCCTGGCCATTTTGAATTGGTATTGGCTGAAGAACCAATCCACGCAGCACGCGGTATCATCAGAAAATTATCTGCATATTTTTGCTTTAAAGTTTCATAAAACACTCGATTATATTCTAAAGCGTATGAATTATGAACATCTTTCCCCAAGCGTCCCCCAAACAGTATTGCATCATCAGGTAAATCCTGACCTGCATCTAATTTGAATCCTTTAAGACCTAACTCAAGCGACTGCTTAATTTGTTCTTGCCACCATTGGTATGCTTCCGGATTGAAAAAGTCAATATAGTTATAATATCTTCCTTCTAGTTCTCCCATTTCTGATATTTTAACCTTACCATCATCAAAACTATTGTCCGGTTTTTTTACTAAATAATTATTTTCCACAGCTACTTTCCAGTTTGAAGCTTTGCTAGTAGTATAAGGCACTGTCCATGTAAGTGTGTTGACCCCCAATTTCTTCAAATCTCCTATTAGTTTCTTCAAATCTGGACTGAATGCAGGGTTGGGAATCATTGATGTGCTGGCAGTTTGCCAAACAGGCTCCAACCAAGTTACCCCAACAGGAATATCCATTTCCTGAAGTTTATTTACCATTTTTAAAACATGCTCGCCTTTAAGAGAATTTATCCCATCTGAAGGATTAGCATAATTACTATAAGGAGGAATTCCACATGAGTCACCGGGAGCAAAAGGATTTGCCATCAACCAATACCATGGTTTAAATGACCAGCGAGGTGGCTTCGCCGGCATTCCTGTTATTTTTAGATAATTCTTTACAGAAGAAGCTATATTATCTCCTATAATAACTGTATATTCTAATTCATTGGCAGGCAATTCAAATACAAGTTCATCAGATTTGCGTTGCCCTACGTCAAATTTCACCAATCCTCCATAATTTAGATAAAATGCATAATTATTTGTCGAGACAAAATATGGCATATACGCACATTGATCCGGAGTGCCTATTTTATCCCAGAGTTCAAAAGATTGGCCTCTTTGTGCTACATGCTCATTCCACATTTCACCAAAACCATATATTTCTTCTACTGGATTTAGTTTTATAATTCCTTTAATGTTAGTAATTTCAACATCATGAAAGTTATACTTTAATTTGAAACCAAAATCTCCGACTTTCTCCACAGAAAAATCTATAGTCGTTGCATTGGTTGTTGGTAGTGAAAGTAATACATAATTTTTTGCAACAGTTTTCACAGATGCATTGTTTTGGAGAGTTAACCAATTTCCATTTACAAAAAAAGATGGTTTCTGGTACTCTGAATAATGTACGATACCGAAAGTATCTAAAACTTCTATTTGCCAAGTATTTTTATCTATTTTTAACCGTGATGATGTGTTATTAAGAATATAGTAGTTATTTTTTTCTTCAAAAAAAGGTAATCCCTGATAATTCCTGACATAAGAGTCAGTTGAAAAAATATTTATTGAACAAAATAGAAAAAATATAATACTAAATGTAAAATGAAAGTTTATTTTCATTGTTTTAATTGTTAATTTCATTTTTGAATTCCGTTTTAGTTATATTTTAAAACTCTCATTGTCTAATTGAAGAGAAAATTCTTGATAGAATAATTGACTATTTTTATCATTAGTTATGGTAATCGTTCTGATTTTGGTATATGAATAGCGGTCATAGCAACAGTATCCCAATCTCCTGCACCTTTTACATTGGGAAGGCGACTTCCATTCCATGTAATGAATAAAATACTACCATCAGGATTTAATGCTGTGCTAAAAGTACCATCTGGGGTATAACCATATTTTTTAGAATAAAATTTACTTAAAAATGCAATAACTTTTCTTTTGTTAGTTTTAATGTCATATTGAATAACCGGGGTGCCATCAGCCACACAACCTCCGTGGGCACCAGGCACATAATAAATATATCGTTCTGTAACAGGATCAAGATCCATTGTAGTAACATAGCTTTGAGAGGCTACCATACCCGGTCCAATAATCTTCAGAGTTTCTTTATTAACATCAAAGGCCCATAAATCTCTCTTGTTTTTCACAAATTCATCATTAGAGCTTGTAAAACCATAGACAATACCGCTTCTGCTCTCATGAGTGGCTGCTCTAACTACAGGAACTTGAGGACAAGGTGTAATTATATTGGTTTTAGGATCATATTTGCGCCCTCCAAAATCTTCAGTAACTACATTACTCGATTTTTGAGAAAGCTCCCTCCAATAAACACATCCAGTACTGCTCGAAAAAATGGCATATCGGTTAAAACCTCCTGGTTCTCGTTTTAAGAGTTTTTTATTTTTTACATCATAAGCTATGAACCAAACTCCCTTGTCAGGAGCATCATTCCCCTGTGCAGTACCACCGTAAAAAATCATCCTTTCCGTGTCAAGAATGCCAGCGGGGATAGTATGTTTTGGCATTGGATATGTCGCTACAATTTCTTTTTGACCTGTTTTTGGATTTACGCGATAGATATTGTCGCCCTTATACCCTCGTGCATCAGTGGTATTATCTTTGATGGACCCTCGATGAGTTGAAAAATAAACCCATCCGTCCTTACCTACATCTGTTCTACTATGAATCTTGCTGGGAATATAATCCATCTCTTCTGGCTGCATTCCAGGTTGTTCTAAAAACTCTTTTAAATCCATTAACAAACGAAGTTTTTTCTTTTTAGAATCATATTCATAAACCTGAGCTTCGCCTCTTGGCGAATTATGGTCTCCAATACTTGTATAATATTTGGAGCCGGCAGTGGAACCATCACCCCAAACAGACCATAGTCTACTATAAAATTTTTGACCTGGAAAATAAAGAAAATCAATGGTAGGTGGTACTTTTGCTATCTCAACACCTTCCTCTAAGTGAACATTTTCCGGTTTTACAATAAAATCTAAGGATTTGTCTGTCACAACCCTTTTCCCTTTCGGAAGTTCAGGTGGCCAAGGAAGGGATAAAACATTTTCTTTTTTACCTGTAATGTAATCCTCCTGTGCAACAACTGAGGAAGAGATAATAAAAAAAACAATAATCAACTTGATATTGATAAAGAATACATTTTTACACAAATATTTCGTGGGTTTTTGAACTTTTTCTGGTTTCATAAAATTAACATTGAGTCCAATCAGAAATGTCTGAAAAGACAATTAGTTTATTCTTAATTTATTATATATATTTATAGTAGGGCGTTTTTATCAAAAATGAAGAAAATAGATCTTATTTTATCTGTCTTCTACCATATAATGACCGCTTTTACAAATTTCGTTTTGATAAACAAAGACTATAGAATCGAATTTTCTTCACATGTAAGATCCCAATCTATCAATTACTATTTTTTTGTCAAATTAGCATCTGTAAGACATTGATGTTTTTACTAAACTATGGTTGAAGTGAATGCTTTTATCATATTATTACAATTAATACAAATACTTTCTTAAAAGTTTAATTAAACAGTTTTGGCAGATGTTACGACGAAAATGTTTCAACTCAGATGTTTCACAAAACCCAATAGACAGTAACAGCCAAGAAAAATAAAATGCTATTATTATTGTATGTAGATGTTTATTGGAGTTTATAGAACGACTAATTAATTCATAATATTTACAAAAAAAGTTTCCACATTAGCATTATTTTGCTCTATAATTGATCCTTCAGCCTCAATAAGTAATATATTTCTCTGACGATCCCCTTTAAAAGTACAATTCCGGATTGTATGCTTCCCATTTCCATAAATAGTAGGTGCGCGACCCGGTGTATTGAAAGTACAGTTTTCAATTAAAACATTTTTGGTAAACAATCCTCTAGTTTCTATTGCTCCGGGAGCTCCGGTTCTTCCAGCTTCAAAATCATCACTCACCTCAAAGGTGCAATTACGAATAATAAGGTTACGTGCATGACCGACATACAATACTGCACCTCCACTCGTGTTTGTTGGCTGAATAAAATTAAAGTTTTCTATAACTACATTTTCTAAATCATCACCAAAGATTGCATTACCACCAGACACAGTTACAGTATGACCCTGCCCATCAAATGTAACATTCTTAAGACCACGAGGCATCATGATAAGATCGTGAACTTTACCCTTTAATTTAATATCTTGTGTAAGCTTATAAGTAGTATTGGAAAAAGTCGCAAAGATGGTATTGTTAAATTCGATTGTCTTTCCTCTTCCATCAATAGCTTTAAATTCATGTGGAATTTCCTTTCTTTGGACATCATGAGGGTGTACCCACCATATTCCTCCCCTTGTTCCCATATAGACGGAATGCTTATTCCATGGATCATATGTAATAGCGCCGAAAGTATTCCAAATTTCCTCCCAATTGTTGCCGTAATCCGTTGAACGAACAGTGCCTGTAGCTGGATCAGACATCCAAATAGTTCCGTCACCTGCTTCTGTAAAACGAGTCGGTCCTTTTAGTTCGACTGGTAGTTTACTCCACGTCTTGCCGCCGTCCATACTACGATATAGGCCAGAAAGTCCACGTGCACTTAACATTAGTTTTGGATTTGTACGACCAAGAAAAAAGTCTCCTAGATTGATTTCTGAGGATACTCTTCTAAATGATGCCGCGTGGTCATTTGATACCATTAATCCTTCGGGAGTCTCTGCATATACAGCTTTATTCCTCTCATCCATTCCCAGAAATGTGCCTTTACCGAGTTGCTGGAAAGTCTGTCCTCCATCGATTGAGCGGCTCATATCACCTCTTCCACTGTTTCCCGAAATATAAATAACATCTTCATTATGTGGATCTACTTTACAATATGGGAACCAACTTCCCATAATACCAAACCAAGTACTACCTCCATCTTCACTTTTGTAAAGTCTTGTTTCATGTCCGGCATAAATAACTTTTCGGTTCTTGGGTGAAGGAGCTATGCGATGGAGAGCTTCCTGTGCCTGCATACCCATCGAATTAGTAATCCACGTTTTACCGTCTGTAGTAAAATGTGTACCGTGTGCGTCACTTGGTGCCCAAACAGAAAAGGGGGTACTAATTATATCAGAGATACTTAATACATGGTATCCATTGTATGAACACTCAAGACTTACATCACCCGTGCGTGCTTTTTCTCCTTTCCAAATTCGATCACCACCAATCCATAGAAGATCATGCTTTATATCTACCGCCATAGCTTCTACTTCAGTACCATCATATTGATATTCAACCCCACGAATAGTAGCAAAAGATTTGCCACCATTTTTGGTACGCCATACGGCTGCACCAGGGCGTGAATAATATGCCACATCTGGATTGGTTGGGTGAACCAGAATACACCAAGGACCGGTACCTTCTTGTTGAAATTTTAACCAAGTTCTACCCCCGTCTTTACTTACTCCATCGCCACAATAAATTACATCAGGATTGCTTGGTGAAACTCCCATAGCCCGCGATCCTCCTTTGTGTAACATTTCATAAGTTTTACCCGCATCGTTGGTTTTCCATATGCCGTCCATAGCACCATCATAAAACGCAAGAAAAACAATATCGGGATTGTTGGGATGAATTTGAATTGCCTGTATTCTGCATGGCCTACCTAGACTATCTTTAGGCAAGGGGTTGTCGGTCCAGGTCTTTCCTCCATCTATAGAAACACCTAACCAGTCTTTACCTCCGGCATAAATAATATTATCATCTTTTGTATATATATCCAGTCCTTTATATCCCACAGCCCACATTCTGTCATTAAGTGTTGTCCAGGTTTTACCTCCATCGGATGTTTTATAAATACCAAAACGATCGTTGGCATAAATTACTTTTGGATCTGTTTGACTTACCTTCACATTACTTCCGCCAGGCCCTATCTTTCGCCAACTTTTGCCCATATCATCGCTTTTCCAAGTACCGTTATTGGAATCATGTGCAGCTCCGAAAAAACCACCTCGCATCGTTTCAGCTGCGACATATATCTCCGAAGTTGTCTGTTGGACAGAAAGACCATAAGTAAGCCCTCCACGGACCCCTTGAATTTCTGTTGGTATAAATAACGACCTGTCTGGGATTTTATTATACTGTCCAAATAGCTGAGAGTAGCTAAAAATAAGAATTGTCGTAACAAAAAGAATAATTGATGTTTTCTTCATATTTATAAAAAAATTAATTTTAAAAGTATAAATACACTTCAGTCAATTTGATTTCGATCGTTTATAATTACACTTTTTGAAATTTCTCACAATTGTTTCTTATTAAATATCTTGCTTATAAGTATCTCGATAAGTTGATAGTTATTAGCGACTTGCAAAGATTTTACAGATGAATGATTCAGTTTATTGACTACTATAGACCAATTTTATTATGGTCAGACTCTTAGCTATTACAACTAATTTATAAACATTGTGAAATATTTCCTTACGAAACAGTTACATCTATTGTTTTTACAATGTCTCCTATTGTATAAATAATAGTTGTTTGCCCTTTATTTATACCGATTACATTACCAATTTCATTGACTATCGCTATATCCGAATTCTCAGATTTCCAAGTACCTTTTGGAATATCATTAGCAGTTTCCGGTATATGTGTTACATAAATAGTTGCGTTTTTTCCAACTTTTATTTCAATTGAAGTAACATTAACAACACTTGCAGTTCTAAACGATATATCTGTTAGAGGTATTCTCACAATGGACGTAACAGGAATCCTTAGTGAAATATCTCCCCCTTTCACAACAATATCAGTTGTTCCAGATCCTACAAGTTTGACCAAACCGCTATTATCCACAGTTGCAATATCCGGATGCTCACTTGACCAAATATATTGGTAAGTTCCATCGGTGGGACTTGCAACAAGTTGAATTTGACTTCCAACAAACGATGAGATGGACGGTATGTTTACAAAAATATTTTTTTTTACTTCCGTTCGTATATAATCGTCACAGCTAAAAAAAACTATAAATAAGAATAGTACAAGTTCGTACTTTAAAGATTTTATTTTCATCATTTTTTAATTAAATATATTTATTTAGTGTAGATGTTTATTTAAATGGATCATCTTCACTTGGAACAAATTCAAGCCTCAACTCCTCTCTTATTTCGTATTCTCTATCCCCATCTATATAATTGTATCGTAGGCGGAATACTTTGAAAAATTGATAGCCTGTATCTTCAATAAAAAAAGTATTGTTATACAATTCATCTTCTTCATTAATTTGAGTAACTATTAAATCTTTGAATGGCGAAATAGTTACTGTTTTGTCATCATTAATTGTCAGGATCATAGCCCATTTATTAAAATTAATCATATCAGAAGCTCTGTAACTGACATTTCCAACCATCATTCGTATTTGATTTTTAGTAAGTGGATCTAATCTTTTTGAACCAGGTAATGCAATTTCATACTGTTGTCCTACTTCACCCATCTTAGCGTTCATATTGTACGTAGTACCACCCCGATTTGCCCACCAATTTTTAATCCGTACTCTATATAAAATATAATTTTTCGTTAGATTGGCTTCGTAAGCTGAAAAAGATTCAATTCTTAAGGGAATAAAGTAATCATAATCCGCAGATAATCCATCAGCCCGAATACGAATTGGCAACTTTCCACCAGTTTTACCGGCAGGAATAGTGAATTGATAATTGTCAATATCGTAATTACTTTTTGGCATTGGAGGAATATATTTTGTTTTATCTATATCATAATTAATTCTATTATAATTATCAATAAGGAGTGGATCCTCTACAATATTCACAATAATATCTTTTTTTGTCAAATTCGATCCGCCCAGAGAAGCAGCCATATAACCGACAGTTTCAACTCCTAATGAGTGATATACAGTTTTTACATTATCACTTCCACTAATTAAAGCTAATACATTTTTGTATTGCTCTTTCTCAAATACTTCGTCTCGATCACACGAGTTTAACATTAGGATAAAACCTAAAACTACCATACTTGAACATTTTAAAAGATGTTTGAAAGGAGACAAGATATTATCACTACTTTCTTTCTTGGTGTCTATTTTACTTAATTGTTTCATGTATATCGAAATTAGTTATTAATTTTCCCAACCGGGATTTTGATCAAGGGACTTAACAATTCTCACCTCCGTCAAAGGTATGGGCAATAAAATCAATTTTCTATTGATTATTCTTGCACCAATACGATTTGTATTTGGGATAACTCGTCCGTAATACAATTCTTTCGATGCTTCCGTATTCATACCTCTGATTGACTCACTTTCCGAATCTTCATAAATGCCCCATCTTCTAACATCATAGTAACGACGATTTTCGAAGAGAAATTCAATCAATCGCTCTTTCTCGATGAGGTCTTGAATCGTTTTTGAATCTTCAGTTCCGTTTATACCAGGAATTCCAGCACGATGTCTCACCTGATTAAAAGCTTTTTTAATTTCATCTATATTCCTTGAAAAGTTTTGTTGACTATCATCTACTTCAATAGTGTGAGAGGTAGTGAGATTATTCAATGCCTCTGCATAAGAAAGCAAAATTTCGGCATATCGGATAATACCAAATCCTTTTTCCATTCTGCGTGCGTTGGTACCGCTCCATGCGTCTGTTTCGTGAATGTATTTTTTTATTACATAACCGAGGATCGGATAATTTTGAGCTACAGTTACTCCTGCTTTTCCATTCTCGGAATCGCTATAATATTCAACTATTTGATTATATTGTCCCACAGAAGTAGTTGAACTCATAGGCCAAAAACATCCGCTAAACCCAACAGATGCATAAAAGCGCATTTCTCTATTATTATACATGTTACTAACTCCTGGTTCTAGTCTGTAACTCGAGAAATTCTGTATCGTACTTGTAAAACCAGTTTCGATATAAGGATACTTTTTACTGGAATTATTGATTGGGTGCCCATCAATCATTGCGTAGTTATCAATAACTTTTTGTGTAATACACATACCATTGGAACCTCCTAATTTTTGAGGAAACGACATTTGTGTGCTATTACGTATAGCAGTACTTGCTCTTCCCCAAACAAATTCAGGATTAAATGCTATAATCGATTCACCTGTAAACATATCGGAGTATGATCTAAAATGATCAATATTCGCAGCACCTTCAGGCCATGGTTTATAATAATCAGGATCATAAGTTATACCTTCAGGAAGATTAGCAGGTGTACGATAGTCAGGTTCTACAACATGCAACGAATATTGCTTTAAATCAATCACTCTTTTCGCTGCAGCAGCCGCAATGGCCCATCGTTTTTCGTCATATGTTTGTGAAACGTAATGAATTCCGTCAGTTGAACGAGTCCAATTACCAAATGTACGGCGTGCCGCTTCACCTCCATTATAAAGTGGGCTTGCATGCTGAAGTCTTAGACGTGCAACTAAACCGTAAGCAGCGCCTTTAGTAGGTGCTCCGAACTCCATTAGAGGTGTGGTTGACGGTAAAATTTTAGCTGCTTCTTCCAATTCGTTGCAAATATATTCAGTTGCTTCGTCATAAGTGCTTCTTGCTCTATCATAATAAGGAAGAGTCTCATTATTTTCCAAAATATCATCTCCGATAAGAATAGGAGGTCCAAAATCGACAAGAATATTATAATAAGCATAAGCCCTGATAAAACGTGTGGTTCCTAGAATTTGTAATCTTTTTCTAGTTGTTAAATCTTTTGCTTCGTCGATGCGGGCAAAAATAGTATTACATTTACGGATAATCTGATACAGATTTTTCCATCTATTTCCGAAAGAATACATTCTGTCGGCTGTTATTTCTCCTAATACAAAACGTAGCCCATTGTAATTATCCGATGTTAAAAAGGTACTAAAAGCTTCATCTGTGGCCAAAGGCCCGGGTGTATAATTATTTTGTAAAAAATTGCCCTCATCAGGGAACAGACTTGCTGCCTCCCACATATAAGCTTCTATAAATCTTGCATTAGCAAAAACGGTATCTAACTTTATCTCTTCACTAAAATAATCGTCTATACTCAGATAATCTTTACAAGAATAATGAGAAGTCATCAAAAAGATTAAGAGAATTGACGAAAGAAAGGTCTTAAACAATTTATATCTTAATATAAACACCTGTTTTGATTGCTTTGAAAATTTGTTGTTCATCTTAAAAGTTATTTCTATAATTAGACATTTTCGTTTAGCATTTTTATTTATAAATTAATATACAATTGCAATGCATAAGTAGTTGGAATAGGGTATACTGAACCATTACGATGCGCTTGCTCAGGATCAAACAGCTTAACTTTGTCCCAAACAAACAGATTAGTTCCGACCAATTGAAAGTCTATCGAAGAGATATTAAGTTTTCGTAGAAAATCTCGTTTAAGATTATAATTAACAGTTACTTCTTGTAATCGTAAATAACGCGAATCTCCTTTCCAAAAATCTGATAGTTGTGAGTTATTAGAATTAAAACCATAAGTCATTCTTGGAAAACGAGCATTAGGGTTTTCAGCATATTTCAGGTCGATCCCATTTTCTTCAGCGAATTTTTTTGGAATCCATCGGTTTGCTGGATCTTTAACTATAGACAGTACATTTCCGTTCACACCATCATAGAAAGGAATGTAACCAACTCCATTTCCGTTTCCACTACCGTATCCAACATGGAAAAAGTCAGTTTTTCCCGTACCTCTAAAAAGAACTCCAACAGTTAAATCTTTATATCTAAATTCACCTCCAAAGCCATACATAAATAATGGATAAGTACTATAAGATAATGGTATCATGTCGTTCGCATTAATAACTCCATCACCGTTTACATCGCGATATTTAATATCTCCCGGCATAAGTGTTCCAAATTGTGAAGGACTATTGTCTATTTCATCCTGATCTTTGAATAATCCCAGAGATTGATATCCACGGATTGCTCCGTATGGATAACCCGAGAGTTCTTGATAGGGGTAGGGAGGATTAGGTTCTTCCCAATGTCGTACATTGTTTTGTGAGTACGTAAAATTACTTCTAATTGCAAAGCCTACACCGTTACTATAATCCTTTACATAAGCAATATTTCCATCACTCCCCCAACTACTCATTGAACCAATATTACTGTATGGTGTAGTAATCAAACCAACATATTCGGGTATTTGAACACGCTGCATAAAGATGCCATCTCGCTTATCATTGAAGAAATCAGCAACAAAAGTTATTGACTCATTGAAAAGACGCCCTTCAATTCCAATATTGGCTTTAAGTGCTTTTTCCCACTGTAGGTTATCAGCACCAATTCTTGTCTCTCCAATTCTCTCAAGTGAGGATCCCATTCCCCAGGGACGGGCATTGCCAAGATCAACCATGGTTAAATATGGAAAGCGGAGATTAGTGATACGATCATTACCCACGGAGCCAAGTGATCCCCTTAACTTCAAAAAATCAAACCAAGGAAACATTTTTTGAAAAAAACCATAGTTTGAAGGCACCCATCCAATAGCAACAGAAGGGAAAAAACCATACTGACGACCAGGCTGAAAATTTTCTGAGCCTGTATATCCGAAATTAACGTCAATTAAATACGTGTCTTTATATCCGTATGTTAGTCGGCTAGATACCCCCTGATAACGTAAAGGAATTGCGGTCAAATTATCGTTACTGCTGTTAGCGTTTTTTGCATCACTAAGATAATAGTAGATTAACCCTGAAACACGATGAACATTATTAAATATTTGTTCGTAGTTGGTTGTAGTTTCAAAATGATATTTCCTGTATTGATTTGTGCTCTTACCATAAGAGATTGCACCTTCTAACATTCTTGACTGAGTAATAAGTTCTCCTCTTTCGTTTCGACCTATAGCTTGATAAAGTGGTGGATTTAAAGTTCTACGCTCAGTAAAATAGCTGTCGATATCATATGCCCCTTGCGCCTTGACTTTCAAACCCTTTAGCAACATCGACAAATTCTGTTCAAATGCTAGAGTAAATTTTCCTTTAAAAGCCTGACTAAGCCTTTTCCCCATATTATTTATTTGTACAATTGGAGAGACTAATAAATTTGTCCATGAAGCCTCGGCACCACCTACATACGTAGCAGTTGCAGGAAATTGTCCATTAGAATATTGCTTTGGTAGTAATAAGGGATTAAGATTTGCTTGTGCATCCCAAATGTAATTGGTACTGGCAACACCCGGATCTTTTTGGTCGGAAAGAAATCCATCTGTTCCGAAGTATAAAGTAGTTGAAGGGGAGAGTTCTAAATCAATATTAGTTCTGAATGAATATGTATTATATCCTACATTTGATGAATATAAACTATTTTTATCAACTTTGTAAGCTGCTTGTTCATCAGTTACTCCCAAACTTATAAAATATCTTGCAACTTGAGCTCCACCCCTGGCACTTATATAATACGACTGTCTTAGTGAATTATTTCTCAACACTTCATCTTGCCAATTAACGTCAGGATAGATATCAGGATCAGAACCATCTTGAATAATGTCTAATTCAATATCGTCATATATAGGAAGATCATTTCTAACTATTCGAGCTTCGTTTGCAAGTAATGCATAATCATATGCCCTTAAGTAGTCAGGTTTTCTGTTGAGTTGTTGAATTGAGTAGTTGACACGTGCCGTAATGGATAATCTGTTCACTTGTCCTCTTTTCGTGGTAACAAGTACAACGCCGTTGGCACCTCGTACACCGTAGACAGCTGTTGCAGATGCATCTTTCAATATAGAGAAACTTTCTATATCCGCAGGGTCAATTGAGTTGATATTTCCCTCCAATCCATCTATCAATACTAATGCGCTCGAATTGGCTCCAAATGTTCCAATTCCCCTTACCCAAAATTCTGATAAGTTTCTTCCCGGCTCACCGCTCGTTTGTAGCGATATTACTCCAGGTACACGCCCCCCCAATAAGTTGGTGATTGAAGCCGCTGGTGTTTGAAGTTCTTGGACATCAATACTAGTAACAGCAGCAACTGTTGATATCTTTCTTTGCGTACCCATACCCATTACCACTACTTCATCCAATTCCTGAGCTACGTTTTCAAATTTTATAACCAAATCATTCTTTCGCTCAGTAACTAAATACTCTATCTTATCGTAACCAACAAAGGAAAATATAAGCATATCTCCGCGACTCACCGAGATACGGAATTCACCATCAGAATTGCTTACTGTACCCAAACCAGGATTGTCTCTGATATAGATAGTTACTCCTGGTAAAGGTTGATCAGTTTCATCGTAAACAGTCCCTTGAATTAAGAGCGTTCTGCTTTGCTGTGCAGAAACGAACATACATGCAGTTAGTAACAGCCATAATAAAGTTATGCGTCTCATCCGTAAATAGATTATTGAGTTATATTTGTTAATTTTAAATCTTCTTGTATTCATTGAATGTTGAAAAATTTAATTGATAGAAAGCTTTCTAACGCGATAATTAATTTCATCAGCTACATATACTGTACCGTCAGGCACAATAGCTACTCCACGTGGGCCTAAAAATCTAGCTATGTCTTTTGATCCGTCAACCCAACCACTTTTTCCTGGAATTCCGAGAACTGTTTCCACGTAACCGTCAGTTGTTATTCCACGAATGCACATACCGTTGTAGTCAGCTAAGTACATGTATCCATCTTTAGTGGCAGTAAGCTGTGCAGGCTTATTAAACATAGCAATTTCTTTTGGACCATCACGATGTCCTCTCACACTTCCGGCAAATGTCTTAAATGTATTTACTGGATCTCTGACATCAAAAGAACATACTTGACCATAATATTTTCCTCCATCTGAATCAAAAGTTAAAAAGACAATGTTAGGATATATCGGATTGAAAATCATCCCATATACAGTACCATAAGGTAGCATAGCTACTGTTTCTGCTTCATAAGTCTGTTGATTCATTCTTACTAATTCTCCATTTCGAAATTTAGTATAAAGAAAACCATCATCAGGATTTACTACCATGAAGTAGTTATCCGCTCTAGCTGGGATTCTAGTTCCCTCTTTCCATTTCATTGATCGGAATCTAGGAGCCCACATCTCTTTAGGATCAAATGTTATAAATGTTCCAGGCGCAGTTGTGGTCATAACTGTGATTATCCCGGTTTCGGGATCTGCTGTAGGATTACCAGCAGCTGTTCCGGCTATTAATGTTACTAATTTATTATCTTCAAAATCAAGCCTTGCAATTGCGTTCCCTGAATGACTATAAACGAATACATTTCCTTCTTTGTCAGCACATATATAACGTGGCCTTAACTCTGAATTGGCCAGGTCTCCATCTTTGTATGCCTCCTTTCCATTACCAGCCACAGTAGTAACTGTCATCGTAGCTGTGTAATAAAATTTTTGTGGATATACAACGGAGTCGTTACCTACAACTACGGAAATGGAGACAGTATCACCTGGTAATCGGGGTGCAAGTGCATATATTCTAGAACCTGTAGACCCAATTACTGGCGCTTTTTTCTTATTGAAATAAACGCTGATCTTTTCGGTATCATTACCAAAATTACTACCTTCTAGCATCACTTTTTGGAGGTATATACCTGAACTGGGATAAAAAGTTGTAACTTCAACCGGTTTACTTGGATCGTATAATTGACCCTTTTTTTGATTGTCAAGATCTTTTTCGCACGATATCATATAGAGAGTAAATAAACATAGAAATACCACTATCTCTATCCAACTTAATAATTTTTTTTGTTTTTTTTTGATCATAGCGGATTAAGTTTAAAATTGTTATCTGATTAATTATACAAGAATATTGACTCAAGGAAATCTTTGTAACCTTAACTATGTTCAACTTGAGTATGATTCCTTTCCTAACTCATGTAAAATTTTGCCCTTTAGTTTGATTTGAGCATAACACTAAATATTTTATCGGCTGCGTGGCCAAATTCATTTTCGTAATACATAACTACAAATGCAAGAATTATTTTCCGTGTCTAAAATTCATATTCAACGATAATTTGTTCTTAACTGGTTCTCCGACAAAAATGTTTCATATCCATATTAACAATAGTTGCTCCACATTTTGAAATTTATACTTTAGCTTATGAGTCCAGCTTCAAAAAAGCTACTTGAAAGTCATTTTACACAAAATCTAATCTTTAATTGATTGTTACTAATTGATTTGCACTTACTCCTTTTTTTACAATTTTACCTTTATTGTGAGGCAAAATAATTTCAATGTCAACGATGGAAATTTCCCCTAATCCAAAATGAGTAATTGCTGAATGTCCGGAGGCATAACCAAACCCCAAGTTTACCTCATTACTCGCAATTATTTCTTCTATTCGTTCTAATCCTCCTTCCTTGTAGATATTTATTTTACTTCCTATTCCCATTGAATTGATATTTTTAATATTCTGTAATTTGATTTTTATCCAATTATTACTGTTCTTTGTTTCATTATGGAGTAATAATGAAGGAAAATCGGACCACCAACTACCCAAAAAAATATCTATCAGTCCATCATTGTCGTAATCACAAGTCGGCCCTGGTGCTGCATAAGTAATTCTTTTATTACTTTGATTTTCAATGAATATTTCGACAGTAGAATGAGATTTCATATAATTCAACTCTTCAATCGTAGGAAAATCATTAACATTATTGGCTTCAGTCATGAATTTCGGAATTTCACCAGTTGAAGCACTCATATTCTTTGAAATTAATGGGTAAGGCAAGCCATTTTTGAATTTCACAACAGATGTATATATATCAAGCCATCCATCATTGTCAAAATCTTGAAATTCGACATGCGGTGTTTTCATATGGATGGGTGGAAGGCCTGCTTGTAACGTAACTTCTTCGAAATTTATTTTTTTATCAACTTCTCCTCTGTTTATAAAAAGTCTAACAGGTTGAGGATAAAACCAAGGTTGTTTAAAATGTGAGCCAATTATAAGATCCATTAATCCATCTCTATTAACATCACCGAAAGCTATTCCACATACCATGTTGGATCCTCCAGACCACTGCCATTTAAATAATTCATTCAATTTTTCATTTTCGTTAAATCTGCCTTTCCCATTATTCATAAACAGTCTATTGCCTCCATCGTTACTGGCTAAGAAGAAATCAGGCCAGCCGTCATTATTAACATCACAAACAGCCGCTCCGTAACCTGGAACATCCTCAGGTATACCAACTTCTTTTGTAACATCTTTAAACTGAAGACCTCCTATATTTTTAAATAATCTTGAACTTTTTGTCTTTGATCCATTATATCCCGGCATTGGATCTTCTCCGGCAAGAATATCTAATAGTTCATCACCATCATAGTCGAAAACTGCAACTGCCCGTCCTCCAAAATTAACAGGACAGGCTCCATTATTTTTGGAAATATTGATGAAATTACCTTTTCCATCATTTTGGAAAAGACTGTTCCCTAAAGCACCTTCTGGATAGCTTTTATTAGTTTTGGCTTTCATAGGCATACTTGCAATGTACAAGTCTAAATCTCCATCGTTGTCAAAGTCAGCAAATACCATACCTGTTGGTCTAGACGGGAACTGGAAGACTTTCTGATTATCAAATTCAAATTGTCCGTTTCTATTGCGAAAGAGCATGTTAGTTCTTCCATTATCAGAAAAAACTCCGACAAAAAGATCTATCCATCCATCTCTGTCAATATCTCCCCATGCCGCACCATGAGCATGAACACAATTTATTATAGGAGATAAACCAGAAATGTCAATCTTATCAGTAAAACTAAATGACTTGGACTGACTAAATAAATTTGTGTAACTTACTGAGAAGAATAAAACTATAAAAGATATGCAAATATTATTTTTCGTCATATTACTTAATTTTAAGCATGTAAACTTGACAGAATAAATCTCATCATGACATTTTTCCATTTAAAATCCAAATAAAATTGGACAATTCACTTTAATTAACTTTTA
>ENA-UOOR01002487-UOOR01002487.1-fermentation-metagenome-genome-assembly--contig:-NODE-2487-length-18495-cov-10.814100_pt1 | contig 18495 bp, 17 predicted proteins | sample MGYA00245780_ERZ724029 | MGnify/ENA primary metagenome ERZ724029 (study PRJEB28704, sample SAMN03018315) | fermentation metagenome | biome: anthropogenic terrestrial biome; feature: soil... | reverse complement strand
CCCGTACGGCAGTTTAGCAAACTGCTGGTTTCAGCCACTCACCCACACTTCCTTGTAATTTTTCGCTAAAATCGGATGCAAATATACAAGTTTGTTTTCAACTTGTCAAAGAAAAGATGATATTTTCAAGCGAATATTTTTACATTTGCGCCAGCTTTCATGCCACACTATGCAAAAGAAGAAGAAAAAAAAGAATATTCTGTTATGGGTCAGCGGAACATTGCTGCTACTGGTAGTTTCTGCAGGTATATTTGCCTTCAGCATAATATCTAAACCCTTTTCCCTGTCAGAAACTGTCTATATTTATATCGACGGGCAAAAGAAGTATGAAGATGTTGTTACGCAAATCAGGGATAAGGCCCGGGAGTTTGACACTTCTTTAGTTTGAAAATATTTGCAAATAATTGAAAGAGTTTTTGTTAAAACTCTTTTTTTTGTCAAACATTGTTTGTATATTTGTAGCTATATATAGCTATACATTATGAAACTGACAATAAGCAAATCGAAAAACGCAACACTTTATTATGTTCAGAAATCCTATCGCACGGATTCAGGCAAAAGCTCAACCCGAACCGTGGAACGACTAGGCACGATCGATGAAGTGAAGGCCCGCTTCGGGGAAGATAACACGATGGGGAATGTTCGAGAGTATATCAAAGGCCTGACACAAGCCGACAGGGAAGAAAACCGCGATGTCATGGTCAAGTTCTCCCAGAACAGGATCATCAAGAAAGACGATCAACGCTGTTATAACGGCGGATACTTGTTTCTTCAAAAGGTCTACTGCGAACTGGGACTGGATCGTATCTGCAAGGGCATAGAAAATAAGCACAGGAACGAGTATGACCTGAACGCCATTCTCTCGATGCTTCTCTACACCCGGATATTGTATCCCGGGTCCAAATTATCGTCCCTGGAAGATGCAAGGCGTTTTCTTGAGCATCCGCAAGCGGACATCCACCAGGTTTATCGGGCTCTGTCGCTGCTTGCTGAAGAATCGGACGTTATCCAGTCCAAAGTATACAAAAACAGCCTGAAACTTGGCAAGCGCCGTGACAAAGTCATCTACTATGACTGCACGAACTACTACTTCGAAACGGAAGAGGAGAACGGACTGCGACGGTATGGACACTCTAAAGAGAATCGGCCCAATCCCATAGTCCAGATGGGATTATTCACTGACATGGACGGCATTCCTCTGGCATTCTGCATCAATCCCGGTAACACGGCCGAGACCGTCACGTTAAAGCCCCTGGAAGACGAGTTGCGCGAGAACTTCGGCATCTCGAAAGTGGTTGTTTGCACGGACGGAGGTCTCTCCTCATATGAGAACAGGAGGAACGACGATCTCGCACAGCGAGCATTCATCACGGTACAATCTCTCAAAAAACTTGAGGGCCATCTACAGGAGTGGTCTACGGAAACCAGGGGATGGAGAATCGTAATTTTCGATGGTACGGACAATCCAAAACTCTCTACAGGGCAATACGATCTTGAGACCTTGAATCCTGAAGAGTATGAGGATTGTCTGTTCTGTCGCGAGCGCTGGATAAAGGTCGGCAAAAAAGGGATGGAGTTCGAGCAGAGACTCATCGTCACCTTCTCTTTCAAGTATCGTGAGTATCTGAAATATACCCGGGAGAAGCAGATCGCAAAGGCAGCGGGCATCATCAAACGCGGTACTGCAGGAAAATATGGCAAGAGCCAGAGCGATCCCAAGCGCTTCATAAAAACAGAGAGTTGCACCGCCGACGGCGAAGTCGCACAGTATAACAGCTACTCCTTGAATCAGGAAATGATAGACCAGGAGTCCCGCTTCGATGGATTCTACGGCATATGTACAAATCTTGAAGGCGAAGCTTCCGCAATCATAAAGATAAATAGCGGACGCTGGATAATCGAGGACAACTTCCGCATGACCAAGACCGAATTTGAGGCGAGACCCGTTTTCCTACGCAGAGATGACCGAATAAAGACCCACTTTCTTACCTGTTTCCTTGCCCTGATCGTTTATAAGTACCTGGAGAAGAAAATCAATCGTGGAACCGGGAGTTTTACACCGTATGAAATCATTGGAACGCTGCAGGATATGAACTTTGTGAGTGTGGCAGGGGAAGGATACATTCCGACATACACGCGAACAGACTTGACAAATCACCTACATGGCTCTGCAGGCTTTAGAACGGATACCCAGATCGTCTCAAAGCAGAAAATGAAGAAAATTATCTCGGATACGAAAAAAAATTCAAAAAATCAGGAATAGCAAAGAATATAGCTACAAAGTCACTTAAATGTAGAAGGTCAAAAAACAGCTTCCATAGCCGTATTGAGAATATTTTTCCTAAATTATGTGTCAAAGACGGGAATATACAAGTTTGTTTTCAACTTGTCAAAGAAAAGATGATATTTTCAAGCGAATATTTTTACATTTGCGCCAGCTTTCATGCCACACTATGCAAAAGAAGAAGAAAAAAAAGAATATTCTGTTATGGGTCAGCGGAACATTGCTGCTACTGGTAGTTTCTGCAGGTATATTTGCCTTCAGCATAATATCTAAACCCTTTTCCCTGTCAGAAACTGTCTATATTTATATCGACGGGCAAAAGAAGTATGAAGATGTTGTTACGCAAATCAGGGATAAGGCCGGATTTCCTTCCGAAAAAATATTCCGGATGATGGCGGAACGGATGAACTACCCGAACAAGGTGAAAACCGGAAGATATGCCATTAATGACGGCATGACAATGTCTGACGTCATCCGTCTGTTACGCTCGGGGAGCCAGACACCGGTTGATCTTACCTTCAACAACATGCGTACTGCGGAAAACCTTGCCGGGCGTATATCCCAACAGCTGATGATGGATAGCCTGACATTGTTGAATGCCCTCAGGAATAATTCCAATGCCGAAAAGTATGGATTTGATGCAGAGACATTCATATCGATGTTTATCCCAAACACCTATGAAGTATACTGGGATACGGGCATCGGGAATCTGCTGACCCGGATGAAGAGGGAATATGATGTTTTCTGGAATGAAAGCCGCCGGGACAAGGCTGAAAAGCTCGGATTGACTCCGGCTGAGGTATCCGTCCTGGCCTCCATCGTGGAGGAAGAGGCCACTTACGCCGATGAATATCCTGTGGTGGCAGGACTTTATCTGAATCGTTTAAAAAAGGGGATGCGGCTGGAAGCCGATCCCACCGTGAAATTTGCAGTAGGAGATTTTTCATTGCGCCGCATTCTTTACAGGCATCTGGAGGTAGAATCACCCTATAATACCTATAAAAATGCCGGCCTGCCCCCCGGCCCCATTCGTATACCGTCAATCCGCGCCATTGATGGAACCTTATCGCCCCAAGAGCACAACTATCTGTTCATGTGTGCAAAGGAAGACCTGTCCGGACGACATAATTTTGCAGTCACACATGCCGAACATACACGAAATGCAAGAGCATACCAGCAGGCACTCAACGAAAGAGATATTTATTAGCGTTGTTAAAATGAGATTTTATCGGGATGAATCCCCGTACGGTAGTCTCTGTTTAGTGCATCAATTTGGTTAATTTCTTCTGTTGTAAGCTGGAAATCAAAAATTTCAATGTTCTCTTTTTGTCGTTGGCTATCGGACGACTTGGGGACTACCACGATGCCCTTATCCACATTCCAGCGCAAAATAACCTGTGCTGGCGACTTCCCATGCTTCTTTCCGATTGTAACCAACGTCTCTTCTTCCAGCAAAGCAATATTATTTCTCCCCAGCGGACTCCAGGCCACAGGAACTATTCCTTTTCGGCTGCAATATTTCACCACATCATTTTGTGTCAGGCAAGGGTGGAGCTCCATCTGATTCACAGCTGGCACGATGGTGGCTTCCTGCAACAGCTCATCAATATGATGTACGAGATGGTTGCTCACACCGATTGATCTTGTTTTTCCGGAATCAAATATCCGTTCCATTGCCTGCCATGTGAAAGCCAGCTTGCCTTTCACCGGCCAGTGCACAAGGTAAAGATCCACATAATCTAGACCCAGATTAGACAGACTACCTTCGAAAGCCTCCTGAATCCGGTTTGAAAGGATGGCACTTCCCCACAACTTCGTGGTCACGAAAATCTCTTCCCGCGCAATACCACTCTCCCGGATGGCTCTTCCAACCGGACGCTCATTCACATACAGCGTGGCAGTGTCGATATGCCGGTATCCCGCATCCAGTGCTGTACGCACGGCACGATAGGTCTCCTTATCCGTGTTTCCTATTTTATAGGTGCCCAATCCTACTACAGGGATTTCTACTCCGTTATTCAATTTTCTTGTCTCCATATCCTATTTTTCACTTTTCAGACGCTTGATCACCAATATCTTATCCTTATGTATCTGCGCAACCAGTTCATCCATGGCGTCAAACTTCCGATCGGCCCGGATAAAATCGACGAACTCCACCGTGAGCGACTGATTATACAGATCGCCACTGAAATTAAAAATATTCACCTCCACGCTGATTTCCGGATCATCGTGCAACGTGGGTCGGGTACCAATATAAAGCATTCCTTCGTAAATAATTTCTCTTATATGCACTAATACAGCATATACACCGAGCTCGGGCACCACTTTATATCGTTCCCAGGAACGTATATTTGCCGTTGGAAATCCAATGGTCCGTCCTACACGGTATCCCTCCACTATCTTTCCCGAAAGTGTATAACGGTAAGATAACAGGCTGTTGGCCTGTTCAATATCTCCCTTTTTCAGTAATGATCGTATCTTTGTGGAACTGACATCCTCTCCCGCTACCTGGTATTCATGGGCTTGAATTACCTCCATACCAAGTTCATTCCCATGTCTTCTGTATTCAGGGAAACCCTCTTCCCGGTTATATCCGAACCGATGGTCGTAGCCTATGAAAAGCGTGTGAACATTTATTTGCTTTTTCAGCACATCATTCATGAACTCCCTGGCCGACAACCGGGAAAGTTCCTGCGTAAAAGGGAGACTGATGCAATAGTCTATCTGGGTAGTACTTAACTGCTCCAACTTCTCCTCGTAACCGCACAACAGGGCCGGTTGATAGTTTTTCTGCAATACTTTACGAGGATGGACAGGAAAAGTGACGACGGCCGATGGTAAACCGAGCTCTCTGGCCTTTTCTTTTACCTGTTTAATAAGATGACGGTGCCCGATGTGTACCCCGTCAAAAAAGCCGACAGAGGCCACAAAGGGACCATCAGTCATTATCTTGCTTTCGGACAGATCAATGCGTTCCAAAACTAATCGGTTGTTTGGCGGAATCTTCCGGGAAGTTTCCGTGTTAATAAACATTCTGTATTTATTTTTGGCTTAAAACTATGCCTGAATATTGCCCCGGAATGGCACAAAGATACACAGAATAAAGTAAAATTTCTGCATTTCTTATTTCGGGAATTTTCCTATCTTTGTGTCTGTTAAAGTTTAAACCTATAAAAGAAAAAAAATGAAACTTAATTTTTTGATGGGTATAACAGCTATGGCGATACTCGCAACATCCTGCACTACAGGGGGAAAGCACAATAAACTTACCCCGCAGGAAGAGGCAGCAGGATGGGAACTCCTCTTCGACGGTAAAACCCTTCAGGGATGGCGTGACTATAATGGCGACAGCCTTACAGCACCCTGGTTTGCCGAAGACGGCATGATACAGGCAAAAGGTGAAGGAGCCGATGAACATGGGTACATTGTCACCGAAAAGATCTATGAAAACTTTGAACTGGTATGGGATTGGAAGATTGCCGACGGCGGTAACAGCGGTGTGTTGTATCACGTGGTGGAAAACTCCAAGTTTCCCGTTCCGTATGTCACGGGACCGGAATACCAGCTAATCGACGATTTGAACTTCCCCCAGCCACTGGAAGAGTGGCAGAAGACTGCGGCTGACTACGCCATGCATACTGCCGACACTGCCAAAACCATCATCAAACCCGCCGGTGAATGGAATACTTCAAAGATTGTTTTCGATAACGGTCATGTAGAACACTGGCTTAACGGTGAAAAGGTGGTGGAGTTTGAGGCATGGACAGAAGACTGGTTTACGCGCAAAGACAGCGGGAAATGGGAAAATGCTCCTGAATACGGGCTGGCACGCAAGGGAGTGATCTGCCTGCAGGATCATGGCTCGGCAGCCTGGTTCCGCAATGTAAAAATCAAGGAACTGCCCCGCAAAACAAAAGAGGTGTCGCTATTTAATGGCACCGACCTGCACGGATGGGAGGTTTACGGCACTGAGAAATGGTATGTGCAGGATGGATTGCTGGTCTGCGAAAGCGGCCCCGACAAACAGTATGGTTATCTGGCTACCCGTGAATATTATGACGACTTCGACCTGAGCGTGGAGTTTAAACAGGAGGCAGATGGTAACTCGGGTGTATTTATTCGTTCCTTCGTGGAACCGGGTGCCATTGTGAACGGCTGGCAGGTTGAAGTAGCCCCCAAAGGCAACGACACCGGTGGCATTTACGAATCTTACGGTCGCGGGTGGCTCGTACAAATCCCCGATGAAAAGGAAGAGATACTGAAAGTGGGCGATTGGAACATGCTCCGCATTGTAGTAAAAGGAAACAATATAAAGACCTTTCTCAATGGAGAGGAGATGGTAGATCTCACCGATGAAAAGATTGGCAATGCCCAGGGACGTATCGCACTGCAGATTCACGATGGAGGGGGCATCAAAGTGCTCTGGAGAAACCTGAATCTGAAAACATTATAATGAACCAGACAAAAATATGATCGTTCTGAAAACCCACCTGAAACTCTGTTTTGCCGGTGGGTTTATTTTTTAATCCGCATGCCAACCCTTTCCATCCTTCTTATCGTTCTGTCGGCAGTACTGATACTCCTCTTCATGGTACTGAAACTTAAAGTCAGTGCATTTATCGCATTGCTGCTTACCTCCATTTATGTGGGTGTGCTTACCGGTATGCCGCTTCGCGATGTATCTCGTTCTATTCAGGAAGGAATGGCCGGAACCCTTGGTTTTGTGGCAACAGTAGTAGGTTTGGGAGCCATTTTCGGCCAAATGCTGGAAAGCTCGGGCGGGGCAGAATCTCTGGCTGATTACCTGCTAAAGAAGTTTGGCAAAGAACGTGCTCCATGGGCTATGGTCCTTACAGGTTTTATTGTGGGTATTCCGGTTTTCTTCGACGTGGGCTTTATTATCCTGATACCCATTGTGTATGCTTTATCACGTGACACAAAACGTTCTTTGTTGTATTATGCCATTCCCTTGCTTGCCGGATTGGCTGTAACGCACAGCTTCATTCCTCCTACACCGGGTCCCGTAGCGGTGGCCGACATCATCGGTGTTCAACTGGGATGGGTTATATTATTGGGATTCATCCTGGGAGTCCCCACAGCCATCATTGCAGGACCCCTCTTCGGGAGATACATATCTGGAAAAATAAAACTTCTACCGCCCGAGGGTATCGATATACAGCAGCGGGAACCGGGTCAGCACAATCATCCCTCTTTCCGGCTTGTTGTGGTCGTCATTGTAATTCCGCTCATCCTGATCCTCCTTAATACCTTTACAACCATGGCCGTTTCAAAAGAAATGATCACTCCGGGCGTATGGACAGATATTATTGAGTTTATCGGCCATCCATTCACAGCGCTGATTATTGCCACTTTAACCGCCACCTACTTCCTTTGTATAAAAAGAGGTATGGGCAAACAGAAGGTGCTGGAGTTAAGTACAAAAGCATTGGGTCCGGCCGGAATCATTATACTGATCACCGGAGCTGGCGGTGTACTGAAACAGGTGCTGATCGACAGCGGCGCAGGACAGGTAATAGCCGAATCAATGATGTATTCCTCTTTACCTCCGATAATACTTGCCTGGATTATCGCTGCTGCGGTGAGAATCACGCAAGGGTCGGCCACGGTAGCCATGATTACTGCAGCCAGCCTGGTAGCACCCATCATCAATACTTTTGAACTAAGTGATCCGCAACGGGCGCTGATTGTTATTGCTATTGCATCAGGAGCGACCATGCTCTCCCATGTAAATGACAGCGGCTTTTGGTTGGTAGGAAAATATCTGGGGATGAATGAGAGACAAACACTTCAGAGCTGGACGGTGATGGAATCAATCATCTCTGCTTGCGGACTGGCATTCACTCTCATCGCAAGCCTTTTCTTTGCATGACTATAATTTATTCAGACTTCCCACTTTTTTGGCACTGTTTTTGTTCTATGCTACATAAAAGAAGAGAGGTTGACTCTTTTTATCATCAATTTTAAAAAAAGGACCTATCTTTGTATTATTAACTCTCTTAAAACAAAGAATGATAGAAAAAAACGAACTGTTGCAAAGTATCATTGAAGGAATTCAGGAAAAAAAAGGAAAAAATATCAGCGCAATTGAACTGAAAGGAATATCGGGCACCATCTGCGATTATTTTGTGATATGTGAAGGAAACAGTCCTACACAGGTATCTGCACTGGCCGGATCCATTGAAGAAATTGTGAAGAAAAATACGAGGGAAAACCCTATACGGGTACACGGGCAACAACAGGCCGAATGGATCGGAATGGACTACGGGAACGTGATTGTGCATATCTTTCTCCCCGAGCTCCGCGCTTTCTACAATATTGATACACTTTGGGAGGATGCCCTGTCTGAACAGATTCCTTCATTATAAAAACTAATTCTCTGAAGAATTGTTACTAATATTTCACAATGGTTCTCAAAATAAAAGAGATCGCTTCTACAAAACCTTGCAACAGAGACAACAACAAATGAGTAATACAAAAAAGGACAGCAAACAGGACAAACAACCCACCTTACGTCCAATCATGGGAGGAAACAACCCCAAACGGCCATTTAATCCCTATTGGATTTATGCCGTAGCTCTTGCTATATTGATGGGCATGTGGTTTTTTGGTCAGGACAGCACCGTAAAGGAGATAAAATGGTCTGACTTTCAACAATATGTATATGACAACAGGGTACAAAGTATCGTAATATACAGCAATAAGGGAACGGCAGAGGCGGTTGTAAGGGAAGAGTCTGTTCCTTATATTTTCGGTGACGATGCCGGCCGTGTGGGGAAAATGCCTGTAATTCAAGTGGAAGGATCCTCCGCCGATGCGATTTCCGAATTCATCGACAAGGTAAAGACAGAAAAAAACTATGACATCGGGGTGAGTTTTAATACCACGTCCGAGATGTGGGGTATCCTGCTTACTTTTGCGCCATTCATCCTGCTTATTGTATTCTGGATATGGATGATGCGTAGGATGCAAGGCGGTGCCGCAGGCGGAAGTGGAGGTGTCTTCAGCGTGGGAAAGTCGAAGGCACAACTCTTTGACAAAGACTCCAGCCAGAAGGTGACATTCAGGGATGTAGCCGGCCTCTCCGAAGCTAAAGAAGAAGTACAGGAGATCGTGGAGTTTTTGAAGAACCCCAACAACTATACCAATCTGGGTGGAAAAATCCCAAAAGGAGCACTACTGGTAGGACCTCCCGGGACAGGAAAGACATTGCTTGCAAAAGCAGTGGCGGGAGAAGCAAATGTTCCCTTTTTCTCCATCTCAGGATCAGACTTCGTGGAAATGTTTGTCGGAGTAGGCGCTTCACGCGTGCGGGACCTCTTCCGTCAGGCGAAAGAAAAAGCGCCCTGTATTGTCTTTATCGATGAAATTGATGCGGTAGGCCGTGCACGTGGTAAAAATACAAACTTCGGTTCAAACGACGAGCGGGAGAACACACTGAACCAGCTGCTTACAGAAATGGACGGCTTTGGCTCAAACAGTGGCGTGATCATTCTGGCCGCGACAAACCGGGCCGATGTGCTGGATAAGGCACTGATGCGCGCAGGGCGTTTCGACCGGCAGATTTATGTGGAACTGCCTGACTTGAACGACCGTAAGGAAATATTTAAAGTACATCTGAGACCCATCAAAATAGATGAATCAATCAATGTAGACTTTCTTGCCCGCCAGACACCTGGATTCTCAGGTGCCGACATCGCGAATGTATGCAATGAAGCGGCATTGATAGCTGCTCGCAAGAAAAAAAAGTTTGTGCAGAAAGATGATTTCATGAATGCTGTAGACCGCATTGTGGGCGGACTGGAAAAAAAGAATAAAATCATTACCCAAAACGAGAAGAAGTCGATCGCCATTCACGAGGCAGGACATGCCACGCTGAGCTGGTTCCTGGAACATGCCAACCCCCTGGTGAAAGTAACGATCGTACCACGCGGAAAGGCATTGGGTGCAGCCTGGTACCTGCCCGAAGAGCGGCAGATCACCACGAAGGAGCAAATGCTCGATGAGATGTGTGCCTTACTGGGAGGCCGCGCTGCAGAGGAGGTGTTTATCGGACAGATTTCATCCGGGGCGATGAACGACCTGGAACGGGTTACCAAGCAGGCTTACGCCATGATAACCTACATGGGCATGAGTGAAAAGCTGCCAAATCTGAGTTACTACGATTCATCGGGGCAAGAATACAGCTTCTCTAAACCTTACAGTGAAGATACGGCTGAACTCATCGATACCGAAGTGAAGGTGATGATTGCCCAACAATATGAAAGGGCAAAAAAGATTCTCACGGAGAAAGCAGAGGGTCACAACCAGTTGGCCGGGATTCTTCTGGAAAAGGAGATCATTTATGCCGACGACCTGGAACATATCTTCGGTAAACGTATGTGGGTATCGCGCTCACAGGAAATTCTGGATCACAAAAAAGAGAGTGAGGAAGACAAGAAAATACCTTCCAAGCCGGAACATCCCGTAGACAATGTCTTCCTTGATACGGAGGAGAAAAACCCCGAATAAATTTTATAAAACAATGATAGAGTAAAGCAATAATACACCGCACGTTCAATCAACAGCCTGACCTTCAGCAGTCAGGCTGTTGACATTTCTTTAAGGAGATATTTTATGACCTTTTTAAATTTATACCACTAAAAAAAATCGAACAAATAAGGGATCCTTTTCGTTATTAATAAACAACAAAAAAATTGGAAAATGAAAAAGATTCATTCAGCCCTTTTGATCGGAATATTGGCATTCTCAGTAATCAGCTGCGGTTATTCGAATGCGAAAGATAATAAAAATAACAATACTAAAAACAGTGTAAATATGAAATTTGAGAAAGTAGCTTTACCTTATGCAACCGACGCTTTGGAGCCGGTTATCAGTAAACAAACGGTTGAACTCCATTACGGAAAACATCACCAGGCTTACGTGGACAATTTGAATAAGCTGGTTGTAGACACTAAATTTGCCGACGCGGATCTTGAGACAGTTGTAAAAGAAAGTGATGGCGCCATCTTCAATAATGCGGGCCAGATTTACAATCATAACCTTTACTTTACCTCTTTCAAAAAGGGGGGGGGCGGTGAACCCAAAGGAGCTTTGGCAGGTGCCATCAACGCTCAGTATGGTTCGTTCGAAAAGTTTAAAGAAGAGTTTAATGCTGCCGGGACTTCTGTGTTTGGTTCAGGATGGGTATGGCTTGCAAAAGACGGGAGCGGTAAACTCTCCATCGAAAAAGAGAGTAACGCCGGCAATCCGATTACCAAAGGATTGACCCCGATCCTGGGCTTCGACGTATGGGAACATTCCTATTACCTCGACTACCAGAATCGCCGTGCCGACCACCTGAAAGAATTATGGAAGATCATCGATTGGGACGTTGTAAGTGCACGTTATTAATTGAAAGCAATCATCCGGCAGGATGTTGTAAGTCACTTTAAAAGGAAAAGGATGTAATCGCATGGTTACATCCTTTTTTATTTTATTTTCATCATGATGCCGGTAAGCATTCTGCCGGAATGCTCCGTTTGACGTCGTGCAGAGAAAAAAAGTTCTTCTCTCTCAAAGGTACAAAGGTCACTCTTTTCAATATTTTCCCCAATTACTCCCAACCGAAGCAACTCCCTACGGTTTATTTCCTTCAGATCGAGATGCCACTTCGAGGATGGGTTCTTTCGGAATGCCACCGCCCTATCAGAAAAATCAAAACCCTCCCGGACGAAAGCTTCGACTACTTCACTGCCTACTTCGTAATGTAACTGGCTGATACCCGGTCCTATTCCGGCAACGATATCCGCAGGCGAAGAGTTATACCGATGGCTCATTTCTGCAACTGTTCTTTCCACGATCCGGCCCTGGGTACCTTTCCATCCAGCATGAATGGCCGCGATGATTTCTCTCTTTTTATCGAAAAGAATAATCGGGATACAGTCGGCAGTTGTAGCACAAAGGAAAAAACCTTTTTTAGAAGTGATGGTTGCATCCACACCATACATTGTTTCAATGGCAGCTGCCTGGTCCAATGCGAGGAAAGAGTCATCGATAACCAATACCCGCGTGCCATGTGTCTGATGGGGAATAATAAACTGCTCCATCTCCATGTACAACATGCGTGCAAGAATCCGACGGTTTTCATAGATGTTTACCGGATTATCGTCGGAAAAATTACCCATGTTGAATGAAGCATAGGTACCGTTGCTCACTCCCCCGGAGCGGGTGGTGGAAAAATGCTCAATCTCTTTCTCCTGACTCAACAGACCAAACTGCAATAGATTACGATATTGTGGATGCTGTTTCATAACGGATCTTAGATATCTTCTTCTTCAGAAAAATCATCATTATCCTCCGCGTCGGATTCGGCATCTTCGTCACCAAAGAACTCCTCTTCCGGATCAAACTCTAATGAAGAAAGATCGAGGTTTCTGTGAACCAATGTATGCCGGGAAGCTGCTACGGGAATGGAATCTTCAGAATTTAGTTCACGCCACAATAAATCCTTTAACAGGGGTATACCGTATCCGGTGACCGACGAAATAAAGACATACGGAATGGCAGGCAGATCCTTTCTAATCTCATCCATGAGTTCATCATCGAGCATGTCTGATTTCGAAATGGCAAGAAGATGCCTTTTATCCAGCAATTCCGGATTATATAATTTTAGTTCACGCAGCAAAATACCATACTCATTTCTTATGTCGTCGCTGTCGGAAGGTACCACAAAAAGTAACAACGAATTCCGTTCAATATGCCGCAAAAAACGTAAGCCTAAGCCTTTTCCTTCGCTCGCCCCTTCAATAATACCGGGGATATCGGCCATTACAAACGATTTCCCATCGCGGTAGCCAACAATGCCCAGGTTGGGTTCGAGTGTGGTGAATGGATAATTTGCGATTTTGGGTTTTGCAGCGGATACAACCGAAAGGAGAGTCGACTTTCCTGCATTAGGAAAGCCCACCAAGCCCACATCTGCCAGAAGTTTCAACTCCAGAATCACCCAACGTTCTTCATGTGGCTCCCCGGGCTGTGCATAACGTGGCGCCTGGTTGGTGGCTGTCTTGAAGTGCTGATTTCCCAGGCCACCGCGTCCCCCCTTCAGAAGAACCACTTCCTGTCCGTCGTCAGTGATGTCGCACAGATACTCCCCCGTATGTGCGTCATACGCAACAGTACCGCAGGGCACTTCGATGATCTTGCTTTCTCCTTTTTTGCCGGAACGCTGTGCCTTGGAACCACCCTCACCATGGCCGGCGAAAATATGTCGCTGATAGCGCAGATGAAGCAATGTCCAGTAGTTTCGGTTACCTCGCAGGACAATGTTACCGCCATCACCGCCGTCACCGCCGTCAGGTCCTCCTTTCGGTATATATTTTTCCCTGCGGAAGTGCGCGGAACCGCGACCACCCTTTCCTGAGCGACAAAATATCTTTACGTAATCAACGAAATTTGTTTCAGCCATTCACTAAACGATTATCCGGTCCACAACGGCTTCCATCGATGCAAAAATCTCATCCACAGAGCCCTGACCGGGTATTCTTACCAGTTTCCCCTGTTCGCGGTAAAAATCCTTCAATGGGGCCGTCTGGTCATAGTATACCCGAAGACGGGATTCGATGGTTTCCTTGTTGTCATCTGACCGTCCGGAGATTTCTCCCCGCTTCAGCAGCCGCGCAATAAGCTCTTCATCCTCCACCTCCAGACTAAGCACCACATTTACCTTCTCATCATATTTCACCAACATGGCATCCAGTGCTTTACCCTGCGCAAGTGTCCTGGGAAAGCCATCAAAAATGAACCCCTTCACATGGTTGTTTTTTTTAATCAACCCTTCAAGCATGCCAACCACCACGTCGTCGGGAACAAGCTGTCCCCTGGACATGTAGGATTCAGCCATCTGTCCCAATTGCGATTTAACTTTCATTTCAGCCCGTAATAAATCTCCGGTAGAAACATGACTTAAACCGTATTTCTCTATCAACTTCTCACTCTGGGTTCCCTTGCCAGATCCGGGAGCGCCAAAAATTACTACATTCAACATTTTTACTTTCTGAATTAAGCTTCAAAGATACATATTTTCCTCCGTTTTGCGGACTTCCTGTGATATCTATTCCACGTTTAGCTGCAAATTTTCGGGATTTAATTATCCCCATTGTTTCCTTGCTGTTTGTCAAACCAATTACCTGTTGAACCAATCGTCATACAAAATGTTTATTCATTGAAGTTGAATATAAACATCCTATACAATGAAGAAAGAAGAATTCAAACAAAAAACGAATGATGTCCTGAATGAATTGGCTGATTATATCTCAGGATTGGAAGACAAGGCAGGTGAAATTGCAGAGGATGCCAGAGAGGGATATAGGGAACGTCTTGATAATTTGAAAGGTATCCGGGACAACTTATCCTCCAAATTAGAGGAGTATGAAAACATTGCCGACAACAAATGGGATATAGTCAAAGAAAGTGCCGTCAGCTTCTTTGCAACTGTTTCCGAATCATGGAAAGAAAATTTAGGCAAGATTGCTGACACATTAAAAAAGGAACGCAAGACTGGCAGTGAAGATGCTGATGATGAACCGGACACCAGTACTCCAAACTACGACGGGCATTCATAAGCCATTACATAACAATAAAATACCCACCACCATTAAACGAAACAGTGCTGGGATTTTTTCATTCAGAGGTACCTGGCGAGTCTATTATTTGATTGGCTGATAGTTACAATGATTGGCTAATCCCCTCTATATCTACCAAGAAGAATGGAATTTGAGAAATCAGTATATCATAGCTTATCATAGCTCTCCAAAATTTTAATCCTTATTTTAATCCTTGTTAATGTTTTTACTCTACTAATTGAAGATATACCGTTTTTGCGTTGTTCCAAAATAAAGAACGTAGTTCTCGATGTTTTTCAGGAGCCAATGTTTCTGACTCTTTCTTTAAGATCAAATCTTTAGTTACTTTGTATGAAACGATTGAAACTTCAAAGATTTTTGGACTTCCTTTAAATTCAGCCCTCAACTGTACCGTTTCAGGTGTGTTTGAACTTTCAAATTCGTAGGTCATAGCTGTAAAAACACATCCTTCTTTTTCGTATTGCAATACAAATGGATCATCACGGAGATTTCTTCCTGCTAATATAGCTTGACTAATTCCTGTCAATTGTTCCTTTTCGATTAGTTCTCCATTTTCATCCTCTTCTTCGTCATCATTTTCTTCATCTCGCCCACGCTTAAAAGCCAAATGTTTAACATCAGTAAATCGCCAATTACCTCCTAATCCAATCTTTGCTAATTCATCAAAGAACTCAATAGTCGTTCTTTGCTTTAGCGCATCCATGCTTATGTCAAGAACACTTGTCGTATGTTTATCTATAAGCCCTGAAATTAGTTTTTGGACTTCTTTCCCATCGCTGGACTTATTACCATCAACTTCAACTTGCCATTCACCATCTCCTTTATCTACAAAGTAAAACTCAGAAAAACCTTTCTCTTCGTCTAAGAGTTCAATTCGGCCAGGTTTTTTCTTGCTATATTCTATAGACCCCTTATATATTGGAGGTTCTGTTCCCTTTGAAATTTTTATTAAGGAATTAAGTCGATAACCTTTTGACACTAAACCTTTATCATTATCCCTTACTCGTTCATATAAATCTTGCAAACTAAAATTCACAGTTGAAGAATGCAAAGTAAAACCACTAAGTGCATGTTTAGATGTTGTTTGATACGCATTCATTCGTAGTGTGTTGATGTCATTTATATCAAACATTACATGAGATAATTCCTTAGCTATATCTTCCTGCCGTGCATTCATGAAAAAGATTCCCATTTCATGCGCAAAGTTATCTACAAAATTTCTTTTCAAGAAGCTATTAACAACTTCCTGAATTTCAAACGGACTTGGATAATTATTCTTATTCATGAATGATATTTTTTATTGAAGCAGGTAAGTCATAGAGGTTATCCATACTTCTGATTTTAAATGTAATATCTTCAAAAACTCTTTTTATATCAGGCTCAATTTTCCTAAACTCATCATCTTCGTCATAAATAAATAAGGTCAGAGGTTTCTCTTGCTCAAGAAATGAACACCTTGCTAAAAGATTTCTAAGAAGTTTGAATGCCATAGTATTTAGTTCTCCAAAATAAAATACTAAATTTTCTTTTATTCCTTCTTTCTTTGCTTCTGCAAGTATTACTTTTGAAAAAACATATTCAATTGTTAATGCGTTTTGCCTAACAATTGGAGTATCCTCAATTAAAATAGAAGGATAATAAAATTCAATTTCGTATTGATGTTCTTTTTTATAAGCATCGATTGCAGTGTTCAAAGAACACAGTTTTAATATGATCGAATTATCAATGACAAAAATTTTATTTATCCCAACCTTACGGGGTCTATTTGAAACCTTTATGCCTTTGAGTATCTCTATGAATTTAGAATGATAATTTGCGTAGTTTTGTATGTCATGAAACCAAATAGCAATAATTCCAGTATCCAAGACAGAACAGTCTTGCAATTCAGGAAACTTACCCATAAATCCCTCAGAGTTTCTTAACTCAATAAGTTTTTTATCCAAGCGGTCAATCCAATCTTGTAATAGCGATTTGTTAAAGTTCTTTGTTTCATACCTTTTAGCTTCTAATATTACAGATTGTTCGTTTGTTTTAAGAGGTGTGATGTATTTTATTAGGGTGTCTAATCCATACTTTTTTTCATCTTGACCCATAACATCCATGTCATAATCCCCAATAGTATTCCACCCGAAATAAGACAATATCTTTGCAGCTTCCTTATTCCATATAGTTCCGTTTACTCCTTGATCTTCAGGCATATTGTTTTATTTGCTTTTTGAGATTATCCAATATATTAAATAAATCATCTTTATCACTTTTTATAGTGAAAGCATTATTTGTAGAAATTGTTAATACAAAATCATTAAAAAAATTGGAAGATATGTCAACTGTTATTTTTTGAATCTCATCCGAGTATTCTTCCATTATTTGTTGTCCTATTTTTGAATCAAGGATTCGAGCAGAATATTTGCCTTGAGCTCCCCTCAAATATATAAATTTCTTGATAACTATCTCACTGATAGAACAGTCAAAATCGTTTTCTATGAGTTCATTTAGTATCTTTTGTGGGTTCAAAGACAAATTCTCATAAATGATTTTTTCAGAAACAAAATTCTTTAATTCGGACTTCACTTTATTTAATTTACTTGCAGACGAAAATGAATATATAAATCCATTTTCTAAGTCGATGAAAAAGGGAATTTCATCAAAAACAAAAATATTTCGTTGTACAAATTCTCCAATCTGAGGGTCAAATTCCTGTAATGATGTTGGAGTTCTCTTTATTAAAATGGATTCCAAAACGTTTTCAAAAACTTCTGTTTTAGAAAATCCTATACCCTTAACTTCATTGTAAGGGTTCTCAGCAAGAGTCTTCTGTAAAGAATCAATGTCTATTCCCTTTTGGAAAGAGATTCTATTTAGCGTAACGGAGACTTTTTTTTGCATAATGATAACTATTTAATAATGACAAATGTAATACTTATTTTTCTATTTAATACTCTGGCGACTGCTTAATTATTATTAGCTGTCATTTTGGAAAATAAAACGTCTCGAATTATGGATTTGGCTATCTTATCCACCTTTGCAAAGTCAGCCTACAAACCTTTATCCCATATTTTTCTTCAAGTACTCGAAGTATAACTTTCGTCTTGCCGTTGTACTTCTCAACCAATTTAGGTAACTCATCTTTTACCGAATCTAATTTGGGTTTTGCTCCTCGACCTTTGCCGATGCTCAAAGCCTTAAACCTATCCTTTCGATTGGTCGAAAACTCCCAACGATTGAAAAGATGATAAAGTGTGGTTCGGCAAATTCCAATTTCATCCACTATCTCTTGCATGGAATAAACTTCCATGTTTGACATTAGTAGAGCTTTGCATCGTCTTTTGATGACAGCATTTGTACTTGTTTCATACAACCTTGTCAGTTCCTTCTTTTCCGTTTCCGATAATTTTATATGTCTCATGACTTTGGGATAAAAGAAAATCAAAGGTACAAATTCTCCAATCACTACTAAATGATTAAGTAATTATTTTGCAATAATGTTCAATTAATTTATTTCATTTTATTTATTTTGTTAAATATAATAATTATTTTAATAGTTATATATCAAAATATTATATATAA
>ENA-UOOR01002486-UOOR01002486.1-fermentation-metagenome-genome-assembly--contig:-NODE-2486-length-18498-cov-32.947460_pt1 | contig 18498 bp, 16 predicted proteins | sample MGYA00245780_ERZ724029 | MGnify/ENA primary metagenome ERZ724029 (study PRJEB28704, sample SAMN03018315) | fermentation metagenome | biome: anthropogenic terrestrial biome; feature: soil... | reverse complement strand
TCAGCCGACCGCAGCTTTTGCCGGATAACTCAGCTTAATAACCATACTGCCCGCCTGGACAGGATTTATTCCAATTGTTATAGTCCCGGCGACTGCTGGCTATATCAGGTTACAGCGGAGAAATCCGAGCGTTGGAAAATAGTTGATATAAGTTTAAGTCCGCTGAATTAACCAGTTATCCCTCTAACCCCTGATATCTGCCCGGTGACAGCCACCGGGCAGTCCTTTTTATCGGTATAGTGATTCCGCGGCCTCGTTTTTGAAGCACGCCTTTGGTCACCCCTACCATTATAAACCGGCTTCCTGATCCTCGGCTTTAATTTCATCCCATATGGTCCGGCCAATAATGTTGTTGCCGGCCACGAGGGAAACTCCCCTTTTGTCAGTCAGATAATGAATACAGCCCCCTGCTTGTTCCACCATCAAGGTACCGGCCGCCACGTCCCAGGGGCTCAGATTCAATTCCCAGTACCCGTCCAGGGTCCCGGCTGCCACATTGGCCAGATCATAGGCAGCCGAGCCCATACGGCGCAATCCTAGGACCTTAGGGATGATGCGTGCGGCATAATTTACATTATTATCAGGATGTCTGGCCCGGTCATAAGGAAAACCGGTAGCCAGGACACATTCTGATAGTTTGCTTTTCTGACTCACTTGTATATTGCGGCCGTTTAAAGTGACATACTCCCCGCGCACCACCTCAAACATCTGGTCCATTACCGGGGCATAAATCAATCCGGCTATAGTTTGACAACGGTACTGCAAGGCTATGGATACCGCAAAAATAGGTAAACCCTGGGCATAATTAGTGGTACCGTCCAGCGGGTCAACCACCCAGAGGTAATCGGATTCCATTTCATTGCGGCCTTGTTCTTCAGAAAGAATAGCGTGTTCCGGGTAACTGCTCCCGATACCCTCCAGTATTATACGTTCCGAGGAACGGTCTACTTCCGTTACCAGATCCACCATGCTCGATTTGGTATCAATACAGTGCACCTTGCCCAGGCACTGCATTTGCATCTTTCCTGCTTCCCGTGCCCATGCCCGCATATTTTGCAGCACTTTTTTCGTATTTATCATGTCTGCCTCCTGTTTTGTTTTCATTTAATTTTTCAATTTATCTACTTTAAGTATTTTGTATTAAATTAGAACAGAAATCAAAAACTTGTAGCAGGATCATATGTAATGTTATAATACCCCATAGGGGTATCGTGTTACCTCTGGGAGGTTACGAACTACATTACAGTCTAACCAAGAATCCCAGCCAAAGGCCTTTTTAACAAATTTAACATGAAAGGATGATTAAACATGGCACTAATTACTATATCCCCTTCCTCCATGCAAGACTTAAAGCAGGTTCTAAAAGATCATAACTTAACTTCGACCAGTCTGCGTATCAACGCTAACAGAGGTTGAGGGGGCACATCATTTTTCATGGCTCTGGACGAGCCATCTGGCCTGGATAAAGTGGAAAAGGTAGAGGATATCCAATTCGTAGCCGACCAGGACCTGTGTAATATATACCAGGGCTTTAGCATCGAATCGGTTAAAAGGGATGACCAAATACTCTTCCGTATCGTTCCTGCTGTACAGCAAAGTTCCTGTGGAGGCTGTTCATCATGTAGCTAATGAATCATAAAAGGTATATTAAGCTAAAAACCACCTGCTACAGGTGGTTTTTACTATTTATATTCCATTTTTTCTGGCACTGATACTCTAAAAACAATGATTGCGTCCGGGTGGTTTTCATTATTACCTGCGTAACAACCAGGTCCTGGCATGCTCTTTGGAATAAGTTATGCGAGCTCTGGCATCTTCAAAGATACGTTTTTGTTTCTCATTTTCTATTTCCAGCGGTGGTACTTCGATGGGCCTATGGTCTTCATCAATTGCCACCAAAAAGAAATAGCCCTTACAAACATGCTTGGTGATTCCTTCTATCACCGTTTCTGCCGTTACATCCACATAAGCTTCCATAGAAGTGCGTCCAACATAAGTCAGTTCTGCCCTGCAGAATATAAGATCTCCCACCAGAATAGGCTCAATAAATGAAATCTGTGATGTACCGGCAGTAACTACATTCCGCCGGCTGTGACGCATGCCTACCAACCCGGCAGCAGCGTCCATTAGTTTCATCAATTCCCCTCCGTACATAGTGTTGGTCAGGTTAGCATGGGCGGGCAATACAATCTGGGTCATGGTTAAAGCTGATTCGGAACGGCGTTTTGCTTGCATAGATCAATCTCAACTCCTTATATTATCTCTATTCTGTAGTAGATATAAAAAAAAGCACCCGTTAATACGAATGCTTGCTTTTTAATGGTGGGCGGTACAGGACTTGAACCTGTGACCCCCTGCTTGTAAGGCAGGTGCTCTCCCAGCTGAGCTAACCGCCCGAATATGGTGACCCCAAGGGGATTCGAACCCCTGTTACCGGCGTGAAAGGCCGATGTCTTAACCGCTTGACCATGGGGCCGGATTTGAATGGTGGGCCTACCAGGACTCGAACCTGGGACCAACCGGTTATGAGCCGGTAGCTCTACCAACTGAGCTATAGGCCCCCGTGTGGTGTGAAACCCCGCAAGAGATAGTATATAAAAAATATGGTACGAGGTCAAGTAAAATTTATTTATTTTTTAAAGATATAAAAAGCGGTAACTTTGAGGGTTACCGCCTGATTAGCATGGCTCCCCGAGTAGGATTCGAACCTACAACCCTCCGGTTAACAGCCGGATGCTCTACCGTTGAGCTATCGAGGAATGTTCTCAACGAGAAATATTATATATTGATTCTTGGTGCGTGTCAATGGTTTGCACTAACTATTCGATATAATCTTTCAGCTTTTTGCTTCTGGACGGATGCCTTAGTTTGCGCAAAGCCTTGGCCTCTATCTGCCGGATTCTTTCTCTGGTAACACCAAACTCCTGTCCAACTTCCTCAAGGGTACGAGGCCTTCCGTCGTCAAGTCCAAAACGCAGACGTAAAACCTTTTCCTCCCGGTCGGTAAGAGTGTTCAAAATGCCATCCAGATGCTCCCTTAATAGAACAAAGGAAGCTGATTCTTCAGGCGACTCAGCCTCTTCATCGGTAATAAAATCACCGAGATGGCTGTCATCTTCCTCGCCTATAGGTGTCTCCAGTGAAACCGGTTCTTGAGCTACTTTCATAATCTCGATAACACGGTCCACCGGTATATCCATTTCTTCGGCTACTTCACCCGGAGTAGGTTCGCGGCCCAGGCTCTGCAAAAGGCTTCTCTGTACACGGGACAACTTATTAATAGTTTCTACCATATGCACAGGAATTCTTATAGTTCGGGCCTGGTCAGCTATGGCTCGGGTGATAGCCTGTCTAATCCACCATGTAGCATAGGTACTGAATTTGTAGCCCTTACGGTAATCGAATTTCTCCACAGCCTTCATAAGGCCCAGATTTCCTTCCTGGATAAGGTCAAGAAAGAGCATTCCCCGTCCTACATATCTTTTAGCAATACTAACTACGAGCCTGAGGTTGGCTTCAACCAACTTGCGTTTGGCTTCCTCCTCACCCATCTCGATTCGTTGAGCCAGGTCAATCTCTTCATCAGCTGTTAAGAGGGGTACACGACCAATTTCCTTTAGATACATACGTACCGGATCATCTATTTCTATACCATCAGGTATAACGACTTCCTCGGTCTCTACGTTTTCATTTTCAGCATCATCATCCGTATCTTCCAGGTCCTGCTCAGAACCAAGCGTAATACCCAATGATTGCAGATGTTCAAATATGTCATCTATGCTGTCAGGTTCCAGATTAAAGCCCTGTAATTCCTCGACAATTTCTTCATAGCTGAGAGTTTTCTTTTTCTTGCCTTTTTCGGCCAGGGCCATAATGGATTCGGCTAGTTTCTTATCGGCTTTCACTGATTTTATCCCCCCTTCCTGGGTTTTGATGAAGGAATTCATCTAAATTTAATATAAATGTAAGGAGACTGTTAAAATCTCCCTTGTCAGCCAGTTTTTCTAATCTGCCCGCTATTTTATTCCAGCGCGCCTTTTCTTTTAATTGTTTTACCCGGTTTATAAAGTCGTTTACTTCTATTTCGCTGGCGGAAATTCCTTCATCCAGATAAAATATTAGCCGTGCCAACGTTTCTTCCAACCCAATCTCCGGGACCATATTCTTTAATTGCGCTATTCTGGTTGTACTTTCGCCATCCAGCTGCTTATATAAGTTAGCCAGCGCACAATAGTCCTTATTTTTGAAAAATTCCAGACCGATATTATCTCTAACTCTGTTAAATATATGGTGGTCGGAGAGCATGGCTGTAATAATTTTCTCCTGTATACCATAATTTCCGTATTTATTATTATCCCGTATAATTTCAATTTTATTCCTGCGTACAGAATAACCGGGTCTGGAAGCGGCTGATACGTTAAACTGGCGGTATATGACGTTTTCCTGGATTGCCAGTTTACGAGCCAGCATTTTTATAAAATAGTCTTTTTCAATCTCGCTATCAAGGTTTATGATATCCTCTTGCAGACTTTTTATAATACTGGTTTTATTATCAATATCAAGCACTGAAACAGATTTTATATATCTGTTTATTTTAAATTCAATGTAACTAGTTCTATTATTCTTTATATACTTCCAAAATTCCTCTTTTCCAAATAATTCAAGATATTCGTCCGGGTCCTTGCCATCGGGAAGAGTTATTACATCGGCCTTGATTTTTTCCTTATTAAGAATATCAATTGCTCTCAATGTTTCGCGCTGCCCGGCTTCATCGCCGTCATAAAGCACCAGTACTTTTTCCGTATAGCGGTGTAGTAAACGGGCCTGTTCGATAGTAAAGGCAGTCCCCAGAGAACTAACGGCATTATCAATTCCTGCCTGATGAAGCTTCAGGCAATCCATATAACCTTCGACTAAGATGGCTTCATTTTTACTGCGGATACTGTCCCGGGCCAGAAAGAGACCGTAAAGATTTCTTCGTTTGGAAAAAATCTCGGTTTCCGGCGAATTTAAGTATTTGGGCATACTGTCATCCATGACCCGGCCGCCGAAACCGATTATTTCGCCATAATGATTAAATATGGGGAAAATTAAACGATTACGAAGCAAATCGTAATAGCTGTCCCGGTCTTCGTTGTGTTTAATCACACCCGCCAGCACGATATCATGATGGGCAAAGCCCTTTTGGTGCAGGTAATCGCTCAGAGCATTCCAGCTATTCGGAGCATAGCCCAGACCAAAAGCCTCCGCTATATCGCTTGTAATCCCGCGCCGGTGCATATATGCACGCGCATCCCGTCCCTGAGTTGCGTTCAAAACCTGGCGATAAAATTGGGCCGCAGCCTGGTTGACCTCGATTACTTTACGACGCCGGTCCGCCTCTTTGCGGTTCCCTGCAGGTATTTGTATGCCGGCCTTTTGCGCCAGGTAGTTAACTGCTTCTTTGAAATCAAAACCTTCTTTTTTGATGACAAAAGAAAAAATATCTCCTCCCGCATGACAACCAAAGCAATAAAACATCTGTTTATCCTGGTTCACACTGAAAGAAGGGGTTTTTTCCTGGTGAAAAGGGCATAATCCCCAATACCTGTTACCTTTGCGTTTTAACTCAACCGTTTCCGATATTAAATCCACAATATCGAGACGGGATTGAATATCACGGGTAATATTGTTATCATAATATCTTGTCATTGCCTTACCTACTATTCTATGCGGGGTATTAAATTCCTTCTAATATTTCGAAAAATGTCAAATTTTATTCAGATTTTCTGCCGGTTATCTCCTTTTAATCGCTTCGGGTACCAGCGATTGGGGAATATATATATCTTCAAATAATGAAATACAGTAAGCATCACTCATGCCGGATATGTAATCCGCCACCGCTCGTTCCAGACCCTCCCGGTCTGCAATACTGCGATACAGGGGGCTCATCTTTTCGGGATGCTTGAGATAATAAGCAAACAGCTTTTCTACGATAAACATGGCCCGTCTTCTCTCCTCCAGACAGACCTTACCCTGATAAATGGTCTCAAACATGAATTCCCGCAACCCCCGCAGGGCTCGCTCCACCCTGGTCCCCGGTTCCACCCGCGGTGGCTTTCCCTCCGCTATCATTTTGCGGGTATTATTTATAGTGTCAATCACCAGCGTGGCTATCCGTTTGCTATGAGTGAAACCCAGCACTTCGAGATATGGCGCTGGTATATCCTCTATCTTTAAAAGGCCGGCACGGATAGAATCATCTATGTCATGCTGCACATAAGCTATTTTATCGCTGAGTCTGATGGTCTGACCTTCCAGAGTACAGGCTAGTTGTCCTTCAGCCCCATAGCCGCTATGGTTAAGAACTCCATCCAAGACCTCATGGCTAATATTAAGACCGCTTCGGCCTTTGCTTTGTTCCACCCGGGTAAGGACCCGAATGCTGTTTTCGTTATGCCGGAATCCTCCGGCCAGTAATTCGTTTAAAATTTGTTCTCCGGCGTGCGCGAAAGGAGTATGACCGACATCATGCCCCAGAGCTATAGCCTCGATCAAATCTATATTCAGATTCAATCCCGCTCCTATGGTTTTGGCAATCTGGTTCACTTCCAGAGTATGGGTAAGACGGGTGCGATAATGGTCTCCCGGCGGAGCAATAAACACCTGGGTTTTGTGTTTGAGCCGCCGAAAAGATTTGGAATGTACTATGCGGTCGCGATCAATCATAAAGCAGGTCCGTACCGGATCAGGCTCTTCGGTTATGGTCCGTCCCTGTGAATTAACCGCCAGCATAGCCTGAGGACTAAGAGTATTTCTTTCACGCTGTTCTATTTCTTCTCTTATACTCACTGACTATCTTCCCTTCCCGCAACCATTTTGGAACTCTTGTTAAGAAATACTACAACCGCTTAATTTATTCCTTTATTTTGGCCCAATCCAGAATATTCTCTTTTATTCTCATCCTCCGCTCTCTCAATTATTCATACAATGGCTATCCTTTATCGGGTAATATAGCTCCGGCAATACTCGCCTGACCCGGCGGCCATAAATATGGATGCTAACCAGACCCAAAAACAGAGAGGCATTCTACTGTTTTTCTACAATAGAATGCCTTTTTGTTTCTCTGTTTTTATTGAATTTACCGTCCGGCAGCTTTGTGTACGGCGGCTTGATGGGCCGGATCTACACGATTGGTGCCATGAGTTCTGCTGTTTAAGAAATGTATGCAGAAATGCCCGTTAAAATTATTGTCGTAAATGCTCCGGCCACCGTGGGGCATACCGTTTTGTGAAGCAGCAAATACCCGGCCGTTTACATTAACGAGAATAGCATGCCGGGTCCAGCTCCAGCTTCCCCCATAGGCCTGTTTCATTTTGGCCGTGTCCGCAGCCGTAAGCGGCTGGCAGTCGGCATGGTTGGTTCCGCCTTTACGGACCACCCGGTAGGTCAGGCCGGAATCGAGGTCGGTAATTGTAGCGGTAGTACCGATAGTGAAAACTTGGCTGGCTACTGTCCACCAGTCTGCCATTTCACCGTAACGCGCACCGCCCCGGGAAGGAGTGCTGACAGGTATAACCAGACGGGTTCCCGGATTAAGCACCCAGGAAGTCAATCCGTTAAGCCTGATAATTTCCTGGGGGGTAGTGCCATATTTTGCAGCTACACTGTTCAGGCTATCACCAGATTTTAAGACATAAACATTGCTGCCGCCTTTCAAAGCTGCCCAGGTGGCCGGGCCGGCTATGCCGTCCGCTTGCAGGCCGCGCGCTTTTTGAAAACTGGTTACAGCACTGTAAGTATTCTTGCCAAAGATACCATCAATACCATATGTATTGTATCCCAGGTCGGTCAGCTTTTGCTGTAACTGGTTTACTTCATTGCCACGGCTTCCCCATGAAAGGGTTGACTCCGCCAAGGCGGTTCCCGCCAGGTTGGCACTAAGAATTATGAAGGCCAGTACCAAAGCAAAAATCGACAACTTATAATTTCTTCTACCATGCATATTGCTTACCACTTCCTTTCTTCTTATACATCTATATACAGGTACGGTAAAATTGTAGCCATTTTACTATTGATCACACAAATGGTGTATAGCGGGCTAGGTCAAGCTGTACCGGAATATGGTGTTGTGAAGCGGGGGAGAAGTAAACATATATATTTATATAAACATATAGTCCAGGATGGGAATATTATGTATGGATGACCGGGCGTTTAACAGCGAGGCGAGGAGGTCAGGGGAACACCTGGCTGAGAACGTCTCCCGGAGCCTTGGAATGCGAGATTTGAGGTAAGAATGACAAAGGGGCAGAGCAATTGCCCTACCCCTTTGCTTAAACCGGGATTTATTTATTCTTAATGACTGCCTGGGCTGCCGCCAGGCGTGCAATGGGTATACGGTAAGGTGAACAGCTGACATAGTTTAATCCCAGTAAGTGGCAGAATTCCACCGAATTAGGCTCTCCGCCATGTTCGCCGCAAATACCCAGGAGGATATTTTTGCCGGTACCACGAATCTTATCGACTGCAATCTGCATCAAGCCGCCGACACCTTTACGGTCGATTACGGCGAAAGGATTATCTTTTATTACTTTTTTCTCCAGATAAATGGGGATGAATTTACCTTCGGCATCATCCCGGCTGAATCCAAGTGTAGTCTGGGTCAAGTCATTGGTACCAAAGGAGAAGAATTCTGCTTCGGCTGCCAATTCGTCCGCTACGATGCAAGCCCTGGGTAACTCAATCATCGTACCCAGCATGAAATTCAGTTCCATCTTCTTCTCTTGCTTAATCTCTTCATAGACTTCCAATATTTGCTGTTTGAGATAGGCGAACTCAGCCAGATCTATTACCAGAGGAATTTCTATTTCGGTAGAGGCCTCAATTCCTTCTGCTTTTAGCATGACCATGGCCTCAAAAATAGCCCGGGCCTGCATCCGGTAAATTTCCGGATAAGTCATCCCCAGACGGCATCCACGATGGCCCAGCATGGGATTGGCTTCAGATAATTTACGTACCGTCTTTAGTAATTCTTCCTTTTCAACTAAAGCGGTGCCGGTTTCTTTTTTGAATTTCATTTCGGCAATTTCCAGCAACAAAACTTCCGCTTTGGGCAGGAATTCATGCAGGGGCGGATCCAGCAAACGAATAGTTACCGGATAAGGTGCCATTGCTTTTAAGATTCCATAAAAATCATCGCGCTGGAATGGCAGCAGTTTGGCCAGAGCTTTCTCCCGTGCAGCAAGGTTGTCGGCCATTATCATTTCCTGAACTACCGGCAATCTATCGGTAGCCATAAACATGTGCTCCGTACGTACCAATCCGATACCTTCCGCTCCCAATTCCCTGGCTTTGGCAGCATCGTAAGGGGTATCGGCATTAGCCCTTACACCCAGTTTTTTAATATCATCCGCCCATTTTAGGAGCGTCTCAAAATCATCGGAAAGAGTTGGTTCAACCATCGGTGCCTGGCCCAGTATTACATTTCCGGTGGCCCCGTCGACGGAAATAATATCACCTTTCTTAATCACCCTTCCGTCAACCGTAAACTGCTCTTTCTGGATATCGATCTTGATGCTTTCACAGCCGCACACACATGGTTTACCCATTCCTCTGGCTACTACTGCCGCATGTGAGGTCATACCGCCGCGTGAGGTAAGTACTCCCTGCGCACATACGATACCATGTATATCATCGGGGGTAGTTTCGCTGCGTACCAGAACTACCTTTTCTCCGGTGCTGCCCATTTTTTCCGCTTCATCGGCATCAAACAGCACCATACCGCAGGCCGCGCCCGGTGAGGCAGGCAGGCCTTTGGCAATAACATTAAGCTCTACCGTAGTATCTATCTGCCTGTGCAGCAATTGCGTTATTTGTTCAGGTTCAACCCGCATAACGGCTTCTTCTTTAGTTATGAGTCCTTCTTTCACCATATCAACGGCGGCGGTAATGGCCGCTTTGGCCGTACGTTTGCCATTGCGGGTCTGCAGCATATAAAGTTTGCCTTTTTCTACGGTAAACTCTATGTCCTGCAAATCACGGTAATGTTTCTCCAGTTTTTTGCAGGTATCAACAAACTGCTCATAGACCTGAGGCAGTTCATCCTTTAATTTGGATATAGGCATGGGAGTCCTGATACCGGCTACTACATCTTCGCCCTGGGCATTGACCAGAAATTCGCCATATAGGGTATTTTCACCGGTGGAAGGATTACGGGTAAAAGCAACTCCGGTACCGCAATCTTCACCCATGTTTCCAAATGCCATGCACTGGATATTTACCGCAGTGCCAAGATCATCGGGGATTTTATTTAAACGGCGATAAACGAATGCCCTTTGATTGTTCCAGGAATTGAATACGGCTTTGACTGCCATGGTTAACTGTTCATGTACATCCTGCGGGAAATCAAAACCTTTTTCCTGTTTTACCAACCCTTTATATTCTTTTATGATTTCTTTTAATTCGGCGGCAGGTATCTCATAATCAAAAATCAGACTTAATTTACGTTTATGTTTTTCAACTATATTATCAAATAATGAGTGCTCCACTTCCAGTACTACATTGCTGAACATCTGGATAAAGCGGCGGTAACAGTCGAAAGCAAACCTCTCGTCACCGGTCAGATCAGCCAGTCCCAGTACGGAATCATCGTTCAGTCCCAGATTTAATATGGTATCCATCATCCCGGGCATGGATATAGCTGCTCCGGAGCGGACCGATACCAGTAAAGGATTCTTTTTATCGCCAAATACTTTGCCGGTTTTCTTTTCCAGCACCTCCAGGGCCTGAAAAGCATCTTCCATCATACCGGCAGGAAATTCCTGACCAGATGCCAGATAAGCATTACATGCCTCCGTAGTTATGGTAAAACCAGGCGGCACAGGTAATCCTATATTGGTCATTTCGGCCAGGTTGGCGCCCTTGCCTCCCAGCAAAGAACGCATATTGGCTTTGCCTTCTTCAAATAGATAGATGTACTTTTTACTAGACATTACTTAACCTCCTATAGTAAATTTCCAATATTTTACTCGCAGTTTCTTCAACCGCGCGGTTAGTCACATCAATTACCGGGCAGCCTAATCGTTTCATTATCTGCTCCGAGTATTCCAATTCTTCAAGAATACGCTGCGGATCGGCATAACTGGCCTGGCCCTGCAAGCCCAGAGTCTTAAGCCTTTCCGTACGTATATGGTTAAGCTGTTCTAATCTTATGGTAAGCCCGATTACTTTCCCCCGCTCCACGCTAAATAGTTCATTGGGAGGCGACACTTCCGGAACCAGTGGAACATTGGCCACTTTTATCCTTTTGTGGGCCAGATACATGGAAAGAGGGGTCTTGGAAGTACGGGAAACCCCGACCAATACGATATCAGCCAGTCCGATTCCACGGGGATCTTTCCCGTCGTCGTAACGGACTGCAAATTCCACTGCTTCTATGCGGCGGTAATACATCTCATCAACTTTGCGCAAGAGACCCGGTTCCCCTTTAGGTTCTATGTCGCTCACGCTGCGTAAGGCAGTTATTAATGGTCCTAGAATATCAACACATATAACTCCGGCCCGGGCCGCTTCCTCTTCCAGAAAAACCGCCAGTTCCCTTACCACCAGAGTATAGGCTATCAAAAACCGGTTCTGTACTGCCTGATGGACAATTTCGGTCAGGGTATCGGTATCTGATATATTGGGAACCCGTCTGATCTCCATTGAGCCCGAATTAAATTGGCTGGCTGCTGCTCTAACCACCATTTCTGCTGTCTCACCTATTGAATCAGATACTATAAAAATGCCTGGTAAGTGATTGGCCAAAATCTAAACCTCCTCCGTCTTGTTGGATGCCAGGTCCAGAAATAGCCTGGCGATATTGGTTTTGGTAATCCTGCCCACAACCTCAAGATTCTCCTGCCCCTGCATATCAATAAATAGCTTAACCACGGGCAGGCTATCCACTTCATGTTCCACCACTTTTTTAACCGCTTCCACCACGGTTTCATCAAGGTTAGTGGTAATAATATTGGGCATCCGGGTCATAATTACACTCACAGGCACTTTATGAATATCCGCCTGCCCCAGTGTGGTCTTCAGGAAATCTTTACGCGAAACCACCCCGGAAAGATAATTATCTTCATCTACCACAAATATAGTCCCGGTATCTTCGATAAACAAGGTGACCAGAGCATCATAAATACTGCATGTTTCTTTAACGATCACCGGAAGTGACTGTATATCCTTGACCCGGTAATGGTTCAGAATAGTTCGTATTTCATTTTCCACACCTTCAGGTTTGTAGGTGTATCCTACCCGGGGTTTGGCTTCAAGAAAACCCGACATAGTAAGCACTGCCAGGTCAGGCCGTAATGCGGCCCTGGTGACCTCCAGCATTTCAGCTATGCGTTCGCCGGTAATGGGACCCTGAGTTTTAACTATGCCCAGAATTTTTTCTTGTCTTTCATTTAGTTCGATGATTTTTCACCACCCAATTATGCTATACTTTTTGGGTTCTACCGTTCTAATTATATATACTATATCACTAAAAAAAAGCCTGTATCTATAAAAATTTTTGTTTTATAGAATAACATTACTAAAATCCGCTACAGAATGGCACATAATCGCGATACTTTTTAACAGGCCCAATCGCGCCGCTCTTAATTTTTCGTCTTCCACCATAACCATTACGGCCTCGAAAAACTTATCAATCGCAGGGCGTAAATCGGCCAGCCCCATAAAGGCTCGCTCATAATCATGCTTCGCTAAGGCGGCTTGAACTTGAGACTGGGTAGTCCGGAAATCCTGATACAAAGCTTTTTCGCTTGCATCTTCCAGCACTTTGGTTGCTACCTGGTCTGACTCCCATTTCTTCGAAAGATTATGGGAACGGTTAAATACCGTCATCAGATCATCCCAGCGGGCAGATTTTTTGAATTCCTGCAAGGCCCGGGCCCGCATGACTATTTCTTTAAAATTGCACCCCGGCAGGGCAAATACCGCGTCGATCACATCATAGGTTATGCCTTTTTCCAGCATTATGCCACGCAATCTCTGTTTAAGGAAATCGCAGACTTCATTTATAGTGTTTTCTTCGTTATTATCCGGCTTTATAGTCAGAAAAGCCTGATAGGACTGTTTTATAATGTCCTGCAGTTCCAGGTCCAGCCCATTCTCCAGGATAATATTCACTACCCCCAGGGCCTGCCTTCTCAGGGCATAAGGGTCCTGGGAACCGGTAGGCTTTATATTGATAGCAAAGCAGCCGGTCAGATTATCCATTTTCTCGGCCAGACTCAAGGCTATTCCGGTTTGCGTGGCCGGCAGGACGTCTCCGGCAAAGCGAGGCAGATAATGTTCAAAAATGGCCTCGCACACTTCGTTGTTCTCGCCGCTCTTCCTGGCATAATAGCGTCCCATGACTCCCTGCAGCTCGGTGAATTCATAAACCATGCTGCTTATCAGGTCGGCCTTGCACAGGTAAGCCGCCCGTTCCAAATCGGAAGCAGTGCTTAAACCGGTTTTCTGCCCGATGAATACGGCCAGTTTTTGCAGGCGTTTGACCCGGTCCATTACCGAACCCAGGCGTTCATGAAACATTACCTTTTCCAGACCGGGTACAAACTCTGCCAACGGCTTTTTGGTATCTTCGTTCCAGAAGAAGAGCGCGTCCTCCAGGCGGGCTTTAAGAACTCTTTCATTGCCGGCGGTTACCAGGTCCAGCCGATGCCCGGTACCATTTCTGACCCCGATAAATCCCGGCAGCAACTTGCCTTCAGCATCGAAAACCGGGAAATAGCGCTGGTTGGTTATCATGCTGGTGGTTAAAACCTCAGGGGGCACCTGCAAATAGGAAGGTGAAAACCGGCCGTAAAAGGCGGTGGGATACTCGACCAGATAATTATTTTCCTCCAATAGTTTTTCACTATCCACCGGAACTCCGCCCATACCGGCAGCGACATCGGCCACCTGCTGGCGTATCATCCGGCGGCGTTCGTCCTGATCCAGAATTACATAATTCTTTTTAAGCAGTTTGAAATATTCGGGTATGGTTTTTACTTTAAGCGGCTCACCCGTAAGAAAACGATGTCCATAGGTACGATTGTCGCTCTTCACATTTTCAATGCTGATATCGATTTTATCTTTACCGTAAAGGGCCAACAGCCATCTGATCGGGCGGGCAAAGCGAGTAGTATGGTATCCCCAGCGCATGGATTTGGGGAAACCTAGGGCTGTAATCAGGGCGGTCAGAACTTCAGGCAGCAGTTCCATGGTTGATACTCCCACCTGTTTTTTGACCGCAAAGATATACTCTATGTCACCGACGGTCCTGATTTCCAAATCTTTGGGGTCTACTCCCTGACTGCGGGCAAATCCCAGACAGGGCTTGGTGGGAGCACCATTATCGTCAAAAGCAATGGCTTTTTTGGGGCCGCGGTTTTCAATCAGGGCATCTTCCTGCTGTTCCTGCAAGCCCTTGACATGAAGTACTATCCGGCGCGGGGTGCCAAATGTCTGTAAGCTGTCATACTGCAGCCGGGCATCACCCAGTTTGCGCATGGACAGGTTTTTTACATCTTCCAGTATCCCCGGCATATAAGCTGATGGAATCTCTTCCACCCCTATTTCCAGTAAAAGTTCTCGGTTCATGATTTAAAGCACCTCCTCATTATTTATAAGTTCACGCCGCAGTGCTTCATCCTTAATTAATGGGTAACCCAGTTTTTTACGTTGTTCAACATATTCCCCTGCTACCAGACGGGCCACGTTTCTTATGCGGGCTATATAGGTAGTACGTTCCGTTACACTGATGGCTCCTCTGGCATCGAGCAGATTAAAAAGGTGAGAACACTTCAGTACATAATCATAGGCGGGTTGGACCAGATGCCGGGAAGCCACATTCTTAGCCTCCTGCTCACACATGTTGAACATGGTGATCAAGGTTTTTACATCGGAAGCTTCGAAATTGTAAGTAGAGTAATCTACTTCGGCCTGGTGGTGAACATCACCGTAGGAAACCCCCTCCACCCACTCTATATCATAAACATTTTCTTTGTTTTGAATATACATGGCAATTCTTTCAATACCATAGGTTATCTCGGCACAGACCGGATAGCAGTCGATCCCGCCGCACTGCTGGAAATAGGTAAACTGGGTTATTTCCATTCCGTCCAGCCATACTTCCCATCCCAGGCCCCAGGCTCCCAGGGTAGGCGATTCCCAGTTATCCTCCACCAATCTCAGGTCGTGTTCCAGGGGGTCAATGCCCAGCAACTTCAAACTGTTAAAATATAAATCCAGCACATTGTCAGGTGAAGGTTTCAAAATAACCTGGAATTGATAATAGTGCTGCAAACGGTTGGGGTTTTCGCCATAGCGCCCGTCGGTGGGACGGCGGGAAGGTTCTACATAGGCTACCTTCCAGGGTTCCGGCCCCAGGGCCCGTAAAAAGGTAGCTGGATTCATGGTCCCGGCTCCTTTTTCGACGTCATATGGTTGTTGAATTATACAGCCCTGGTTTCCCCAGTATTCCTGCAACCGTAAAATAATTTCCTGAAAATTCATTCTCTATAACCTCCTTCATGAATAAACTTCAACCCACTGCCCAAGTTCCGGCAGCAGGGTGCATAAATATACTTCTAAAAATACAAAAACCCCGTCCCCTGGACAGGGACGAGGTAAACCCGCGGTTCCACCCTGATTGGCTGTTAAGCCCACCTTAAGCATCCAGGCTTTACTTGCCGTTTGCACAGCTTTCCTCCTGGTAACTCCGAAGCGCCTTCAGAAATAGTTTATACCGGTTTCCACCTATCCCGGTTCTCTGGATTAAACTTTCTTTCCTACTATTCTTCATCATGGTTAAATATTAAATTTTAATATACTAAGTTTAGCAACCGTTATAGGCATTGTCAATCTAGCAGATGCATGCTGTTCTTAAGCGTTTTTATGGTATTTTTGACATAAAATTTACGTTCCAGATGGTACTCCAGATATTGTTCAAGGAATCTTTCCAATTCGACTTTTATACGGGGTGATGCTTTAACCCGGGTTATGGTCTTTAGATTGCTGTTAACGAAAAGCTTCAGCAGGGCCAGGATTTCACCCGGCAGCCTGACCGTCATCCCCAGGTTGGAGCAACAGGAGGAACAAACCGTGCCCCCTTCAGAAATACTGAAAGCGGTCAGGTTCTGATGGGCACCACAGATAACACACCGGTCCAGGACCGGTTTATAGCCCAGATTGATTAACAGAGCAGTCTCAAAATATCTGATAGCCAGGAGGTTCAAACCAGTCTCATTAAAATAATCCAGAATAGCCAGAACAATCTCATATAATTGTGGCAGGGGAATGTGTTCCATCAAAGTTTTGTCCAGCAATTCCAGCATATACATTATGTATAAGGTGCGCCTCAGGTCTTCGCGGCAGTTGCCGTAAAAATTAATGATACTGCCCTGAGTTATAGTCCCCAGTTCTTTACCTCCATTCAGATAAAGCAGGGAATGGCAGAAGGGCTGTACACACGCCCGCAGACTACTGGCCGGTTTTTTTACTCCCCGGGCCACAGCGGTAGCTTTACCCTCTTGTTCGGAAAAAAAGGTGACCAGTTTATCGGTTTCCCGGTAATCACGATTTTTGATTATTAAAGCACGACTGCGATAATACATTTATCTCTTTCCTCTAAATAAAACCGTAGTTGTTTTAACCGGTTCGTTAACCGGTACCACGGTTTTACGGCACAGGCGCTGCAGTTTCCCGGCATAGTCCCGGGCCTCATCCTGGCTTATTTTACTGTAATCAAAAGCCAGATAAATAATCCTGGCCCTCTCGAGACCTAGCTTCCGGGCGGTCTTATAGAACAGATCGGTATCGGCGGCATAAACATGGTTGACATAAGCGGTTATTACGCCCTTTCGCTCGCTCATGCCAGGTTGGCAGAGCGGCTGAAAAACCTCCTGCTTGTCCCGGTAATGAGTTTGCGCCATAATCCGCCGGGTAAGAATAGCAAGCGATTTCTGATTTTTCACCAGAGCCCAGCGTGGTATTACCGCTATCACTGAATCCGCGTCAACCTCACGGGCAATTTTGGTTATCTGCTCCACTTTTATACCGTCAATCGTCGCCGCATGTACAGCATAACCTGCTGCAGCCGGTACCAGTATTATATCAGGATTTAAGCCCAGCGTGGGCAGATGATGTCCGCCATCCATGACCACCACCCGATAATTATTGGGGCGCAGCTTTATCAGATAATCCCGGCCCACCGCAGTGGTATGCCAGGCATCCATACCGGAGCACTCAACAATGGCTCCCCCCTGCTTTAATGCCTCCTGGGCGGCCTGAAGATAATCGTTATGTTCGCTCGGGATCTGGGCCTTAACCTGCATTTCTTCCGGTTCCAGCGGCAACCGCCTTAATCCCGGATCATATACCAGAGTTACCGGACACCAGCGTGATGCGGCCGAAGCATATAAATCCAGCACTTGATTATACCCCGCCGCTTTCATTATATCAGTGGGATAATTGATCATTATAAAGGCATAAGCCCCGGCCAGGATGATAAAAAGACATATCTTCTTTAGCACCGATCATACTCCTCTTTTACTTTATCATAAGTTTAAACTGATCGATGCAAAATCATTCCCGCAATTGCCTGCAAAAGACGGATAAATGAGGTAAAACATGCCCTAAAACAAAAGACTGTCAAAAAAAGTGCCCATACCCCGGAGCATCAAAAAAGCCCAAGAGCAAGGCATTAAGGGAAGAGCGTGATTGAGGCGTACATAGTACGTGTAGCCAGCCCTACAGCCCCGGCGTTAAGAGCGGGCTTCAGGGCTGGGTTTTGCTATACTACGAGATAGCTTATGTCGGGTTGGGGTGAAAATGATAGTTTTGCCAACAAAAAGAACGTCCCCTTGTTGGCCTGGACAAAGCCCCATTCCTGCCAGATCCACGTGGTATAGCTGTGGCTGAAATAACGGCCTTCCAGAACTTTCAGTTCGTTTTGGCCGTCCTGGTCGATATCCTGCACTTCAAGCTCTATGATGGGCCGCGCCAGAGCCGAAGAGCACCAGACCGGTTTCATTTTACCCGCTATCAGGCGGTAGAGAAAAAGATGGTTGCTGTATTCGTCATCTATTCCCTTGTGCCACATAGGTCGGGAAGAGCCAAAGCTGCCTTTTTTCCATAACACCAGGATGAGTTCCTCACCCCCGTCATTGTCGGCATCAGCAGCCAGACAACTCTGGATCTTCCAGTCTTCGGGAGTTTTCCAGATCAGGCGGTCTCCCTCCCGAATGGTGAGATATCCATTTTCCAGGCGATAAATTTCAGTTTGCCCATTACGGTCCAGGTCCCGGGTAAAGCTCCCGTTCCCGCCGCTGTCAGGCAACAGCAAATAAACTGCCGGAACCAGCAGGGCGATCAAGAGCCCTGCTATTATAACCGGCCGGTATTTCACTGATTATCCCAGGGCATTTTCACCCGGCATTCTCCTTTTACCCGGAAGGAATTAGTCCAGGAGGGCGGTTCGGGGACTTT
>ENA-UOOR01002482-UOOR01002482.1-fermentation-metagenome-genome-assembly--contig:-NODE-2482-length-18513-cov-21.250569_pt1 | contig 18513 bp, 23 predicted proteins | sample MGYA00245780_ERZ724029 | MGnify/ENA primary metagenome ERZ724029 (study PRJEB28704, sample SAMN03018315) | fermentation metagenome | biome: anthropogenic terrestrial biome; feature: soil... | reverse complement strand
AATATTCAATTGCAAGATGCTTAGCATGACGATCTGTGCAGCAGATTAGGAACTCGACCAAACGAATCCGTACGGCAGATTAGGAACTCGGCCACTTCGCTCCGGCCGCATGCTCACTACGCTGTCATTATATCATGAACGAAAAGCACGTTCATGGTCTTTAGCTCCGATCGCATATTGCAAGCAAGCTTGCATATGCTCACTACGCTGTCATTATATCATAGATGAAAAGGAATTTCGAGACATTTTTTTAAATAGGGGATTTCTTCATTATCGGCGACTTTTTACCTTTTTGCCAATAATGAAGCTCTAGCAGTTATTCTTCCAAATAGAATACTCTTTTATTATGTTCTTTTGCATATTCAATCTCTGATTTTGTGCTATCTCCAATGTAACCGCCTACATTGACAACAAATATTCCATCCGCCATATCGATTTTTCGCTTATGTATATCATCTAGCATCTCTTTGGTTTTTGTCATAGTTCCTTCATCCATGTTCTCCCAAACTTCCTGATCTCCAGAATGTCCGAATAGACCTACAGAGATAACAATTTTACCTTCCAGCGTTAATCTCTTCTGTGCTTCTATAAATTCATCTTTAAATCTTGTACTTCCGCACAAAGTAATTACCGGATACTTTTTCTCCGGTAACTTACCGAAAAAAGGAACAAATGCATCTGTATAGCTGATTCTGCTTGGATGCCTTGGCTTATTTCCTTTTTTGTCCTGAATACAATATACCTTATCACCAAACTGAAGTAGATATGTAAAAGCTTTTTGTTTTGTTTCTATATACTTATCTTCAATGCCCCAGGCCACCACAATCACATCTGCTGCCATTAATAAATCACAATGCTTTTCGAGGTTGCTTTCCTGCGAAAAATCAATTCCTGGCTGCTCTGTAGAAATCGTTTCAAACAGATTTATCATGGCCAACTCACCTATATCATACTGATATAGATATCTGCTGATTTTAGTCAATGTAGTATCGCTCTGATTATCGCATGCAATACCTGGGTTAATTCCTATTACTACAGCTTTTTTAGAAGAAGCAGAATTCACATCAACCATAGTGATTGTTCTCTTGCCGTTTTCAATCACACAATCCTTTGGAATAATTGTTAGATTAGTATTCACTTCATATTTTTTTTCTATCATGCTTCACCTACAAACCAAATGCGCCTCTAATCAAATTATCAATATAACTTGAATCAGGACCGCCATGCTCGCCACCATAAGTTACAATAACAAAGCTTGGTAATAAATATATATTTCATTAAGTTGCTTAACTTTTATTTTCCCCTTTTCGCTCGTAATTGATTAAATCTCCGAAGTCACAATCCAATTCTTCGCATATTTTCTCCATTATGCTCATGGATACTGCTTCTCCTTTACTCATTTTTGCAAGCGTAGAGCTGCTTATTCCTATTTTCTCTACCAAGTCCATTTTCTTCATGTTCTTGTCAATCAATAATTTCCATAATCCGTTGTATGATATAGCCATATTTTTTACCTCATTTACGCAACTTTACATTTATACGCATCGGCATTTTGCCCAATTCTGGATATAAAATGCTCACTATTGCTAGTATATCATACAAGAATATACATTTCAAAAGAAACTTTTGATATGTCGAAACCTCTTTCTTAACTATATACGCACAAGCAATCCCACTAAGACTACCTTGCAGTGATTTGAAAAAGCACCAGACTTTGACGACCTGATGCTTTCTTCTATAACTTCTCTTTGTAATTTTCTAACTGATGAAATATACCGAGAACATACACCGTATCTTCTTCGACTCGGAAAATAATAATATAATCCATGCCTGTAACAACTGCTTCCTTGTATCCTTTGCTCTTTAGAAACGAATCTCTGCAATCTGCAAACTGATACGGATTATCTTCCATTCTATCATATAACTTGTCAATTCCATCCAGCAAATGTTTCGCTGCCTGCTCATTCTTAAATCGAAACAGAATATGATAAACGCACTGATCCAGCAGCTCCTCTGCACGTTCCGTAATAATGAGTTTATAAGCCATATTTTTTCCTCAGCGAATCAACTGAGCTTCTTGCATCTTTCGTTCTTTCTTCACCAATCTGCTGTTCCGATATTTCAAGCTCCCTATAGATGTTTAACTTTCGAATGGTATTTTCATAATTCTCTATGCTCATAATAACCATATCTCCATAACCATTTTTTGTTATATAGATTGGCTCTTCTGCTTTATGGCACATATCTGATATTTCAGATGTGTTTTTTAAATCTTTAATTGGAATAATCCGTGGCATAATATGCACCTCCTTAACTATGGCTAAATTATACCATTATTATCCCATGATTTCAACCGGTTATTCTTGAAATGTCAAGACTTCTTTCTATATCCTGGATTCCGTTTCCTGTTTTATCTTTTTCTACTGCAATTCAACTTACCCACAACTTGGAGCAGTAATTAATTGTATCTTACTCAATTAAATATAGAAATTATATGGGAACTATAAGGGATGGGCAGATTGAACGCGCTTTGAAATCTGTTGAAAAAGACGGATTATCGTAGGTTCATTAAAACAAAACATGCTGCAAAAGATGGCGAAGCCGGTTTATTATGGAATCCGCCCTATATGCACTAGTATTTGACCACATATTGCGATATACTATACCTATAACAAAGCAAGGAAGTGCACTATATGTCTATTTCATACAACAAGCTATTTGACTTGTTGGAATAAAATGGTATAACAACTTATTACCTAAGACAGAATAAAATAATGGGACAGCAGACTTATTACAATCTAAAGAACAGAAAGGGTAGGCTTGGGAATGAAACGCTTGAAAGCCTATGCAAATTACTAAACTGCCAACCTGGGGATATCATGGAATATATTCCAGATAACAGCACGAAGGCCGAGGAATAATAAAGAAGATTTACACCATCCACCAAGAAAGGAAGTGTTGTCATGAATAACAGAGATTTAGCTAAAAGTCTTATTGACCTATTGTTTTACTACGTCTTCTTATATAGAGACTAACTATCAAAAGTATAATTGCTGGGCAGATGCACTCAAGAATACTAAATAACAATGTTTCTTGATCCAGCGTATGCACTAAACTATGTGCACCAATTTTAATTATAAATCCTAATACAAACAGCAAACTACATAATACAAGAAAACTACTCACTTTCTTTCCACGCATTATTCTTTCCCCTTTCTTTTTTGGCAATTACATAACATATGTCATCCGGCAGGCAAATACGATATCCAACATTTCTTCGATTATAATCTGCAAACAATTTCTGTTCTGTTTTTTCACTATCAAAGATTTCTACGATATGAAATCCTTGTCTTATGATCGAATACTTCATTTCATTATATGTAAATTTCCTTCTCCGGTATGTCCATTGATCGGTGTAGCAAAATCAAATACTATCTTAGAATCAAAAGGATCTCTGGAAATTTCTCAAGCCCTAAGATGTTTTCCACTAATCGGTCAAGCTGTCCTGCCGCATTGTCCGATGAAAGCAGTTCAAATGCAATATACCCATAAACTGCCCTTAAATCGGCATCGGCTTGATCGGTGGTAATTACCTCATAAATCATATAACATAATCTTTGCGCATATCAACAAATGCCTGTCTTGCAGGTTTGGTTCTTCCTGCAACCATATCCGTATATCCTTTCTCCAGTTTTGCGTTTAATACGGATTCGGTCAGTTCTGCCACATTAACAGGCCTTGCCGCAGGTATTTTTACCTCAAACGGAAGTTCTCTGTTTAAAATAATCTGTTTATAAAACATATTGGAATAATCTGTGGCATAATATGCACCTCCCCAATTAAGACTTAATTATACCATTATTATCCAACACTTTCAATCAATTATTCCTGCTATATTTTCACAGCTTTGACAAAACGTTACTATTCACACCCGACATGTATACCATGTTGTGATTTCGACAAATGTATCCGATTCGGAGACGCTTTCGCTTAGTTGCGTTACGTAGCGGTACATAAAGCTCCAAAATACGGAGCCAAAGTACCGACGAATGCAAATACTCCTTATTGGATATCATTTGTCGAAATCATAGGATAGACTTTACCTAGGGTGTGAACAGTAACGACAAAACTTCTTTCATCCTCTCCACTCTAACATCGGGATAGAAAACTGCATAATCTCAGACTTTGGTATCTTAATAGTAAGCTGCTTATACTCGAAGTATGTCAAAAAAACATGTTTGCATGTAACCACTACTTTTATCTTTTTCATCATAAATTTTCTTCATTATAAATTGTCATAGATTGTCATCATATGTCATCCTAAATAGCATAAACTTATCTCAAAACTATTGACAACAAAACTTGGCATGTTATAATAATGCCAAGTACACTTGGTATATGTTTTATAGAAACATATGATCAGCAGAATATGCAGAAAGGAGTTAGTTTGAATAGAGAAGAAATTTTAAGAAAAAGTAAAGCAGAAAAACGAGACGAAGGAAAAGAATATTTATATGCTTATGGCAGAAAAAGTGGCGTTATAGGTATGATGGGCACGTTCATCATCTTGTCAGTCTACTATTTATACAATGGTAATAAAGAGCAGAACTTTCCGATACTAACAGTCATATTCGGCTATTTAGCATTTGAAAGTATAGGTATCTTCTATATTACAAAAAGGAAAAGGGAACTGGTCAAAATCTGTATCGGATTGTTGTTTTGCCTATTCTTTTTACTGTTGTCACTAGCATAAAATGGAGGCCAGCTATAAATGAATGAACAATTAATACTTAAAAATAGGCTTCGGGAAATACGGTCAGAACAGAATCTATCTCAACTACAATTGGCAAAACTAGTAGGGACCTCCAGAAATACTATCAGTTCTATTGAAACCGGACAATTTAACCCGACCGCGAAGTTGGCGTTGATTTTATGCATTGCACTTAATAAAAAATTTGAAGAAATCTTCTACTTTGATTGACGTCTGAATATGTGGAATTGGGCTGTTCCTAGGAGTGTAACAGCCCAATTTAAATGGGAACAAATCGGTACCTTCGCAAAGAAAAAAGTTGCTGCAATAAAAAAAGGACATCTCCTAAAATTTCTTTTAGAAAATATCCTTAAAGTACAAATCTTAAATTGAACTCTCAAACACAACACAAGTATTATTCAGTACTATTACGTATTATACAACGAAAATTTGTTATACTTTTGTTGCAGTATACAACTTTAACCTTCGCAAACCTTGCAAGTTTATTTTTAGTGTATTATAGGTTATAAAAAGACTCTCTTGTTAAATTTTTAAACTTATGCAATGATATACCGTATAATAACCTCTATTTTCAGTTTGCATTCTATGTATCAATATCAATATTTTCTCATTTTTTGAAAAATAGTATTTTTTAACTCACCGTACTCTTATGTTCTATTTTCTTTGACATACATCTAATCTGCATTTTGTATCCAAATTTTACATCGCCTAATTCAACTAGCTTTTTTACTATGCTCTTCATTGTCAGGAATGATTCAGGAAGTTGCGTAGCATTGCTAAGCATTGTACTTTATTGTTTAATATTGAAAAACTGGTTCAAGCTTCTCCTGCAGACAAGAAGCACTTCCACAGCCTTGTGATTCTCAAGGTTCCTCTTAATCGTCAATCTGATACTCTGTGAATTATACAACAGGAGCAATCACTTGCCTCTGTACTCTACATAATGCTTCTTGTATATCTGCATTTAGGATAATTATTACAGCTAACAAATCGCCCAAACTTGCCCATCTTTTCTTTCAAATCACCGCCACAATTAGGACACTTATTGACTTCTACCTTAGCTTTATTTACTGGTTCGGGCATTCTAATAATCTTGGCTTCAGGGTTGTTCTTTTGACATTCGTAGCATATGCCAAGATTAATGTGATTTATTCCGCCATAGGAACTAAATTTAGACTCAAGCGCTATCTTTCCACAGAACTCGCACTTAACCCAACGCCTTCCCTGCGGATCTCTTACTTGCTCCTCCTGTTGATTCATCCGTTCCAACAGGCTATCTGCAAATCGTCTCTCTGCTTCGATATGCTCCTGATCTTCTATACGTTTATGTTCTTCAGCTTCAGATCGCGCCTTTTCAGCTTCTTCGCGTTGCTTAGCTGCTTGTTCGGTAGCAAGCTTCTGTTCTTCTTCCCAGCGTCGTCTACGTTCTTCTGCCTCTGCTCGTACCTGTCGTTCTCTTTCTTCGCGCATCTTGGCTTCTCGCTCTGCTGCAAGACGGCGCTCTTCTTCCTGAGCCTTACGTCGTTCTTCGCGCTTAACACGTTCCTGCTCTATACCGGCTTTCCATTCAACCTTCGAACGTTCCAAAAGATCATTAAGAGCAACAGATTGATAAACTACTTTTCCATCATCAATGGTGAACTCATCTAGATTGTCCTCTGCAAGTATAATCTCCTGCCACAGGCCATCGATATCTTGAGTGCTGAATGCAGCTCTTAGCCTAGCAGTAGAATAATCACGATCTGTAACAGACAAAAACAAACAATATCCCTGCTCATTTTGAACTTTCATAACGCCTTCAGGGTACTGCCCATCATTTCCAAAATTGCGCATATCTACAATGTAAATAACGCTTATACCTTTGCTATTTTCCTTAAGAAGATTTATCTTTTCTTCTGACAAATTAACTCTTTCATTACAATAGCTAATTCCTACCCTTCTGCTCCTCGATAGGAATGTAAACTCATATTTACGTGTGATATCACTCACGTCTCTAACTGGAACTCTTGATTCAATATCTGGATCTTGAAGTTTGTCATCAAGCCAACATTTTAAAACAATCTTTGAATCAATTGAATTCTGTCCTTCAATCACTACTCTACATGAAGAATTGAATCCTCCATCTTTTAGCCTAAAATGCTGTTCCCTGAGATTACGGTCTCCTGCTACAAGAATTAAATTTGACCCACAGCCACAAGGACAAAAAAGCTGATTATTTCTGCTCTTTTCACGAAGGTCCTTTAACTTTTCCGGAATATTTATTTGTTTCCCATTTACAACAGTATATATGGTTTCAATTCCGATATACTTTCCGTCACATAGACATACCGTTCTCTGTGCCAAAAGAACACCCCCATCTTTCTCAAACGCACGGTAATACGCTAACTATAGATTTTATCATACTTCCAACAGTTTTCCAGAAGCTCAGCATTTTGCCCACTCTCTACCTATTCATCTACTTAAATTTGTACTAATTACCTACCCTATAATATGGCATTGCATCTTTCATAATCCTATTTCGGATTGGATCCTTGCTAATACCAAGATTCAGCCATTTCTTCAAAACCTGACCATTTTCGGTTCTATTGACATCCTGTCCATTATTTTCTTCCTTATTACACTACATGTTTCAAATTACATATTAGAAAATCACTTGTTTCAAGGTGTGCTTCTCTTGATAGTACCTAATTTAACATTTGTCACACTTTAAAATCTTATAATAATTTTAACATATAGGAATTTTATTTCAATCTCTATATCTTATAATGTAAAACCATGCTATATGGTGCAAGGCAAATTAATACTCCTGATTTAGCCGCAGGGTTAGCCAGAGACCCAATATGCTAATGCAGATCGAAAAATGCTAGTTTTAGCAGCGCTCGATGCCAAATGTAATCCCTTATCATTAGAGATTGCAGAAATAGGTAATGTAAATTCATGTATATCCTTATATTTGAAATATGCACATGACTCTTTGATATATCATCCATAAATTATATTCCTTACAAAAAAGAATCCCCTGTTTCCAAGAGATTCTTTTATATATGTTTTATTATTTTATCGTAAGTTGGTCGCAAATCATGACCTTTGTTTTCTCTAACCCGCAATAAACAGCGTATTACTGCGTAATCCGCAGGGTTTATTTCTCCAAATTCTTCATCGTCGGAAAATCAATCCTGATACTTTATGTCCCTTTATAGGTCTTCATTTCCTTATTTCATGCACGTTCTATTATTCGTTCAATTCACTATTCTTTACCATTCTTTATAAATGGTCGTAACTCTGTCGTAAGTTGGTCGTAAATATTAATCTGTATCTGTTTGTTGCATCTTTTTCTGTGCTTTGAAATAATCCCCAAAAATTAATCATTTCGGATTTCTTGAGATCCTTAGTTGCATCTGTATAAATTTGAAGTGTCATCTCTACATCAGCATGACCTAATATATCCTGCATAGCTTTGATATTAACTCCTGTTTACTACATTCTTGTTGTTAATGTGTGTCAGATGTAATGATTACTGTTCGAAAAGATAATCTTATTGCATCTTTATTTCAAATCAAATACTTGCTTTTACTGCCAAGTTATATTTTCCGATATGTACATGCAGATATTTTCACGGTTCTCATTAATGTAATGAAATAATGCTCGTCTTGTCAAATCCTCACATTTTATATCAATCATTTTCTGAAACTCAAATTTAATTGCTTCACAGATATTATCCCTTTCGTACTTCCTAATTGATTCACCTATAATTTTTCCAGACCAATACGGATCCAGTGCATCAATTATTTCTTTAAGCTCCAATTTATGATGCTCAATGTTCTCATGAAGCATTCTTTTCCAATTATCTCTCTGTTCTCTTTTCAAAAAACTCGAAAAAATATTTTGATATTCTACAGAATTCAAATCGGATAATGCAGCTAATTTATCGATTGCATTTCCACTAGTAAGAAGATCCTTTAACACATCAAGCAACAACTCTCTCCATTCATCATCTTCCATGTTATCTGGGTTTTCTTTTATGTAAACTATATCGTTATGTATATATTCAATATTTTTAAACTTATTATTCGCAATATCTTCATACCAATAACGGCCTATTTTATCTACTATGTCTTTATTTAAAATGCTCTCTTCAACTAATTTGGGGAAATCACACTCCAACCATTTCTGTGCAATTTTTTCTACTTCTATGACTGCTTGTTTTTCTGCTTCTTCTCGCTTAATATGTATCAATATATCATCCGTATCTTTGTCTTTTATTACAAGATCTACGACTCTTAAACGTTCATCTGCCTTCTCGATAAATTTTCCAGCGGAATTACCTTCTGTCACCAACAAGGTTCTTGTAAAATACGGACGACCTTTTTTATATGTATCTATACCTAAATGAAGATTCTTTCCATCGAGTCCCTTCAATAACAGGTATTTGACTTTTACATCAGACTGTGGAATCTTACCACCTGGATAAAATAAGTATTCACAATTTTTTATTATTGTATCTAAACATGCCATACTGCATATCCTATCTTCATAATCTTTATATGCATTGGGATTAACTGCTTTTACTGTCGCGAGTTCAATCTTTCCACTTTCAATCTCGCTGATGAACCTTGTTCCATCCATTGGAACATCTTCATATATGTGATCAATTCCTGAAATGTGAAATATTTCAGTTGTGTCTCGGAAAAAAAGTTTTACAGTTTCACCGTTTTTTAATGTAAAAATGAATATTCTCTTGCATAGATATTTTTCATAAAATTCTTTTAACAGATTTAATGAAATTTCTGCTACTGTTGGAATATAGTTTATATCAATTAGGTCTCCTACTGTTAACAACTTTATCCTCCTGTATATGAATAAAGGCTTGATTCCTAAGAATCAAGCCCATACGTTCTTAATAATGGATAGCTGACAACATATCACCTATTGCCGAGCGTTCATGGTATATTTTATGTCCCCCACTAGGGAAAGAGGTGCTACCCAATTGAGCCTCCCAAAAGATTTCTCTTTTCATTTATAGTATATGCTAAAATATTAAAAAATGCAAGTAATATTTTTACTATTCAATTAACCATTGAAAGACCTTAATTGAAAGAATCATAATTTCCCATTATCACCACGTGTAAGATTCACTGCTACACATAGTGTAGCAGTGAATCTTACACGTGTCAAGAATTTATAATATCCTCTCTATTCTTTATATGGGTAATGTTCTTTGGCGCAACGATTTTCCAATTTTCCAAATGTTATCATATATCACACATCACTAGCATCTGAACTAAAAGCGGCAGCCACACTTCTGTTTGTGTAAAAATCTGACGTTTATTTTATTGGGTCTTATTGGCAAAGAAATTCATCTAATTCCTGCAATGCTTCTTTTAGCTCTAAATTCTTCTCCTGGTCAATTACCTTCTCTAAAAACAACGCATCTCCATCGCTGATCATTACACCCATATCATAGGACATATCCACCAATTTATTGATTTTTTTACTTTTTGCACTATTATGGGTTCTACAGTAATCTTCTATGATAATTCTTGAGTATTCTCGCATGCTTATCTACCACCTGGTCTATCAATTTCTTATCGTTATGTTCATCCTTCACTCTCATTAAAGCCTTGCATCATATGATTATTCCATGATGCGTTAATCTTCTCTAAATCCTTCTTCTGCATAATTCTATTCCTATCGCTTAGGATTGCAAGCATTTCATCGGCAATCTCTTCAAGTGACGGATGCTGATAATGTGATAAATATCCAATCATCCTCTTAGCAGTAAAATCTGTATTCAGATTCCTGGTGACAATATCACAGAACTCATCCCGATACCCTCGTCTTAGCATTAACTGATAAAGTTCCATGCTTGTCTCTGATCTTGATTTCATATTCTCTCTCCATCTTTCTACACTTTAGCAAGGAAATATACAATGTAACTGATGTCTTCATTTTTTGTGGACGGAACAAAGGATTTTTACTTACCAAATCATTATTCTTAATATCTCTATATAAATGGTTGTAAATATTAATCTGTATCTGTCTGTTGCTTCTTTTTCTGTACTTTGAAATAATCCCCAAAGTTAATCATTTCGGATTTCTTGAGATCCTTAGTTGCATCTGTATAAATTTGAAGTGTCGTCTCTGCATCAGCATGACCTAATATATCCTGCATTGCCTTGATATTAACTCCTGCTTCGCACATTCTTGTTGTGAACGTATGTCGGAGGGAGTGATTGCTGAAGCGAGGTAATGTTACAGCTTCCTTACCCTTTGCATTATCTAAGATCTCATAATTACAATCCCGAATAATACGTCTCAATGCCTTGTTAAGTGTTCCCTGGTGTTGCACACCGCCAAACCGGTTGATAAAGATAAAGTCTGTATATCCATCAACAGTAGCCTCGCAAGTTATTTCGCATTCCTTTTGATATTCTTTCTCCATTATAAAAGCTTCCTTAACTTTTGGCAACATAGGAATAATTCTTTCTCCGGCTTTTTTTTGGAGTATTAACGGCAAATCCACATCTTTCTGAGCCACCCTTATCAAAATATACGAGTGTATGATTTACACTGATTGCTTCTTCTTCCAAATAAATATCGCACCAACGCAAACCAGTTATTTCGCCGACACGCATCCCTGTCCACATCATAACTACAAAATAGGATACCATCTGTGATACTGCCCATTCTTACTTAAATACTTTTCAAACAATTCCTGCTCAGGAATAGTCAAAGCCCTTCTCTTTCCTGAATCATTGTTGTGAGCCTTTTTTAATTCCTTTAAGGCATTATCTGAGGGATTATAACGAAGATAATCATCTTCAACACCTAATTCCAGTACTTGATGCAGTACTGTATGTATATTGTCAATTGTGTTTACTTTAACATGCTATGAGTCAGCGAGATGATTATAAAAAGCTCTAACATCTGATCGTTTTAAATCAACTATATGCATCTCTCCAAAATCAGGCTCCACAAACTGTGTATACATATACTTGTAATTCTGGAATGTATTATGTTTTAAACCCTTTTTGAGCTGTACCCACCGATTATATAGATCATTAATAGTAATATCATTTTTATCAGCTCTGATACCATCTAAGGTATCCCATAAAACGTCAATTTCTTTATCTCTTAGTTCATCAAGTGTCTTAGCATAGATAGAATGACGTTTCCCCTTCTTATCTCTCCACTTATATTCATAAGTTCCATTTGCACGCTGATGTTCTCCATCTTTTAAGACACGTCCTTTAATGTCTTTACGTCTCTCTACGGCCATAAAATCCTCCCTTGGTAACAGAAGGACATATTCGGTATTATTTATACTAAATATGTCCTCTGCGTAATTTGATATACGTTCAATCTTAAATCGAATACGCTTTTTCTAAATGCTCATCTAGCAACTTTCGCTTGATTAACCTCTTACTTCCACACCAGAGAACAAAGCGACAATTTGTATCATCTGTAAGATGTCTAAGCTTATTGATACCAATTCCAAAATATGCAGCTGCTTCTTCCAGCGTCAAATTCGATTTTTCCCAAATTGGGACTTCTTTCTTCATCATTAATTCTTAGGCGAGGGCCCCACTACTTCAACTGTAACAGGCGCCGCCATCCTCCTTTCCCTTATAAGTACAAAATTCTTGTTGAACATTATCTGAAAATCAGTTCTATACTTATTGTGTGGAAAGATAAGTTAATCAAGTTGTCATTAAATCTTATATTCTAAATCGCTTTTATTTATAATTATTGTTATCTAGTTCCCATGATTTCGGGGGAATTAAACTGTATTAAAATCATGATATCATGTGTAACTCCCAATCTGTGCTGATGCTGATTTCGTACCAGCTCCCGCACTTATATTCCATATTTTCACTACAATTCCTTGCGTCATATACTTTCCTTTCCCCTCCATATATATGGCAATAGCCGCCCTACAAAGGGCGGCTACCACTACACACTGTTTGAAGACTTTTTAAAATATCTGTATTCATTTTTTCGCGCTCCTTTCCTTTGTCCTCACTAAGTACTTGGAGCCTCAAAAAGCTGATTGCAAAAGAGGACTAAAATTCTCCCCACAAATTGGTTGCGGATATCACAACGCATTTGTACCAGAAGATCTAGTCCATTTCTTATAAAACGTAACTTTTACAACACCGTTGTGCCCTCTAACCCCAGTATTCATAAGGATTCAACGAACTTGTGGGTTTCACAACGTCTCTGTGGGATACAATAGTAAAAAAGAATAACAGGATACGCCTACAGTTCCATAAACTTTATGCAAAAAATCCCGTGCTCCTATGTCGCCCGCTGTAGGGTGTCCCTACAACCCAATTATCCCAGAAATTAAAAAAGCCAACTTGTGGCACACTGGACCACAAGTTGACAAAATGAAGTCTTTTCCTTTACAAGAATCCAAATTTATCATATATAAAATACTATAATGTATTGGTTACAGGTTGCGCTATAACTTTAAGATCATCCCATGAATCTGATTTTGAAAGATCATCTTCGTAGGCAATTAAATAACCCCATTTTTGATTTACATATTCTTCTACCGTTATCAGCCTCCTAACTAATGACTCTGCTGCCTTACGTTTTGCCTGTACTTTTTCATCGTCACGGCCTCTCTGATCCTTTCCTTCAACAATCCAATGTACACCAGCATCATCATAGGCCACAAAATCAGGAAAGTATCGATCCGTAGAATTATAATAGATAAACGCACCATCACGTGGATGTAATCGATGCCACCAAATAATATGTGGCGATGTATTCAAGAGTCTTGCAAGTTCGTATTCCCCGCTATATGAATCAAATGATTCCTCGGTATAAATCGACTTAAACCATCCGGAATATACCCGGCCACGTACAAACTGATCTCTTGAATCAATAGGCTCGTAAATTTTATCACCTAAAGGAAGCATATATCTACCGAAGTCCATCTCCTTTGGTTGAATAACCGGTATTTCCTTAATCGATCTCTGAACAGAGGCAATATAAGCCTTTACAATATCCTGTAATTGAGTTCTCGCCGAATCGAGCGACTTTACTGTCCATGTCTCAATAGTAACAGACTTCATAAACTTAGGCACAAGATAGTTCTCAATATAACGGGCCGTTTCTTTAGTTGAAGGGACCAACTGCATATACATAACAAGTCTGACCAATGCATCTTCTGCATCACTAGATCCAATATGGATTGAATCTATCTCAGCACTTTCTGCATCTACAGCACGCAGTTTTTTCCCAAGTGCGGCTACAATTTCTTTTCGGTAAAGAACATCGCCTGTTAAAGTAACTTTCTTTGCAGCCTCTTCTATATCTTTATCTGATATTTCGGACAAATCGATAGGTGGCTGTTCCAATTTCACAATCGTAACAGGGAATTTATAGGATACATCCTTGAACCGAGGATTTCTGTCTATAAAGACCGGTTCCAACGAAATTTCATTACCATTATTATCGATTTCTATTCCATTATCCCCAATTGTTCTTATACCAATCGTTGGTTTTTCCAAACCATCTGTCGATGCTCCATTGTCTGATAAACCTGAATCATTATTGTCTTCACGAACAGGATGGCTTTCTGTTGATAATTCCTCACCAGTTGGATAGGCAAAGCCTTCGCCATTGTTAGATTCCTGCCTATGATCTGTGTTGGTGCCATCCGATGAAGATGACTCTGTCTGTTCTGCCGCTCTACGAATTTCAGCATTTACCATGTCCTTATCCGTTTGGGAAACAGCATCCTCCAATCCAAACTGTTGCAGCACATTTTCTGCAGCAAGCAATTCCTGAAAAGATTGATGAGAAATAATATCGAGCTGATCAACCTGCCAAACATCAGTGTATTTTCCAAATGGCAATCTCAAGCCACGTCCCATAGTCTGTTGAGTCAAGACCTCTGAAGCCATGGCACGTAATGTAACAACAACTGCTATATTTTTTACATCCCAGCCTTCTTTAAGTTTATTAACACTTACCACCGCAAGAACAGGTGAATCGATTTGATCAATATTTTCGAGAAGACTCTGTGTCGTATCATCCTCATGCTTCGAATCCACCTGTAATACAGCCAGGTCTTTTCCAAGATATTCAGGTGTTCTAAGAAGCTGGGCGACCTGTGTAGCATGATCCACATCCGCACATACTACAAAAACAACTGCATTAATGTGAGCCTTTCCCTGCTGTTCAGCGTAGGCATCATAATATGCCTGTTTAATTCTTCTTAACTGCAATGCATCTCGTAGCTGCTGTTCTTCTGATGCTTGATCTGCTCCATATCCTCCTTTACGAAAGGCTATAACGGGTGCCTTAACATATTTATCCTGTATAGCCTTGTATAATGGATACTCATATATCACATGATCGTCTGGAAGCACAGATGCTGTAAGTCCAATCGAAGCCGCAGGGTCTAGTTCCTTAAGTGCCGCATTAAATGCAACTGCACTTGAAGAATACAAATGAGATTCATCAGCAATAACGACGAGATCATCCAGATTCTTCAGATAATCAAAGAGAACTCCCGCATTTTCATCAAATTTACGTGGCTTTCTTCTCTCGGCATCCTGTGATGCCCCATGAGTATCACCTTCCATATCCTTTGGAGCAATTAACTGCTGAATATTAAAAATAAAAGCTAGCACCGGAACCTCTCGACCATAAGAAAGCGTTGGTGCCCCGTTTACACGGGTGATCCATGCAGAATAATCCTGAGGTGTCACTATATCAGGTGGGACTTGCGAACCGGCAATATATCTCGAGTTACCTGGAGTAAAATTTTGCACAGTTTTAGATTGAACTATTTTTCCAGGTGTAACGATCATCACATTCCCAATTCCCTGTCTGCGCAAATACTCGATGAACGCAGCCATAAGATATGTCTTCCCTACGCCTGTTGCAAGATTAAGTACCTGCATAACATCCGGATCATAATCTCCATCGAATGTAAACACAAGTTTTCTCAATGCTTCTTTGTTGGGTATGCGAAGATCAAAATCAGCACTTATTGATTCTATCAAATTTGAATCGTATGAAATATTTAGCTTTTTTGCCACTACTCTTCGCCTCCTTCGTTATATTTGAAGATATCATCCGGTATAACAACAATTCTAGATCCTTTGCAAACTTGACGAAGATGTTGCCTAACTCCGTCCATTACACCCATAGCTGCGACAACTATAGTTTCTCCTGCCTTCACCTGCACTAAAAGCCAATCTACTATTTCAACAGTTGCTACACCCTCAATGACCTTCAATAATGTATTCCCTTTTCGCCCATCAAATACAGATATTTCTTCTGAATTCATCAACGAAAAGCCCAAATTTGCTGCAATAGAATAAATAAGCGTATCTCCGGTAGCATTTCCAGTCAACATTACACGGTCTAATTTGAAATCGTAATCAAAACATTCTGGTGACAAGTGTGCAACCTGAAAGCCTCCACCACCCCTCCAGTTTATTATTTCTTTTGAATTTCTTGTCTTTGACAATGCTTTAAGCTCTTTTACTGTTTTATCTTTTTTTAATCTATCATCCTCAGCAATAAGCTTATTCAAGATACTTGTAAATTTTGCAGCATCATCTGGCGAAACTCCTTCTGGTAGTTCAACTCCCTCTTCTGCAATTCGCTCACCTTTCGTTCTTGTAATTCCTCCATCATCTTGATCATTAATCACCTTTTCAAGACGCGGTCTTGTATAATTAACAAACGTCGATTCAAGGAGCTCACATGTTACCCATCTACGCCCCATTTTCTGAGCAACCGCAGCAGTAGTTCCAGATCCAGCAAAACAATCTAAAACAATATCACATGGATTAGTTGCGATATGTATAATCCGTGCTAACAATTTTTCTGGTTTGGGTGTCGAGAATGGGGTCTCACCCGGAAAAAGTTTTTTTATCTCAGCCTTACTATTTCTGTTGCTACCAACATCCCTAAAATTCCATATTGTTCTCGGGGTAACTCCCCCTGTCGGCAAATGTCCCTTCACCTGAATTCTCTTACCATCATTAATAAAAAAAACATCAGGCCATATTCCCTTTGATGTATTCAGCGCCGATAATATTGATTCTTCAAGTGTTTTTCCCAGCATTATTGCTTTAACGTCAGTCCTTACCTCGTCCGGATTAACACCACATATCTCGGCACGCTTTTCTAAATCATCAATTTCAATCAAATTATATTCAGCATATTTTGATAACGCATCAAACATTTGATCCTGTCCAAGTCTCCAACAGCCACCTATAGGTGGATATAATAAATCTCCCGTGAATGGAGATTGTATGGCATAGACCATACCTTGGTGCGTTCTTGCCCCAGGTGCATGTCCTGGTTTAGCAATCCAAGGGATAGGATCTCCATCAGGAGCTTTATATATAGAATCCTGTTGTGCAGTACGGGGAAGCCTATTTAATCTCCAGCCTTCTTTCTTTGAATAAACATAAATATAATCCTGATCTTCTGAAAATTGTTTTGCATCATTTCGGCTTGTGTCTGCCTTACCCCATACAATTTCAGCGACAAAATTTCCTGCTCCAAATATTTCATCCAGTAACAATCTCATCCTATGATTCTCTGCCGTGTCTAAGTGCACCCATATTGATCCATCTTCAGAAAGAAGCTTTTTCAAATGAAGCAACCTATCTCTCATCATTGTTAGCCATATAGAGTGTTCAAGATTATCTTCATAAGAGGCAAATGTCTGTGATGTATTAAAGGGTGGATCAATATATACGAGTTTTACCTTTCCTAAATATTTGTCCGCCAGCTCTGGAACACGGGTAAGCGTTTTAAGGACATCCCCAGACTCTCCAAGAATTAAGAGATTATCATCCTGCGGAATTAAATCAGCCTGCTGTGAATATTCATATTCTTCTTTTTTGGGAGTCTGTACTCCTCGCACATACTCATCATAAACAAGTGTGTGCGTTTCACAATAGCGAGGATCAGCGGGATCCACCCACTTATATCCATATTTGCCAGCCTCAGTCGATATAAGAGCTTTATCTTTGTTATACCAGGTGAGTTGTAATCTCATTTTACTCATATAAGTATTTCCTCCAAATTAGTCGTAAAGTTTAACAATCAAAAGCTTTAATATTACATATCATTCCACAGTAATTGCCCCCAAATATGGACTTTTACACCGTATACACTTATTGATTTGACTTTATATATTTTCCAGATTTGATTCTTGCATCATCTGGTTTCTTTGCATCATCCGGAATCACCCAAGCTCTTCCAACCCGAACAGCCCCTTCAACTCTCCCTTCACCACAAAGGATCTGTACTCGTCTGGGAGTAATCCCCCATTCTTCTGCTTTTTCTCTTACTGATTTTAATTCCACAGAATTCACCTCATAAAATGCTAGATTACCTATTTAAAATCATACAATAATAGTATATTCTTTTATGCGAATATTATCAAGTAAAAGCACACACTCGCCCCGTAAAGGTTATAAAATTTGATATAAAAATTTCAATTGATAATTATATTATACACCCAACCATAATCGTTTACAAAAAAAGAATCCCTTGTTTCCAAGAGATTCTTTTATATATGTTTTATTGTTTTATCGTAAGTTGGTCGTAAATCATGACCTTTGTTTTCTCTAACCCGCAATAAACAGCGTATTACTGCGTAATCCGCAGGGTTTATTTCTCCAGATTCTTCATTGTCGGAAATAATAATACATCCCGGATTGCCATTGAATTGGTAAGTAACATAACGAAACGAT
>ENA-UOOR01002481-UOOR01002481.1-fermentation-metagenome-genome-assembly--contig:-NODE-2481-length-18518-cov-14.920219_pt1 | contig 18518 bp, 17 predicted proteins | sample MGYA00245780_ERZ724029 | MGnify/ENA primary metagenome ERZ724029 (study PRJEB28704, sample SAMN03018315) | fermentation metagenome | biome: anthropogenic terrestrial biome; feature: soil... | reverse complement strand
GGGTGTGTTGTAATTATAGCTTGCTACGCAAGCATATAAATTAAAGAACGTTATTTTGCTTTGCAAAAAACGAGTCTAAGCAATTTCTTCCGTTGTTATAAGAAAAAAATATGAGGTGATATTATGGAGAAAAAATTTATTGAAATCAAGCCCGAAGAAATCAACGACAATTCATTTAAAGCCATTGGCTCTGATTGGATGCTGGTAACTGCAGGAGATATTAATTCCTATAACACGATGACAGCCAGCTGGGGCGGATTGGGCGTGCTTTGGGGTAAAAACATTGCTTTTTGTGTGATTCGCCCTACCAGGCATACCCGAAAATTTATTGACAATTCAGATATCTTTACTCTCTCGTTTTTTGATGAGAGCTACAGAAAAGCACTAAGCTTTTGTGGATCACATTCAGGCAGGGATTATGATAAAGCCGCTGAAACCGGATTAACCCCTGCCAAAAGTAAAGAGGGTTCTGTTTTCTTCAACGAAGCCCGCTTAGTATTAGAATGCCGAAAGCTTTATTATCAGGATATTGATCCAGCCGGATTTACAGATCCAACTATCGATATAAAAAACTATCCTAAAAAAGATTATCATCGCATGTATATCGGTGAAATCACTAATTGCTTTCGAAAATGACAGTAGGGTGTGTAACACTCATTGCAACGTATCCGGCAGAGACATATAAACAAATCAATCACTGAATTGTTATATGGCAGTAACAGTTCAGTGATTGATTAAAATTATAGGGGTTTAGTTATTTGTGTAATTATGTACTCAACAAGTTGGTGTTAGAACGTTTAGTAATTAGCATTTTGTTCAATCTTTTATATAGCTTGCTACGCAAGCATATAAATTAAAGTACGTTATTTTGCTTCTTAAAAAACGGGTCTAAGCAATTTCTCCCGTTTTTTTAAGCTTTTTTCTTAACTTAATACTAACCTTTCAAAGAACCAACCATAACGCCTTTCATGAAGTATTTTTGTGCAAAAGGATAAATTGACATTATCGGTATTACAGAAACTATAATGGTAGCATATTTTAGGGCTTCCTCGACAACCACACTGTCGGTACTGACAACTTGATTATCCAAGGAGCTTCCTTGAATGACAATGCTTCTTAAAATCACCTGTAAAGGTTGTTTAGAGGTATCCGTTAAATATAAGAACGGTTCCATAAATGAGTTCCAATGACCCACCGCATTGAAAAGACTCATGGTTGCCAATATGGCTCCTGAATTTGGGAGAACCAGATAATACAAGACTCCTAAGTCGTTAAGACCATCAATGTAGCCGGATTGTTCGACTTCCTCCGGAAATCCCGTAAAAAATGTTCTCATTACAATAACATTCCACGCACTGACTGCAGATGGCAATACGACGGCCCAAATTTTATCAAGCAAACCAAGCCCCTTAACAACAAGGTACTTGGGAATCATGCCTCCTCCAAAAAACATAGTTATAACAATAGCAATATTAAAAAATTTATAGAACATCAACCTATCTTTTTTGCTCAGACCATAAGCGCCAAGTGTTGTAACTAACATAGATATTGCTGTTCCAAGAACCACATAATAAATTGTATTTTCATATGCTTTAAATATCCTTTTTTCTCTAAAAACAGCCTTGTATGCTTCGAGGTTAATCCCTTTTGGCAGCAAAATTATTTCATTTCGCATAACACTAAGCTGGTCAGATAGCGATACAGAAATCATATATATAAACGGGTATATGGTGATTACAACCATAAACGCTAAGAATAAGCCTTTTAAAACAGTCCATATAGTAATTTTTTTACTTTCCACTTTATTCTCCTCCTACTACCATAAGCTGGTCTCGTTAACACGCTTGGATATGAAGTTAGAGGTAACAAGGAAACAAAGGTTTATTGCAGAATTAAACAGACCAATTGCTGTCCCATAACTCATATTTCCTTGCCTAATTCCCTGACGATAAACAAAGGTTTGTATTACATCCGATGTTTCATAAGTTGTTGCACCTTGTAATAGAAATGCTTTTTCGAAACCAACAGACATAAGATTACCTGTTCTTAAAATAAACAGAGTAATTATTGTAGGAGCAATGCACGGAATACTTATGTGTATTATCCGTTGAAGCTTGTTAGCCCCATCAATCATTGCCGATGCATAAAGGGTAGGATCGATATTAGATAATGCAGCTAAATATACAATTGATCCCCATCCAACTCCCGACCATATACCTGACGATATATAGATTGTGCGAAACCATTCGGCACTCTGCATAAAATTAATCTTAGAATAACCTAATGATGCTATTAATTTGTTTAATAGACCTGTTGATGGTGATAAAAACATGGTAATCATACTGACTATGACAACTGTTGATATAAAATGTGGCATGTAAGTTACTGTCTGAACAAATTTCTTAGCACGCTCATTTCTTACTTCATTCAGAATAAGTGCAAATATTATAGGTGCAGGAAATCCCCAAATAAGAGAATAGAAAGACAAAAGAAAAGTATTTCTTATCAATCTAAATGCGTGTTGATACTCAAAAAATGTCCTAAAATGTTTTAGCCCTACCCAAGGACTGTCAGCAAAGCCTTTAAAGGGCGAAAACTGCTGGAACGATATTGATATTCCATACATTGGGAGATAATTAAATAATATAAAGAATACCATCATAGGCATTACCATCAAAAGAAGATATTTGCTGCTATTTAGTCTTTGTAAAAAACTCTTTTTGTTGCCTGTACGTGGTGTTAGCACAGGTATTGAATTTGATTTTGAATTAATCATAGTTACTCCACTCCAGTTATTATATAAGCGTTTGCACATTTTGTGCAACGCAAGCGCTAAGCGCTTTCTCTTATTCTCACAGCCATACTCCAAAGCTAAATTTACTGTGAAAACGGTGTATCGTTTTATGTGCAAAAACGTTTTTGATTAATAGGGGATTGTACCTATCACTGAAGTAGGAATCGTTTATCCCCACATATTAGAAGTAATGGTTAGGGGGCATTTTTGGTAATTAGCCGGGTGCGAATTTCCACGGAAACCCGCACCCATACCTTTTAAATTTTACTATGCTGATTAAACGGATAAATAGAACTTATTCACCCAATTGCCTCTTGAAGGCAGTTGTAATTGTGTTCAGATAACTGTCAAGACCAAGAGCCTTAATCTCTTGTACATATTGGTCAAATTCGCTTAAAGGTCTGTCGCCAATAATAAACTTTGATGTTTCAGCCCTGTAATGGTCTCTAATAGCAACGCCTGTTGTCATGTCAAGCTCTTTTTCAGCTTGGGTTAAAGCAACTCTGGGTATTTGAATATCCTGGAAGCTAAGTGCCATAGCATCTGCTTCTTTCAATTCTTCACCAAAGGTTGCAGAGTGTGAACTATAATCAAACAGGGTATACAAACCATTAGTAGATAATCCATATTGTTGACGGAGTGATGTTGCAGTCATATTGCTTCCAATCCATTTACGGCCATTTTCGCCAACCTTGTATGTAATGCCTTCTTCACCCCAAGAAAGCAGGGTTGATCCTTCTTCACTATACATCCAGTCTAGGAACTTCATTGTAGCGTCCTGATTATCGGAATTACATACATTCAGGATTGTGTTTGATTCTGCAGAGAACCTAAGCTTTTTCTGTCCGTTTGAGCCAAAAGGCAGTGGCTCCATATAACGCCAGTTAACTTCCGGATTTTCTTTTCTCATCGGAACATTATAGCCATCGACTCTTACTACATAATCCAGCGTTAGGAATGCGTTGTTTGCAGACAGTATTTGCTGCCATTGCTGAGTTGTAATTGAAAGTACGTCTGGCGGAATAAGATCCTCTTCATATAATTTATTATAGAATGTCACCATCTCTTTGAAGCTATCTTCAATCGGACCATATTTCCATACTTTTTGATCCCAGTCATAGTATTGCTCATTGCAGGTGCCCCATGCAGCGGATGCCATCTTAAAATGTGTGAGACCTTCTCTGTATGTTAGCGGATAACTTTCAGGGTATGCGCTTTTTAAAGCTTTCAAAACATTATAAAACTCTTCTTGGGTCTTAGGTGCTTTGAGATTATTCTTGTCAAATATATCTTTACGATACAGCCATCCTCTAAGATTGGTGTTTCCTATACCATATATAGGACAACCATAAAGAGCTCCTTCTGCAGACATAAAGCCCAAAACATGGGCATTTTCTTTTTCAGACCATGCCTTGAAATTCGGCATTATGTCTAAATGTTCAAGAATATTTACGAATGCGCCATCCGGTCCATATTGATTTCCTTGTTCAGAAGTGAAATCAAATATTATATCAGGCAGTTCACCTGAAACCATTGTAATATTGTATTTGTCTACAAAACCTGTTGGATCTACAGCATCCATCTTAACAATAACGTTTGTATGTTTCTTTATCATATCCAGCACGTACCAATCTTCTTGGAAAGGCCAGCTTTGATGATAAGGAGCCATAATCTCAATAGTTACCGGTTTGTCAAACAATAAAGAAGGTTTTTCATCTTGACCTGAAGTTGTATCACCTGTACTTGGGCTCGTTGTTGCATCTGTTGCAGGTGGTGCGGAAACAGGTGTGCACGCTGCTATTGAAGCACCCAAAACTAATACTAACAATAATGCTAAAAACTTTTTCATGAAGTAATTCTTCCTCCCTTCGAATGAACAAAATTGTTGCTCTGCAGAGTTTTGTTATGCTTGCAGTATAAAAGAATAATCAACAACTAACAATAGTCATTACATGCGAAAGTAGTCATTTTCTTCGGAGTATAAAAAATTGCATATGATGCTCTAAGACTTATATTAAGAGGTTTTAATCATCAAAAGCAGACATTTTTTAAGATCTTGGTCATTATTAATATTTTCGATGCTTACCCGAAAGTCGTTGAAACTGCGGTGCAGGCAAGCGTCCAATTAAGGAGCGTACCCACCGGAACGCTCCCCCAAGAAGGATAGCCCCAAAACGCTATGGGAAAGTTGAGTAAATAATACCAAAAGGAAAGAAGATGCTATTGTTTTTAGTTAAATACTCATTTTCCTATATTCGTTTGGTGACTGCCCCGAATACTTTTTGAACAATCTGTTAAATGATCTCATATTAGGAATGCCAACCTTTATGGCAATATCCATAACCTTATCATTTGTTTCTTTCAGAAGCTTTGATGCTTTTTTAATACGAAATGAATTCAAATAATCAATGCAGTTAATCCCTGTTTTTTCCTTAAAGTAAGAAGAGAGATATGTCTTTGATATATTGAGTTTTTCTGATAATAAATCAAGGAATATATCCTCAGAATAGTTCTTTTTAATATAGTTCTTCACATAATCGATTATATAATCACTTTCTTTTTTATATACATTGATATGATTCAGGCAAATAGAGACAAAATTCAAGGTTTTTACCCTGTACTCCTCCATAGTAACGCAATGCTCCAAAGAGGAATATGCATCTGCTAATTTTATATTGCTTGGTATGCTCTGGTACAACTCCATAAGCACTGTGCTTAAAATGCTTACAATTTTATTGCATAAAAGCTTTATATAAAAGTTGTTGACTTCTTTTTTATAATTGAAATCAAGTATTTCGTTGATAAGCTTTATTGACTCCTGTAGCTGCCCGCTTTGAGCAGAATTTATAAACTGTTCCTGTTGCTCCTTGGAAAAATAGAAAGCATTACGCTCATTATTAATGTCTTCTGTAGTTAGAAACTGAGTTGTTGGGATAAGCTTCCTATATTCAACAATTTCTAAGGCTTTACTGTATGCATTTTTTATTTCTGATACATTGCGATATCTTCCTGTACACGCTATAGTAAAGAAAACAAACTCCTCTTCCGGCTCAAGCCTTTTTGCTATTTGTTCAACACAAGCAACTGCTTCTTTAAAGCTGCTTTCAATATTCGCAACACACACAATTTGATCACTGCCCGCCTGGAAAGTAACTGATTCTTTAAAACAATTACCCGTATAAATTTCAATTAACTCTCTCAGGAAGAAAGTGCCTTTCCCTTCAGACTCAAAAATCTGTTCATAGAATATTGCTTTAAAATGCAGCTTAAAGTAAATTATAATATAATCGTTAAATTTACTTAACTCATCAATTTCACTGCTTGTACCCTCAAAAATGTCAAACATTTTTACCTTAAAAGAGAAAGATTTTAAAAGTGAATCTTTTTTGTTTATATCCTCCTCATACGTATTGGATTTTTCTATTATACCTTTTATATTCTTGGCAATACTTTTAAAATCAGAAGATATCTCTGTTTCGCGTTCCTTTTCCTGCTGTTTAATTAATTCCACAATTTGCTTTACGGGGTTATTAAATCGTTTCACTATGTAAAAGGCTAAAAAGGCGCTAATTAAAATAGATATTAAAACAATAACCTGGATTACTATAGAGGCTTCTTTAATTTGTTGTTTTACAGGAGTATTTGAATAAAACTTGTAATACGTGAGCTGATTGTCACGGTCTTCACGAACAAACATATAACCATCATCCAGTTTTATATAAGACTGCTCTAATTGCTCTTCCTGTAAAAAATGTTCCCTTACCTCTCGATCAATTGATTCCGGATAAAGCAACAGCCCATCGTTTGTGTATATGTACAAATCATCAGTGAAATCGGACTTAGTCAAATTTAATAATTTACCTACATCAATCAAAGCCACCATTATAAATTTAGAATTTATATTGTGTTTAAATGCAATGGGCATTAAATATTTTTCTGAGCTAAACGCAAAATTTGATATATCTTGAAAATATTTTGATTGATAGAACCTAAATGTAAACTTATCCTCCATTTCTTTAAGCCAAAATTCTTTTGTATATTCATTATTTGTGTAAAATATATTAAACAACATCTCATTTGGCATAGCAAGCTTTTCCGGATATTTAATTATAATAAACATTTCGATGATGTATTTTTCGTTTACCTTAATTGTATTTAATTCATCGTCCATCAATTTATAGGTGTAAGGAGAAACATATGCACCATTAAAAAATGTGTAAAATTCGTTGAAAAGCCTCAAAAATATGTCGTTTTTTATTTTATTGGTTATCATTTCTAATTCATTTATAAGATTTTGCATCTGTGCATCAACGTTTGCGGTTATTTCTTCCTCCATATTTTTAGCATAAATCATATTTGTAATTCCATGAAAAGATGCTATAAGGAGAATTACAACTAAAAAGCTTAAAAAAAGCCTTATAAACATTGAATTGCGTCGGAAGACTTCTCTCATTTTTTTAAGCATAATGCTGTTGTTTAAGCGGTTTACCCACAATTTATTCATATCCAAAAACCCCTTTGACAATGTAATTGCTTCCCGGAAAGTCGTAAAACGGCTTTTTCCTGCAAGTCTAGCTGCGATAAGTTGCGGCAAGCGAGTGTTTTTTAGCCAATTTGAACTACCCGCCACTAGACATTTTTCAACCATCTTGGTTGAAAATATGCGAAGAAGTGGGGCTTCAAAATGTATCATGGCTTGCGCTATGCTTAACACTTTTGACGTATCCTTTTCGCCTTTATCTCCTCGACCTGAAAGGCATCGAGGAATACTTTTCTAATGATGTTTCCGGAAACATTGCAATCTGTGTTTAAATATCAAAATCCGAATACCGGATTAAATAATAACAGCTAATCCATCTTCCAAACAATTTCCCCGTTTTTATCTATATATACAAACCGTTGGGTTCCATCAATTATCATTACCACCCGGGCAAGATCTTCAGTGAAGCCAACGTTCCACTCCGTAGTAAAGGTATACCCTCCCCCATCTTCATTGGCCAAATTTTCTCCGGTAATAAAATCGCCATTTCTATCAATAAGAGCATAGCCACCAATTTCTTCATAGTTTTCAATATCTGGTTTCCTCACAAAAGCATAACCGTTTCTAAATGACGAAGCATATGCAAATTGAGGCTTTATAATATACTTGCCGGTTTTATCAATGTATCCATAAAACCCGTCTGCCACAACTAATGCAGCGCCATCATTGAAACGCTCGGCGTAATCATAAACCGGTTCGATAACATAACTGCCTTTTTCATCAATGTAGCCAAATTTCCCATCTTCACAAACAGCAGCAAGTCCTTCGCTAAAGCCTTCATAAAGGTAAGTTCCCTCAAAGTTGTGTTCAAAAAGAAATGGTATAACCAGCTTTCCGGTTTTATCAATAAAGCCATGCTTGTCAGATTCATTAACAACAACTGCAAGTCCTTCTGAAAAGTCGTAAGCCATGAAATATTCAGGCTGTATAACAATATCACCTCTGGTATTTGAGTATCCAAAATTAAGATCCTTTTCAAAGACAGCAAGCCCGTCGTGGAAATCTCCAGTGTTGTTATTATAAAAATCTTTATAGACGACTTCTCCGTTTTTATTTATAAAACCATGCAGGACAGCATCCCCCTCGTATTTAACAACGTGTGTCCATCCTTCACTGAACCTGCCAATGTAAGCATATTGAGGCTCAATTATAACTTCGCTGCTTAATCCGATTAATCCATATTTTTCATTCACGCTTACGACAGCAGCCCCCTCGGTAAAGAAATCCGCATGGTCATATAAATAGTCAATAATTAATTTACCTTTTGAATTAACATAGCCCCATTTCCCTGTATTTCCCATAACGGGATAGAGGTATTGTGTATTTGGTGTTATGTCGTTACCAATATTTGTTGGCATTTGAGTCGTTCCACTCTCTTTAGTGGTGGTAGTAGCATCACCGGTATTATTGGTTGTGCCAGTAATGTTGGTAATGTTGGTAATGTTGGTTATTTCGGTTTTGCCGGTATTATTGGTATCGTTGGTGTTATTTGTGTTTGATAAAGATTCAGTGCTAATACCCGGTAGCGGTTTATCTGACTTACACCCTGTATTAACTAATAGCAGAATTACGAGCATAATTACAAATACACATTTTTTCATATTAATCATCTCCAAATGAAAAATATTTTATCTGCTTTATTATAACGAGGCTTAGATGGACCCCCGCCCCACCGCTTCGCATATTTTCAACCATTCTGGTTGAAAAATGCCTGGTGGCGGGTACATATTTCTCATTTTATGGGTGCACCGGGCACGCTCGCAAAGTGAAATACGCATCTTTTCGCCTATTTCTGCACATTCTACTGTAAAAAGGTGTTAATATCCTGATGTTAGTTGTCATTTTTCTAGTCATCACTTTATGCAGTTGGCAAAAAAAAGAACCATTTTTCCATGCTCTATTTTCTGTGATCACTTATAGTCTAACACAAATTACATTTAAATGCTGCATATTCCTTATTTTTATTCTTTATTTTTCTTGTCGGTTTGCCTTCAAGAAGTTACTCCTAGTTGCAACCTGGTGCAATCACAATATGGTTATCCAGTCTTCGGAAGAAGGCTGATGAAATTTAAGAAGTCTTAAATTTCATCAGAAAGTCACTTTGTGACTTTCTGGGTGATAACCTTATTATAGAATTATATTTTTTAATTCAGGGTATACTTTGATTTAAAAAAGTCATGCAAAGAACGGAGGAGTTGTTTATGGCACAAATGTCATTCAAAGCATCAACAAAAGCGCTGAACGGTCTAACAATAGAATGTTCTGCTCGCAATTTCAACATTATTTTAGATGAGCCCGAATCCTTAGGCGGTGCCGATAAAGGTATGAACCCAGTTGAATGCCTGCTTATTGCACTCGGTGGATGTAAATGTATTGTTGCAAAAGCTTTTGCTGGGAAGAACAGAATAAATCTACAGGATATACGCATAGATTTGGATGGCGTACTAGATCCAGATGGTTTTTTAGGTAAGAATAAGAATGCAAAAATTGGATTCTCTAAAATCACCACACACTACTATATTAAAGCTGATAACACAAAAGAAGAAATTGAGAAGTTTGTAGATTTCATTGAAAAAACATGCCCGGTTCGCGATACATTAGAAAACACGCCTGAGTTTGCAACCGAAATACATTCGGGATAATAAGTATGATTTACTTTATTAATTAGTAAAAATATGATGTTAATCGAAAATCTATGCTAATCCGCCTCACTCAGGGGCGGATTAACTTAAAAGACAAAGAAAAAAACAGCTTAAATAAACCGTTTTAAGAAAAGAACACCTTTTTAACATGACAGCAACAAGCGTCGCCATCTCTTACTTCTATTATGGCAGATTTTGGGTTAATGTAAATGGTGTTTCTAGGAGAAAATAAGAAAGGCAGTCAATGGCATTGCATGCAATTGCACTCGCTACATCTCCAATATATTCCTTATCCGAACAACGCTTTGGATATAAGCATCAAAATATTTTACCAGAACTCGTTTTCCACATATGGAGTTATATCCGGAAGGCTATCAACATAAGGCAAAGTGGGAACAAAAGCTCTCTCTTCCTCATAATTTTGCTTAGTTATCTGTAATGCTAGTGTTTAAGGTTTAATCTAAATTTGTTTATTTTTGAAATTATTCATATCTTAAATCCTCCGTTTTTCTTATATTGCCTGCTCCATTGAGCGATAGACTTGTCTCTTTTCGATTTATCAAGCAAAAAACCTGCTTTGTCATCAGAAAATCTTGCTTCCCGTTTCAGTTCCAAATAGCTCTCCCATCGTTCATGAGGAAGCTCACCACTCGCAATCGCTGCCCTGATTGCACAGTCTGGTTCGGTTTGATGGCGGCAGTCGCTGAATTTACAGCGTCCAAAGTAATTCTCAACATCAGAGAACGCTTCACCTAAGCCTGTGTTCACATCCCACATTCCAAGCTCACGCATTCCGGGAGTGTCTATAATAATAACACCACTTGGAAGCATAATCAGCTGGCGGTGCGTTGTTGTATGACGGCCGTGGCTATCATCAACTCTGATCTCATTTACCGCCATAATTTCCCCACCGGCAAGTGCATTTACAAGACTTGATTTGCCGACACCTGAGGAACCCAGAAAGACTATAGTTTTACGTGGTTTTAGGTATTCTGAAAGCTGTTCGATGCCATATCCTGTCTTTGCACTAATAGCATAAACACCGACATGAGCAGCTATATTTTCTACCGCCCGGACTTGTTCAGTGAAATCGTCCGTTAAATCTGCTTTAGTTAATACAACAACAGGAATTGCGCCGCTTTGCCATGCAAGAGTGAGGTAACGCTCAATTCTTTTTAAGTTGAAGTCTTGGTTTAGCGAGGCCATAATAAACACATAATCAAAATTTGAAGCGACAACCTGTTCTTTTACAGTTTTGACATAACCGGCTGCATGACCTGAGAAATCATTACGCGCAAACTTGGACTTACGCTCTAATGTTTTAATTATTTGGCTGTCACCGCTGCTATTATATTGAATTAGCACAAAATCACCAGTTGTAGGGAAGCTTTCAATGCCCTCTCCGAAGTATATGCTTGTTTTTAGTCTACCGTAGGTTTGACCATACTCGCAGATTAGTTCATAACGCTCCTTGTGCACTGCCGTAACACGTGCCTGTATACCACTTGCATTTTCCGGTATCATTGTTGGTATAAACCCATAATCTATTAATTTTAGCTTTTCAATATTTTTTATATTCACTATTCGCATCCATCCTTTATCAATTTCTTTTCTTCTTGCCTGCGCTTTTTTTTGTTTTTCATATCATTTTCTTGCACTCTGGTTCGAGGGTTTATCACCCAACTCCCACGAATTTTCTTCACATAATCATATGTGCTTTTCTTTTTTGCCATTTTAATCACTCTCCTTGTATTTCAAAACGATTAAATTCTTTACCTAAAAAAGCATACAAAAAGCCCACAGATAACGACCACCTGCGGGCTCAAAAAGAGACATCATACTGATGTGAGTCTTTTAGATTGTATGAAAGCAACAAAAAAACACGCTACCATTGCGTGTTGTTACTTGTTAGATACACAATTCGGGCTTATCGCAAGCTCTGCTTGCTAAACGCCCATACCACCTGGTTGCTCGAAAGAAGCTGCATAGGTAACACAAAGAAAACCTGTTATAAGGTATACCGTGTACCTGTGCCAATATTCAGTTAGTCAAAAACCACCTCAACATTTTTGATGGACATTAAGACAACTCCTTTCGTGCAGAATCAAATATTAGCAATATACTGCATCATTTTAATTATATGAACGGTACCAGACATTGTCAACGGGGGATTTTAATTTATAATTAATTTTTACTGGACGATTTCATATGGCCAGTCCACAATACCACCAAAGTCATATACTCCCGTGTATCCCATTCGAACCAGTTCATTGGCAGCCAATGCGCTTCTGCGACCCGTTCTGCAGTATACCAGAATTGTCGCGTTTTTGTCGGGCAATACTGTCTCAGCTTTATCTTTTATTTCACTATCAGGGATTAGCACTGCGTCCCGGATATGCCCCTCATCATACTCAGCCTGTGTGCGTACATCCAGTATTATCACATTGCCTTCGTCAATTCGTTCTTTCGCTTCTTCAGCACTGATTTTTCTGTATTCAGCAGTCATAGCAGTCTCCTCGTCGGGTTCAATTCTTACTGCTGTCACCTGCACGGGATAGCTTTCCCGTATCTGGGGCAGTATTGTTATGGTAACCTTTCGACCCGCTTCAAGCACAAAATCTATTTTCATATTCTTATCATATCCAACGGTAGCTTTGTCAAAACCCACGGCATCGTTGGTAGTAACCGTTATACTGTTTTCGGATACACTTTCAATTACTGCGGAAAAGATAATATTGTCACTTTTCCCACTGCACCCGGAGAGTATCAAAATGAAAAACAAAATGAAAGCAAAAATCCGTTTCATATCCTAAACTCCTCTTAATAATAGTATTTGTGTTAACAGATTTCCAGTTACAAGCCTCATTATAAACCAACATTTTACCTTAAATTAACTGAAATTCACTCGATCTTGTATTAATATTTATATAATGCTTAAGTCCCTATGGGCAGAGTAATAAAAGCTGCACATAGCAAGGCATTTCAGCAGAATACAGCTTGTTTTGCAAAGTCGTATACATAAAATATATTACCACAGTTTCCGCTTCTCGACACATGCTGGTAGTAATTACATAACAGGAGTAATTGTCTTGACCGTTACCGAAGAATCATATATCAGGAATTTGTACGATAATGGTTGCCGGATCGTTTTTTATATTGAATATGTTCCGATAACAAAAAATACCGAAGTTCTTGCTCCGACCGATACAGAAAGGGAGCAATTGGAAAAAGCAATCAACGTACTGCGGAAACAAAATGACGATGTGATTTTCATATCCTTTCCTGGAGATGAGAAATCGACAGGTGGCTGCCTTGCGGCCGGAAGGGGATTTTTTCACATTAATCCGGTCGGAGATGCGGAGCCTTGTCCGTTTTCACCCTATTCCGATACTAATCTGCTGAAAACCGGATTGCTAGAAGCGCTTGATTCCCCGTTGTTTCAAAAACTGCATGCCAGCGAGCTGCTTCTCCAGGAGCATATCGGAGGCTGCACACTTTTTAGCCACCACAAAGAGATCACGGATATGCTGTAAAACAGGTTTTAGAGATTTTAGAAAGAGAGGAACTTATATTCTTTACTAGCTCTTTTGTTCTCATACATTAATAAGTCAACATGTTTTTGAAATTCTTCCGCACTCATAAGCGAATTATAATCATATACTGCATAGCCTATGCCGAATCCAAACTGATAGGGCTGGTCGCCGGATTTATTGTGCTTATCAATGTTATCGTTAATTCTGCAAACAATATCATTCAAAGCAGTCTCGTCAGACACATCCGGAACAATACAAAATTCGTCACCGCCAAATCTGGCAATAAAATCATTTGGTCCTAGACAGCTTTTAAGTAGTTTTGAGAAATTCTGGAGAGCACAGTCGCCCATATCATGACCAAATGTGTCGTTGATTGATTTAAAGTCATTCAAATCGATCATAATAACCGAAAATGTCTTTTTCTCAGTGCTTGCATTAATTTTATCCTTCAAATAAATCTCCAGCTTTTTACGGTTATACACTTCAGTTAAAAAATCAATGTACATATTCTGATTCTGAATTTTTAAAAATACGATTAGCAATGAAAGCACAACACTGTTTAGCATTAATGATGTACCGTAAAAAATAATCTGTAATATAATACATACTGAGGGAGGAATCGCAAAAAACAGCAATGAGAAATAATACTTCTTTTCTATTATTTTACGGTTTTTAATGATCATGACAAAGGCCGAAAGAACCAAAACAACAGTAACCGAAGCAGAGAGTAAAAACAGTGGTCCTCTATGGTAAATATTATTTGAATCTATGTAATAGTACCATCCAAAAAATTGCGTCAGTACTACAATAACTGCATTTACTGCATTAGCGGCAATAAGTGGGTAAATCAGTCTCTTAGTTTTTTTGTCTTCATGAAATATCTGGGCATGCGCATATAATAACCAAAGTGAAGGTATAATTGGGCTTAAGAGGAAAATAAAGAAATTTCCAATATGATTGATCGAAGTATAAATTGTACCGGGATTACCGTCAAATCTGCTGAATATATCCAGACACAGCATGAGGAAGGTAATTTGCAGCAGCATCATATAAAGCTTATATGTCAGATATCCTTTTTCATTGTTTTTTAAGGAGTGGATGAAAATAATAATCAACAACACTATTGAATATATATTTATATCCATGTTCTTTGTAAAGTTCATTTATCTCTGCGCCTCATATATGTAAAGTCATCTTTATAAACTCCATCTCCATTAAATGAATCTCTGTAATGCTGGAATATCATGCCTGTACATTCGGCAGGCGTGATATTCCGTAAGTATATTATACCCGAAATAAGTTAGCACACAAGTATTAATCTGAGAGATTGTAATATGTATTTTTTGACAATGGTTAAAATATTTATTCCATCATCAACAATACGATAAATCATTCTATATGAATAAACAATTATCTCTCTTACATTCACTTCATCTATTTCTTCGAGATTTCGTCCGATGTTCGGAAATAAATCTATATACTCTGATTTGTCAACAATATCATTTACTACCTTTTTAGCATAGTAAATTGAATCCTTGGCTATATAGTTGTATATTTGTAACAAGTCAGCTTTGGACGTATACGACCATCTTACCATTGTTCAATTTCCTTACGCAATTGATTTACTTCAGTGAGCCTACCCTTGTTAATATCATTTTCGCCTTTTATCACTTTATCTATAAGATACAGTTTATACATAATATCATCTAATTTGACTGTATCCGGCATCTTCAGTATTGCATCTACTGCCGTTTGTTTAATGCTTCCCATGATAAATACCTCCGTTTCATACGTTAATACTTAGTTAAATTATATCATAAATCTATGTGTGACATACTCCCGCCGCCTATAGAGGCGGGGGCTTCCTGGGATGTATCGGCTAACGCCGATATAATTACCAGGCTATCCCCATTTGTCCAAATATCATTTTCAATATTTTTATAGACACCTATAATCCCCGTTATCGTTACAGTAGCCCACTTTCCTCTTGGATTTCTCTTATTAAAGCTTGCGTCAGACTTTCTCCAGCCTCCACTACTCCTCCGGGAAATTCCCAACCACGGCAGGGACTCTTGACAAGCAACACCTCATTTTTCACATTTGTTACAAACCCACCAACAGCAACTGTATGCATTGGCATGATTAATTCACCTCATATAATATAAATACTTCGTACTCATCGTGTTTCAGTTAAAATCCCATTTCTTCGAGTATCAATACCGCTGCCTCAATTGCTTTCGGGCATACCTCTTTTTGCCTGCCCGGAAACATAGCTCTGGCTTCGGTATCGCAGACATCATAACCGAGCAGTTCACGACAAAGGACAGTCCCTTTTCTTTTCAGGTATTCTTTCATAAATTCTGATGTAACTTCATAACATTTTTTCTTGGATGTTTTATCATTCGCAATATATTGCCCGTATTTTAGACCGACTACCATTACTGCACCAGAAACCGCACCGCAAACCTCACCACACCGTAAACCGCCCCCAAATCCACAGGCAAGCTTCATCGAAAGCTCTTCATTCATCCCAAACTGTCCGCAAAGCGCACCGATAACAGCCTGAGAGCAATTAAACCTGCTGTTAAATAATTCAAGTGCTTTTTGTACCTTTTCGCTCATATTTCACACCTCCTACACAAAATATATCTTTACTTTACAATACCAAACTACTGTGAATAAATAACCGTTCCAACGGCTTACTATCGAAATCGCACTACGGACGGCGCAGCCTTTTGTAGCCAATATCATGGTCACGGTAGACACGCCGGTTACCCGACGCACCCCGCACAGATCCGGACTTGCAGTATTCCCGCATCCGGCTCTTCATAAACAGTAGCGACTGTAATCAAGCAGTTACCTCGACAATCCTTGGCTTTACTATCTTATGCATTTTCAGTATGGCATTAAAGGTTTCCCAGGAATAGCTTTTCCGCTCACTTCTCAGATTCTCATCTAAATTCTTCTGGTATTCAATAACTGTCATTCGGTCAACGCCTGCGGCAGATTTCTTGTTCAGCCTTTAGAACGCAGACCTGAGGGTATCCTTATTAAGGACTCCATAAAGATTTCCAAAGCGGTGTTTCTTGTCGTTGACTGCTTTCTGAGCTATTGCCTTCAGTGAGGTTTGCATCCATACTCCGATCCGACAGTCCGGTGAATGTTTCCTTTGAAGACTGCCTGTTTGTGTAAACCCCTTCCCCTTGTAAACGGCTTTCCCGTTCCCTGAGTACTATGAGTTTATCCGACTCCCTGTATGCATTGGTACGCCTTCTTTTTGGTTGGTTAGTACCTACCCAGTCTACCGGGAGCTTACAGGGTCTCCCAAGTTCCTATGCCTTCTCTCAATACATGCCATGCTCTTTGACCCGGGTTGCTTGGGCGAGCAGTTCAGCAACGCTGAACGACCAGCCCCGGTAGCCCCTCAGAAACCTCACCTTATATCGGTTCCCCTGTTTTGACTTCCGCAACGTTAACTGCGTCGTCGACTACTCTTTGTCTTTCGACCAAACGCTGACGAGGCTCAATCACTTTAGAAAGTACAGTCTTTCTTACGGCCTATATTGTTCCCTGTGCACGCTTCGTCCTATGGTTACCCGGTCGGACGCAACACTCGGTATGGGTGGTTGGTTAGACCTTACCCAATAGAGACTTTCACTCTATAAGAAGCGCACAAGCTTTGCTTGGCGCACGAACGTCCCGGTTTTACGACGCCGACGAACCGGACCAACGGAGCCTTTCCCTTTAGCAGCGCTTGCCGCCCGGTAAGACGGTGTGGCAGTCACGACCCTTAAGCACGCCCTAAGCGTGAAAATTTTTTTAGATGAAGTCGGCAATCTCCAATTGGTATGACTGTACAGAACCCTATGATGCTAACTGCGGGACAGAACTTTGCCTCTTTGACCACAACACAGGCGAGATATTATATTCTTTAAAGGCTGCTAAGACATCAGGTCTGACTTCTTTTTCATAATCATTAAGAAATACAAACATACTTGTTCCTTGTTTTCTAAAGTCTCTAATATCAGACCATGAGAAAAGAATATTCTGAGTCCTATCTTTTGTGGGGTTATTAATTGCTTTTATTAATCTTTCAGGCTGCTTCTTGGAAGCCGGAATAACAAAATCAATTGTATGTGAAAAACCGCTTTTCCCACTAAATATAGCTGATGGTGTATACCTAATTTCATTGCTATTAAGGAAGTTTTCAACATCCTCTAAGAAAACACTCATAACTCTATGCTGGGATAACATAAACATATCACTGACAGATAGCATTGCTTGCATTAGCATGTGCTTTTTTTGAGCAAAATTTTCGAGAGTGGCTTCTACAAATAGTTCATCATTTTTCTGCTTAACTCCAACACTATTAATTATGGCATCTAGAAGTTCTTTTCTTCTCACACTATTAATTTCACAACCCGACATCAATAGATCACCAATTATATAGCCATCATCAGTTAAGATAAAATTATTATTTTCTTGCTTAACATAAATTTGAATATGATCATTATGATTATCCAGAAAAGGTGTAGTGATTTCTGTATAATCCTGAATTTCAGTAGTTGTAATATTTTCTCTTAACCAATTAAGATATATATCTATGAAATCCGTCCCTTTTAATTTCATTTAAACATCCCTTCCTGGATGGAAATTTCACTCGTATTCTGAACTTTACAGTATTCTAGAAACTCTATTAATGCCTTTATTAAGTCTTTCGCATCGGTTATTTGACCGGTTAATGGATAAGCCCACCTGACATCGAAACCCTTCGCTTAATATAAATTTTATAGCTTCACAGTTTTAATATTAAGTTTATAATATGAAACAATTACGGTTCTTGTCTCTTCAAAGCATTACTATTCTTTTCCGCCACACGATGTGGCGGTTTATGCTTTCGATGGTGTATAACGGTCTCGCATTGCCGACGTCCCTGAGCTTTACAGGCGATGTTCGAGTCTTAGAACTGCTTGTCAGTTCTTGACGAGGACGAGACGACTCGGTTAGCG
>ENA-UOOR01002479-UOOR01002479.1-fermentation-metagenome-genome-assembly--contig:-NODE-2479-length-18539-cov-5.699091_pt1 | contig 18539 bp, 15 predicted proteins | sample MGYA00245780_ERZ724029 | MGnify/ENA primary metagenome ERZ724029 (study PRJEB28704, sample SAMN03018315) | fermentation metagenome | biome: anthropogenic terrestrial biome; feature: soil; material... | reverse complement strand
ACAATGGTAAGACCGGCAGCCCCTAAAGCCGCCGTCTTTAAAAATTTTCTACGTGAATACGTTGTCATATTATTTATAGTTTTCATTTTGAGTCAAAACTCCGTTGGAACGGTCAATTTCAGTCTGAGGAATCGGGAATGGCCAACTTCTATCCGAAGCCTCGCTGCCTTTTCCGGCATAATTGTATTTCGAAGAAAATGCTTGCATCGTTTCAACATAATCTCCCCAACGGATTAAATCATATAAACGAAGGCCTTCCAATGCGAATTCCGCTCTTCGTTCATTCTTGATAACTTGTTCCAAATTATCCGTTATTTTTACAGCAAACCGGGATTCAAATATCGACTCATTGATATCTGTTAACGTTCCTTCAAATTTACGTTGGATGGCAAATTGATCTTTCTTTGATGTAGAAACAAAAGCTCTATGCCTAACCATATTGAGATATTTCACTACTTCATCTTTACTTCCCTCCGTTTTTAATACGGACTCAGCATAAATCAATAATGTTTCTGCATATCTTATCCAATAGGGAGCCCATTTACTTCGTTGCAAATTACCATCTACCCTATAATCATAGGGTACAAAAGCCTTACGATTTTGCAATAAACTAAAATTATAGTATCCCTTATAATTATGGATTTCTTGATCATTCCCTTTTTTGAAAATATCCCCATCGCTGATAATTGTAAATAATTTTCTGGGATCTTGAGTATCATAAGACATCGCCAAATCAGTTGTGGGAACATTGCCTCCCCATCCTCCCACATTATTCCTTCCGACATTCATGATAGCATAAGAATCCGTCAAATATCCGGTTTCAGGGACATATTTGCTCAAACATGTAAATAGAGATTCAGAAGAAGCAAATCCTTTGTCATAGTCTCCTCCGTATAAATCCTGAAAGTCGGTCGCCAATGCCAGTCCACCGTTAGATATCACCTCTTTCGCCGCATTTTTCGCTATCGTATATTCTTCTTGTGCATTTCCCTGCATTTTGTTTTGTTCCATCAGTCCGGCAAAGAATAATGCAATACGTCCTTTGAACGTATAGACAGCGTCTTTAGATACCCGCCCCAACTCAGTAGACAAATCAAAATTCTTTCTCCAAGGTAAATTCGGGTCATTTATGGCATCATCCAAATCCTTATATAACTGAACCCTTATTTCCTCTACTGATGCCTTTTCGAGTCTATCGGAAGGCGATTGAACCGTTGTTATTAGAGGAACGCTTTCAAACGTATTGACTAAATCAAAATAATACCACGCCCGAAGAAACTTCATTTCGGAAATATAACGAGAAATAGTTTCCTTGCTAATAGGTTCCCCTCCGCTTGTTAAAGACAGATCTTCCTTACTTAATTGCGCGATACCGACATTACAGCGCCCGATACCTGTATAGCGCTGTGTCCAGGCTTCCTGTAACAAAGGATTACTGGAAAGCGGATATCCCTTCCCCAATTCGGTCGTTTGAGGCCGGTCACCGGCATCCGATCCGCCTCCATCGGCGTCATCCACACTTTCACTTCCAATTGCGACTCTATTAATGGAGTACGCAAAGCCATCATGTAAAGGAGCATAGCAGGAAGTCACCAATTTAAAAGCCGCATCATCCGTATTCATATACGCAGATTCATCCAAACGCCCCCTGGGATCCCGATTAAGAAAAGAATCACTGCAGGATATTAAAAGGCACAGGCAGCTCAACAAAAGTATATATACATATTTTTTCATTGCATTTCTAATTTTATTCATGATTAAAAAGCCAAATTTATTCCCATCATATAAGTAGCGGACTGAGGATAATAACCATCGTCAACGCCATTATTAAGCGGGTTGCTATTACCAATTTCAGGATCCAATCCGGTATATTTTGTAAAGGTGAGTAAGTTATATGCACCTACCCATATTCTAATACTGGCAATATTATAATGAGATAATATGCTTTGCGGTAAAGAATATCCTAATTGAATATTCTTTAATCTCAAATAAGATCCGTCCTCTACCAACCAATCCGAGACCTGAAGATTATTGGTGTTGTCCGTATTTATTTGAAACTGTTCGTTGGTCGAATTTGTCGGAGACCACGCTTCTTTCATTAAATCTTTAGGAGCATTATACCATCCCACACCGGAATTCATGTCGATCTTTTTTGCATTCATTATCTTATTTCCATAAGTGCCTTGGAATAGAAGCGATAGGTCAAAACCCTTGTAATCGGCTGCTATATTAAATCCATAACTCATTTTCGGGAAAGGATTACCGATATTTGTCCTGTCATTTGCATTAATGGCGCCATCGCCATTCAAATCTAAAAATTTCAAATCTCCAGGGCGGGCCGTTGACTGAATTAATCCACCCTCTTTGTTTTTATAGGCTTTTATCTCAGCTTCATTTTGAAAAATACCATCCGTTTTCAGTCCATAAAAGTAACCAATCGGTTTTCCTTCTTCTGTTTTAGTGGTAGTAACCGTTATCCATCCTCCACCATACAAGGGTTCGCCCCCGCCCAAACTCAAAACCTCATTATTGAAAGTAAACAGATTAGCTCCCAACGAATAATTAAAATCTTGAATGGAATTTCTATATTTTACATCTATTTCCCATCCTTTATTCCGAATGCTTCCTGCATTTACCCATGGATTATTAGGAAATCCCAGATAAGATGGTAGCGGAACTTTCAAAAGCATATCTTTTGTCTTTTTCTGGAAATAGTCTATATTGAGGTTCAACGTGTTCTTGAAGAATCCTAAATCGAGTCCTATATCAAACTGTTCGGTGGTTTCCCATTTTACATTCGAATTACCCATTAAGTTATTTCCTCCCATTAATTGAGAATTAAAATTACTTCCAAACAAATAATATCCCCAATTTCCCGTAAAGGTCGACTGATAAGCTCCGCCTCTGTTACTTGCGTCGTTGATGTCATAAATAGCCTGATTACCAATTTGTCCCCAGCTTGCACGTAATTTTCCATTTGAAAGCCAATCCAGATTATTCAAAAATGATTCTTCCGAGAAATTCCATCCTGCGGAGAAAGAAGGGAAGGTTCCCCATTTATATCCGGGTCCGAAATTCGAAGAACCGTCTCGACGGATATTAGCAGTGAATAAATACCGGTCTTTATAAGAATAAAACAGACGCGTAAATAATGACTGTAATGCCGATTCGGATTTCCAACCACTTGCAGCAGGGTTTTTTGAAGCTGCATCTAATATTCTTTGAGCCTCATCATTACTTACCAATCCTTGACGTGAGGCTGATGTCGCTTCCGATTTTGTTTCTTCGGCGGAAGTCCCGATCATGGCTAAGAGAGTATGTTCGCCGAAGGTTTTATTAAAAGTCAAGGTATTATCCCACACCCAATAATCGGAGTTTGAATAATTTTTGCTCACGGTTGCATCATTTGCGAATTGATCTCCGTCCAGATAAAATTTAGGATTAAAACCATCGGATCCTCCTCTATATAAATCGACACCTACGCTTGTTTTAAATTTTAGCCAAGAAGTTAAGCTCGCTTCAAAATTCAGGCCGCCTTTTAAAGACAGATCGTTCCATACATTATCTTTACGAATATCCGTCTGAGCAACCGGATTTTCCTTATTGGTCAACAGTATAGGGGAATACCATGAATAGCGATCATTCGGATCTACTTGATCCATAAAAAAACTTGACTCCAAAAAATCAGGAATGTTTTTTAATCCTTTTCTATATACCGGAGAGATCGGATCGGCTGTGAACGCAATAAAAGAAGTATTAAAGCCCGGAGAATTTTCTGTCACATTTCTTCTGGATTGTTTAATCACCCCTATATTCCCAGCCATTTTCAACCATTTATACATTTGGTGATCGATATTTGTCAGCCACGAAATTCTATCGAAATCCGAGCCGTTTATGATGCCGTCTTGTTTCATATATCCCAGATTGGTGTGATATGCCAAGTTATTAGCACTTCCCGAAATGGATAAATCATAATTCTGAACGGGAGCATTTTTATGATTGATTTCTTTCCACCAATTCGTTCCCTCTTCACTTCCGGTATTCTCTTTCAAAAACTGTAAGATTTTGTTCTTTTGATCATCAGTATAAAAGGGCGCATTTCCGGCATTTGTATTCGCCAGATTTTTATAATCGATAAATTCCGAAGCATTCATGACATCATAAGTCTTTATAGGATTTTGCACGCCATAATAGGCGTCTAATGTGATTCGGGTTTTACTTTCACCGCTCTCCCCTCTGTTTGTAGAGATAATAATTACCCCATTGGCTGCCCGGGATCCGTAAATAGCCGTTGCAGAAGCATCTTTTAATATTTCCATTGATGCAATATTATTCGGATTCAGCCATCCTATATCTGTTTGAGGCAATCCATCTACGATATACAACGGATTATTATTATTCACGGTACCTACTCCGCGCACCCTTACGGTAGGAGGTGTGCCGGGGCTTCCTCCGGTTGAAGTGACGGTAACTCCCGCTGTTTTACCTTGTAAAGCATCTGCGATACTCCTAACAGGTAAATTTTTCAGATCGTCTCCCGACACCTGGCTTAAAGCTCCTGTCAGATCACTTTTTTTCATGCTTCCATATCCAACGACCACCACTTCTTCTAACGCTTCCGTATCTTCTTGCAACACGATATTTACGGTTGTTTTACCGTTAAGAGCAATGGTTTGCGAAAGCATTCCGACATACGAAACCTCCAATACGGCATTGGGCGATACATTCGGTAAAATAAAGTCGCCTTCGGCATCGGTAACAGTGCCGGCTCCTGTTTCCTGTATTTTCACCGATACGCCTATCAAAGGCTCTCCTTTTGCATCTGTAACCGTTCCTTTCACGGTAACGGCTTGTGCAAACAAACATACGGAAAATGTCCACATCAAGAGGAGCATCATTCCTTTCGCTAAATTTAAAATCACTTCTTTCATTCTTAGATTTTGTTTTAAATTGATTGATTATTTACGAGATATTAGTATAAGCAAACTTTACGGGCTTGTTTTACTAGTAGAATGGTACACGGATAAGTTCATAGATCGAATAAATGTCGGTGTATCTTCATACAGGCAAAATTAGATGTTCCCGACTCCGACGCCAAAAAAAACAGTTTGACATTTATTTTGAATCGCTTGATTTTTATTACCTTTGCTGAAACGTATTCACTTTGAAAAATTTAATAAAATGATTGCTGAGTCAAGAGAAAAAATAAGCAGAAAGCATATCGGGCGAAATGTGCAAAGGGTTCGCACGTATTTTGGGATCAAGCAGGAGGTTTTGGCTGCCGATCTTGGTATTAGCCAGTCGGAAGTGTCGAAGATCGAAAATCAGGATGAAATAGAGGAAGGATTATTATCCCAAATTGCCGGCGTTTTGGGCGTTTCTCCGGAGGTAATCAAAGATTTTGACTCAGAAAAGGCCATTTATAATATTAATAATATCAGAGATAATACTTTCGAAGAAGGTTCTACATCCATTGCTCAACAATTTAATCCGATAGATAAAATAATAGAGTTGTACGAACGTTTATTACAAAGTGAGAAGGAGAAGAACGAGTTGTTGAAAAATAAATGATTCTTATTACCTTTGCTTTTAATATAAACCATACATAAATACGTAAAGAATGGAAACGATAAATCACGACAATGCAGTTCACCTTGGGAGGAAAATTGAACGGGTGCGCCACCTTCGGGGCATGACGCAAACAGAATTAGGTGAGCGATTGGGAATAACAAAGCAAGCTGTCTCGAAAATAGAGCAAACAGACAAATTTGATGACAAACGCCTTGAAGAAATCGCTTCGGCGTTAGGGGTAACCGTAGAGGGATTGAAGAAATACAACGACGAAACGGTGCTGTATAATACGAGCAACGTTTACAACAACTGTATTGATACAACCAGTGCTGTAGGCAATAATCATACATTTAACCATTCTCCCATAGAGAAGATCGTTGAGTTCTATGAGAAACAGTTGGAGAAAGAAAGAGAAAGGTTTGAGTCTTTAAAAAAAGAGAAAGAATAGATGTTTGCGAGATGCTCAAGGCTATCTGCAACAACTGCGTTTTAAAAGAGATGGTAAAAGAACTTATTGCTACCAAAAATGAAGAAATCCGTTGGCTGAGAGAAGAAATTAAGACATTGAAAAACAAATGATTTTTTTACTGCCGTTGCCGGAACGGATTTACAGAAATCAAATACAATACGCGAAGATTGAAAGAGGTGAGTCCGCTCCGAAAAGGATTATTACACGGAGAATTCACAGAGACGCCACACGGAGTTCTCAGAGATTTTTCTCTTGCTGATGCAAACTTCCGAAGCAATATATTCATTTTCAACTGCAAATGTAAATCTCTTTTTTCTCTGTGTTCTCTGTGAAACCTCTCTGTAACTCTGTGAAACTTTCATTCGGACTTTTCGGAGTACACTCAAGAGGTTTAATAAATAAAGCAGCAAAATTATGGGACAATATGCATTAAAAATAGAACTCATAGAATGGCTCGCACGTCTTGAAGATGAAGATACAATCCGTTATCTGAAAGTTGTAAAGGACGGCACTTCTCAACTCGGTTAAAGAAATTGTGCCATATAAACCGGTAAGCATATCAAGTCGCGCTCTTTACGCAAGTCTTTGGTGTATAACAAATATCTGTTCAGGATTCTATCGGAATATTTGGCGTTAAACGCGTCTAAAGATGCATGAGCCTTATAACCCGATGATTTCACCTCTATAGGACAAATTTTGTTTTTCCTTGCCAGTAAAAAATCAATTTCGTAGTTATGATTGCCCCTTTCTTTGGGAAAAGTGTAGTAAAATAGTTCATTGCCTGATGCACGTAGCATTTGTGCGATTACATTCTCATAAAGATATCCCAAATCGGTGTTTAAGTTATCGTTTAATAGCTTTTGGTAAATGATGTTTTCCGTAAAGTCTCTGTCTTTGAATGCCAAGGTGGTGAATAATCCAGTATCGCTCAAAAACATTTTATAACGTTTTAGGTCTTTGTGCAACGACAACCCGGCACTTGGGTCGTCAGCATGATACGCTAACGAAATGGTCATAGAATCCTGCATATCTGCGATAATTTCGCCAACCCTGTCATTTCTCCCATTTTCTATCACACTGGAAACCTGATACCTTGAACTGTTCTTATTCAGTTCGGCGGGGATAGCGTCAAAAAGCAACGAAGCCTTGCCTGTCGGGTCGATCTTTCGGAAGTCCTCCTCATAGAGTTCCAAAATATTCCTTTTGATCTGATCGACTGAACTTAAATTGTTAGTTTCCAAATATTCATCCACGGCTTGCGGCATTCCGCCCACTAACATATACAAGCGAAAGTCCCGCATCAAGCGTCTGTTCAGATCGTCTCCCAACGGTTTTTTATTATCATAAGCTGTCTTGATGAACGGTATTGTTACAGTATCCCCCAATGCCCATCGGAATTCTTCATAATCCATTGGGTACAAGTTTACTCTCGTTTCTTCACTTGGAATAACGATATCACGGATATTCTTTTTTATGGATAACAGAGAACCTGTTTCTATATAATCATATCGATGATCTTTTACCAAATGCTTAATTGCCTGGCGAGCCAATGGTTGTGTTTGAACTTCATCGAAGATGATTACTGAATTACGTTCTTGTAAACTTGTTTTATAGATAACTTGAAGGCGCAGGAAAAAGTAATTTAAATCGGACAAATCGCGAAACAATTCGTTGACTTCTTTTGGTGCAATGGAAAAATCGATTAAGATGTAGGAGGCATATTCCTTTCGTGCAAATTCTTCCGCTATTGTAGATTTCCCGACACGCCTCGCTCCTTTGATTAACAGCGCCGTTTTACCATTCTGCTCCTGTTTCCATTTAAGCATCCGGTCATACAATTTTCGTCGAAATATTCTATTGTCCATTTTCTAAATCTTTTAACGTATAGTTGCCATTTGGCTCTTCTTTCCTCTTTTACCCGGCTCAATTGTCTACAAAGTTAATGATTTGTCAGGAATCGCAAAATGTTTTTATAGCTGTTCGACAAAGATCGCAAAATGTTTCATGTAGTTAAATTAAAGGTATCTTATTTACGAAACAAATGGCTGAAATGGGACGAATACAGTTTAGACAACCCTGCGCGGTTGTCAATGGCCTCGCCGACTACAATCATGGTGGTCAAGGTCAACTGATTGTCTTTTACAATGCGCGCCAAGTCTTTCAACTCCCCCCGATAGATGCGCTCGTCCTTCCACGTCAGTTTATAACAAGCCGCCACGGGCGTATCGGGCGGATAGTGCTCCAACAACTCGCGTTGCACATCCTCCACAATGGCGGCGCTGAGGAAAATACACATCGTACTTTGCGAACGCGCCAGTAAGCTCAATTTTTCTTTTTCGGGCATCGGGGTACGCCCTTCGCCACGGGTCAGAATGATGGTCTGTACCTTTTCGGGGATGGTAAATTGCGAACGCAATGCCGCCGCGGCCGCCTGAAATGACGAGATGCCGGGAGTAATGTGATACGACATTCCGTGACTGTCGAAATACGCCATCTGTTCCTGAATGGCGCCATAGATACACGGGTCGCCCGTATGCAGGCGCACCACGAGCTTGCCCGCATCATAAAACGATTTCATCAGGGCGAATTGCTCTTCGAGCGCCATCGACGCCGAACTGCGAACGGTGGCTCCTTCTTTCGCATAATACGTTAGCTCGACAGGCACGAGGCTGCCGGCATATAAAATCAGGTCTGCGGCTTCGAGAAAGTTCTTTCCCTTTACCGAAATCAATTCGGGATCGCCCGGTCCGGCGCCGACAATCTCGATATGCCCGAGGCGCATGGATTCTTTATTTATCGAAACCGCGAAAGTGAAATCGTTCCCTTCGCTTAACTTTCCCTTTTGCTTCTCCAACACGAGCTCGCCGCCGCCTGCACTGAGAATGGCTGCCGCCTCCGATACACCTGGCACCGAGGTCACCTGTTCCACTTTTTCAGAAGGATTCGCTACCGGTATATCTTTCAATTCTTCGGCGGTATAGATTCGGACGGGGATGTGGTGAAACGCTTCCTGTAAAGCGGGCAGCAACGGTTCGTCTTTTTTTAAATCGATGGTCGAAAGGTCTTTGACGGATGACCACGCCAACCCCGCTTTTTCCATCGCGGAGAGGATATAAGCGGGAACAGCGTCCGGGCGGCAGTTCTTCCGACATCCCACGCCAAGATGCAATACCGGCGGGCGGTACCAAATGGACGGAACCGATATCGGCGGATGAACAAAAGGCGTAACGCCGATCAACAGTTTATATTGCGAAAGGTCGATATCGGCAAAACGATAAAACACATCGACGAAAGCAGGCTTCGTCCGTTCCAGATAAGCCGTGCCCTCATCTTTGCATTCGAGCAGCAAAGCCGTTTTCTTCCGGTTGACGAAAAGCGTGAGAGGCTCATTGAAATTATCGGCATCAGTCGATACCTGCCAATGGTATTTCGCAGGCAGTACATCCAACGCCCAAAGTCCTGTCGCATCGCTTTGAGTGGTCACCACCGGTTGAGCGCCGAGGATACGAGCCAATTGCAATGTTCTTTCGTTGGCGCCGCCGATATGTCCCGACAACACCGATACGACAAACCGTCCCGTGCTGTCAATATTGATAACGGCCGGATCGGTATGTTTATCGCGGATATAAGGAGCGATAACCCGCACACAAATCCCCATAGCGCCGATAAAAATCAGCGCTTCAGACGCAAAGAACAACTTCTTTACGGTTTCATCAAGCGATACCCATTCATTTACCCCTTCGCCGGCTCCTTGTTTCGCATAAATCTCACAATCCGGCCACTCTTTGCGGATGCGTTGCGCAACCGGTAGCCCCTGAGCCGATATCACAATAACTGCTGTTTTTTTCATTGTTGCTCTGTTTTCAATCTCCAATCTCTATCCTCCAATCTCTATTTTCTCTTACATCTCATCACCTCTATCCGGTTGAAGTCATCGACGCGGACGGCAATGCTTTCGACGGTAGTCCATCGTTCCTTATCCAACGATTCGAGAAACAAGGCCCGGCTTGCCTCCGATACGGAATTAAACACGACGACCGCCCCGCGCGGCATCTTCGCTTCCAGTCGACCGATAATCTCCTTCATCTGGCCTCCATGCCCGCCGATAAACACGGTATCGGGCGGCGGCAACATCGAGATGTCGATTTCGGTAAAATCCCCGATAAACGTTTCTATCCCCGGAACACCGAAGCGGCGACTGTTCTTTGCCATCAACTCCGCACCTTCGGTACGCTTTTCAAATGCATAGACTTTCAGATGCGGGAACTGCATCCGCGCCTCGATAGAGACGGAACCGGTGCAAAAACCGATATCCCAAAAGACATTCCGGTCGCGCAAGTCAAGCGCATGTAACGTTACCAGGCGTACCGGCATTTTCGTAATCATCTTCGCCCTGCCGTTCAGCAAATGAAACTCCGCATCGGGAATACCGAAAGGACGCGCACGCCGGGCGGTCTGCCGCAGCATGATGCAATTGGGAAACGCAAACGACTGCTGTGCGGCTTCCTGTATGCTCAGGGTGATAACCCGCTCTTGCTCTTTGTTTCCGAGTAACTCCCCGATCGACATCGTATAATTGTCGTATCCGTATTCGAGCATCCGGGCGGCAATGTCGCGCGGCGTGTGCTGCTTCTTGTCGGTCAACAGCCCGATGGTGCCGTAGCCGAGAATGAGCGCCTCGTCGAACGCATTCCACGAACGGCCGGTGAGCGAAACGACATGCATATCGTGATAAGGCGATAACAAGCGATGGGCAAGCAATTGCAGGGAATTGAAAAAGGGATAAACGCGCAAACCGGCATCCGGCATTTTGCGCCGGATGGTATTGGCGAAACCGAAAAACAACGGATCGCCGGAAGCGAAAACAATCACGTCATCATACGCTTCATACCGGCGGAAAACATCATCCAGCGGAACGGTAATATCGATCCACTCATAGCCTGCCGGCAAATAGGGACGCATGATTTCATGATGCCGCACGCCTCCCGAAAAAACGGTATGCGAAGTGATGAGCGACGCTACCTCTTCCGAAAAAGATTGCTCTCGATTATCATCAATACCTATCACATGGAAATTCATTGTTTTTATTTTTTATAAGATCGCTCCCCTTACACATCCCTGCCGGGTCTCAACTGCCCGGCGTCGTCGAAAGTAAGGATGGCATTGACGAGCGTGGCCGCCAAGTTACTTCCGCCCTTACGTCCCTCCACAATCAGTTTGGGAATAGACCGGAACGGCTTCACCATCTGCTTCGACTCACACACATTGACAAATCCCACAGGAGCGGCGATGATGCCCGCCGGATGAGCTTTCCCCTTGCGAATCAAGTCGCACAATTCCATCAAGGCCGTCGGTGCGTTTCCGAAAGCGAACAAAGCATCGGGATGCTCTTCTACCGCCAAACGGATACCGGCTTGCGTACGCGTACTATTTTTCGATTGCGCCATTTCCGCCACCCGCGGATCGTGCAGGCAACAGACAGCTTCCACGCCCATCCGCTCCAGCGCTCCCTTCCGGATACCCGAGGCGACCATCGTCACATCGGTCACCACCGTTTTTATTTGTCCCGAGGCGAACAACTCGTAAAGTTTTTCGACAGCGTGCTCATCGGCATGAAAAATCCGTTCCATTTCGAAGTCGGCGGTCGTATGGATGGCATGCAGCAACGCCCATTTCTTATCCAACGGGATATCGGGATGACGAAGTTCCCTTTCGATGGTCCGGAAACTACGGATCATAATGTCTTGTCCGAGGTTTTTCCCCCCTTGCGAAACCTCATCGCGATAATATCCGCGGGGGGTGATGATTTTTTTCTCCGTGGAAAAATACGTCTGCGAGTTCCCGATGATAATGAGCGAAAACATATCGGCTTCTTCCGGATCGAACGCTCCTAAAGTCGTCACGCGGATTTCCTGTTCGGAACGGCCTGCCTGCCGTACATGCCCCACCGGCGTGTCAGGCGAACGCTCCTGAAGGAACAGTTCCACAAGACGGTACAGTTGCCAGTAACGCCCTTTGCTCTTCGGATTATAGATCGCCGTCACAAAATCGGCCGAAGCCGCCGCGACGATGCGCTTTTCGATGAGCGCCCAAGGCGTCATCAGGTCGGAGAGCGACACCACGCAGAAGTCATGCCCCATGGGGCATCCCAGCAGGGCGGCCGCCTTTTGAAAAGCGCTGATGCCGGGCAATACCTCCACCGAGACGGGACTGTTTTTCTCTTCCTTCATCTCATACACCAATGGCGCCATACCGTAAATGCCGGCATCGCCCGAACTGATAAGGCAAACCGTCTTGCCTTCCGTCGCATGACGGAAAGCCTCTTCGGCACGTTCCCGCTCCTTTTTCATTCCCGTATCGATACACGGCACACCCGGCCGGATGAATTCTTCCACAAACCGGAAATAATAGTGATAACCGACCACCACATCGGCTTGCCGAAGCGCATCCGACACCGCAGGGGTAATATCTTCCTTTCCGCCGGGTCCGATGCCGGCGACAATAATCCGTCCTTCTTCCATCAATCTTTCCTCAATCTCTATCAATCTCTTTTCAATCCTTCCTCAATCTACACCAATCTCCCATCAATCTTCTTTCGATCCCTGATAGCGAGCCTTACGTTCCGTGATCCCTTCCACGCGATGAGTCGCGGCAAACTGCAAATGCGCCAGATACAGGTCGCGAATAGCCGGATACTGTCCCAATCCTTTCATCAGGACTTCCACCTCAAAGCCCTCTTTCTCGAGCGCCTCCTTCCAATCGGTGGCGATATCGTTTTTGGCATGATCACCCGCGACAAACATAAAGGGTACCAACACGACTTTCTTCAAGCCGCTCTTTTTCAATTGCGACAACACTTGCTCATATTCGGGGTAGCCCTCCACTGTGCCCACAAAACAATTGTGATGGCCTTTGTCTTTAAGCATATAGTCGAGCATGGCATATTGAGCCGTAGTAGGCGTATACGTGCCGTGGCCGACCCAAACATAGGCCGTGTGCGCATCGTTAGAAACCGTCAGGATATCGATCACCGTCGAATAATCCTCGGGATGATACAACAGCGGATCGCCGGTACGAATCTCCTTAAATAGGGAACGTACCTCCGCTACATTCTTTTCCATCGCATCCATTTCCACTCCGTCGATCACGTTCGACGACTGAATGAGCACATGCGTAAAACCATCAGCATGCAACTTTTCGAGCGCCTCCAACGGATTTAACTTCTCCACGCCTCGTTGACGCAAACGGTTGATAACGATACGCGACGAATACGCTTCACGCACTTCTACCTGCGGATAAGCCTCCTGAATGCGGCGGTTAAGCGCATCAATCGTCACCGCACGGGTATCATCGTGCGTCGTGCCGAAATGAATCATCAGCACGGCGGCTTTTTCTCCGTCTTTCAACGAAGCCAGCAAATCATGATGCGTATACCGGTCGTCATCGTGCGGGAAAACGCTGAAAGTAGCTATCAATGCCATACAAATAACAATAAATTTTTTCATATTCGAATTCTTTAAAAAGATGATGGAAAGCATTACGGCCCTTCGGCTATCGTAAGATAGCCGGGCCCCGGCATGCCTGATGCAAAGGTAATAATAACCTTACATATTTACGCCCGAAAGAAAAAGTTTTGCTCTTTTTCGGCATCATATGAGCATATAAAAACAGATCGCCGCCCTCCTCCGCCCTATACAGACAAAGCCGTTCCGGGCAGCGACGATTTTTCCGGCAGAGCACTTGCGCTACGGTTCTTTGTGCACAATACTTTTGTAGATAGTCCCTTTGCGCCGGGTATTATCCAGTTTATGCCGCATTGCTCGAATTAGCCTTTCAATTTTCTTTTTTTCATCGTTTCGTAATCGATAGGAAAGTGTTCCCTCATTTCGGCAATCAGATTCCGGGTTGATCCAACAATAGCTCGTATCCTGTTTTCATGGTACAAAAGGAATGTATTTAGAATCTCTCCACAACTTTTTGGGTTGATGCTATATTGTGTCATAAATGTTGTCCAATTGATAGTTAAACTGGAGCGCTTCTGCGGATTTTGATTTCATCCGTCCAATTCTACCGTCCCACTTTTCAGGTTTAACGACCAGACCGGAAGTTCCAAGAATACATCTTTTTCCGTTAAGGGAAATACGAATCATTACTGGGCTCTTACCTTCTTTGTTTAGGTAGTTACTTCGTAAGTAATACGAAATTTTGAATACTAATCTCATAAATCATCATTTTTAATGTGGATTTAGAATCCACAAAGTTCAACATATAAATTTAATATTGAATGATTTACAAGTATTCAAATGGTATCCATCCGGTGTTTTTGGCTACACTTTTTTTTCAGTATTTTTTTCTGTAGCCAAATTGTAGCCAAAAACTGAAATATTTCTGAATACTAACACCTACGAACATGTAGTTATAAGGTCGCATACAAACAGAAAAAACGCCGTAAAATCTTGACTTTTACGGCGTTTTATTCCGATGAAACTGGTTTTCCGAATACTAAAACGAAACTCGAAAAATGTTTCCAGTGATCCGCCTGGGGCTCGAACCCAGGACCCCATCCTTAAAAGGGATGTGCTCTACCTGCTGAGCTAGCGAATCGACCTAAATGCTTTCTTTCAAAAGCGAGTGCAAAGATATAACCTTTATTTTAAATATGCAACTGAGATGCTAACAAAAATGCTTTTTTCCAAATGTTTTTTGTCATTTTCCGTTAGTAGCGATAGTGATCTGCTTTGTAAGGTCCGTCCAACGAAACACCGATATAATCGGCTTGCTTTTGAGTTAATGTTGTAAGTTTAACTCCAATATGATCAAGATGCAGTCGCGCTACTTCTTCGTCCAAATGCTTCGGCAAGCGATATACACCTACTTCATACTTATTTTCCCAAAGATCCATTTGTGCGAGGACCTGATTCGTAAACGAATTGCTCATGACGAACGACGGATGGCCGGTGGCACATCCCAAATTCACCAAACGCCCTTCCGCTAATAAAAACAGGGTGTTTCCTCCGGGAAAAGTATATTGGTCTACTTGAGGCTTGATATTGACATGCCTGATTCCCGGAAACTCCGTTAGTTTATCCACTTGAATTTCATTATCGAAATGGCCGATATTACAAACGATCGATTGATCCTTCATTTGCTGCATATGCTCAATTGTGATCACATCACAATTTCCCGTAGTCGTCACGAAGATATTTCCTTCTTTCACGGCTTCTTCCATTGTAGTAACTTCAAAGCCTTCCATCGCGGCTTGTAAGGCGCAAATAGGATCGATTTCCGTAACAATTACCCGAGCTCCGTACGCACGCATCGATTTCGCACAACCTTTTCCTACATCGCCATAACCAAGAACTACAACCACCTTTCCTGCGATCATCACATCGGTGGCGCGTTTAATACCGTCGGCAAGCGATTCCCGGCAACCGTACAAATTATCAAATTTGGATTTTGTGACGGAATCATTTACATTTATCGCCGGCACAAGCAATTCTCCCCGTTCCATCATTTGATACAACCGGTGTACGCCGGTGGTCGTCTCTTCCGAAATACCCTTTAACTCCGAAACGGTACGGTGCCAACGTTTATTATCTTCTTTCAAAATCCGGTGCAGTGTATCCAGAATCGTTTGTTCTTCTTTATTACTTCCCTTTCGATCAATAGATGAAGCATCTTTTTCAGCCTGATTTCCGAGATGTATTAATAAGGACGCGTCGCCTCCATCGTCGACAATCAAATGAGGGCCTTTTCCGCCGGGGAAACGTAAGGCCATTTCGGTACACCACCAATACTCCTCTAACGTTTCGCCTTTCCATGCAAACACCGGCACTCCTGCGGCGGCTATAGCAGCGGCAGCATGATCTTGTGTGGAAAAAATATTACAACTTGCCCAGCGCACATCGGCTCCTAATTCAACGAGCGTCTCAATAAGCACGGCCGTTTGAATGGTCATGTGCAAAGAACCGGTTATCCTCGCTCCTTTTAAAGGCTTCGATGAAGCATATTTTTTACGCACAGCTATCAAACCCGGCATTTCATGCTCGGCTATTTCTATTTCTTTGCGCCCAAAATCGGCAAGCGAAATATCCGCTACTTTATACGTTAATTCTGAAGAAAAATTTGTATGCATTGATGACTTTTTATATGATGAATGTCGTTAATTAAGAATACAAAGATACGATATTTGAAGGATCTTCACTAACTTTGGCGAGGACAATTAGCGAATCAAAAATGAAAGTATTTTATACGAAACATCTACCGGTAAAAGGATTCAAAGCAATTAATCTATTCGGTTTTGTTTTTGCCCGAAGAGAGTTCTATCCCATAAAAAAGGATGTATTACGCCATGAGGCTATTCATACCCGTCAGATACTCGAAACCTTGATCATCGGTTTTTATGTATGGTATATTATCGAATGGTTGATACGATGGATGCAATATAAAAATCCTTCACTTGCCTATCGGAATATTTGTTTTGAACGGGAAGCTTACGCATACGATCAATCGATGGATTATTTGCAGCGCCGTCCGCTTTGGAATTTCATAAAGTTTCTGAAAAAGGAACAGGGAAGCAATCTATAAAGTCTTTTATTTGTTTTATAAGGAGTATGCACTGGACATTATTATATATAATCTCAACATTCTTGGTTCTTCCTATGTGTATGGGAGGTAACCCTAAGAAGACAAATTCAACAAGTGATATGAGATACAATTCATTAACAGCGGAAGAAGAAAGAGTAATCTTGCAGAAAGGGACCGAACGTCCTTTTACCGGGGAATATCTGAATAATAAGCAATCGGGAACATATGTATGTAAAAGATGCGATACCCCTCTTTACAGGTCTTCCGATAAGTTCGATTCGCATTGCGGATGGCCCTCTTTCGATGATGAAATAGAAGGTGCCGTAAAACGGATTCCCGACAGGGATGGATTACGTACGGAGATTGTTTGCTCCAATTGCGATGCCCATCTGGGACACGTTTTTCTGAATGAAGGATTTACACTCAAGCAAACCCGTCATTGCGTAAACTCGGTCTCTTTAAAGTTCATTCCGGACAAACAGAGCTTGCAAACTTCATACTTTGCTTCGGGATGTTTTTGGGGTACGGAATATTTCTTTATGAAGGCTCCCGGGGTGATTGAAACAAATGTAGGCTTCATGGGAGGGCATGTTGAAAACCCCACATACGAACAAGTTTGTCAAAAAAATACCGGACATCTTGAAACAACGGAAGTCGTGTACGATCCGGAAAAAACGGACTATGAACAGTTGGTTAAACTCTTTTTTGAAACGCACGATTTCACTCAAACGAATGGACAAGGCCCCGATATCGGTCCACAATATCTTTCCTGTATTTTTTATTCCAGTCCTTTGGAAAAAGAGATCGCAGAAAAGTACATTCAAATTCTTTTTGAAAAGGGATATAAAGTCGCGACGATGCTTCGCCCGGCCTCGGTATTTTGGAAAGCTGAAGACTATCATCAACAATATTACGAACATAAAAATGCACAACCTTATTGTCACAAGTATACTAAAATATTTTAGTATCGCCTGAACAGAACGAACAATAAAAAGGGTATTCATAAAACATTTCAAAACGATTATACGTTATATCTGGGTAAAGTTTTAAATATAAAAGAAAAATAGAAGTTTCATTTAAAAGAAAAAATTATGAAGACATTTCGTTTAGTATCAATGGTAACATTGATTTTAGCGCTTGGAATGAGCGCGACTTCGTGTAAAAAAGTAAGTGATGCTGATTTACAAAGCACTATTCAAACGGCACTAACCACTAATCCCGACGCAGCCAATGTAACGGTAACCGTTAGCGAACAAGTGGCAACCCTTGCGGGAACCGTACAAGATGACACAATTAAATCAAACATCGAGAGCGCTGTAGCAGCAATTAAAAATGTGAAATCAGTTGTGAATAACTTAGAAGTTGTACCGCCTGCTCCGGATTACACCGCTTTAGACGCAAGTATTACCGAAGGGTTGGCAGCTGCTCTGAAAGATCACAAAACAGTGACAGCTACCGTTAACAACGGAGTTATTACGATCGAAGGAGAAATCAGAGAACGTGATCTTCCCACTTTAATGCAAAAGCTATCTTCTTTAAGCCCGGTTCAAATAGTTAATAACGCAACTGTAAAATAAGCTAAATAGAATGAGTTTAAAAGAGAAGTATAAGGAATTGATAGACGCCGCAAATCAATACGGCGTTTCCGTAAATGAAACAGCTAACGGATTAAAATTCGAAGGAACCGTTTCTTCCGCAGAGGCGAAAAATAAATTATGGGAAATATACGGAAAATTGGATCCGAATTTTAAAAGTGCCGATGTGATATTGAATGTGAAAGTCAATGCCCCGGTTGGCAGCAAAGTAAAAGTAGTAACTCAACAAAGTAATTTAAACATTCGAAAAGGCCCCGGAACGGATCAACCCATTGTAGGAAAAGCAGCGCATGGGGATGTTATTACATTGGTCAGCA
>ENA-UOOR01002478-UOOR01002478.1-fermentation-metagenome-genome-assembly--contig:-NODE-2478-length-18541-cov-14.377908_pt1 | contig 18541 bp, 18 predicted proteins | sample MGYA00245780_ERZ724029 | MGnify/ENA primary metagenome ERZ724029 (study PRJEB28704, sample SAMN03018315) | fermentation metagenome | biome: anthropogenic terrestrial biome; feature: soil... | reverse complement strand
CCATATGGAGGATAACCCTAACCCACTGGAACGCACCACAAGCCTCGACCCGTTATTAAGGAACCCCCACTTATAGAAGTGGAGGTCTTGGAATTTTGAAAAAATCTCTGGAAAAACGCCTGTGTTTACGCTATCCAGGTGCTCGAACAACAACAGAAACGTGATTATTCAGAGGCTTTATAGTTAAGTAGGCTCCCACGAACTTAGATACATACCTTTGACTAAATACACGGGAACAGGAGAACAATATGGAAAATTATATAAGTAAACTAAAATGCACAGCAGAACATTTAAACGGTATTATCCAAAATAAACCTCACATTGCAGTTGTTTTAGGTTCGGGTCTCGGAAACCTTTCGGATTCCATATCCAATAAGATTGAAATTCCGTATGGGGAAATCCCCAATTTTCCGTCAACCACAGTTCCTGGCCATGATGGACGGCTTATTTTTGGAGAACTTGGGGGACGCAATATCGTTGCAATGAAAGGACGCTTTCATTATTATGAAGGCTGGGGCATGGACGAAGTAGTTTTCCCATTACGCATATTTAGGCTTTTAGGTGTTGAAAATCTGTTACTTACTAACGCTGCCGGAGGTATCAATACCCAATTCAGACCGGGTGATTTAATGCTTATAAAAGATCACATTGGATTTCTGGCTGAAAATCCACTTAGAGGTGCCAATGTTGAAGAGTTTGGTCCTCGTTTTCCTGACATGTCCCAAATTTATGATAAAGAGCTTCTGGATATTTCAACTGAATGCGCCTTGAAATTGCATATTGAAATAAGGCGTGGTATTTATGCTTATGCAAAAGGTCCATCATTTGAAACGCCTGCGGAGATTAGAGTGTTCCACGCTTTTGGCGCAGATGCTGTTGGTATGTCAACAGTTCCGGAGGCTATTACCGCAAGGCATATGAATATGAAAGTTTTAGGTATATCGTGCATAACAAATATGGCAGCAGGCGTTTTACATCAAACACTGAATCACGAAGAGGTTATTGAAACAGGAAAACGTGTCAGTGAAAAGTTTTCCAAGCTTGTTACTGAAATCGTAAAAGTATGGTCATAAGCAAAACTACGGGAACAATACAGGTAATTGAAAAAGAAATACGTAACATATATTGTGGTTATTACCCAGAAAGTCACTTCGTGACTTTCTGATGAAATTGTGCGCTCGGCATGAGTGTAATCTAACGGGTGAAAGTCCAGAACACGCCCGGTAGTGGGAAGTGTATAGCTGAACAGCAAGGGTGTCCATCGTGAGGTGGAATCTGAAGGAAGCTGTAAGCAAATTCAATTTATATATATAAGTCATTAGATATATATGATGACTTATTTTTTGTGTAGCTTATTGATTTTCTTGAAGACCGCAGATACTATAAGGATTCCGAAAGCTATCAAGCTTGCCTTTGCAGCAGTTGACACACCATATGCCATTGCTTCGGTATAGTTTTGTTCTGCCAATAACTGTATAGTGTGATAAGCGTCAACCCCCGGAACCAATGGAAAGATACCGGGTATGGAAAAAATAGTGGCAGGTGTTTTTCGAAGCCTGGCCATTATTTCACTGTAAACCGCAACTGCAGAAGAACCGAGAAAAACAGAGGCTAAGGCAGCGTCTGGGTATAGCAGCGAAAATTGATCCTTAATAAGCATACCAAGCATGCCCGCAAAACCGGCGAGAAGTATGTTGCGCCTAGGGACATTACACAGTATTGCAGGGAATAAGCTTCCCAAAAATGAAAAGAATACCCGAATCATATCTTTCTCCCTTGTGTACTATATATGTTGAATTAGAAATTCAAAATATATTGATGCAAATTGATGCACGTACCATTTGTTTTGGAATTAACTTCTTTTTCAGTTTATATAAAAAAATATTTTTCCATTGATAATGCAAGCCCTACACCCATCCCTAAGGCTATAACTGTCAATATCGCCTCGCCAAGGCGAGTTAATCCACTTACACTGTCGCCGACAAGCAGATCCCGTATTCCATTAGTCATCGAAACACCGGGAAGATATAGTATAACAGAAGAAATTATAATAATGTAAACATTACCGCCAACATAAAAAAATGAGGTTAATAAGCTAAGAATCCCGCATACACATCCGAGAACAAAATGGATTAGAAAAGGGAAGTAGTCAGACTTTAGCATTAGAAAGTTTAGGATGTATGCAATAAGCCCTGTTATCATAGCAGCGAAACTATCCTCAATACTACCTCCGAAAAGCATAGCAAAAGCAAAGGTTACCACCGACGCTGAAACAAGCTGCAGTGAGGTATTATATGTTTTCAAAGCTTTAATATTATCTAATTCCTTCATAGCTTCCAAATAAGATATTGGGTTCAAAGAAAGATTGCGGGAGAATGAGTTAACACTGTCTATTTTTAATAGGTTAAGTGTTCTAACCTTTATACGCTTGGCAGAAGTTTCCGAAATTTGTTCAGGTGAAACAACCGTAAGAAAGATGCTTGTTGGGAACACTATAGTTTCACAGGAAAAACCAAGCCCATTGCAAATTTTGTTTACACTCTCTTCAACGCGGTATGTTTCAGCGCCATTCCTTAAAAGAATTTCACCGGCTTCAAGTGCAATATGAAGCACTTCATTTATATTCATACAAGTATCCTCTAAAGCCAACGGACATTCACTTCTAGCCGGGAGTAAGGCCTATAATTCATAAGCATATCTATATGCCAATCTTTCCGCATATTCTCCTGCAAAGAAGCGCTAAAAAAAGAAATTCGCCGTTTTTTTGCGACATATTTATTATTGTGATTCTTGTGTCAATCATATTATAAATATGGATATTCTTCAATATTAATTTTATCAAACCCACGCAGCGTAAAGCATATTCTACAAGCAAAAACGCGTGTTGCGCACAAAACACGCAATGAAGGCGCTAAAGCGCTCGCATATAACAGGTAGAGGCTTGCGGTGCGCTTCAACGAGTACACGCCTGCATTGGCGCGCAATTTACACAAACACTCATTGAAAAACTAGCCACCCGCTTCTTCGCATAAAAGTTTAACCTGTAACTTTCAGTAAGCTTATGGGAAGCCAGTAATGTAAAATCTGGAGTAGATATCAAATCATTGTCTAAAACAATGTACTAATGGCAAATTGAACATAGACTAAAGATGATTGAATATAATTGTAAATATACTTGAACCTGAAATGCCCTAATGATATAATATGGTTATCCAGCCTTCATACGAAAGCTGATGAAAGTTAAAATTTTTAAATCTCATCAGAAAGTCACTTCGTGACCTTCTGGGAGATAACCATATTATAAATCTTATGGAATCATAGTAAACAAAGGGGAATTTAATATTTATCGGGGTAGGAGAAAAAATATGAAAAGTATTGTTCGAGATATAAGCCTTGCACCAATGGGAAGACAAAAAATAGAATGGGCAAAAAGGAATATGCCCATTCTAAGCAAAATAGAGGATGAATTCATAAAAACCCGTCCTTTTGAGGGGATAAAAATTTCGCTTTCCATCCATTTAGAAGCAAAAACAGCATATCTGTCTAAGGTTTTAGCCTCCGGAGGAGCACAAATGGCTGTTACGGGAAGCAACCCTCTTTCAACCCAGGATGATGTCGCTGCAGCTCTTGCTGCCGACGGTATTAATGTTTATGCATGGTACGGTTCCACAGAATCTGAATATCAAAATCATATAGATAAGACCCTTGAACATGGTCCTCAGATAATAATCGACGATGGAGGAGATCTTATACAGGCACTGCACACACGTAAGAGAGATTTGCTACCTGGCGTATATGGTGGTTGTGAGGAGACTACGACGGGGATTTTACGCCTTAAGGCAATGGCGAATGAGGGTGTATTAAAAGTACCGATGATGGCTGTAAACGATGCTTTGTGCAAGCATTTATTTGATAACCGTTACGGGACTGGCCAATCTGTCTGGGATGGGATTAACAGAACAACAAACCTAATTGTTGCCGGTAAAACCATTGTGGTAGCAGGATATGGATGGTGTGGTAGAGGTGTTGCCATGAGGGCGAAAGGTCTTGGCGCAAACGTAGTTGTTACCGAAGTCGATCCTGTAAAAGCAATTGAAGCATTAATGGATGGGTTTCAGGTTATGACTATGGACAAAGCATCAGAGATTGGAGACTTTTTTGTTACTGTAACCGGTTGTGAGAATGTTATTGTGAAGAAGCATTTTGGAAAAATGAAAGATGGTGCTGTACTGTGTAATGCAGGGCACTTCAATGTAGAAATTTGCATACCTGATTTGGAGGATTTGTCATCTGAAATTACTCAATCAAGAAAAAATATTGTCTGTTATACGATGGAAAGCGGACGACGGTTGTATTTGCTTGGAGAAGGCAGGCTTGTAAATTTAGCTTGCGGTGATGGGCACCCTGCGGAAATAATGGATATGAGCTTTGCTGTTCAAGCGTGTGCGTCACAATATATAGCTACTCATCATAATAAGCTAAAGCCCGGTGTGTTTGAAATACCTCGGGAAATTGATTCAAAGATCTCTGAAATGAAGCTTGTAAGCCTTGGAATAACCATAGACAAGCTGACCTCTGAACAAGAGAAATATATTCATAGCTGGTAGGATTAATAGACTTGGATAACTGTAATTTTGTACGATTTGCAAATAGCATGTACGCTTACTATATTTATAACGAGACTCGAAGATGGGCCACCACCCACCTCTTCGCACGACATGCGTTTTTTGCCCAAAGAACCCGCCACCAGGTATTTTTCAACCAGAATGGTTGAAAATATGCGAAGAGGTGTGGGGCATCTAAGCCTCGTTATATGTATAAGTAATGTGCAAACAGTATTGTGCAGCTTATGTAAACACATTTGGGAGTGATTAGTTTGGAAAAAGAGATATTGAATATGGAAGAAGCTGCGGAGCTCTATGGGGTTAGCGTAAAAACCTTTATAAAGCTTTTGCGGGAAGAAAATGTTCCAGCCAGAAAAATTGGAAGAGAATGGAGATTTTCGAAAAGCGCTCTTATAAATTGGTTATCAAAAGGAAGCTCAAAAGCTTATTCTTCAAGCGAACAGGAGTCCAGACGTTTTTTTGAGCAGGTTGCGGACAAATGGGAGCAGATAAGCGGTGAATATTATGATCATTCAATTATTAATAAAATAATTGATATGGATATTTTAAAAAATGATATGACTGTTATTGACTATGGAGCAGGGGACGGGTTTGTTTCAAGAGGAATTTCACCCTATGCGGGGAAAATCATAGCTATGGACACATCCAGCCCAATGCTTGATGAGCTTGAGAGAAAAGCCAGGCTACATGGTATTAAAAACATTATTACAATTGAGTGTGAAGAAAGCGAAGTTCCGCTTCGTGATGAAAAAGCGGATTTGATATGCGCTTCCATGATTTTGCATCATATTGAAAATCCCAAATCTTTAATTATGGAGTTTTATAGAGTTTTAAAATCCGATGGAATTTTGTTTATAGCTGACTTTTTACCTCATAATGATGATTTATTTAAGCAGGAGATGCATGATTATCACATGGGCATAAACCCGATTGCTCTTGAGCAGTGGCTTTTAGACTCAGGCTTTGGCAACATAAGCATTGAGAAACTGCCTGAAACGGGGAAAGACGAAAAAAATATATTTGTACTAACGGCAGTTAAGGTGACACAAATATGATTTGGATAGTTGCGGGTTTATCCGTTTTAATCGTTATTATTTTTATTATTGTTAATATTAAAGATAACAAGAACTGCAAGACTAATCAAATTATGCAAGCACCCTTGACCGATGGGAATGTGAGCGTTTTCATGGATAATAACGGTAAGATTGATGTAATCCCATTCAATTTTAACAAGCTTAAACAGGGAAGAGCGTCGGATTTTCCGTTAACAATTATGAAGCCATATACTCAAGATGATGTTGGAGCTTTAATACGGGAAGGTCTGAAGCTGTCGGGAAGCGAAAAAAGCTTATCAAGTAAAGTACTAATGGAAGCTCTTGGCTTTTTTGACTGGAAGGACTACTCAAAAGGTAGAAAGAGCGTATCACTCACATGCAAAAAGCAGGAGATTGCATTTAATTCCACAATACGGCGTAGTGACGGGTCTTACGCCTTCCGAGTAAGAGGATTTGAAAAGGTTCTTCCGGCCAAGCTATCAAATTACGAATTAGGCAATGAAGTACTTAATATGATAAAGCTCTCCATTTAGCTAAAACAGAAAGGCTGTGATGTGTTTGCCGAAAAAAGATACCAAGGAAAAAGAAGCAAAGATTAAAGAAACTATGAAAAAAGGAACCCTAAAAGAAGATACCACAAAAGAAAGAACCAAAAAAGCAGAAGCCACAAAAGAAGTAAACAAAAAAGAAGAAACCGCAAAAGAAGAAACTGCAAAAAAGAGAGCTAAAAAAACAAGAAACATAAAAAAAGAAACTATAAAAGAAGTGGAACTATACGAACCAGTTCGGGAATTCCTTTCAAATAGAGGTTTTGCGGTAAACAGTGAAGTATTAAACTGTGATGTTACAGCGCTGCTTGAAGAGTTGTTGGTAGTTGTGGAGATGAAAACCAGCCTTAATTTAGATGTTGTTCTGCAGGCGGTTGAAAGACAGCGATTTGCAGACCTTGTTTATATTGCCGTGCCTAAAAACGGTCGCATATTGTTTACAAAGAGATGGAAAAAAATCTGTCATTTATTAAGGAGATTAGAGGTTGGTTTGCTGCTCGTTACAGTGAATAAGGATTTCTCATATGTTGAGGAAGCGTTAAAGCCAATTCCTTTTGACCGTGCAAGAAGTATATCTGCCGCTCAAAGAAAAAGAAAAAATGTTATTAAAGAAGTCAGTGAAAGACATGGGGATTATAATACGGGAGGAAGTAATAAAAAGAAGCTTGTTACCTCATATAGAGAGTCCGCAATTCAAATTGCTGTTATATTAGAAAAGCTCCAATCCTGTTCAATAAAGGAAATAAGAGAAGCAGGAGACTTACCTCAAAAGACTGCAAAGATTCTTCAGGACAACCATTACGGATGGTTTGCCCGGGAAAAACGTGGTGTCTACTGTCTGACTGAAAAGGGTGCTGAAGAATTAAAGGATTATAGTGAATTAGCAAAGCTTTATAAGGACAGAATAATTGAATCCAGCATTGATACAACTGCAGGAACTCCTGCCGCTGAATAAGTATACATAACCATATTGTGATTGCACCAGGTTGCAGCGAGCTGCAACTTCCTGCAGTTAAACCTGCAGGAAAAAGTCGTTTCACGACTTTCTGGGGAGCAATCATAATATTGTTATCACCCAGAAAGCCAGAAAGTAACTTTCTTCATTTACATCTGCCAGCAAATAATTATTACAATATAGGTGGTATATATGGATATAGAAAATAAAGTCATCCAAGAATTCAATACTCATCTTATGCATGATAAAAAGCCTTCTTTATACTTTAATGAAAAAGAAAAGGAAGGGCTTTTTTCGACTGATTATCCATTTACTTTACTCGGAGCATTAAAAAAGACCGAGCAAAATCCCAAATATCATCCCGAAGGGAATTGTTGGAACCATACAATGCAGGTTGTTGACAATGCGGCAGTATATAAAGTTGAAAGCTCCGCCCCTGAAGTCTTTATGTGGTCTTCACTTCTGCATGATATCGGAAAGCCATCAACAACTAAGGTGAGGCGTGGAAAAATCACAGCTTATGATCATGATAAGGTTGGTGAGAAGCTAGCGGCAGATTTCTTGGAGTTTTATAAGCTCGAAAAGAATTTTATAAGAAATGTATGCAAATTGGTACGATGGCATATGCAGTTCCTCATGGTCATTAAGGAACTGCCTTTTGCTGATATAAAAACAATGAAAGAGGAAGTTGACCTTAACGAAATTGCCCTGCTAAGCCTGTGCGACCGCTTGGGGAGAGGCGATATTACAGAAGAATCAATAAATGAAGAGAAAAAGAACATACAGCTTTTTCTTAAAAAATGCGGGGCAAACGCGAAAGATTAGGTAATCACCATCTCCTGTTTTTCGCTGCTCTGCTTCAGTGGGAGTTCAATCTCGCACTAACTATGAGTAATCAAACGCTCTTTCGGGTCGTTTGGTAATTCATAGGTGAATGTTTATTGCTTTCGAAGAAGACTTTGAAACTAATGGAACTTTTTCTCGATTTTACTGTCTAAGTGTATGAAGAGCACTCAGAGGAGGTTTTAAGTATGAGAGGGAAAATAATATTAGTTTTGATTTTAGTAGTTTCAACAATTTTAAGTGGATGCGGTTTTTTTGAAAAGATAGATGTTTCATTAGACTCAGACAATCAGGAGACTATAAACACAGAGCCTATTAAAACGGAACCATTTAACAAAGAACCTAGTAGAAAAGAGCCGGTTAGTAATAGCACGGAGCCTGACAAAACAGAACCGGTTAATATAAAACCAACGAAAAACAAAGAAACTGAAAAAGAAAATAAGGGAGTGGTTTCTTTGGAAAAAGAAAAAAATGAATCCTTGGTGTCAGCAAATAAAGAATTTTCCTGGGATATTTTTAAAAAACTAAATACAGAGGATAGCAAAAAAGATATTTTTATATCCCCATTTTCAATTTCAGGCATGTTGACTATGGCATTAAACGGTGCTGAGGGAACAACAAAAGAAGCCCTGCTTAAAGGTCTTAGATATAATGGTATTACAATTGAAGAGCTTAACAAAGGTTATGCTTATCTTATGGACAGAATAATTAGTCTTGATGAAAAGGTTGAGTTAGAGATTGCCAATTCAATCTGGATTAGAGATGGATTTGAAGTTAAGCAGGATTTTATTGACACGAATAGAAACTTTTTGGGAGCGGATGTTGATACTTTAGATTTTTCAGATACCTTCGCAGCAGGAGAAATTAATAACTGGATTTCCGATAAGACAAGGAATCTAATTACAAAAATGATTGACCCCCCGATTTCCCGTGATGTTATGATGTATTTAATAAACGCAATATACTTCAAAGGTGAATGGACTGAAGCATTTAAGGCTAAGAATACAATTGAAGCAGATTTTCACGCATATGATAAAAAAACCGACCAGGTTTCAATGATGCAGCGCAGTGGAAAAATAGAATATTATAAGAATGATGATTACCAAGCAGTAAGGCTTCCGTATGGAAATGAGAAAACAGGTATGGTGGTAATTCTGCCTAATGGTGATATAAATGAGTTTATAAAAAATATGGATGGTGAAAAGTGGAATGAACTGAATAGTCAATTGAAGCCCGTTGCTGATCTTAATTTGAAGCTTCCAAGGTTTAAGATGGAATATGGGGTTAAGAAGCTTAATGGTACTCTTAGTGCACTCGGGATGGGAGAGGCTTTTTCGGACTCAGCTGATTTTACCGGAATTGCTAAAAACCTGTTTATAAGCAGTGTCTTACATAAAGCTGTAGTTGACGTTAATGAAGAAGGAACTGAAGCAGCGGCTGTTACTGTGGGAGAGTTTATGGTAACATCCGTTAGAGAGCCGATTTCATTTATTGCAGATCGTCCGTTTATATTTGTAATAGCAGACAATGAAGACGGAAATATTTTGTTCATGGGCAAAAAGCTCTATGGTGACAGATAAGCCGTAAGCCTTTTAAGTGAAATTATTCATTAAAAATTCACAGGTTTTAGCGCAGAAAGCATCACAGGCTTCCACCTGCAATTCATGGCTGCAATTTTCAATTGCAACACATTGTGAGTTTTTTAAAAGTTCATGCAATAATATTGAATTTTTATATGAAAGTATTTTATCTTTTATGCCATAAAAAATCAATACAGGGATATATAGGTTCTCTATCTCACTTAAGAATTTGCATAAAGAATTTTTTCTAAGACCTGTTAAGGATATGCTTGAATTAATAACTGAGAACATAACTCGTGAGGCTCCGGGTGCATTAATGCAGCGATATGCGTCATCAAGCCACTTTGTGGTTATAAATTCTCTGTTGAAAAAATTTCGTTTTAAAGATATTTTAACCATAAATCTTGGTGTTTTAAGCTTTATTTTTTGCAAAAATTTGAATGAAGAAAGCCTTATTAATAAAGGAATTTTTATAAATATGCTGTTGATTAATATCAAACGCTCAACCATACTGGGAAAAAGGATGGCAAGGTTAAGGCAAATAGCACCACCGAGAGAATGACCGGCAAGGTATATTCTGCTGTCAGTAAACTTTTGAATAAAATCCTTTAAGAAAATGGTCAGACAATCCAATGAATAAGCAATTTCAGGCTTATCGCTCAGACCATGACCCAAAAGGTCAGGAGTAATAACCCTGTAATGCGTTGAAAGATTTCTCATTATGGGTTCCCATTCCTCCAAATAGCCAGCAATACCATGAACAAGAAAAAGCACAGGACCTGTTCCTGCTTCCCTGTATCTGATTAAATTGCCGTTTATATTTATATATTTATCTTTATAATCGCACATATTTTTAGAGTCCTTCCTTCTTAATAACAAGGCTAGGTATAAACCTTAATGGGGTGATAACCATATTATAGTATACCACAACGCAGCAAAGTAAAAAGGCTGGAAAAGTCACTATTCTTTCCAGTGATGGCACTAAAATGTACCAACTTGTCAGAGATTTTGCAAAGCAATGGCAATGTATGCAAGAACAATGGATATTACCATAGTCAGGCGTAAAGCCCCTAGTTTTTAACTATGGGGATATAAGCCTGTTTTATTTTTAAAAATAAAACATTTGTATTGTATATTGCATTAATATATAATGTAAATATGGAATATAAATCTAATAATAATATAATATTTTCGTGTAAATATCATGTGGTATAGTGTCCTAAATATCGATGTAAAGTCTTTCATGGAGCTGTTGAAGCAAGGTTAAAGGAGTTGGTTATTCAAATTTGCTCAAACATTAAGGTTGATATTATCGAAATGGAAATTATGCCAGACCACGTACATTTGCTATTAGAAGTAGATCCTCAGTATGGTATTCATAAAACTATAAAGCATATTAAAGGCTCTACCTCTCGCTATCAGGAATTTAAACATCTCACAACGAAACTTCCAACACTTTGGACAAACTCGTATTTTGTATCTACTGTTGGAAGAGCACCATTAAACGTTATAAAACAATATATCAAAAGTCAAAAAAGATCTGAAAGGAAGTGAAACAATGCAAATAACAGTGAAATTCAAGATTGTTATGACAAAAGAACAAGTTCATTTAGTGGATTCTATATCAAAAGAATATATCAATACTGTTAATAATATTGTTTCATCTATGCTCCAATCAGAAGAAAGGGTAAAATTATCGTCAAAAGATGTACTTGCTAATATGCCAAGCGCAGTGAAGAACCAAGCTATTCGAGATGCCAAAAGTATCTTTGCTAAGTACAAGAAAGCTAACAAGACTAATTTCAAACTGCCTGCTGAAAAACAAAAGGTAATCAATGTACCTACCCTTAGAAAACCTGTCTGTATATGGAATAATCAAAACTATTCACTTAAAGACGGTATTCTAAGTTTTCCTGTTTTGATAGATGGGAAAACGCAGCGTATTCAAACTAGAGCTATCATGACAGATTATCAGTTAAAACAACTAGAAGGTCACTTAGGAACATTGCGTATAAGCAAAAAGGGTACTAAATATATGGCTCAAATAAGTGTAGAAAAAACACCTCCTGCATCTAAGGGTGATGTTGTAATGGGTGTTGACTTAGGCTTAAAAGTTCCCGCTGTTGTTGTGACCGAATCAGCGAAAACGAAATTCATTGGCAATGGCAGAGAAAATAAGTATGTTAAAAGGAAACATAGATCAGAGCGTAAAAAGTTAGGCAAAGCCAAGCAACCTAAGGTCATTAAAAATCTTAATGATAAGGAACAACGCTGGATGAAAGATAAAGACCATAAAATAAGCAGAGAAATTATAAATTTTGCAATCAGAAATAATGTTTCTGTTATTCGTTTAGAGAAACTAACAAACATCAGAAACACGGCAAGAACAAGCCGTAAAAACGAGAAGAATCTGCATACATGGTCATTCTATCGGTTAGCTCAATTCATTGAGTATAAGGCTAATTTGGCAGGAATTGCAGTTGAGTATGTTGATCCTAAGTATACAAGTCAAATTTGTCCTAATTGTGGTACTCAAAATAAAGCTAAAGATAGAAAATACAAATGTTCTTGTGGCTACCGTACCCACAGGGACAGAGTAGGTGCTATAAATATAATAAATGCACCTGTGGTAGATGGTAACAGTCTATCAGCCTAGGGTACTATATGTACTGCCCTAGGAGGGGTAATGGCATACCCCAAGCTTGAGGTCATACTCACCTACTAGAAATAGACTGGTGTTTAATCACTCAAGAATCCCCTTCCTTTAGGTATGGGGAGTGTCAATGGACTAAATGATACAGATAGTGATAAGATTAAAGCATACGAGGATGTGGATCAAATTGCCGAATGGGCTTATGAAGAAGTAAAAAAGACAGTCGGTGCTGGGATATTTGTTGGCAGGACTGAGAGAACCATTGATCCGGAAGGAACACTTACTTATGCAAAAGCAGCTGTTTCAATAAGGAATTTGTTGGTTGCAGCCGGGCTAATTAACCATAGGCAAGCCATTCACACAAATGCTAAATGGGAGGTAATAGGATGGATGTTTCAACAGCTATTAAAGGCAGACGAAGTATACGGAAATACAGTGCTCGACCTGTGGAGGAGGATGCGCTTAGAAAGGTTCTTGAGGCTGCAAGGCATTCTCCCTCTGCAAACAATAAGCAGTCTTGGAAATTCGTTGTGGTAAGGGATAAAGGTACGATTGCTAAGCTGGCAGAGGCGTCCGGTGGTCAAGCTTTTGTAGGAGAAGCTCCGATTGTTTTAGTCTCATGCGGAACAGAGCCGGATAGTGTTATGATGTGTGGGCAGCACCGGTATACTGTAGATTTGTCAATTGCAACAGCCTACATGATTCTTGAGGCTTATGAGCAAGGCTTGGGCACTTGCTGGCTGGGCCGATTTGATGAAAAAAAAGTAAAGGAGATCCTGTGTATACCGGATGAGGTGAGAGTAGTAGCAGTAACTCCACTTGGTTACCCTGCAGAAACACCTTCTCCAAGACCGAGAAAAGACTTGGATAGTATCATATGCTATGAAAAATACAATTAATGATTTTTAACCAGCAAGAGTATACATTATTAGCTTTGGCATATTGTAGACATTCAGAACCCTTCATGCTAAAATATTGTTATCAGCACAAGGAAAATGTTGGAATGAAGGAGCTGTATATGATGACCGAAACTGATCTTATTGAAATAATTGAGAGGGCAAAGGATTTTTTTAGGACAAAAATTATTCCTAATCATATTGCAAGGACTGAGGGATGTAGAAACCTCAGTAATTTCAGGTTAAATCCTTTTTTAGATAAATATAAAGCTAATTTCATTACAGGAAATAATGAACCAAGGAGCATAGCAAAAGCTCTAATTTATCCAAGAGTAATCGGTACATCATTAAATACTATATTTGGAAATCAACTACAAAGGTTTTGTAGTGAGGTGTTACAGGGTTTTGCATCTACAACATCAGGTATTGATATTGAGTTTATTGATAGTATAGACAGCAGGAGAAAATACTGCCAAGTTAAAGCAGGCACAAATACGATAAATAAAGATGATATTGAGACAATAAAAAACCATTTTGCAGGAGTAAGAGCACTTGCTAGAACAAACAACCTCACTATTGGTATAAATGATATGGTTGTAGGAGTTTTCTATGGTGAACATGAGGAACTTAGTGGACACTACAGAAGGATTGAAGAAGAATATCCTGTAATTGTAGGAGCGGAGTTTTGGTTTAGGCTCACGGGGCATGCAGATTTTTACTCCAGAATAACTGATGCTATTGGTGATGTTGCATCTGAATATGATGGTTCCGAGCTGGTAGAAAGTGTTATTGATGATCTGACAAGACAAATAGAGGAAACCTTAAATCCAGAGGATGAAGAATAATAGCGCTGCAGTAAGATTTAATCTGTTGTAATCACAATATATGGTTATCCAACCTTCTTTTTAAGCTGAGGAAATTTAAAAAGTATAATTTCATAAGAAAGCCCGCCCCACCTTGTGACTTTTTGGAAATATCTATAATATAATCATATCATATGGTTTAATGTGTTGACAATAGATAATCCAATAGCTTTAGCCATGTGTACTGGAACAGCATTTCCAATCTGTTTATATGCATTAGATGTACTACAGTCAAACTCCCAAGTGTCCGGGAAGCTCTGTATTCGTGCATACTCCCTTACAGTAAAAGGTCTGGTTTCATCTGGGTGACATCTCTCTGTTTGTTTCTGAGCAGGAGAGCAAGTTAATGTTAAAGAAGGTTCATCCCATGACATCCTTCTTGCCATGCCTGTTCTTCCACCACCAGAATAATAGCTTTTACCCATGAAAGCTCTAGCAATATCTTCTGGCAAATCTCTCCAGTAACCTCCTGGGGGTACTAATTCCAGTACTTTCCTCTTGGACTCTGGGTATTTTTCTCCATCTGACTTAGGAACATCCTTTAAAACATCTCTTAATGTTAGTTCATAGCCATATGGTTCAGGGAATGAATAGATTAAATTAAATTTATCAACTAAATCATTTCTGATACCTACAATAGCTATCCTTTCTCTTTTCTGGGCAACGCCATAATCTAATGCTCGTAGTAAATGCCATTTAACCGAGTAGCCAATTTCTGAGAATACTTTTAACATCAAAGACAATGTCCTACCCCCATCATGGGATACCAGACCTCTAACATTTTCGGCCAGGAACATCTTCGGCATAAGCTGTTTTAAAACTTGTGAATAATAGTGGAACATAGTTCCTCTTGCATCAGCTAGCCCCATCTTTTTTCCAGCATAACTGAAAGCTTGGCAGGGGTAACCCCCAGATAACAAATCAAGCTCTCCTTTAGAAATATTAATATAGCTTATAATGCCGTCATCAACAACCTGGATTATGTCCTTTTCAATGATATTCCAATTAGGTCTATTTTTTCTTAAAGTCTGGCAAGCTAGTTTATCAATCTCAACTAACCCCTTAGTGTGGAAACCTGCCTTTTCTAGTCCAAGAGCTAAACCTCCTGCCCCTGCAAACAGTTCCACACAAGAATATTCTTTTAAAGCCTTTATCTCTCTTACTTCAACAAAACCCTGCCCTTTGTATGCTTCTACATTGATTTGTTCATTTTGTTCCTTATTTTCAAAAGGTTCTGTACCATCAACAGGCATTTCAGTTTGAACATACTCAATAATCTCCTCAAGATTTGTACCTAAAGCTTCACAGAGTTTAAGGGCGCTTGATTTTATGGGATTAAAGTGAGTAGAGAGTAGCATCGAAAGCTGATTTTTACTTATGCTCATGTGTTCAGCTAATTCTTTTTGGGTGTTTATTCCCTTTTTGTTCATATGTAATCTAACTTTATCTTTGCTGATAATATACAATTTCAACCCTCCGTGAGTTAAAAAAATAATTTAACTTTACATGGTTATTATGAATGAATGGGTAAGTTTAGTCAATATAAAATGAAAATATTTCATTAATCAATACCAGCGATTGCTACCTTTATTATAAAAAGAACATACGTTTCTGTCAATGCTTTTCTAAAATAAATAGGCTCTGTTTATCCTCCCATGAAACTTATGCTTACAATAAGACCAAAATTACCCACATTACCCACATTTCATTACCATATCATCTCTGTAATATATTTTTTGTTTATTTTACAGTTAGATTACTAGACTTGTACGAGACACCGAACTATGTAAACATATAAATATTGCAATAATACTCACGGGGGGAAAAATAGTGTTGAAAAAGATAATAGTGATTATTCTTGTTTTTATCTTATCTTGCGGAGTGTTGCCGGTATCAGCCAATATTAGCAATGAGTATCTTCCTTATGACATCAAGCTATTGGTGGATAACCAACAGGTTAAAACTGATGTAGGTTATCTGACCCAACACAGCAATATGCTGGTTCCTGCTCAGGTTGTTGTCGAAATGATGGGTGCATCAATAAATTGGGTGCCGGATGAGTGGAAAATCCAAATTGAAAAAGAAGATCGTAAACTCACCATGTACATAGCCAATTACCAATGCGCAAATGGAATAAATGTGGAAAGAATGCCTGCTCAGCCTACCCTGGTTCGCGGCACGGTTATGATACCATTGCGTTACGTTGCTGAAGCATTAGGGGCGGTAGTGCTTTGGGATGGTAGAACCAGCTCTGTTATTGTTTCTACAACAGGGGATATACAAATGCCCGAGGTAACTGAGCCGGAAACTCCAAAACCAGAAACACCAAGACCAGATAGTATTGATGAAAGTTTGAAAAAGAAATTAATTGTTTTAGATCCGGGGCATGGCGGAAATGATCCCGGTGCAGTGGCCGGCAAAGTCAAGGAAAAGGATCTTAACCTTCAGGTATCCATGATACTAAAGGATTTAATTTCCGATTCCGGAATGATTGTTCATATGACGCGGACTGATGATCGTTATATAGGACTTTATGAAAGAGCCGCTTTCGCCAATAAGCTCAAAGCTGATTTGTTTGTTAGCATTCACCATAACGCCTCCCCCGATTCATCTGCGCAGGGAGTTATGACATTATACTATCCGTCATCAAAAAGAAATGGTATGACAGGTATTAAACTTGCACAAATAGTGCAAAAAAATATGGTGAATGATTTCAAAACAAGGGATTGGGGTATAATACCAAGGCCTAAATTGGTTGTAACGAGGGAAACTTCGATGCCAGCGGTAATTGCCGAGCTAGGATTTATGTCAAATAAGGAAGAATTGAACCGCATAGTTACATATGAATTTCAAAAAAAGGCAGCCGAATCTCTTTATAAAAGTATTATTGAGGCACTTCAGCATTAAACGGGGGAAACCCCGTTTTTTTTATCTGTTTTATCATAAATAAATCAGAAACACACCACATATGAACGACCTTAATGCGTATCCAGCTTGCTGGTTACATCCAAGAAATGAAACACCCAAGACAGACCCATGGACTATAATGTGATACCCTTTAAACAGTAACGAAGCAAACTTATGTTTGTTTCCAAACAGCAAAATCATGTTTGTATTCGTAATGAATTTCTGATAGAATGATTTGTGTTCGTTGATGACGAGTAATACTTAATATGCGGCATAAAATATAGTTTACAACTATATAATTCTTATTTGATAGGACTTGATATATTGGAATTTAATACTCTAAAGAAGATTTTTGTGCTTTTCTTTAAAATCGGAGCGTTTACGTTCGGCGGCGGATATGCAATGCTGCCACTTATACAAAGAGAAGTTGTTAATAAACAGAAATGGATGAAGGAAGAAGAAATTCTGGACGTTTTTGCGATAGCACAATCCGTTCCCGGCGTTATTTCCATCAACTCAGCCATTTTTATAGGAAAACGTATAGCAGGTACTTTGGGAGGAATTTCTGCAGCCTTAGGTGTAATACTTCCGTCTTTTATGATAATACTAGCGCTTGCTTCTCTGCTTATTAAATACAGGGAAAACGAAATATTAGATAAAGTATTTACCGGTATAAGATCGGCATCTGCGGCGCTAATCTTTCTGGCGGCTATTAACATGGCAAAAAAAGCCATTAAAGACAAGTGGGGCATTACCATAGCAGCGATTGCTTTTATTATAATAGTAATCTTTGATGTTCACGCAATATGGGCGATAGTTATTGGTGCTTCATACGGATTGATTAGCAGTTTCTGCCGTAGGGGAGACGTAAAATGATTGAGTATTTAAGACTTTTTATCAGTTTTTTTAAAATTGGAGCTTTTAGTTTTGGGGGCGGATACGCTATGCTTCCAATGATATACCAAGAAGTTGACACCTTTGGGCTTTCGATGAAGGAATTTACCGATGTGGTAGCAATATCACAGATGACACCTGGACCGATTGCTGTAAATGCTGCCACATATGTAGGATTCAAGGCTGCAGGTTTTTGGGGTTCAGCTTTTGCCACTTTTGGAGTTGCTCTTCCATCTTTTATTTTGATTATGTTTATAGCGACTGTATTCGATAAATTCAAGTCAAACCATTATGTCAACAGTATACTTGGGGGAATACGTCCTGCGACTGTTGGAATGATTGCCTCTGCTGTGATATTTTTTTCAAAAACATCATTGTTGGATTTAACGAGGTTGGCAGATGATTTCTGGCAAATTTTCAGCATTCCTTCCATTTTAATTTTTGTTTTGACAATAATCTGTTCTAAAAAGTTTAAAATAGGGCCTATTGTTCTTACATTGGCTGGAGGAGTATTAGGAGCAATACTGTTATAATAACGGAAGAAATTGCTTAGACCCGTTTTTTGCAAAGCAAAATAACGTACTTTATTTTATGTGCTCGCGTAGCAAGATATATTTTCAACACACCCCGGTTGCATGGGCGAGCAGCAAACGGAGTTTGCGCCCAGCCCCGGTTGCATGGGCGAGCAGCAAACGAAGTTTGCGACCAGCCCCGGTTGCATG
>ENA-UOOR01002476-UOOR01002476.1-fermentation-metagenome-genome-assembly--contig:-NODE-2476-length-18550-cov-5.049040_pt1 | contig 18550 bp, 19 predicted proteins | sample MGYA00245780_ERZ724029 | MGnify/ENA primary metagenome ERZ724029 (study PRJEB28704, sample SAMN03018315) | fermentation metagenome | biome: anthropogenic terrestrial biome; feature: soil; material... | reverse complement strand
TCATAAATCACATATTCAGCCTTAATTATATCAGACAATAATATCATCCTTTCCGCCCTTTGCTATAATCAGCTCTCCTTCTTCTTCAAGACGCCTGATAACAGATACGATTCTTTGCTGAGCTTCTTCTACATCTCTTAGGCGTACATTGTGCGTGTACTCCAGCTCTGACTTGATTGTTTCTCCCATTTTTGTGGACATATTGCTGAATAACATATCCGCAACGTCCTTGTTTGAACCCTTGATAGCATATACCAGGTCTTTGCTGTCAATCTCACGCAGGAATCTCTGTATGCTCATTGTGTCCATAGTTACAATATCTTCAAATACAAACATCCTCATTCTGATTTCATCGGCAAGCTTTGCATTCTTCTTGTTGAGTTCATCAAATATGTATTTCTCGTTGCCTCTGTCCATATTGTTCATAACATCGGCAACATAGTTTATTCCACCTATTTCCGTAAAATCCACAGAAACTATGGAATTAAACTTCTTTTCCAGCTCCTGCTCCACATATCTTACAATTTCAGGAGATGTACGATCCATCTTTGCAATTCTTTCCACCACATCTATACGTTTTTCCTTGGGCAAATCTGCAATTACTGCTGATGCCTGATCTGCTCTTGCGTAGGACAATATGAGAGCAATTGTTTGGGGATGCTCATTTTGAATGATTGCCAAAAGGTTTTTGTAATCTGCTTTTCTCACAAATTCAAAGGACTTGGTTCTCATTGTCTTTGTAACTCTCTCTAAAAGGCTTGTCGCAACCTGTGAACCAAAGGCTTTTTCAAGAACATTTCTTGCATATTCAAAGCCGCCCTCGGTTATTACTTTTTGCGTGAGGCACAAATCGTAAAAGTCCTTAAGAGTATCTTCCATAACCTGGGGACTTAAATGCTCCAGCCTGGATATTTCATATGTAAGCTGTTCAATCTCGTCTTTCTTCAGGAATTTATATATTTTAGACGCATCATCCGCACCAAGAGAAATAATAATTGCTGCGGCTTTTTGTTTACCTGTTAATTTAGTTCCCGCCATATTATTCATCCTCTCCCTTTAACCATGTTCTGATAAGCTGGGCTGCAATTTCCGGATTTGATACGGTAAACTCCTGTAACTGCTTTTTAATAACCTGTTCCTGTGTTTCTTGTACCTTTATTTCATCTTGTATGTCTGCCCAGGAGAAATCATTGGTAACAGCCGCTTGCGTACTTGCAGTCTCTTTTTCCGCTTTCTTCTTCTTTCTTTTTCTCAATACCATACTTATAACAACTATCAGTATTACTATGACCGCCAGGGCAATTCCGCCGTAAATGAGAATATCTTTCATCTGTATTCCCGGCTCCTGAACATTAGGACTGTCAACGGGCACTGCAGGTGCATCAGGGTCATAGAAAATCAAATTGTGCAATGCTACATTCTCAGGCTTAACCCCTGCAGAGAAAGCAATTAGTTCTTTTACCTCCTGCAGCTCCTCATCTCTCATGCTTGCTTTGTTGATTACAGCAGCCACGGTAAGTTCTTCTATTTTTCCGGGGTTATGCTCTATCTGTTCTTTCAGCTGGCTCACCAGGTAATTGATGGAATTAGAATCCCGAAAATATATATTGTCTCCTTCAATCACCACACCGGGATAAGTTGGAACCTCCGCATTTGTTTCTGTTCCTGCTACTCCTCCGACGGTTTCTCCCGGTCCGGTTATCTCTCTTTCGTTTTTTGTTTCACCGGGAACTCCCTGTTTTGTTTCTTCATCAGGAATATACTGAAGCATCTCGCTTATTTTTTTATCAAAATTAATAGTGCATTTTGCAGAAACCTTAATATTTTCCGGACCGTAAATTTTTGCCAGAAATTCAGATACTTCTGCTATAGTTTCTTCCTCAAATTCTTTTTCCACTTCAAGTTTTAGTTTAATTGTATTTGTCTGCTTCAGCTCATCGCTTGCAATAAGACTGTTTCCGTCTGTATCAATAATTGCCACATTATCTTCCTTCAGACCCTCTATACTTTTTACCACAAGCTGCATTATTCCGCTTGTCTGCGTGGGGGAAAGGGTATACCCGTTTGTCAGATTAATTTTAACCGATGCGGAGGATTCCTCTTTTTCAGTCTCCCAGGCAAATTTCTTTTCATCCGGAACATTGATTGTCACAATGGCTTCCCTCACGCCGGAAATTGTTTCTATTGAATCCTGAAGTCTTTCCTGAAGCTGAAATATTTCATATTGTCTCTTTTCGTAATCAGTGGTCATGAAGTCAATATTCTGGGTGAACACATCGTAATTTGTACCGGTACGGGGATGTCCTGACTGAGCCAGCTTCATTCTTAAAGCATTTTCCTGTTCCTCGGGTATCAGTATGGTTCCGTCGCTTTCATATTTGTAATCAACGTCGCTTTCCTGAAGCTGCTTCATTACTTCTGCTGTTTCTTTTTCATCCAGACCGCTGAAAAGGGCTACATATTCTTTTTTATTTAATATGATTGTCAAAATTACCGCTACCACTACTATGGCAGCCATTCCGCCTATAGCAAGCTTTTTTGTTCTGCTGCTTAATTTTCCCCAAAACTCTGTTATACTTTTCCAAATGTTTTTAAATTGCTCTGCCATTTATAGCTCCTAAATTATGTACGTATATTTAAATTCCCATACGCATTATTTCATTATAAGCGTCTAAAGCTTTATTTCTAAGCTGTATAACCAAATCCAGGGATACTTCAGCTTTTTGTGCATTTATCATCAGGTTGTGCAGGTCATCACTTTGTCCTGTAGAAAGCTTGTAAATATCTTCATCAACCTTTGCCTCAGACTCTAAGTAGTCATTCAGGGCATTGCCAAATATTGATTTGAACGAAAGATTATTTTTGCTTTCTCCTGATGTCTTATCAATTTCATTGAGTTGATTAATTCCTTTTATTGGCTGAATAGGTTCAATAAACATACTACCTCCCGATTTCCAAAGCTTTCAGCGCCATCTGCTTGGTTGTGTTAAGTGCGGTTATGTTTGCCTGGTATGCCCTGTAGGCTTCCATCATATCCACAGTTTCTTTCAGCGTATCTACATTTGGCATATTTACATATCCGTTTTCATCCGCATCAGGATGCTGTGGATTGTATACAAGCTTAAATTCAGTTTCATCCTCAATTATGTCCGAAACCTCCACTCCGCCTGCCTCATAATCGCTGATACTTTTTATCAGTTTATTTTTAAAATTGTTTGGTGCTGAAGACAGAACAACCATTTTTCTTCTGTAGGGTCCCCCATTTTCAGTCCTTGTGGTATCTTGATTTGCGATATTCTCTGATATTACATCCATTCTAAATCTTTGAGCTGTAAGACCTGAACCGCTTATATTAAGTGATTGTAAAAAAAACATATTATACCTCCTTAATTACTTTTTCCCTTCGGATATTACTGATTTTAGCTTGGAAAAATAAGAATTCATTTCTGATACGGTGTACATGTATTGAAGCTGTGTCTTTGCTAACTGCAAGTTTTCTTTTTCTAAGTCAACGTTGTTTCCGTCAAGCCTCAAAGATAGGTTTTCATTTTCTCGGATTATAATATTGCCGGAGTCTATTTGTTCGTTAATTTCTGCCTTGGTGTTTTTACCGGTATTATCTAAATTTGCCCTTAAGATGTTTTCAAAATCGACAAATTTGCTTTTATATCCGGGTGTGGAGTAGTTTGCAATGTTTTCCATGGTGACCTGCTGTCTGAGCCAAAGCCCGTCCAGGCCTTTGTTAAGTAAGTTTAGATTAGTACTTTCGATGATTTTCATTTTATCCCCCTATGCAAAAAATCGGTAAAAAAAATACAACTTTATAAGTTGCCACACGCATAATAAATTATATATTGTAAAATATATAAACTTATCGATGGCAACTGGCTGCCATAGCAATTACCTTAGGCCCTATAGTTTTGTGTCACTGCCTTTCGACAGTTTTACCTTTTTTAATCAAATATTAATATATTATTAACACAAATGTATTATAATTGAATCTATTACAAATTGCAAGCTTTTTTGACAAAATATGATAAAAAAATTTTTTAGTCAATGCGTGATAAATTATACGCATTTTGAATGTTTATTATATTTGTAAAATGCATTTGCCGATTATTCCAAGGATTCATTTTATATTGACACCCACAATTATCCAAATTAATTATATTGGTGTTAAAAAAGTGCATAAAAAAAAGTAAAATAACTTTGAATTATTTTACTTTTCTGTGTTTTTTAATCTGTTTTTTATATTGTCCAGGCTGTTTTTATCTATTTTTTCAGAAGCTGTAATATTAAACTCACAGGTTTCCGCAAGTTCTTTTCTTGTGATTTTTATTTCCCTGGGAGCATTGATTGCCAGTTTTACCTTGTCCTGAGAAATCTCGGAGATTATTATCTCGATATCGTCACCAATCATTATGGATTCCGACACCTTTCTTTTTATAACAAGCATCTTTTCTCCTCCTCAGCTGCAAGTATATTGTATCTGAGCGGATATGCATTTTGCAGTATAACCTGCTTTGCGGTCTTGGTTCCCGGATTGATTGCAATGGGGCTTTTTAAATTTACCACCGAATCTTTAATATTTTCCTTTATTATGGCAATCACAAGATATTTTAACTCCGCTTCGTTTTTGACTCTTAGCTCGATTAAATCTTCCTCGGCCAAAAGAGGGTCATAATTTCTTAGAATTGTGTATGGATCGATGAGAACAAAGGATAAATCTGCATTGTCAAGGGATTGAAGAAACATTATATCGTCTTCAGGACTGTCCTTTAATATGACGTAATTTATATAATCTTCAAATCCATACATTCCACAGGTAAAGCTTAATATATCTTCCGGCTTTACCTTTATTTCCCCGAAGTCTCTGGTTTTTATGTTTATTTCTTTATCAGGCAAAGGTATCTATCTCCTTATATTCAGGATTGGCACTTGGCGGAATATAAATCGGCGAGCCTATGTAATTTACTTCGATTTTAGGATATTCCTTTATGATAAGCTCTACGCTTCCCGGTGTAAACTCTATGTGCGGTCTTTGAAGATCCCAGTCAAAATTTAGTTTATCCATTTCAAAGTTCATGGATATACCTCCTTTATCCCAGGATATATCCGGTCTGACACCCGGTGAAAATCCAAGGTTGAAATCCACATCACTGAAAAATTTACGCATTGCTATTTCCGGAATTGGATTATCCATAAAGTCAACATCAAGCATAAGCTCTCCCTCTCTTGAATAGGAAGCTGTAGCTTTATATGCATCCTGTACTCCTTTTTGTGCGCTGTCTGCAACGGAGCGCATTGCACTTTTTATTCCGGCTGAGTATCTTGCCTCAATAGTGTCTATATTCAGTTTTGTAGGCCTCATCTGCATTTGAAGCCCGCCTTTGTCTCTCCTAAGTTCAAATGTTGCATTGGTTGTTGCCATCTCATACCGTGCATTATTTACTTTAAGCTCAAAGGACATGGGAACTGTTCTTATTTCTAAAAGCGGTTCTATCATAAACTACCTCCTGCTATTTCATAAAATCTATAAAGCTGTTCTCAAGTATTCTGTTGCCCATGGACAGTGCTGCATTGTAGGCATATCGCTGCATACTGAAATCCAGTATTGCTTCTGCTGGATCCACATATTCCACATCCAGAATTTTAGCATTTAAATTATCCTGATTGCTTGTATTACGAAGTTCTAAAAACTCTAAGTAATTTGATTTTGCTCCTATGTCGGTAGCATTCACAAGAACCTGTTTTTTCTGCTGTTCATATTTTTCTATATATGGAGATATATCATCAATGGAGAAATCAGGATCCCTCAATTTATCTTTTATTTCACCTATAAGTGAATAAAGATTATCCTTTCCATAGCCCAAAAATTTTATTCCGGACATTGACATATTGAATACAGTATCCGTATTCACGTTTCCTGAGTCATCAAATTTCATTCCAAGACCTAAGTCAACGTTGATTGTTTCACCAACCAGTTTATTATATGTTGTCTCATCCATAGTTTCAACATCTATACCCTTAAACTGCAATTTACCATCAACTAAAGTAAATGGAATCTCTTCCCTGCTGGTACCTCCGAAAACATATTTATCCTCAAACTTTGCATTTAAAGAGGTAAGTACTGACTGCTGCAGATTATCCATCTCCTTAGCTATGGCTTCTCTGTCATCGGCACTCATGGTACCGGTAATACCCCTCAGATAAGAATCGTATATTCTTTCCATATTGCCGCTTATCTGCATAAGGTTGGTTTCAGCAGATGTGTAAAATGATTCCACATCCCTTATGCTGGAATCGTACATTTCCGTCAGCCTGTACTCTCGCCTGAGCTTGTATGCCTTTATAGCTCCCACAGGGTCTTCGGAGCCTGTAAAAAACTTTCTGCCGGTGGTAACCCTGTCATGAAGGTAATACAGCTCGTTGGCCGACTTTCCTAAACTTTTAATATATTTGTTTGACATCATTCCTGTTGTTACTCTCATTTTATCACCTCTATACTGCCATTCTATTTATTAATGTATCAAGCATTTCATCGAGCACCGTCATAAGTCTTGCGGATGCATTATAGGACTTGCTGTACTGGAGCAGGTTTACTCCTTCTTCGTTCATATCCACTGAAGACATGCTGCTTCTTGCATAATCAAGCTGAAACTGTCCTTCTGCATATGCATCATAGGAGGTCTGAGTATCTGCCTTTTGCAGGTTCAGCCTGGTTATTGTGTGAGCCAGAAATTCCTGAATCTTCCCTTTGAATATGTCAACTCCACCCGGAGTCTTGAATTCATGGTCTTTATTGAATAAGTCTATCATTTTAAGTATGTTGTCGGTTGCGCCTGTATCATCATTACCTTCCGAAGGTGTGTTTTTGTTTATTAGATATGAACCGGTTGACTTCAGCCACGCCTGTGAAATTTTAATACTTCCTGCAGTAATTTCTGCCTCATCCGACCAAAAGAGTGGATGTTCATACATAAGATTACCTTCTGCATCCTTGACCTGGTTTCCATCTGCATCAAGAGCAGGAATATCACTGATCTCCTTGGAGATGTTTAACTTGTTCATTTCATTGGCAAATGTACTTGCCAGTGTATCCAGCATGCTCCTGTAATACAAAACGCCCTGGGATTTTTCAAAATTGTCAGTCCCTGTGGCAAAATCGCCTTTACCGTTTAAAATTTTAAGGTAACCTTCTATCTGACCACCCTTAATCTTTGAATTAAAGTCCGAATCGGTTGTTCCATCTATTTTTGTGAATTTCAACATAACCTTATCGTCTGTCGAATTAACTTTATCAATATCCAATTTTCCAAACTGATCATTGTCAACAAGCTTTATGCTCTTTCCGTCAGCATCCGTCTGTCCTCTCAATACAATAGACAGCTCGTCAATTGTCTTACCTGCACCAATAGGCAACGGTGTTGTTACAACCTCTATATCCATATAATCCGCCAGCTCATCTATGAGCAGGTTCCTCTGATCATTCAGCTCCAGAGCCGGATTACCGCTCAAATTGTCGTCTCTTATCTGCTTATTCAATTTTGAGATATTCTCCATAAGCTGGTTGACTCTCACGATTGCTCCATCCTCAAGATAATTAAGCTGCTGGTCTCTTACAGTATCTATCTGGTTTGAGTAGTTGTTGAACATCTGAGTAAGCATTTGTGCTGATGTACGTACTACTCCCTCCATAACCGGGTCTGAGGGATTGCTGGTCAGGTTGCGCAATTGTTCAACCAGGTGGGAAAACTGCTCGTTAATCTTGTCATTATTAATTTCATCCATTATTTTTTCCAGATCCCCCAATGCTTCTGTCTGCACCTGTTCACTTCCTGCCTTGGCAGCCTGGGTTCTGTACCTCAGGTCTAAAAACGGATCCCTGAACTGGCTGGTGCCGTTTGCATTGACTCCCTGACCAATTACCACACCTGTGGGACCGAATTTGATGCTGCTTGTATTAAAAGCAAGAGATGTTGTATCCAGGCGCTGTCTTGTATATCCCTTTGTGTTGATATTTGAAATATTCTGTCCTATAACATCCATAACGCTCTGGTTTACCTTTAATCCGCTGGTTGCTGTTCTGAATCCTAAAAAGGTAGGTCTAAGCATATTTTATCTCCTCACTATCTGAATTATCTAAATTATCTAAATTATCTAAATTATCTGAATTATCTGAATTGCACGGCTAAATTTTTTTGGAAAATATCAGGCTTTTAGCATTACCGTTCTTGTGTTCCGTTTCAGTATATGTGTTTTCCTTTTCTCCCAACTGACTCAGGGCATTATCAACCCTGCGAAGCCTTACTTCTATAAGAGTCTTGCACATTCCGTTAATTTTTTTTACTTCTTTTAACAACCCGTTAAGTTCATTATATACATCATTTAACCTGTCTTTTTCTTCGCCTTGTGACATGTTAATTATTTCCCGCATGGTCTTGCCGCTGAAGCCCATCTCTTTTAAGAGCTTCTCTCTTTTTTGTTCATCGCCCCTCATTTTCATGTAATAGGCCTGTTCCTTTGACACTATGTCATCCAGCACTTCAACGTCAGCCTTAATAACTGCATCATACTTTTCATGTTCCAGTTCCAAAAGCTTACTGTATAACTGTGTGCTTCCTTTAAGCAAATCATATAGTGGATTCATACATTACTCCTTATAGTAGCATTTTACGGGTTATCTCTTCCACATCTACATGGTAGTCATTATTATCAATGCTGTTTTTAATTCTCATAAGCTTATCTGCTTTTGTTTCTCCGTTAATTTCTGCCGCAATTTTTCTTTTTATCAATGCAATATCCGCACCGTTATTTTTATCCTCAATCCTGCTTTTAATGTCTATTACATCATATTTGTTTGTTTTTGCTGTCTCTTCATTTTTAACTGACTTGGTGCTGCAATTATAATTTACATAATTGCTGATATTTTGAATTTTCATAAAAATTACCCCTGTTCATATATTCTAAAATAATATTCGTCATTAACTTAAAAAAATTTAGTTTAAATTTATAATTTATAATTTATGGTAATTATTCAGTGCCATTCTGAATACGTAACCTGATGAATCTCATAAATGCAGAGGACTCTTCGGTTACGTCTCAGACAAAGAGCTTTGCCTTTATTTTAATAAAAATTTTTGATTGCAAACAGCAGCTGTTTACGACATATTTATTATTCTTTCTTCATCTAAAATCAATAGAACATCGTTGTTTTTTTGACCTTTTGCAACACCTTTTACAAAGCTGTTTTTATATAGCTTTCTTATTTCTTCGGTTTCTTCAAATGCAGTTATATTTTCCACCGATAAAACCTCATCTACTATGAAGCCTGCAAAAGAATTATCCTTTTCCAAAACTATTACCATTTTCTTCATTCCTTCCGGACCTTCCGGATCAAGGTTTTCTTTTCCAGATTCTATTCCGAACAACAGTTTCAGGTTTATCAGAGGAACAACATTCCCTCTCATATGTATCAACCCTGACATATATTCCGCAACATTGGGAATGAAAGTAATTTCATCAGGCATAATAACTATAGAGGTTATTAACTTGCTGTTTACAGTATATACATTATTGCTTAACTTAAATATTAACCACGGAAAATCAATTTCTTCCATAACTTCATCTACTTCATAGCTCATTTTCTGCTCCTTATATTAAGGCGTCAGCCTTTAATTCGAACTTCTCCACTAATTCTTTCAGCAGATTTGATTGTCCGCTGAGTTCTTCGCTGGATGCCGCACTTTCTTCAGCAGTAGCCGAATTAGACTGAACTACCGAAGATATTTGTTCTATTCCACTGGTTATCTGTTCAATAGACTGAGCCTGCTCGGTTGTTGCTTCGGAAATTTCATCAACTAATTTTACCGATTTTCTGATGTCTTGAACCATGGAATTTATTGATTCCTTTGTTTCATCTGCAATTTTTGTTCCTTTGTCAACAGATTTGATTGAATTTTCAATTAAAAATGCCGTACTGTTTGCAGCTTCCGCACTTTTTGAAGCCAGATTTCTTACCTCATCGGCAACAACCGCAAAGCCTTTGCCTGCAGATCCTGCTCTTGCCGCTTCAACAGCTGCATTCAAAGCAAGTATATTAGTCTGGAATGCTATGTCGTCAATTGCCTTAATTATTTTTGATATTTCATTTGTTGATTTCTTTATTTCATACATTGCTTCGGTCATCATTTCAACCTGTTTACTGTTATTTACAACTCCTTCAGCTGCACTTTGAGTAATCTTACTTACATTTATTGAATTCCCTGCATTAATTTTTATTTGTTCGGAAATTTCATTAATTGTGGCAGATAACTCCTCAATTGAGCTTGCTTGTTCGGCAGTTCCCTGTGACAGTACAAGGGCACCGCCTGAAACCTGATTGGCGCCACTGGCAACCTGTTCAGCTGCTTCATTTATATTTTTCATGGTTTCGTTAAATGAAGATGATATTTGCTCAATAGAACTTTTTATGGGAGCAAATCCCCCTATAAATTCAACATTTATGTCTTCTGTCAAATTTCCATGTGACATTTCACCTAATACTCTGTCTATTTCACCTACATAAAGCTTCAGTGTTTCTATGGCATCGCTTATTGTCTTGGCTGCAACACCCAGCTCATCCTTTGAGGAATAGTTTATCCTGTAGTTTAAGTTTCCACTTCCTATGGCATTTGCCGCTTCAGTAATTTCCTTTATAGGTTTTTTAATACTTCTGATAACAACCAATATTAAAATTAGTGAAATAATATTTAGGAATACGAATAAGAAACCTAAAAGTGTCTTAGAATTCCCGGAGGATTCATTTGAGCTCACGACGAAATTTTGGGCAATAATATCAAGGTTTTTGCTTACTTCATCCATTGCTTTGTTAATTGAATTTAGTACCGGTATCAATTCCTGATCCACTATCTGAAGTGCAGTTGAATTTTTGCTTCCAAGCAAAAGTCTCGCAAGGTTATTGCTGATATCTGTTGCTGAGGTGAAATCTTTATCAAGCTGCTCAACTACGGTGGGGAAATTCACTAAATTTGGTTTTAATTGCTGATAATATTCATCGGCAGCTTTAACACTGTTGGTAATTTCTTTCGCATAATCTGAAACATTTGCTTTGTTCTTTGAAGATGTTGCCTTGTATACGGCCTCTTCCGCCTGATTCAGTGCAAGTTTTGTCTTCCAGGACAGCACCTCCACCTCATAACATTCGCTGTAAAAGCTGTTGATAACTGAAGCCACACTGTTAAATTTATAAAGTAAAAACCCTGTGGTTATTGCAAACATCAGCATCATTACAGCAAAGCCCATTATTATCCTTGGTGCTATTTTGATATTTGAAATTTTGAATTTTCTTTCCCTAATTCTATTTTTTTTATTTTTTACTGATTCATTTTTTATATTATTTTTAATTTTTTTAATTTTAGGTTTTTTCATCTCTGCCCCCTTGGACAACTACTCTATATTTGTAATGAGTCCCAATTCTTTTTCATTTAAAATCCTTTTCAAGTCTATCAGCAGGACAATATCGTTAGTTAATTTGGCAATTCCCGTTATATACGTATTCACGTAATCATTACCCATCTGGGGAGGGCTTGAAATATCATCCTTGTATATATTTATGACTTCATTTACAGAATCAACGATAAATCCTATGAAGGAACCATCTATATTTGTAACTATAATACATGTTCTTTCATCATATGCTATTTCCTCTTTCTTTAAGCGCAGTCTCACATCTATAATCGGAATAATCGTTCCCCTAAGATTTATTACTCCCCTGGCATAGTGAGGAAATTCCGGAACTGCAGTAATTTCTTGCATTCCTACTATTTGAACAACGTCTGCTATTGAAATACCAAATAGCTGCTTATCTGTGTAAAATGTAAGATACTTATCCTTCAATGTATCTTCGTCTAAATCAAAATCACCATATAACATATTATCTTTATCCTGCACAAAAATCACCTCATTATATTATTTCATATTATGATATCGGCATATTTGGATAAAATTTTAGTTAAATATAAAAAAAGACTAAAAATTCTTACAAATTTTTAATCTTTTTTATATTTATTATTTATTACTATTCACAGTCTTTGAAATCAACGTTGACGGCTTTACTACATCATTCCGCCCATTCCTCCCATGCCGCCCATTCCGGGGTTCATTGCAGGTTCTTCGTCTTTCGGTTCATCTGCAACCGCTGCTTCTGTGGTTAACAGCATTGATGCCACACTTGAAGCATTTTGAAGTGCTGACCTTACCACCTTAGTAGGGTCAACTATTCCTGCTTCTATCATATTTATATATCTTTCGTTTAACGCATCGAAGCCTATTCCCTTATCGCTGTTTTTCAATTTTTCTACTATAACCGAGCCTTCAAGTCCTGCGTTTGTAGCTATTTGTTTTACAGGTTCTTCCAGTGCTTTTTCGATTATTTTTGCTCCGGTTTTTGCGTCGCCTTTTAATGATTCCGCTACTTTAGCTACTGCCTTAGTAGTTGATAAAAGTGCAACGCCGCCTCCTGATACCAAGCCTTCTTCAACTGCAGCTCTTGTTGCATTTAAAGCATCTTCGATTCTTAGTTTCTTTTCTTTCATTTCAGTTTCAGTAGCTGCACCAACGTTTATTACTGCTACTCCGCCTGTTAATTTAGCCAGTCTTTCCTGTAATTTTTCTTTGTCAAACTCTGAAGTTGTTTCTTCATACTGAGCTCTGATTTGTTTTACCCTATCAGAAATTTTTTCCTGAGAACCTGAACCATTAACAATTATTGTGTTTTCTTTATCTATTTTAACTGTTCCGGCATTACCAAGCATATCTATGGTTGTATCTTTCAGTTCATAGCCTAATTCTTCAGTTATAACTTCTCCTCCTGTTAAAATAGCTATATCTTTTAACATATCTTTTCTTCTGTCTCCAAAGCCAGGAGCTTTTACAGCAACACAGTTGAATGTTCCTCTCAGTTTATTAAGAACAAGTGTCGCCAGTGCTTCACCTTCTATGTCTTCTGCTATGATAACAAGAGATCTTCCTGTCTGAACGATTTGTTCCAGTATAGGTAGAATTTCCTGAATGTTTGAAATTTTCTTGTCTGTAATTAATATATATGGATTATCCAGAACAGCTTCCATCTTTTCTGTGTTTGTTACCATGTATGCAGACAGGTATCCTCTGTCAAACTGCATACCCTCAACCACGTCAAGCTCTGTTCCCATGGTCTTTGCTTCTTCTACGGTTATAACGCCGTCCTTGCCTACTTTATCCATAGCATCAGCAATTAATTTTCCTATTTCGTCATCTCCTGCTGATATTGAAGCAATCTGTGCAATTTCTTCTGAAGTTTCAACCTTTTTAGATGCATTCTTAAGTTCGTTCACTGCCGAATCAACTGCTGCCTGGATTCCTCTTCTAAGTACCATAGGGTTGGCACCTGCAGCTACATTCTTTAGACCTTCTCTTATTATTGCCTGTGCTAACAGTGTTGCTGTTGTAGTACCATCTCCTGCCACATCATTTGTCTTTGTAGCAACTTCTTTAACTAATTGAGCTCCCATATTTTCATAAGGGTCTGATAATTCTATTTCTCTTGCTATTGTAACACCGTCATTAGTAATAACAGGTGAACCAAATGATTTTTGTAATACAACATTTCTTCCTTTAGGTCCCAGTGTAACTTTTACAGTATCAGCAAGTGTATTAACGCCTTTCTCCATTGAGCGGCGAGCATCTTCATCAAATTTAATTATTTTTGCCATTTTATATACCTCTCCTATTTTATTCTATAACTGCCAAAACATCAGATAGTTTAATTATAATTAATTCTTCGTCATCAACCTTAACTTCTGTTCCTGCAAATTTAGAGAAAATTACTTTATCTCCAACTTTTACTTCATCTTTTTTCTTTTCGTCAGAAGTGATTCCTGCTCCTACTGCAAGAACCTCTGCTACCTGAGGCTTTTCTTTAGCAGAACCTGGCAATACTATGCCGCTTTTAGTTTTTTCTTCTGCTTCTGCCATTTTAATTACTACTCTTTCACCTAATGGTCTTACTGTCATGACTTATTCCTCCCATTTTATTTAATATAATTATTATCCAGATCGTTGTTAGCACTCGACGTCATAGAGTGCTAACACTTATAGTGTATATAATACCTATTAACATGGATGTTTTCAAGTGCCATTTTATTCAATATACATTTATTTTCTTTAAATATTTGGATTTTACCATAAAAATCTTCTATTTACTTTTAATTTATTGATATTTCTACGTATTACTGCTAACTCAGTATCATTCTGAGGAGGAGTGAAGAATCGTTTCTAAAATTCCTTGAAATAGTTGGTGTTTTTTATATATAGATGTAGTATAATAAATATATCAATAGTATAACACATTTCTGAATTATAATTTATTAGGAGGAATCAAAATGTCTCTTGTAACAACTAAGGAAATGTTTAAGAAGGCGTATGAAGGTCATTATGCCGTGGGTGCTTTCAACGTTAACAACATGGAAATAATTCAGGGCATAGTAGAGGCCGCAAAGCAGGAAAATGCACCGCTAATACTTCAGGTTTCTGCCGGAGCACGAAAATATGCCAATCCTGTCTACTTAAGAAAGTTAGTGGAGGCCGCAATAGAGGATACAGGTCTTGACATTTGCCTTCATTTAGACCACGGTGAGGATTTTGAAATCTGCAGGCAGTGTGTAGACGACGGATTCACATCGGTTATGATTGACGGTTCAAAGCATCCTTTTGAAGAAAACATAGCGCTGACAAAGCAAGTTGTTGAATATGCACACAGCAAAGGCGTTGTGGTCGAAGCTGAACTTGGGAAATTAGCGGGTGTTGAGGATGCGGTTAAGGTAAACACCAAGGATGCTACATACACAGACCCTGAGCAGGCGGCGGAATTTGTTGAAAGGACAGGAGTTGACTCACTGGCAATAGCTATTGGAACAAGCCATGGAGCCTATAAATTCAAAGGTGACCCAAGCCTGGACTTTGAAAGGCTTGAAGTAATCTCAAAATTGCTTCCTGAGTTTCCTCTGGTTCTGCACGGCTCGTCTTCAGTTCCAAAAGAATTTGTTGACTTGTGCAATAAATACGGTGGAAAAATCCCCGGAGCAGCAGGTGTTCCTGAGGAAATGTTAAGAAGGGCTTCCAAGATGGGTGTCTGCAAAATTAACATTGACACTGACCTGAGGCTGGCGATGACAGCCTGCATCAGACAGTTATTTGTGGAAAATCCGTCTGAGTTTGACCCTCGTAAATATTTAGGTCCCGGAAGGACGGCCATAAGGGATATGGTTGCCCACAAAATGAGAGATGTACTTGGATGCAGCAACAAACGCTGATATAATGATCACATGTCAGAGGGCGTATTACGCCCTCTGAACCTCTGCATAGCCCTATGCATTGATATTTTCATGCATCAGCTTTCAGCCTTCCTAACCTGCACCCATAGCTATAGCATTTTAGGGTCATTCATGTATGTAGAGACATAATTTCTGTCAACCGTTACAACCACGTAATAATTTTCATTTACTGATTTTATTGATTTCTCTATTTTCCTGACCAGATCGCTTGACTTTGTTTCATATCCTGCAGGTACTAACACGTCAAATATTAAATTAGTGTGAGTTTCTCCTTCCACGACTCTGAAATCATGTATGGTAAGTGCCTCATCTATTTCTTTTATAATTTCACCCGTCATGTTTCTTAGCTGGTTAATTTTTTCGTCGTTTGTGATGACAGGATCTAAATGTATAACTAAATTAATATCTAATTCTCTGGCAAAGTCTCTTTCAATATTGTCTATCATATCATGCGATTTAAGTATATCTTCCTTTGCGTCAACTTCTGCATGAACAGTGGCAAAATATCTGTTGGGACCATAATTGTGTATTACCAGATCATGAATATTGAGTATGCCCTCATAGGATAAAATCTTTTTTTCAATTTTTTCAACAAAATCAGGATCTGGCATTTCTCCCAGGAGTGGGTTTAGTATATCCTTCAATATTGAATACCCTGAATATAGAATAAATAATGCCACTATTACGCCCATGTATCCGTCTATTTCAAGTCCGGTAAATTTTGCGACAAAAATTGAAACAAGAACAGCTGTAGTTGCCATAACATCATTTCTTGAATCCATGGCGGCTGCTTTCATGGTTGAAGATGAAATTTTTTCTGCAAGCCTGGAATCGAAGAAGTTCAGCCAAAGCTTAACTGCAATGGAAAGGGCAAGAACCACTGCCATGACCCATGAAAAAATTGAGGTCCCGGGGTTTATTATTTTTTCAAAAGAGGATTTTATCAGCTCAGTTCCCAAAAGCAATATTATTACCCCGACCGCAAGACCTGTCAGGTATTCAATTCTCGCATGCCCGAAGGGATGATCCTTGTCTGCAGGCTTTCCGGACATTTTAAAACCGATAAATGTTATTACGGAAGAACCCGCATCAGATAAATTGTTAACTCCATCTGCCGTTATGGAAATATTGCCGAATATAGAACCTACAGCTATTTTGCTTAGGCTTAAAATAACATTGGCGAAAATCCCAACCACGCTTCCAAGTTTGCCGTAGGCTTCTCTGACAGACGATTCTCTTACATTTTCATAATCCTTTATGAATCTTTTAATAATAAAATCAATCATAACTATACCCCTGCTAAAAGGCTATCCAATTCAGAATACATCTTCTCTATTTTTGTCTTTAGATTAATATATTCATTATATTTATCATTATACTCAGTTAAATCCCATTGGGAAGAATCTGAATTAAGAAGCTTCTCTAATTCTATAATTTTATTTTCGGTTTGTAAGATATTGTTTTCCATTCTCGCCAAGTCTCTTTTAGCTTTCTCATCAGCTCTTTGCTCTTCTTTTTTCTTTATATACGTTTCTTTGCTAAGTGAAACATCCTTCTCCCTTTTTTCTTCCGCAATGGCAGATTTCCTTTCTATGATCCTCATCTTTTCCTGCTTATATCCCTCATAATCGTATTCGTAAATCATAAATTCTTTATTAGAAATTTCACCTATGCAGGTTGCAATTTTATTAACGAAATATCTGTCATGGGACACAAACAGCAATGTGCCTTCATAATTGGTGAGACTTTCCTCCAAAACCTCCCGCGACTCAATATCCAGGTGATTTGTAGGTTCATCCAGTATCAGTGTGTTTACTTTTTCATAAATCAGCATTCCCAGCTTCAGCCTTGATTTTTCCCCACCGGACAGGGTGCTGATGTGCTTATAAACATCCTCTCCCGTAAATAAAATCTTTGCGAGCTCCTTTCTTGCCTCTCCCAGAGAAATCCCGTAATAGTAAGAAAAATAATCTACTATTGAAATGTCTTCCTTGTCAAAGCTTACCTCCTGAGGAAGGTATCCTATTTTAACATTTGAACCTATTTTTACTACTCCGAAATCAGGATCAATTTCGTTTAATATAATTTTTAAAATTGTTGACTTTCCCGTACCATTTTCTCCTAAAATACAGAGGCTGTCCTTGTAGAACAAGGTGAAGCTCACATTATTGAACAATTTGTTTGAACCAAAGGATTTCCCTATATTATCAACACTTATTACCTGCTTCCCCGTTCTTTCGACACCGGTTACTTTAAAATCGGCAGCTTTTTTATCAATGACCGGTTTATTTATTTTATCTATTTTTTCAAGCCTTTTCTCTAATTCCTTGGCTCTTTTGTACATTTTATCACTGTCGCGCATCTCTCCCCATATACGGTATCTCTGAATCTGCTCTTCCATCTTTTTTATTTTTTTCTGCTGATTTTCATATTCTTTCATTGCCTGCAAAAACCTCAGCTCTTTTTCAGCCGCATATTTTGAATAATTGCCGTAATAAGTCTGTGCGGCGTCAGGCTCTAATTCTATAATCTTATCAACAACCCTGTCCAGAAAATATCTGTCGTGGGATATCATTATTATTGTTCCGTTATAGGCACGCAGATATTCTTCAAGCCACTCCACCGATTTAATATCCAGGTGGTTTGAAGGCTCATCAAGAAGCAAAAGTTCAGGCTCCTCCAATAATATCTTTCCTAATATTACTCTTGCTTTTTCGCCGCCGCTAAGCATGCTGAACCGGCTTTTCTGCATACGTTCAGATATTTCAAGACCGTTTAGCACTCTGTTCAGTTTTTCTGCAGTATTGTATCCGTCTGAAGCTTCATATATGTCATGCAAAGAACTGTACTTCGCAATTGCGTATTCAAGTTCACTATCTTTTAATTTATCAAAGGATTTTTCAAGCTGTTCCATTTGAAACTTCATTTCGTTCAGGTTGCTGAAAGCTTCGTTTAAGACATCCAGAGCTATGCTGCTGTCATCATAGCTTGGTATCTGCTCCAGGTAACCTGTTGTCAATCCTTTTCTCCTGTTCACCTGACCATTTTGATAATCCTCATATCCTGCAAGAATTTTCATCAATGTTGTTTTTCCAGTGCCGTTTCGTCCGATTAAGCCTACTTTATCCTTTGTTTTTACATCAAAGGTTACATTTTCAAAAATTTTATCAACGCCA
>ENA-UOOR01002475-UOOR01002475.1-fermentation-metagenome-genome-assembly--contig:-NODE-2475-length-18553-cov-2.956536_pt1 | contig 18553 bp, 14 predicted proteins | sample MGYA00245780_ERZ724029 | MGnify/ENA primary metagenome ERZ724029 (study PRJEB28704, sample SAMN03018315) | fermentation metagenome | biome: anthropogenic terrestrial biome; feature: soil; material... | reverse complement strand
CACAGCACAGCCTGCTGCGCCGGTTGAAGCGGAACAAGCAAAGCCAGCACAACCTGCGGCACCGGCAAAACCTGTTGCTGCCCGTCCTGCGGCAGGCGCACAACAATATGGCCGCCCGGCACCCGGCGCACAGCAGTATGGCCGTCCGGCACCTGGCGCGCAGCAGTATGGCCGCCCGGCACCCGGAGCGCAGCAGTATGGCCGCCCGGCACCCGGTGCGCAGCAGTATGGCCGCCCGGCGCCCGGTGCGCAGCAGTATGGCCGCCCGGCCCCTGGGGCACAACAGTATGGCCGCCCAGCCCCCGGCGCACAGCAGTATGGCCGCCCGGCGCCCGGTGGGCAGCAATACGGACGTCCGGCGCCTGGCGCTGGTGGCCGACCCGCACAGGGCCCCTATGGCCGCCCTGCCGGCGGCGCGCGTCCTGGTGCACCCCGTGTGCGCAATGATGACGCGCCCCTGGTCCTTGAAAAAGAGCGCGTCAGCAATTACGATCCGAACAAAAAGAATTACAACCGTCAGCATGATCCCGAGCGGGTCAGCCGCACCAAACGCCAGATTGCCAGAACCGGCTATGGCCAGTTTGATGATGTGGTTCGCGGCGGAAAACGCGCCCGCAGTAAAAAGCCCTCTGCGCAGCAGATGATGGCGCCCATTAAGATTGAAAAGGCCTATATGACCGCCGAGACCATCACGGTGAAGGACTTGACGGAGCGCATCGGCCGCCCGGCTGGTGAGATTCTCAAGAAGCTGCTGCTGCTTGGCAACCTGGCCAACATCAACAGCGAGTTGGACTTTGATACCGCGTCATTAGTGTGCAGCGAGTTCGGCGTTGAGCTGGAGATGAAGCTGGACAAAACAGCAGAAGACGCCTTGATTGAGGTAGCGGTGGCTGAGGACGATGAGAAGGACCTGGAGCCGCGTCCCCCGGTCATTACCATCATGGGTCACGTCGACCACGGCAAGACCTCTTTGCTGGACTATATCCGCGAAGCGCATGTCACCAAGACCGAGGCCGGCGGCATTACCCAGCACATCGGCGCCTACTCGGTGTCCCTGCGCGGTGAGCGCATCACTTTCCTGGATACACCCGGCCACGAAGCCTTCACGGCCATGCGTGCGCGCGGTGCGCAGGCCACGGATATCGCCGTGCTGGTGGTGGCGGCGGATGACGGCGTGATGCCCCAGACGGTAGAAGCCATCAACCACGCCAAAGCGGCCAATGTACCGATTATTGTGGCCATCAACAAGATGGACAAGGAAACCGCCAACCCCAACCGCATCATGCAAGATTTGACCAGCTACAACCTGGTAGCCGAAGAGTGGGGCGGTGACACCATCATGGTGCCCGTCAGCGCGCTGACCGGCGAAGGCGTTGACCAACTGCTTGACATGATACTGCTGCAGGCCGAGGTGCTTCAGCTGCGTGCCAACCCCAACCGCAAGGCGCAGGGCGTCATCATCGAGGCGAAGCTGGACAAGAGCCGTGGCCCGCTGGCAACCGTGCTGCTGCAAAACGGCACCCTGCATGTGGGCGACAGCATCATCGCCGGCACCGCGTCTGGCCGTGTGCGTGCCCTGCAAAACGACCGAGGAGAGCGCGTACAGTCCGCCGGCCCCTCCATGCCGGTTGAGATTTCCGGCTTTACCGATGTGCCGTCCGCCGGTGATGAAATGATTGCTGTTGACGACGACCGCCTGACCCGCCAGGTAGCCGAGGAGCGCAAAGACAAGGAACGCGAGCAGCGTGTCGCCGCTGCCTCCAAGGTCACGCTGGATAACCTGTTTGACAACATCTCCGAGGGCAAGATTGAAACCCTCAACCTCATTGTCAAGGCCGACGTGCAGGGCTCTGTGGAGGCTGTTCGCCAGGCGCTTGAGAAGCTGTCTACTGATCAGGTCAAGATTCGCGTGCTGCACGCGGGCGTTGGCGCCATCACCAAGGACGACGTCAACCTGGCCTCCGCCTTTGGCGCGATTATCATCGGCTTTAACATCCGTCCGGACAACAACGCCAGGGATATTGCCGAGAAGGAAGAAGTGGACATCCGGCTGTACCGCGTCATCTACCAGGCCATCGAGGATATCGAGAAGGCCATGAAGGGTATGCTGGAGCCTGAGTTCAAGGAGAATCTGCTGGGGCACGCCGAGGTGCGCAACGTATTCCGCATCACCGGTGCGGGCACCATTGCCGGCTGCTATGTCACCGACGGCAAGGTACAGCGCAACGCGTCCGTGCGACTGCTTCGTGACAATGTGGTCATCTTTGAGGGCAAGCTGTCATCGCTGCGCCGCTTTAAGGATGACGTGCGCGAAGTGGCCTCCGGCTACGAATGTGGTATCGGGCTGGAAGGCTACAATGACATCAAGGAAAAAGATGTGATTGAGTGCTTCGTGATGGAAGAAGTCGAGCCTAAGGGAGGTGCACGTGCCTAATTTCCGCAACGACCGCATCCAGGAAGAACTCAAGCGGGAGATAGACCGCATCATCCGCGATGATTTGGATGATCCTCGCCTGACCGGCACCTATTCCATTACCCGCGTCGATGTGGCGCGCGACCTAAGCCATGCCAAGGTTTATGTCAGCGTATTGGAAGAGGAGGCCCGCCCCAATGTGCTCAAGGCGCTCAAAAGCGGGGCCGGTTTCATTCGGCGCGAATTGACGCGCAATATGATCATCCGGCACGTGCCGGAGTTACAGTTCGTTGAGGACCATAACATCGCCTACGGTATTCGCATCAACGAACTGCTTAAGCAGGTTGGTGCTGATGGGAGCCGTGCACAGCATGACGATGAACAACCAGAAGAACATTGAGTATGCAGAAATCCTCCGCCTGATTGGGCAAGCAGAGCGAGTTTTGCTCTGCACCCATCTGGCGCCTGATGGTGATGCGCTGGGGTCTATGTTGGCGCTTGGCTCTCTGGTTAAGCGCATGGGCAAGCAAGTTACCATGATCTGTCATGACCCGGTACCCGGCTACCTGGTGTTTCTGCCCGGCCAACAGGCCATCAAGCTCCCGGCCCAAGCGGCTCAGGAGCATTTTGATTTGGCAATTTCGGTGGATGCTTCAGGTGCGGAGCGTCTGGGCGATAGCCATGCGCTATTTGCCAAATGCCCTGTCACCATCCAGATGGACCACCACCAAACAAATACCCGTTTTGCCCAGCATAACCTGGTGCTTGCACAGTTGCCTGCCTCCGGCAGCGTGGTATTTCCGCTGTTTGAGGCGGCCGGGCTGCCGATTACAAGGGAAGAAGCCATCTACCTGTATACCGCCATCAGCACCGATACGGGCAACTTCTGCTTTGGCCATATCAGCGATGTCACATTCGAGCAGGTGGCAGCCACCATGCGCGCGGGCTTACCCCTGGTGGAGACCGCGAGACAGCTGCACCTCATGCGCGAGAAGGAACAGGTGCTGATGCTGGGGCGCGCGCTCAACAGCCTGAAGTTCTTCATGGATGGCCGCCTGAGCGGCATGGAAATAACCCAGCAGGATTATCTTGACTGTGGCGCCACGGATGAGCACACGGACAAGATTGTCAACCACGGCCTGTATATCCCGGGGGTACAGATGTGTTACCTGGCCAATGAAACGCAGGATGGCATCAAGTTCAGCCTGCGCAGCATCGCGCCTTACCGCGTATCGGATATCGCTTTCCGTTTGGGGGGCGGCGGGCACAACCAGGCTGCGGGATGTACCATCCACAAGCCTTTGGCCGAGGCCGTACAGATTGTTCGTCAGGCCATGGAAAGCGAGTTGTCTTCTTGAACGGGGTAATCAATCTCATCAAGCCGCCGGGCACATCATCAGCGCAGGCGGTTTCTTTTGTTAAACGGCTAACTGGGCAAAAGGTGGGGCATGCGGGCACGCTTGATCCTGATGCCAGCGGTGTATTGCCCATCATGGTTGGCAAAGCAACGAGTCTGTTTGATTATATCGCGCAGGAAGAAAAGGTATATGTGACCGAGATTGCCTTTGGTGCTGCCACCGATACACAGGACGCGTCAGGCCAGGTGATTCAGACTGGGACCAAGTACCCTACAGAACATGCATTGCGAAGGATTCTACCGGCCTTTGTTGGGAATGTGATGCAGCAGCCTCCCACATATTCTGCCATCAAGCAAGGGGGAAAACGGCTGTATGACTTGGCGCGGCAAGGCGTTGCAGTGCAGGCAGCGCCACGTCCCATCCACATAGGCGGCATCGACCTGTTGAGGCCAACACCGCGACATGGATACATGTTAAGGGTCTATTGCGGCAAAGGGACCTATATCCGCACCCTATGCCACGATATCGGCACAGCAGTGGGCTGTCCGGCGCATATGCGCATCCTGATACGGGAAGGCACCGGCCCCTTTGACATAGGGCAAGGAATTACCATGGAAGAGCTGGAACAAATCATCGGGCAGGGGAACGCTCCCGCAAGCTGGCTGACAAGCCCTGCTGAAGTGTTAGCTCACTTGCCACGGGTCATCGTGCCGAGGCGATACTGGAAACAGTGTGTGAATGGGGCAGCGTTGTCTATTGAAGGGCTGTCGGATGCAGCCGATGTAGCCGACGGTGCACTGCTCACCTTGTACTGTGGGGACGCATTCATCGGCCTCTATGAACGCAGGGGAGAGCAGTTTCGGGTGCGCGTGATGCTGTTTGACCCACAGGGGTCATCTGCCGCTTTTTCTTGACAGCGCAAGCGTTTCCGTTTACTATTGTCTTGCTATGGAAGGGACGAAGACTATGAAAGCCAAAGGCATCAACGATGTAAGCAAACCAATCCGCGATATCGCGTATGAGACCCTCAAGCAGGCCATCATCACCGGTGAACTGCCTGCCGGTTCCCGTATTGTGGAGACGGTATACGCCAACAAACTACACATCAGCCGCACGCCATTGCGCGAGGCTTTTCGCAAGTTGGAGTTGGATGGTCTGGTTTCATGTGAAGTCAGGCGCGGCGTTATTGTGCGGGCGTTTACCATCGATGATATTGAAGAGATTTATGGAATCCGTAATGCCTTGATGCTGTTGATTACCCCTTCTGTGATGGCCAACATCAACGATCAGGATATCAGCGATTTGGAAGAAATCCTGAGCCTTATGGATGTGAGCCAGCGGGATGAAGATTCGGAGGAATTGGCAATTCAAAATCGTCAGTTCCACCGTCGGATTGAGTATATTTCTAACAAGAAACGTATCCTGCGTGTCATCGACAGCCAGGAAGAATATATCAAGCGGTTTTCTGCCATTGCCATCGCCAGCATTGTTCATCGCTCCCAGGCGCATGGGGAACACCACCAGATGCTGCAATACCTCAAGGACCGTGACCAGCAGCGCTTTGACGAACTGATGCAGCGCCACCTGGAGGAGAGCAAAGAGGTTTGCCTGAAAGCTGTTGATGGCCGCATCGGCAAGTTTACCGATATCAAGAATTCTTAACAGCCAAGGCTGTTATAGTTTGAAAAATGCATAGGAGGTCCCCATGAACGATATTGAGATTGCCCAATCTGCAAGCATGCTTCCCATTCAGCAGGTTGCAGACAGGCTGCAGCTCAAGCCCGAGTCGCTCTCGCCTTATGGCAGGTACATCGCCAAGGTTGATCCCTTACAGTACCGGGATACGCCTGACCGCGCCAAGCTCATTTTGGTTACGGCCATCACGCCCACCCCTGCCGGTGAGGGCAAGACCACCATCAGCATCAGCCTGGCGGATGGCCTAACCTATCTGGGCAAATCGTCCATGCTGGCATTGCGCGAGCCTTCCCTCGGGCCGGTATTCGGCATGAAGGGCGGCGCTACAGGCGGTGGCTATGTACAGGTGCTGCCGATGGAGAACATCAACCTCCATTTCACGGGCGACCTGCACGCGATTACAGCTGCCAACAACCTGCTGGCCGCCATGGTGGACAACCACATTCAGCAGGGCAATGAGCTGCAGATTGACCCCCGGCGCATCAATTTCCGCCGCTGTATGGACCTTAACGACCGTCAGCTGCGCAGCGTTGTCAGCGGCCTGGGCGGCGACAAGAATGGCGTGCCGCGCGAAGATGGGTTTGATATCACCGCGGCCAGCGAGGTGATGGCGACATTCTGCATGGCGCAGGATATGCAGGACCTCAAGCAGCGCCTCGGTCGTATCGTGGTGGCTCGCAACATGGAGGGCAAGCCGGTTACCTGCAGCCAGATTGGTGCGCAGGGGGCCATGGCCGCGCTTCTGCGTGATGCCGCAATGCCCAACCTGGTACAGACCATAGACCATACCCCCTGCCTGATTCATGGCGGGCCTTTTGCCAACATCGCCCATGGCTGCAACAGCGTTATTGCTACACGCCTGGCCATGAAGTTGGCCGATTATGTAATTACCGAAGCTGGCTTCGGCGCCGACCTGGGTGCCGAGAAGTTCCTGGATATCAAGTGCCGCCAGAGCGGCTTGTGGCCGGATTGTGTGGTGTTGGTAGCCACCATCAGGGCGCTCAAGCATCACGGTGGTGTGCAGAAGGCCGACCTGAATAAGGAAAACGTGGCTGCCCTTGAAACCGGTATGGATAACCTGCGCAGGCACATCCAGAATATCCGCGATGTATGGCAGTTGCCTGTGGTGGTGGCACTCAATCACTTCAGCAGCGATACGCAGGCGGAGATTGACACGGTGCTGCATGCGATGGAGCGGGAGGGTGTACCCTGCCGGTTTAGCGACGGATGGGCCAAGGGCGGTGAAGGCGCGGCCGATTTGGCACAGTGCGTGGCCGATTTGCTGGAGAAGAACCAGAAGGAGCCGACGCCCTCTTACACCTATCCCGCGGAAGCCGGCCTTCAGCAGAAGATTGAAACGCTGGCCAAGCGCATTTACCACGCCGGCAGCGTGAGCTTTGCCGGGAAGAGCAAGGCGATCATTAAACAGTTAGAGGATGATGGCTACGCTGGCGCGCCCGTGTGCATTGCGAAGACGCAATATTCATTCAGTGACAATGCCAAACTGCTCAATGCGCCGGAGGGATATGAGCTGACCATCCGTGACGTTCGCTTGTCGGCGGGTGCCGGATTTGTGGTTGCGTTTGCGGGCGATATCATTGCCATGCCGGGTCTGCCGCGTGTACCCGCTGCTTTGCAGGTGGACGTGGATAACAATGGCGTAATAAAGGGTATATTCTAATTGTTGACTGAATCCCCGGATTTGACGAAAAGGAGTGTTCCATGAAGAGGCGGCTGCCCCTGTTGCTGTTATTGATGGTGCTGTGTTTGACTGTGACGTCGGTTGTGGCGGATGAAGAGGTATCCCTGTTTCAGGTGCCCACACCCGCACCGGCTATAACCGAACAAACGGTGGAGTCGCCAAGCGAACCTGCCCAAACGCAGGATGCCATTATACCCGCTGCCAATATTCTGCCCGACGGCAGCGTAGTGGTCACCATCAGCGCGGTGGGCGACCTGACCTTTGGCGGGGATGTGCGCAAGAGCGCGGCAAGCATTTTTGACCGGGAGCTGAAGAAGCAGGGAAATGACCTGAGCTTTGTTACCAGAAACGTAAAAGAACTCCTCAGTCAGGATGATATGACCATCGCCAACTTCGAGACCACGCTCACCACGGCACCGGTATACAAGAAGAGTAACCAGTTCGTGTTCTCCGCCCCGCCGGAGTATGTGGAGATTCTCGAGCATGGCAGCATTGAGGCCGTTTCCTTTGAAAACAATCACGCGATGGATCATGGCGAAACCGGCATTTCCGATACACAGGAGGTATTAACCTCGGCCGGTATCACCTGGAGCACCGAAAAACAGCCCGCAGTATTTGAAACCGCGAGCGGCATCAAAATCGGCCTGCTGTCCTATCAAACGTTCAACGGGCAGTATCCCCGTCTGCAGACGCAGGTGCCCAACGATATTGCCAATATGCGAAACCAGGCTGATATTGTGCTGGTGAGTTATCACTGGGGCGATGAGTTGGACTATGCCCCCAACGCGCGCCAACAGCAGCTGGGCCGATTGACCATCGATGCCGGCGCCGATCTTGTGGTTGGTCATCACAGCCACCGGATCAACCCCATTGAGTTGTATAACGGCAAGTATATCGTATATTCTCTGGCGAATTTCAGCTTCGCCGGCAATAACAAACCCGATGATATGAGCTCTTTCATCTTTCAGACGCGTTTCAGCGTCAAGGATGGCAGCGCGCAGCCATACGGATTTCGGATCATTCCCATGCGCATCTCCTCCAAAACGGATTACAATGATTTCATCCCAACCCCCTTTACAGACCAGCGCCTGATTGATAATGTCATCAACGTGCTACAGTCCAACGGGAAGAAGCTTGAGTACGCGGTGGCCTTCTACCCGATGGATTGGGAGTGAAGCAACATCATGCGTGCGAAGATTATGATACTAAGCGGAAATGACCAGGCGAAACGCCTGGCATTTTCTGTGCAAGGGGTATTGAGTGATTTGGCCATTGCGTTTGGCCACTCCTTCTTGATGAAGGAGGAAAAAATATCTACGGCTTCCGTGGCTGAATACGGTAGCGCGATGACGCAAGAGGCAATCGACGAAGCAAAACAATGCGACGCGGTATTGTGCCTGACCGATGATGGGCAGGGCGTGATTGAATTGGCTGCGGGAATAGGAAGCATTGTCTGCGGGCATGTCTACCAACTGCCGGAAATGCTGGCGCAGCACTCCTTGCTCAAAAGCGGGACATTGCCACATGGCTTAATTACCTGGCCCTTGAGCACGCAACCAAACACATTAACGGATGCCGCTGTCCTGGTGTATGGCTTATCCAAGGCTCAACTGGTGCCCATCCGGGAGATCCCTTTGACTGGGAAGCGCAGCAGGGATTGGATGGCAGCGACCGGTTCAGTTGCCGCGCAAAATGGCCAAACCCAACCGCACCTGTCGGATGTCAATCATGTCTTGGAGGGGCTGCTAACAGTGCCGGAGGAGATGGGCATTGTGTTTGCCACACCCTCCGCTGCTTCCTCTGTTCATGCTGTGGCTTCGAGCTTGTCCGGCTTATCTCCGCTCTTGTTCGACACATATTGGGACAAACAACGTGCAATAGCCCATGCTGTGCAGATAGGCCAGAATGCAGCCCCGGACATGACGAATCCCTTTGGCGCACTCTATGCTGCAGCGCACATGCTCAAGCATACGCTGCGATTAACGCGTGAGGCAGATTGTTTGCTGACCAGCATCCATAACGTGCTGGAAGCCGGATGGCGTACCCCGGACATGCAGGTAGATAATGCAGCCCTGCACATCGGCACGGAAGCTATTTGCGGATTAATCAGCCAACAGATTGAACTGGCTGGTGCTTTGGTTAACCTATCGTGATATTGCCTGACTATCATCGTTGTGGCACTGATGTGGTTGCACTGCCCGAGTTGGATGCCTTGCTGGCATTCGGTCATTACCGCAACATTGTTTTGTTGGTGCTTGATGGTATGGGGATGGAAGCCCTTGAGCGCTGTCTAAAGCCGGACGGCCTGTTGCGCAGCCGGTTGATAACGCCTATTTCAGCCGTATTTCCTTCCACCACCACGGCAGCTACCACCAGCCTGATTTCGGGCCTCAATCCTGGGGAGCACGGATGGATCGGGTGGACACTGCACTTCGACCAATTGGGCAAAAGTGTTGATACGTTCAGCAATCAAGCGCAGTTTACAAACCAACCGGCGGCAGAGTTTCACGCGGCAGAAACCTTCCTGCCATACCAAGCACTCACCGATACGGTGAATCGGCAAGGTACGGCAAAAGCTGTAACGATTTCACCGTATGCCAACATAAGAGTGAATTCCTTACAGCGGCTTGTCACGAAAACGGTGGAAGTGCTCCGAGAGCCTGGGCAACACTACGTCTACGCCTATTGGGGAGAGCCAGATCACACCATGCATCGGTTGGGGTGTCATCATGCTGAAATCCAACACATCATGAACAACATAGAGGAACGCTTGATTGAATTGCACCAAAGTCTATCCAAACAAGACTTGGTTCTGGTCACGGCAGACCATGGTTTGCTTGATGCTCCGCCCGATTATTTTGAGGATTTTCTGGAATTGCATGCCATGCTTCGCATGCCACCCGCTGTGGAGCCAAGGGCAGCCGCGCTTTATGTGCAAGAAAAAGCGCTTTCCGTATTTCCCGCCGCATTTAAGCAGGCCTTCGGAAAGCGCTATTGGCTGATGACAGGCGATGAGGCTGTATCGTCCGGCTTATTTGGACCAGACGACATGAATCCTTTGCTGCGTAGTTTGGTTGGTGACTATTTCGCTGTCGCCGTCAGCAATCATGCACTGTTTGATAGAAGGGAACACTGCAACGTAATCGGTGTACACGCTGGCCTGACAGAGCAGGAGATGCGGGTGCCTCTGATTGCGATGTCGGGCGATGTCTGACAGCAGTGACGGAATATAATACCTAATTTGCAGGGTTGCTTGCGCCAAGCGACCTTGCGCTTTGTTGTAAACCCTCTGTCATGTGCACGGTGCGGTCATTCAGCACCCATAGGGCTTCTACACCATCCAGACCATCGACATAAGCTCGCCCTTCTTCATATGGCATGAGGAACAACGCGGTAGACAGCAGATCAGCGCAACCTGAGTCCTCTGTAATGACTGTAACCGAGCGCATGTGGTCGCTTGGCATGAGCGTTTGCGGGGATACAATGTGGTGATAGCGCTTGCCGTCAAGCATAAAGAACCGCTGGTAATCGCCGCTTGTGACGACCGAGGTATTGTGCAAAAACAACACTTCCAGAATATCCGAATTGGCATCCGTCATCACCATGCCATCCGGGTCCTGAATGCCGATTCCCCAATTCTTTCGCCCATCCATGGGGGCATGGCCGACGCGTACGTTGCCGCCCGCATTGATATAGAAAGAAGATACTTCGCTTTTGAGCATTTCTTGTGCGACTAACTCGGTAGCGTACCCTTTGGCAACCGCGCCCAAGTCCACCTGCAAGGCTGCATTGGCGTAGAAAACCGTTTGTGCGTCGTCATCCAGCACCAGGTCCGCAATGTCGGCATTGAGGCTGGCACCTTTCAACTTCTCCATCTCAGGCAGATAGGCATCGCTTGGATTGGCGTCGGCGACGTCGCGGGCATCGTGCCATAGCTCCAACACAGCCCCCAGTGCGATGTTGACCAACCCGCCAGTCTCTGTATACATCCGCTTGCCATAGGAAAGCAAGTTAAACAATGGAGCGGGCACCTGGACAGGCGCCTTGGCAGCGCTGTGGTTCAAGGTATACAGGTTGTTGACGCCTTCATAGGCGTGATAACGGTCAAACATCTGATGGTAGGCTTGAAACTGCTCCTGCGCTTTGGCGGTGACTTGTTCAAAGGATTCCTTGCTGGGGGCAAACCCTTGAATGGTGTCGAAGGTGCCGAAAAAGGAATAGGTGTATTTCTCATAGCTGGCTTGTGCGCACCCGCTCAGCGCCGGTAACAGGCATATGATGGTAAGGAAAATTGCCAAACGCCTCATGTCGATGCTCCTCACTGCTCGGCGTAGCCCAACGACTTGAGGTCGTTGAGGTTATCCAGCCATCCTGTGCGCACTTTCACCCAAAGTTGTAAGTTTACCTGATGGCCAAGCAATGCCTCGATGTCGGCCCTTGACTGGCTGCCGATTTTGCCCAGCATATCGCCTTGACGCCCGATGATAATCCGCTTGTGTGCCTCGCGCTCGCAGTATATATCGGCGTGTATCTCCGTCAAATCATCTCGTACTTCTTTGACGGACAGCACCTCCACACCAATGCCGTGGGGAACTTCCTCACGCAACAGCATCAGCGCCTTTTCACGGATGATTTCTGCAATCATTTGCCGCTCATTCTGGTCTGTCCAGATATCGCCCGGATAATACTGAGGCCCTTCGGGCAACCGCTCCCGGATGGCTGCCATCAGCTGCTCCAGCCCCTCGCCCGTGCGCGCGCTGATGGGAAGTATCATATCAAATCTATAGGGTGAGAAGGCGGAAATGATAGGCAGCAGCCGCTGGGGATGCACCGTATCTGTCTTATTGATCAGCAAAAACTTGGGCACATGCAGCCCGGCGTTCGCCTGCGCAAGGGCGTGATCGTCCTGCCCTACTTTGCCCGCGTCCACCAGTTGACACAGCAGGTCAATGCCCTGCAGCGCGTCCTTGATAGTCTTTTCCATATATTCGCCCAACTTGGTACGTGGACGATGAACACCGGGCGTATCCACGAATACAGTCTGGGAATGTGTATCACCCACAATGCCCAGAATCCGGTTGCGGGTCGTCTGGGGCTTTGGGGTGACGATGGATACCTTCTCGCCAACCAACCGGTTGATGAGGGTAGATTTGCCAACATTGGGGCGGCCAACAACCGCCACAAACCCGGAGTGAAATTGCTGATCAGCCATGACGTTCCTTTCCAAGTAGATGGGCATCGGCGCCGGTAGCGGGGGAAAAGCTATGGGGAAGCAAATCCTTCAAAGTCGATTCAGCGACTTGCCCGTCGTCCCATGTAATCAACACCCGCAAATCGGGCGCGAACTCACTCAACACCTGTCGGCATGCACCGCAAGGCCAGGGCGCGTGTTGATCGGCCGCAATCGCAATGGCAGAAAAACGCCGTTTGCCCTCGCTGATTGCTTTGAACACCGCCGTGCGCTCCCCACAATTCGTCAAGCCAAAGGACGCATTCTCTACGTTACATCCTGTGTAAAGCGTGCCATCCTCTGCCTGCAAACAGGCGCCCACCCGAAAGCCGGAGTAGGGGGCATAGGCGGTTTTCATGGCCTCTCGCGCTGCCTGAAGCAACACATCATCCATGTTGCGTATTTGGCCTATTCCGCCCAGTGTCTCTTCTTCTTTATCTCTCATATTGCGTTTGTCTTCCTCCATTTGGTGATCATAGCCCATGAGGTGAAATAACCCATGGACCAATAAATAGCACAATTCCCGTTCATACGGATGGCCGTATTGCGTTGCCTGCTCCCGGGCTCGGGGCAGCGAAATGATGATATCGCCCAGGAAACTCGCCCCCAAATCGGCATCCCATTCCTCGAGCAGTAGCTGTTCGGCCTGCCCCGCGGTATCGCCTGCGGGATAATCAATGCTTGGAAAACTAAGCACATCTGTGGGGCGATTGATGCCGCGATGCGCGGTGTTGAGTGCCGCGATTCCCCGGTCATCGGTGAGCGCCACCTGCACATAGCAGGGGACCTTGACCCCTTCAACAGTGGCTGCATGATGTGCAGCAGCCTGCAATACGTCATATTGACTGTCGGGCAGGTCGCCATCAATCAGCAGCCTGATCACGATAGCCCATCCGTTTTTTTCTTACTGGACGAGGTGGGGGGCGCGAGCGGCGCGTACTGCACCGCGGAAGCCAGCGAGGATCGCATTCTGGCGATGGCGGATTGCTTCTCCGCACCGGGGTATTCAATGCGCTCATGGAAAATGCCATACACCATCGTCGCGCACACATCCCTAATGGTGTAAAGGTTCTGCAGGGTGAGGGGCGCCTTTTGCATAAGACCCTCCTCCATTTTGCCGCGAATCAGCTTCCAGATGAAAGCCGTGATCTCATCAGGTGTGGGGGTGGACAGGGTGCGCACGGCGGCTTCGATGGTATCGCACAGCATGACGATGGCCACTTCGGCGCTTTCGGGCGGAGTGCCGTCATAGCGAAAATCTTCATCGTCAACGGGCTCGCCCGCCTTGCTGTAAAAATACGCAACACGGGAGTTGCCATGGTGCTGCGTGATGATCTGGAGCACTTCAGCCGGCAGGCGATACCGCTTACCCAGCACCAAGCCATCCCGCACATGTGCAGTGATGATGGCGGCGGATACAGAAGGGTTGGTCGTGTCATGGATATTGCCGGATCCTATCTGATTTTCCTTGAAATAAAGAGGCCTTTTCAGCTTGCCAATATCATGATAGTACCCGCCAACTCTGGCAAGCAGGGGATTGGCGCCAACCGCTTCAGCTGAAGCCTCAGCCAGGTTGGCAATCAATATGCTGTGATGATAGGTGCCGGGGGCCTCCAGCAGCAACCGGCGCAACAGCGGGTGATTGGGGTTGCTCAACTCCATCAGTCGGTTATTGGTGGGCAAGTTGAAGACCGTTTCGGCCAGCGGCTGCAACGCCATGCTCAAAATGGCGGATAGCAACGCGCCGCCGCCGGCATACAGGCTACGGCTCAGGTCGTTGCTGGTGTTGCTGTTCATCAACCCAAAGGCCCAAATCACCAGGAAGCTCAGCACAGCCGATGCAGCGCCAGCCGCCAGAATCAATGGCCTTTGCTGACCCGGGCGACTGATGATGAAGGCGGCGGTTGTGCCCGCCACGAGCGATGCAGCAAACAAAGCCACCATTTCAGACATACCTGTATTCACGGTTCCGCCGAGGATAATAATGGATAGCAACGACGAGAACGCGTGGATGATGATGGCAGGCACGAATCCAACCATTACCGTCAGCAGAATGGCCGATGTAATGAGGGGCGCCAGGTACACAATCTGAATGCTCTTGGTCACCAGGCTAAGCCCCATCATCAGAAGGAGGACAGAGAACAGCAACAGCAGCTTTCTTCTATCCCGAATGATATTGGGGAAGATATGCCACAGAACAACCAGCAGGACGACCAGCGTTGCCCCGGCGGCAATGGCAGCGCCGGCATACAATTGGTAGTCCACCTTGTTTTCTTGCAGCAGCCCCAGGCTGCTCAACATGGCGAGTTGGTTGGGACGTGCACGCCCCTCGCCTCGCACAACAATGCTCTGGCCCTGCTTGTAGATAACGGGCTCAACGGCTTTCATCGCCGTTTCTTTAGCTGCGTCCGTCTTTTCCTGGTCCACCACCATATTGGGCACAATAATGGCGCGCAATACCGGCAGCACCACATTCTGCAGCAGGCCAACGCTGGTTTTATAGCCAACGATTTGCATGATGCTGTTGATGGCGATGCTTTCCTGGCCTTGGGTCACATGGCCTTGCATGGTATTTTTGATGGCGCTACGCAGCGAGGAAATGAGCTCATCATACTGCGTTTGGGTAGCATTCATCAAAGTGGTCAGTTGATAATCCCGCAAGGTAACCAAGGTCAGCATATCGTACGCGTAGGTTAATTCATCCTCGCTATATACGCGGGATGGACCATAATCCGGCAGCGTTTGCGCATACTGCCGCACCGCCGATAGCTGTGTAAACACATTGTCTGCATTGTTGATAACCTGATCGGTGACGCCATCCGCAAATTGGTAGATGGGGGTGACGGCCGCAGCGGCCAGGCTGCGGTTATTCTGTGTAGTTATCTCGTCCACCACATCCTTGGTGGCAAAGATGGTGCTGGTGGGCACCATGCCAACACTCAGGCTGTAACGCACAGGCGAAACCGCCCCCAGCAAAGCCGTTAAGACGAGCAGGGAACCGATGACCATGATGCTCAGGCGATTAAATTGCTCTGTCGCAACCGCTTGCCGAACACGGCGAAGTAATGAACCTTCGCTCGTCTTCCTGGCCTGTTTCAATTCGTTCATGATGTCTGCCGACCCTTGTTGTCCGCCTCGTACCGGTCATAAGCGTGCACGATGCGCTGCACCAAATCATTGCGCACCACATCGACATCCCGGAGCTGTATGATGCTCACCCCTTCAACACCCTGCAATACTTCGCTGGCGATCTGTAAGCCGGAGCGCTTATGGGGAGGGAGGTCAACCTGCGTCAGGTCGCCGGTGACGACGGTACGGGCATTCTTACCCATGCGGGTCAGGAACATTTTCATTTGTTCACTGGTGGTGTTCTGCGCTTCATCCAGAATGATGAAGGCGTCGTTCAGTGTGCGGCCACGCATGAACGCGAGCGGCGCCACTTCCACCGTGCCCTTTTCCAGCAGCGCCAGATAGGCATCCTGCCCCATCATCTCAAACAGGGCATCGTACAATGGGCGCAGATAGGGGTCAACCTTCTGGGCCATGTCACCGGGCAGGAAGCCAAGCTTTTCCCCAGCCTCTACCGCGGGGCGCGTGAGGATGATGCGCTCCACATCCTTGTTGCGCAAGGCCAGAACGGCCATGGCAATCGCCAGATATGTTTTGCCTGTGCCCGCAGGGCCTATCGCGACGGTCAGGTCGTTGTTGCGCATGGCATCCACGTAGGCCATTTGCCCGGCAGTCTTGCTGCGGATGCGCCGACCACGGTACGTGCATGCCACCACATCGCTGAAAATCTCCTCAGCCTGCTCGCCCTGTCCCTCGCGTACAAGGGAACACAAATAGCGCACCATGCCTATATCAATAGACTGCCCCCCATACAGTTGGTGCGTCAGTTTTTCGATCACTTGATGGGCCATTTGCCGCATGGGCTCTTCGCCCTGTATATGAAAACCGTTATCGCGCAGCACAATGCTGACGGAGAACTCCTGTTCAATGATTCGTATGAATTGGTCGTTCATGCCAAACAGCGCCTGATATACATCCAGATTCTTCATGGACAATGCCAAAGATTGTATCATCTCCTTTGATAATGTGGGAAATACCCCTTACATTTTACTATATTCCACCAGCAGACGCAATCTTTTGACGGGATAGGGCAATCGTGTTATGATTTATGCAGCAAAGTGCAAGGAAGTGAAGTGTATTGTCCCTTCCCTTGGTGAGCGTGATTATTCCGGTATATAACGCTCAAAAATGCCTGTCCGCATGCCTTGACAGCGTGCTTAATCAAAATTATACCAACACGGAAGTCATTCTGGTCAATGATGGCAGCAAAGATAACAGCCTGCTGCTGTGTCAGGAATATGCCGCCCGGGATGCCCGCGTAAAGGTCATCGATCAGGCCAATGGCGGGCCCGGTGCCGCGCGTAACGCGGCATTGTCCGTCGCGACAGGCGATTATTTGCACTTTATTGACAGCGATGATGTGGTGCCGCAGGGGGCCATTCAGGCCATGGTAACGGCCATGGAAGGGCAGGATTTGGTGATCGCCCATTTCCAAATCTGTACCCCGCAAAGCGCCAGCAGGCGCGGGCTCATCAAACAGGAACGGCAGATGGATCGCGCCGCCTTTCTGGAGGCATTAATCATTTGGCCGGGCGCCTACTATTACAGCGCCATGTGGAACAAGCTGTATCGGCGGTCTGTGGTGGAGGAGCACAACATCCGGTTTGACACCACGGTCATCTGGGGGGAAGACTGCCTATTCAACATGACTTATGACCGTTTTGTGCAGCGGGTACGGTGTATTCCTGTTGTGGTTTATTACTATTACCGAAAGGTATCCGGGCTTTCCTGGGGCTCTGTATTTCAACTGCACAAGGGTATTCGGATCAAAAATAAAATCTATCAAGCCCTCAAGTTAATATATGTGGAAGCGGGGCTATATAAAAAGCACTATTGGCGTGTACAGCGCTATATACTCAATGTTACTTTGATGGACTGACCAGTTTTATTTGTCTATGCGATAAATGCCGCACTTTAAATATTGTGTTTCGGGCGCCGCGGGCAGCGTTGGATGGTCGCGCCCCTGGCCGCGGAACTCCACCTGCATCAGGCGCACCTTGGCATCGTTGGCTGCCTGCAGCAACATATCCTTAAACAGTGCGGGCAGCATGTGGTGAGAACATGAGCAGGTGACCAGGTACCCTCCATCACGAATAAGCTTCATGGCCCGAAGGTTGATTTCTTTGTATCCCTTGGTGGCGGACTCGGCCTTCGCTTTGGACTTGGCAAAGGCCGGCGGGTCCAGAATGACCACGTCGTATTGTTCGCCGGATTGGGATTCGTTCCGCAGCAGATCAAACACATTGGCCGTTTGAAAATGAACGTTCTCCATGCTATTGAGGGACGCGTTTTCCTGTGCCTGGGCGCAAGCGTAGTCGGATATATCCACCCCCTTGACGCTGCTGGCACCGTAATGCGCTGCGTGCAGGGCGAAACTGCCTGTATGAGTGAAGCAATCCAAAACGCGCGCGTTACGCACAAAGGGCGCAATGGCGGCGCGGTTTTCCTTCTGGTCCAGGAAGAACCCGGTTTTTTGCCCGGCCTTTACGTCTACCCAAAATCGGATGCCATTTTCCTGCATCTCCACACGGTCGGGCACTTCCCCATAGAGCACACCGGTGGACTGCTCCATGCCTTCCAACAATCGGACGGAAACGTCATTTCGCTCATATATGCCCATGGGGGACATGATGTCGATCAATGTATCTACCATCACCTGCTCAAACCGGCTCATGCCCAAAGACAGGCATTGCATAGACAGCACAGGACCAAAGCTATCAACAATGACCGCGGGCAGCCCATCCGCCTCCGCGTGGATTAAGCGGCAAGATTGCAGGTCGGCAAATTGCCGGCGGTAGTCAATCGCCCGCTGTATCCGGTTTCGGATAAACACAGCGTCAATGGTTTCATCCTGATAACTGAACACGCGCAGCGAAATCTGGGAATGAGGGTTGTATACGGCGCGGGCGAGGAAAGTGCCCTTCTTGCTGAATACACTCACCACATTGCCCGCCGCGCTTGACCTATCCGCGTGATCTATATTGCTGGCAAACACCCAGGGATGTCCGCTAAGTACCCGTTTTTCC